>ERZ808040.81-NODE-81-length-89821-cov-5.977592_pt1 | contig 89821 bp, 68 predicted proteins | sample MGYA00380191_ERZ808040 | MGnify/ENA primary metagenome ERZ808040 (study PRJEB31490, sample SAMN06133395) | mouse gut metagenome | isolation source: J6 | host: mice | place: China: Chengdu | collected 2015-05 ...
GTATAAAAGCCGGAGAATTACTGGCAGAGAGTTATCCCAAATGCGCGGATATTGTGATTGGCGTTCCCGACAGCGGACTGGATGCCGCATTGGGGTATGCGCGAAAATCCGGAATCCCTTATGGGATTGGGTTGATAAAAAACAAATATATTGGAAGGACATTCATTTCTCCGGAACAAAATGAACGTATGGACAAGGTTAGAATTAAGCTGAGTCCTGTTAAGAAGATAATTGATGGAAAAAGAGTTGTACTGATAGATGATTCTATTGTAAGAGGGACGACCAGCAAACGCATTGTAAAGCTTTTGCGTGATGCCGGAGCGAAAGAGATCCATATGAGAATTTCAGCACCGCCATTTTTATATCCCTGTTATTATGGAACGGATATTGATTCGGAAGAAAACCTGATTGCATGCCATCATAGCGTGGACGAGATTGCATGGATGATTGGAGTAGACTCTTTGGGATATTTACCCATAGAGAAGCTGAATAAACTGATAGACAGTGAGGATTATTGTGCTGCTTGCTTTCAGGGAAAATACCCCACGAAAGTCCCGGCAGATTTGCGTAAGGATCGTTTTGAAAGAAAATTGTCTGAAGGGGTTTGAGATAAAGAGGTGCTGACGGCCTTGCAGCCTATGGGCTGGGTAGGGCGTTGCTTAAATGATACCCCTACCCTTTCCCCATACACTGTAATTTTATATATTATCTCTTTTATTTATCAAATACATCCTTGCTTCATATGGACGCAAAATGTCATTCCAATCCGTATCCTGGTAATTGGCAATCAGCAGTTTAGCAGAGTCTTCAGGTTTTTCCAGGGGATTATTAACCGTTTTGCCATAGAAATTACAGATTACCAAAAGCTGGGAATCGCTGTCCTCTCTGGAATAGGCAAACACGGACTCGTCCTCATCGCACAGCATGTGAAATTCTCCATCTACAAAGACAGGGTATTGCTTCCGAAGGCGGATCAACTGCCGGTAACAGTTGAAAATGGAGTTTTCATCCGTAATTTGGCTTGCCGCATTGATCTCCTTATAGTTAGGATTTACTTTGATCCAGGGGTTTCCGGTGGTAAATCCGGCGTTTTCCCCGTTATTCCACTGCATGGGTGTTCTGGCGTTATCACGGCTTTTCCCATAAATAGAATCCATGACGTCTTCTTTTTGGTATCCTTTTTCCAGCCGTTCCCGATATAGATTGAGGGTTTCTATATCCCTGTATTCTTCCATATCATATCGGACATTGGTCATTCCCAGTTCTTCCCCCTGATAAATATAAGGCGTACCCTGCATTCCATGTAAAAGGATGGCCAGCATTTTTGCGGATTCTACCCGATATTTTCCATCGTCCCCCCAGCGGGATACAATTCTGGGCAGGTCATGATTATTCCAGAAAAGGCTGTTCCACCCCTTTCCGTACAGATGTGTCTGCCAACGTCCAAATACTTCTTTCAGCTTTAAAAAGGGAAGAGGGGCAAGATCCCATTTTTCTTTGCCCGGAATCTGATCCAGGCAAATATGCTCAAATTGAAACACCATGGACAACTCGCTGTTGTCGGGATTGCTGTAAAGTTTTGCAAGTTCCGTGTTCGCTCCCCAGGCTTCTCCTACAGTGACCAGGTCTGCTTTCTGAAAGGTTTCCCTGCTCAGTTCCCTTAGGAATTCATGGAGCCTGGGGCCATTATTTGTAATCTGCTTATCCGGCTCCTTGGCAATCTGGTCGATCACGTCCAGTCGGAAGCCGCCTACACCTTTTCCGATCCACCAGTTGATCATGTCATAAATTTCCCGGCGCAGCTTTGGGTTTTCCCAGTTCAGATCTGGCTGTTTTACGGAAAACTGGTGAAAATAAAATTGCCCTACTTCCGGTACCCATTCCCAGGCCGGCCCGCCGAATGCCGCCCTCATGTCATTGGGAAATGTATCCGCTGTACCGTCCCTCCAGATATAGTAATCGTGATAGGGATTTTCCCTGCTTTTTTTCGCTTCCAGGAACCAGGGATGTTCGTCCGAAGAATGGTTTAATACCAAGTCCATTATAATTCGAATATGGTGTTTTTCCGCTTCCGCGATTAACTCCTCCATATCCTGCAACGTACCGAACATGGGGTCAATGCCCTGGTAGTCGGAGATATCATAACCATTATCGTCCTGGGGCGACTTGCATACAGGGGAAAGCCATATGGCATCAATCCCTAATTTTTCCAAGTAATCCAATTTTGAAATAATGCCCTGTAAATCACCTATGCCGTCTCCGTTGCTGTCCGCAAAGCTGCGGGGGTAAATCTGATAGATAACGGCGTTTTTCCACCACTTATTATAATTTGTCCTGTTTCCGTCCGACATCGTATTAATCTCCCTTCTGCTGTTAATATAGCAATCCGTCCTTATACTGTTTGTGACGGAGATTGCAAGAATACTATCGGTATAGATTATGGACCGATATACCCGATATGATAATTATTCTATCTATACCGCACTTTGCCGTCAAGCTTATGTACATTTTAGAGAAGATGTAGTATTCTTTCAATATGGTAAATGCTATAAATCATGGGAAATCACCAAAAAGGAATCAAATTCACCATGAAGAAAACAGAAAGGGAACGTAAAGACAAATGAAATGGAGAAAAACGGAGATTGCAATTTTGGGATTGTTGGGTGTTGCGGGGATCGTGGCCGCCATAGCGTTGTTTCGTATTCTGGGGGAATACAAGGGAGGCAGCGATACCTATGATTTTCTGCAGGCATATGCGTTCCTGCCGGAGGAGCCGGATATCCTTCCTCAGGGCGGGCAGAATGCCACAGGAGGCCAACCGGGTAACACCGGGGACGGAAAAACAGACTCGGATACGAAAGTGTCCGGCGTGCCGGGGCAGGTATATTACGGCAGCAGTCCCCAGGTAGATTTTGATTCTCTTAGGAAATTGAACAGTGATGTGGTGGGTTGGATATACGGCCCCGGGACCGCTATTAATTATCCAATTGTACAGGGAGATGACAATCTGTTTTATCTCACCCACATGTTCGACGGGAAAGAAAATAAATGCGGCAGTATTTTTATGGACAGCCTGAATGAATCGGACTTTTCCAGTACAAACAGCATTATTCACGGGCATCATATGCGGAACGGAAGTATGTTTGCCAGCCTGACAGGATATGCGGATCAGTCCTATTATGACACGCATCCCGTCCTGTGGCTGGCGACTCCTGAGAAAAGCTACAAAGTAGAACTCTTTGCAGGTTTTGTCACAGAGGCGGACAGTGACGCATGGCAGATCGAGTATGCCAGCAGGGAGGAATATCGCTCATGGTTGGACAAGATGATAGAACGAAGTGCCTTTAAAAGTGATGTAATGCCCGGGGAGGAGGATCGTATTCTCACCCTTGCCACCTGCAGCTATGAGTACAGTGATGCCCGTTTTATGGTACTGGGAATCTTAAGAGAGGAAGAATAATCCTGGGTAATAATAACCTACTTACCTCATTGAATACAGATGGTCGAAATTGCTCTATATTCGTCTCTATATGCGTTATGTTTCGTTGACAAAGGACATTTTAGATTGCTATAATAAATTCAATTGTACATGGGGAAAGTGTATGGCGGAGCCGGCTTTTTAGCGGCTTCTTATGTTCATACATACATGGGACGGGGCAGCGTGCTCCGTGCCAGAAACAATGAGGAGGTATTTAGCATGAAGAGATGGACAAAGCGTACATCCATTTCCAGCAAAGCTATGGCAATTGCCTTGTGCGCGGCCATGTTGGCCGGCGGCATTCAGGACGGAAACCTGGCGTATGCTGCGGAGTTGGATGGCGTGACTTCCGGCTTGGAAAACGAAGGCGCAGCGGATGATGCAGATCCTGCAAGAACAAACGCTGCAGATGCGGACAACACAAATGCAGATGCAGCAAGTGCGGACGCTGTAAATGCAGATGTGGATGGTTTTGCAATGCAGACGGTTTCCCAGTCGGATGCGGATGTGCTTGCAGCGATATTTGCTGCTGCAAGGGAGGGGGATTACACCAGCTTTGTTACGGATGAGCTGGTGGCAAATCTGAATTTCGGAACGGATATTACTGCTTCCGCCTATGACGGAACCAAGGGGTTCTATGACCTTACATGGTCGGAGGCGCAGGGATGGGTTGACGGCGTGTATTATCCCAGGGAAAGGACGAAAACTCCGGGGACGTCTTATGTACAGGCGGGAAACGGTTGTCTGGCCATTACCAGCAGAGTGTGGACGGAGACCGAATCCACCGGCCAGGGGACCTATACTTATGAGGAAACTTCCAGCTTTGACATGGCCGTGGCAAACGCGGATTATCAAGTGCAGGTGACCTTGACGAACCCTACGGATACGGCGTATACCGCATACCTTGAGGCGGAGGATGTGACCAAGCTTTTTGACAAAGCAAGTGGGTTTGAAGTGGCTCCGGGGGCAACGGTCACAAAAGAATTCACTACAGTGGTAGTTGACGGTGAGCTGAGTTTAAAATTCCTTGCAGAAACCCAAACGGGGGGGGTACAAACCGTTTATGTTTCTAACGTTAAAATTACCAGGCTTGCCACCAATGCTGTGGGTCAGAAGCCTACTGTTTATCTGGCTTCCGATTCTACGGTACAGACCTATGAGGATTACTATGATCCTCAGACAGGATGGGGTGAGACCCTGGCCCTGTTCTTCGGCGGCGAAGTGCAGGAGCGGCCGGCAACGGACTGCGGATACAGCCAGGCAAGGGTTTATGAAGCAGATAATGTGATTGTAGAAAACCGCGCCATTGGAGGACGTTCTTCCAAGTCCTTTGTGGAGGAAGGCAAGCTGGAGGATCTGTTGGAGGATATCCGGCCGGGAGATTATCTGTTCGTACAATGGGGGCATAATGATGCCACTAAGGCAAGGCCTAACCGATATGTATCTCCCGCTGACTTCGGCCAGTGGATCCAGTATTACATAGACGGCGCAAGGCAGCGTGGGGCTATTCCCGTGCTGGTGACACCGGTGGCAAGATACAGCTATTCTGATAAGGATCAATCCTTTGTGGGCAATTTCGAGGAATACGGAAATGTAATGCGGACTATGGGGCCTCAGCAGGGCGTTCCTGTGATCGACCTGACGGCTCGTTCCGTTGCATTGTGTAATTCCTTTGGTAAAGACGGCGCGAAATCCCTGTTTTTGATGGTGGAAGCAGGAGAGTATGCCGGCGCCTGGGCGGGCGGAGCCAATGACTCCACACATTTACAGTGGTATGGCGCTTACAAGTTTGCCCAGTGTGTGGCTCAGGGTATTCAGGACAACAGTGGACTGAGTGACCTGGCCTCCAAAGTGGTAATGAAGATTCCTGATAATGTACCGGGTAAAGTTACCGGATTTAAGAGCGTGACAGTGGGTGCTTCCAGCGTTACCCTTGGGTGGGATGCGGTGGAAGGCGCCGAGTTATATTATATATACCGCAAGGCTTTGGCGGCGGGAGAGACTGCCGATAACGTGGACTTTTCCACGGCGGAGAAGTATTCCGTTTCTTCCAAAGCAGGTTACACCGACAGCGGTTGTGAGTCCGGCGTGACTTATGTATATGCCGTGCGTGGCTTTAACGAGAAAGGTTTGGGAGAGTTTTCCGATAAGGTGACGGTAAAGACCAAGGCGGCAGGGTATAAGTTTGACTTTAATTACGGAAATTCTCCTACATTGGCGGGTTGGACCGGCGTTGGCGAGAAACAGGCCTACGACGATACCAAGGGTTATGGTTTTACGGTTGCGCCCGGCAACGGACGTGACAGAGGTGAAGTCGCTGAAGTTCCCGATAGTACCGGTATTCTCGGGGAAATGGGAAGGGACTTCGTACTGGGCAACAGTGTATTTGAGGTGAAAGTACCAAACGGCGACTATGAAGTGACGTTATATGCCGCTGACCTGATCAAAGGCGGTTCTACCATAAAGTCCAACTTTACGGCGGAGGGCGCTTCCATAGGAACGGTGTCCGCTAAACAGTCCATTGGCAGCCTGACCGCAACTGTCCGGGTGACGGACGGGAAGCTGACCATCGGCAATGACGGGTATATGACGGGACTTACCGTGACCCAGGTTCTGGCGGCGCCTACGGGACTTACCGCGTTCGAGCCTGTGGTACAGGGAAGCAACTATACATTCCAGTTGAATTTTACAGGCGTGGATGAGGCAACTTCTTATAACGTCTACAGGAAGGGTACTACGGATAAGGACTTTGCACTGGTAAAGAGCTTTACCGTGCAGCAGGATAAGGACGACCAGCTTGGCTGCAGGGCACAGTCCGTGCGTCTGGGCGATACTTACCAGTATTATATGACTTGTATCACTCCCATTGGTGAGTCTGCTCCCAGTGAGATCTGTACCATTAAAGCGGTGCTGGAGGGCGTACCTGCGCCTGGGGCGCCTCAGAATGTGAGATGTACGGATCCTGCGGAAGGTGTAACGGATCTGCAGAGGTCTGTTACCATTGAGTGGGATTCCGTGGGTCCTGTTACAGGCACTAATGACGGAAAGACTTATAACGTGATCCTTTACAATGTGTACCGCTCGGACAAGGCGGAAGGTGAAAAAGGATTTAAAGAGTTCGTGAAGGTGGGTACTTCTGAAACAACCAGCTTTACGGATGATACAGTGGCTACGAATATTCCTTACTATTATAAGGTGACGGCAGTCAATGCCGGTGGAGAGGGAGAGAAATCCGAGGTTTGTAAGACTCCCGTAACCGGCAGCTTTGTCACTGGCGGGAGAGAGAATTACAGTGACAGAGCGTTGGTAGCAATTAATCTGTCGGGCGGCAAAGGGGCCCAGACCCTGGTATCCGCGACAGGCCCTGACGGACAGGAATTGACAAGCGGCGTGTACCTGAGCTGGAGAGCTTTTGAATCCGACATGAACGGCAAGGATCTCAATACTACCTTTGACGTGTACTGTAACGGTTCTCCTATTGCCACCGGTGTGAAAGTAACCAATATGGTATACCAGGGTGGCACTGCAAACGACGTATTTAAGGTAGTGGGCAGCAACGACGGCGCCATCGGCGTTCAGAGTGTGGATACCAAGTGCTGGTCCAACCAGTATCTGGATCTGCGTCTCTTCTGTCCGGCAAACGAGACAATGCCGGATGGCACTACCTGCGATTTCAGTGCGAACGATATGTCCGTGGGTGATCTGGACGGGGACGGCGTTTTAGAACTGATTGTTAAATGGTATCCCTCCAATGCCCAGGATAATTCCAGGGGCGGATATACCGGAAATACTTATCTGGACGGCTATGACATCAACTGGGCTACAGGGGAAGTGAGCCTGTTATGGAGAATCAATTTGGGCGTAAACATCCGTTCCGGCGCTCATTACACCCAGTTCCAGGTATGGGATTACGATGGGGACGGAAAGGCTGAGATCGCCGTGAAGACCGGTGACGGCACCACTTCCTACAAGAGCACGGACGGTACGGCAGCCGGTCTTGTGAGGGCAGACAGCGACAAATATGAAGGTTATGTAGGTGCGGCGGATGATACGGTACTGACCATTTCCGTGAACCATGGTACACAGAATTGTGATTACCGGGCAACCAGCGGTTATATCCCCATTGCTGAGGGACACGAATTCTTCTCCATTTTCAATGGTGAGGACGGCACCAAAGCAGCTGATGATGTGCCTTATGAGCCTTTTGGCGGTAATGCCACCGCATGGGGGGATTCTTCCGACGGGTACAGGAACCGTATCGACAGATTCCTTTCCGCTACGGCTTACCTGGACGGTGAGACACCCTTCGCGGTATTCTGCCGAGGCTATTATACCAGGACATGCCTGACCGCATATTATATGAAAGACACGGACAACGACGGTGTGGGCGATACCATTGATATTTACTGGAAGTTCGACACCAAGGAGGCAGGTTCCCAGTACGAAGCACAGGGTAACCATGGCCTGAGCGTCAATGATGTGGACAATGACGGCATGGATGAGATCCTTTACGGTTCTTTGGCCATTGACCACGACGGAAGCGTGAAATGGTGTACCTTCCAGCAGCATGGTGATGCCATGCATGTTTCCGACTGGATTCCCTGGAATCCCGGACTGGAAGTAATGCAGGTACACGAAGACATGAAAGAATGGGATGTGGAGATCCATGACGCGGAGACCGGAGAAGTCCTGATGGGTTACCAGACCGGAAGAGATACCGGGCGTGGCGTGGCAGCGGACATCGATCCTACTTCCGTAGGTGCGGAGTGGTGGTCAATCGCAGGCCCGAACTGGAAACCGGAAGGCGGCGAGGACGAACCTTCATGGGATTCTACCAGGGGCGTAGTATTTTCTGCATCTTCCAAGGGTAAGGATAACCTGATTGCACTTTCCACCAGCACTCCTGCGTCCAACTTCTCGATTTTCTGGGACGGGGATCTGCTGAGCGAAGTACTGGACCATAAATTTGATTCCGGGCCTTATATGCCTGTAGGTGTGGTTATCTCCAAGTGGGACTATGAGAACAGCAAACAGGAGACAATGCTGTATTCCGAGGAGATATGGTCCAACAACGGTACCAAAGGTAATGTAGGACTGGCAGCGGATATTCTGGGTGACTGGCGTGAGGAAATTATCACCAGGACTTCCGGAGATTCCAATGTAGTGCGTGTGTATACTACCACGATCCAGACAGATTATGTGGTGCCTTGCTTGCTGGAGAATCTGGCATACAGGGAAGGCGTTGCATGGCAGAACGTAGGTTATAACCAACCCGCAAACTTAAGCTATCTGCTTTCCGAGGGACTTGTGACTGCACAGCTTTCCGAAGGAGTGGTGAACGCAGAGGATGCGGAGATCAACTTTACAAAGGCTAACGACGGTGTGTACGGCCATGAAATCACAGGTTATGAGATTTACCGCAAGACCGGTGACGGCAGTTACGAAAAGATTGCCACGCTGGGATTGGACGACCTGGTGGAGAGCACTGGCGGTACTGGCGGCAGCGGCGGAAACACTAATCCTGAGCCGGAAGAACCGGATCCTGTTTACTTAAAATTCGATTTTGGTACGGGACCTGTGAAAGACGGATGGACCCAGATAACGGCTGCTTCTGACAGGTATGGAGTGAATGGCGCTACATACGGATTTACGGAAGCTTCCACAACCGGTTTAAATGGTTTCCAGGATAAAACGTATAGTGCCAATACGGATGCAGCTTATAAGGATGTTTATAATGATTGTATTCTTGCGGACGTAAGAAATGATGAGGCGAAGACAGTTGACTTTAATGTAGAGCTTCCAAATGACACTTATGAGATTACTTTGTATACCATGAATGGAAGCGGTGCTCAGTATAATGCTTATACAGCAGAAGGGCAGGCCATTGATGACGGTACAATCAGGTTTGGAAATAGCAGCCTGAATAATCCTGTGGCAAGTAAGGTAACTGTTACAGTAACAGACGGAGAACTGAACATTACAGGAAAAACAAGTAAAGCCGGTTATGTTTATGTTTATTTCAACGGTTTGGAGATTAAATCTACCAGCTATGATGAGTGGCTTGCAAATCAGGGCAAAGATGATCCGGAAAAACCCGGTGATGGGACTGTTGAAATCAAGAAGGAAGTGATTTTTGAGGAAGACTTTGAAGGAACCAGCCATTCCTTTAAACTGGTTGCAGATGGAAACAGTGCTTGGGAGTACTGGGAGAAGGATACTTCCACAGTAAATACCAATGCAAGCGGCCATGTTTATGGTGTTGGTGCCAGAGCTGGTGGAGATACGGGAACTCAGCTTGCAACAGCATTGGGAATTAGTGAAAATGTGACGGTTGCCTTTGACCTCAAAATGGATGCATGTGGAGGAAATGGAACGGATGCGTCTGGTTACAAAAGCTCAAACTTCGCATTGCTGGGAGGAACAAATAAGTCAAATTGGCTAGATAGTGCTCAACAGATATTGACTATAACGGCAACAGGTCCAGACAAAACTACCAATGGGTATTGGACGAGCATTAAAGTTAACGGTGTAGATATCACAGACAAAGCAAATGTCAATAATGGAACGAATAACGGAGAGTCTTCAGGAAAGGGTGGATTAAATAGAGATACCACCGGATGGTTAAGAGTAACAGCTGAACTTGATTTTGCAAGTCAAGAAATTGACCTTGTAATTACTCGAATTTCAGATAACAGCAAGGTTTATGAAGGGCAAGTAGGGTTTGTTCACGATGTTACGTCACTTGAAAACATCTTTATGGCAGGTGCAAAGACCTATGGCGGTGTATTTACCGACAACATTGAGATCTACACGGAGAAGGAAGTTCAGGTGCCTCCTACAGGTGGCGGCAATGAGCCTGGTGTGACCACATATGTTTATAAAGATACGGGACTGGCTCCGGTGACGGCATACTCTTATAAGGTAGCGGCCGTTGTGGACGGCAAGACTTCCTTTATGTCCAGGCCTTTGGATATTGAAACGGCGGATAAGCTTAGTGAAGTGCCTGCTATGGATCCTGTAACGCTCTATGTGGGGACACCGATTGAAAAGGGTGAAACAGTAGCCAGCCTACTGCCCCAGACCATTGAGGTTACCACAGAGGCCGGAGAGAAAAAGGACTATCAGATCACTTGGAATACGGGTACGCTGGATATTATGAAAGAGGGCGAATATGATGTGACCGGCAGAATAAAAGGTTGGCCGGATCCCATTCCCCTGCATGTAACGGTAGCGCCCAACGCAGTAAAAGGGTATGTTCCTTTTGAAGATATGAAGTCTGTGGTAGGATTCCCGGCTGAATTACCTACAGAAGTTGTGATCGAGTGGCTGAATACCACTACGACAAAAAAGAAAGTTACATGGGATACCTCTACTCTGGATATAAACACTTTGGGTACATACACAGTGGAAGGTACGGTAGAGGGTACATCAGACAAGGTGACCATTAAGGTATTGGTTACGGAGAACTATATTGCCAGTGTTCCTACGGCCTCCGGGGAAGTGATTTACCTCTCCGACAATGTGAGTGCACAGCTTCCTACGACTATCCTGGCTAACTATGCCCAGGGAGATCCCAAGGAGGTTGCGGTGAAATGGAATGAGGACAGTGTCAGTGCTATTGACACCAGTGCAATCGGCACCTATACCATCACCGGAACGGTGGAAGGGTTCGACGAAGAAGTGACTGCGGAAATTAAGGTCACATACAGGTCTGTCTACAAATTCGATTTCGGCATTAACAAGAAAGATGAGACAGAGGGTTGGACCGGCTTTACTGTAAACGTGAAGGCAGGCAAGAAAACAGCGGCAGAACTGGGAATAGACTACAATGCCGAGAAAGGTTATGGTTTCTTAGACGGAACTGCTGTAGTGGAAGGACGTTGGGAAGAATATACAATGGCAGGTATACTGCCCAAAACGGTTTATAATGATTTCATGATTCCTGACGGACATATTTTCGCGGTGGATCTGCCCAACGGAAAGTATGAGGTAGAGGTTGTCAGCGGTTCCAGTAATAAGAGTGACGTTAAGTCAGTTGTGGAAGGAGTTACTGCGAATGTAAGTAATACGGCAAAAACATACGCAACAAAAACGATACAGGTAGAATTAAAAGACGGCCAGATGACATTCGAATTCCCGAATACGACCGTTCATTATTGCAGACTGCCTGCTATCATAATACGTTTGATCGAAGCGGATAAGACGGCTCTGAAGGCGGCTATAGACAGTGCGGACGTGCTGGCTGACAGTGAGTTGCTTTATACAGAGGACAGCTGGGCAGCGTTCCAGACAGCATTGAACAATGCAAAGGCTGTTTATGATAACGTATATCCCAGCGGCGAAGAGGTAGAAGCTGCCACCAAGGCATTGACAGAAGCACAGGCAGCGCTGAAAGTAGATCCAAATGCGGCTGATAAGTTAAGCAAGGATGCTTTGAAGAAAGCCATTGCGGCGGCTAAAGCCCTGGAACCTGATAAAGCGCTTTATACGGAAGAATCCTGGGCATTGCTGGTTGAGAAGCTGGAAGCGGCACAGGCAGTGTTGGATAAGGCAGATGCAACCAACCAGGAAAGAGACGAAGCCAGAGCAGCATTGCAAGCAGCGCAGGCAGCTCTTGAGAAGAAAGCGACTGGCGGAGTTGTGACAGGTGTGGTTAAGCCCGATGATATCAGGCTCAACACAGGAATGAGCATAGAAGAAATTCTTGCGAAACTGCCTGCAACAATTGATGTAACCTACGCGGACGGTACTACAGGTAAAGCTGCGGCTACATGGGATGTAAGTAAGGTACAGCCTGACCAGGCCGGTGTGTATGATATCATTCTCACCGTGGACGGCTGGAGTGAGCCGATTGTGTGCAAATTGATCCTGACGAAAAAGGTTACCATGGACGTGGAGGCATCTGCAAATGTACCCAGCATCCATGTTCCTGAACTCACTGACGAACAGATTAGAGCAATCCTGAGTGAGGAAGATCTGCAGAAACTGATAGCCGGTGCGGATATCAGGCTGGCTTTAGCGGCAAGCAGCGTGGAGGATGCGGCAATCAGCAGTTCTGTTCTGACACTGCTGAACGAGAAGCTGAGCCAAAACGGATTAACCGTAGTGACGAAGCTGGATATTGAACTTTTGAAGTACATTAATGACGAAGCTCCTGAACCCATCACAGAGGCCAGAACGGAGATTCCCATGATCATTACGATCCCGGAGGAATACCGGACGGCTGAGGCAGGTTATGAGAGAGAGTTCTATATGGTAAGGACTCATGTGACGCGGGATGGTAACGGAAATGAAACTGTGCTGGTAGATGTTTTGAAGGATCAAGATAACGACAGCACCACGATTACCATTGCAACGGATAAATTCTCCATATATGCGCTGTCCTATAAGGATGTACTTGTGGAAACAGATGAATCGGACGATGACCAGGGCGGACAGTCCGTACTGGGTTCATCTTCCAAGACCGGCGATCAGATGAACGCCTGGATATGGATCATCCTGTTGGCAGTTTGTGTGGCAGGTGTTGCGGCTGTTTTCGGAGTAAAGTTCTACCGGAATAAGAAGCAGAAATAATTTTTATGAAACAACAGTAGTATAAGAAATGTCCCCGGAACGGCCATTTGGCTCTCCGGGGACATTTGTATGTTAAGAAATATTGCCCATAATAAATGAGGAGTTTTCCCGGATACTTTTCACAATTTGTTGATATATAAAGGGCAATGGCATATAATATAGTATAGAAAAAAATCGGGACAAGGTGAAAGAAAATCTATTGGCAGCCATAAAGGGGTAAGAAGGAACTACGATGTACCAATTTGAAAAGATAAATAAGAAACTACTGGGCGCCCAGGTAGAAGAAGAATTATTAAATTATATTCTGCATGAACCCATTGAAATTGGAGAAAAAATTCCAAATGAATTTGAGTTGGCGGAAAAGTTCGGAGTGGGCCGCAGCACTGTCAGAGAGGCGGTAAAGGCCCTGATGAGCAAGGGAATATTGGAAGTACGCAGGGGCGCTGGTACTTATGTGGTAAGCACCAGTACTTTAGAGGACGATCCCCTGGGCCTTGCCAAGCTTGGGGACAAGTATAAGCTGGCATTAGAGTTGTTGGATGTGCGGATGATGCTTGAGCCGGAAATTGCGGCTATGGCCTGTGAGCACATTACCCCGGAGGAAAAGGTACAGCTGAAACAGCTTTGTGATGAAGTGGAGGAACTTTACCTTAGCGGAAAGAACCACGCTAAAAAGGATGTGGAGTTTCACACCTGCATAGCCAGATGCAGCAGGAACAGGGTTGTTGAGGTACTGATTCCCATAATAAATACCGCTGTCCTTACCTTTGTCAACCTGACCCAGCGCCAATTGATGAAGGAAACGTTGGAAACTCACCGTGCTATTACGAATGCTATCATAAAGGAGGATTCTGTAGGCGCAAAATGCGCCATGAATATGCATCTCACATATAACAGGCAGCGAATTATGCAAATATACGAAGAGCATCTGGAGGAGGAAAAGAGGAACGGGACATCCGAAAAGGATAATACATCGGATGAAAAGGGGACAGCATAAGAGAAAGGGAACAATAAAATACCAGTTAGGATAAAATGACCAAAAAAGGCAGGCTTGCATATGCAAAACTGCCCTCTTTTTTGTCTAAAAGAGAGAAATACGGCAATTAAACATCAGATGTATTGACTAAATATACCAATTATTATAAGATTATTTTAATAAACATAAGACGTCTGATGTATATATTGCAACGTAACTGTCGATAGCAGAAAATGGTAAGGGAAAAATCCCGAAAACAGAGAATGCTAAAAACAAACTGACCTGAGACAAACAAGCCGGAGGCAGCTGTATCTGAAACAGGTAACACGGGGGATTAAGGCCCAAAACCCAAAAGTAAAAGACATGGCCATACCATGACACAGGAGTAAGGCATGTGATGAAAAATCAGATACAGGCAGATGGCGGAAAGAGTTGAAGGGAATCAAAAAGGAGGTAACACATATGTCGGCTGAAGCAGCTACATTGGATCCTACCAGGCTGGTGATTGCAGCGGTGTTGGGATTGGTCATTTTATTGGTTTTGATTATTAAGTTTAAGATTCATGCCATGGTTTCCATACTCTTAGGAGCTTTGTCTATCGGCTTAATTGCCGGAATGCCCTTTGATAATATTATTGCGGCAGTAAATGACGGAATTGGGAATACATTAAAAGGCATTGCCCTTTTGGTGGGGTTAGGCTCCATGTTTGGCGCTATCCTGGAAGCTTCCGGGGGCGCCCAATCCATAGCGGTGACATTGGTAAATAAGTTCGGTGATAAAAGAGCGGCATGGGCACTTGGCATTACCGGCCTGGTTATCGCAATGCCGGTGTTCTTTGATGCAGGCCTGATCATACTCATACCTCTTGCCTTTTCCCTGGCAAAGAGAACTAAGCGTTCTTCCCTGTTTTATGCCATTCCTTTACTGGCAGGACTAGCTGTAGGACATGCGTTTATTCCCCCTACCCCTGGCCCGGTGCTGGTGGCCACCATGCTGAATGTAGAGTTGGGTTGGGTCATTTTGGTAGGTATTTTCTGCGGTATCTGTTCCATGATAGTAGCAGGGCCCATCTGGGGCGCTTATTGTGGGAAAAAGTATAATGTCCCGGTCCCTGACCATGTGGCAAACCAGGAAGACTTTGACGAATCTAAGTTGCCAGGCTTTGGCCTGATTGTAAGCATTATCCTGATACCCCTTGTGCTCATTGTGTTGGATTCCATTGCCGGCGTGATACCCGCCCTGGCCCCGGTTCAGCCAATATTTGGGTTCCTGGGAGAACCTTTTGTGGCTCTGTTGATCGCTACCATCGTGGCTATGTTTGCTTTAGGGACCAGGCATGGATATTCCCTTCCTGAACTGGAAAAGATTATGACAAAGTCGCTGGAGCCTACAGGACTTATCTTATTGGTAACTGCCTGCGGCGGCGTGCTCCGTTACATGCTTCAGTACTCCGGGTTGGGCGATGTGATCGGCAACGCGGTTTCGTCGGCAAACCTCCCTCTGGTTCTGGTGGCCTTTATAGTAGCCGCATTGGTAAGAATCTGTGTGGGTTCCGCAACGGTAGCAATGACCATGGCAGCAGGTATTGTTGCCGCAATGCCCGGTATTGCCGATCTGTCCCCTCTATATCTGGCATGTGTTACCGCAGCCGTGGCAGGCGGCGCCACAGTCTGCTCCCACTTTAATGATTCCGGTTTCTGGCTGGTAAAATCGCTGGTGGGATTGGATGAGAAAACGAACCTGAAGACTTGGACGATCATGGAAACGCTGGTGGGCGGAACAGGATTTTTAGTAGCATTGGTAATATCTTTCTTTGCGTAACAATGTGAAAAAGGCTCGCAGGGAAATCTTTTCTCATATAAGAATGTTTGTACTAGTACAGTAGGAATAGTTTATTTGGCAAATGTTTGACGGAAAGGTATGGAGAATTGACATGAGCAAAAAGGTATTGAAAAGTCAGGAAATGCGGAAGCTGGCGCCGGAATTGGATCCCCTCAGGATTGGTACGGGATGGAAACCGGAGGATTTGGAGAAACCTCAAATTTTGATTGAAAGTACTTTTGGTGACAGCCATCCGGGTAGCGGACACCTGGATCTGTTGGTAGAAGAAGTGCGTAAGGGAATCGAGCAGGCCGGAGGACGGGGCGCCCGTTACTTCTGTACGGATATCTGTGACGGGGAAAGCCAGGGAACGGACGGCATTAATTTTAGCCTTGTGAGCCGTGAGATGATAACCAATGTGATTGAGATACACGCAAGCGCCACCCCCTTTGACGCCGGAGTATTTCTGGCAAGCTGTGACAAGGGAATGCCGGCTAACCTGATGGGATTGGCCAGGGTAGATATCCCTGCAGTGGTAGTCCCCGGCGGAACCATGAATGCAGGGCCGGAAATGCTCACTCTGGAGCAGTTGGGTATGTACAGCGCGAAATTCCAGAGGGGAGAAATTGATGAAGAAAAATTGAATTGGGCCAAATGTAATGCTTGCCCAAGCTGCGGAGCCTGCTCCTTTATCGGTACAGCGTCCACAATGCAGATTATGGCGGAGGCGCTGGGACTAGCCCTTCCCGGCAGTGCATTGATGCCCGCCACCAGTCCCGACCTGCTGGCATACGCGAGACAGGCAGGGGAGAGGGCAGTACAAATGGCAACTGAACCCAATATGCGGCCCAGTGAAATCGTTACGGAAGAAAGCTTTGAAAATGCGATACTGGTTCATGCGGCTATTTCGGGGAGCACGAACTGCTTGTTGCATATACCTGCCCTTGCCCATGAATTTGGCATCGAGGTTACGGGGGATACGTTTGACCGGCTGCACAGGAACGCCCGATATCTGCTGAATATTCGGCCAGCAGGAAAATGGCCTGCGGAGTGCTTCTATTATGCCGGCGGGGTACCTGCTATTATGGAAGAGATTAAGGACCATCTGCACCTGGATGTGATGACGGTTACAGGAAAGACTCTGGGAGAAAATCTGCAGGAATTAAAGAAGAACCGTTTTTATGAGCGATGTGAAAAGTGGCTGGAGGAGTTCAACAAGCGTTATAATGTGAAACTCACCAGAACAGACATTATCCGTCCTTATGGGGATCCCATCGGAACGGACGGAAGCATTGCGATCCTGAAAGGAAATCTGGCGCCGGAGGGAGCCGTGATTAAGCATACGGCCTGTCCTAAGGAAATGTTTAAGGCTGTTCTGCGGGCAAAACCCTTTGACAGTGAGGAAGAATGCCTGGAAGCGGTTTTGAAGCACAAGGTAGAGAAGGGCGACGCCGTATTCATCCGCTATGAGGGTCCCAAGGCCAGCGGTATGCCGGAAATGTTCTATACATCCGAGGCGATCAGCAGCGACAAGGAGCTGGGGAAGAGCATCGCCCTGATCACGGATGGCAGATTTTCCGGGGCATCCACAGGTCCGGTAATCGGGCATTGCAGTCCGGAAGCCGCGGACGGCGGACCCATCGCGTTGGTAGAAGAGGGTGACTTGATCGAGATCGACGTGATGGAGAGAAAGCTGAATATCATCGGTGTCAATGGAGAGAAAAAGACACCGGAGGAAATGGAAGAAATATTGGCAAAACGCCGTGATAACTGGGAACCCAGGCCCCATAAATATCAAAAAGGCGTTTTGAGGCTGTTCAGCGAGCATGCCGCCAGTCCCATGAAGGGCGCATATTTGGAGTATTGACCTGACACCTTACTGCAGAGGTATCTATTTGAGGTTACAGTTTACACGTCAGCCGTACCCAGAAATTTATGCTTGCATAAGAAGTTATCTGGGTACGAACGGACGAACGGCGCATGTGAACTGTAACTATTTGAGAAGGATCCAGAATACAGATCCCATATTTGGGATAGATTTCTGGGAGTTGATTTGTTATAATGAAACTGTTCAGAGCCGGAAACATGCAGTGTTTTATAAATTGGCCCTGAGCAGTTTCTGTTTTTGAAAAAGGAAAACAAGTCAGCAAAGCGGGGATAAGCATTCAGGAATATGGTAAATAAAGTAGATGGTAATAACTATTATGTCTATACAAAACAGAAAAAAATAGACATCCCAGATACAGGTGAAAAATTTAACCTGGACTATAAACAGGGTGAAACCTCCTCTGAGGCAAAGAACAAAGACGAAATATCCGAAGAGCAAAAGCAACAGACTGCAGAGCGCCTCGGAGTCCGTCTGGAGCTTTCCAATAACGGACGGAATGCGGATGCAGAGAGGCGGAAGCAGGAGGAAACCTCTAAAACGCAGAGCGCTCCTGCACAGATGCCTTTGCTTGAAACGATTCGGACATATATTGTATCAGCCATAACGGCGATCCGGGAGTTTTTCCACAATATCTGGAATGATGAGCCTCAGCAAGGTACAGTCCAGGATGTCTTAGAAGAAACAGTTCAGGACGGGTTATTAGATGCCTCACAGGAAGCAGTGACGGATGAGTTCCGGGAAAGCATTAAGGAGGCAGGCCAGGAGATACCCCGGCAAGCGGTAAATGGATTGGAAGAAATCATAGATGCTTCCGACGAGAGGTCCGTCCTTGCCATGGATGAGGAACGCCGTAACCGGGAGATACAGCAATCCCTGCGCAACGGAGATATGGAGCAAGTTATCAGTCTATTGACAGAAAACGGCAAGAGGACAGTTGCAAAAAATTCCACACTTTTGACCAGTTATGATAAAAACGGCAGGGTGGTGGAACCCAACGCTTCTGACAGACAGAGAGCTCTGTACGGAGACAAGAATACTTTGAAATTATGAAATGGTGCTGAAGCATTCCCCCCGCTGTATGCAGCGGGGGATTTCATTATTGGTAAATAGATGTAATGAAATCGGAAAGAGATAAACATGCAGAATATTTTGCTATTGGAAGATGATGAAACCCTGAACCGGGGAATTACGCTGACCCTGGAAAAAGCAGGCTATAAGATAACCTCTGCGTACACACTGAAGCAAGCGGAAGAATATTTCCTGCAGCTTGATTTCGCCCTGGTGATCAGTGACATTACCCTGCCTGACGGGACAGGACTTGATTTCGGCAAAAAGGTCCGGGAATCAGGTAATACCTATTTGATTTATCTGACTGCCCTGGATACGGAAGCGGACATTGTGAACGGATACGATACGGGAGCGGACGATTATATTACAAAACCCTTTTCTCTGATGGTATTGGTTTCGAAAGTAAACGCCTTAATGAGACGGCTGGAAAGTTCCGGGGAAGGCGCCGGACCGGGATTCAGAAATATCTTGATTTCCGGCAATCTGCAGATACACTGTCAGGAAATGAAAGTCTTTAAAGACGGCAGGGAACTGTCCCTGGGTAAAAAGGAGCTGCAGCTTCTTGTATATTTGTGGGAAAACGCAGGGCAGATTCTGTCCAAAGAAAATATTCTGGAACATATTTGGGATGTGGATGGGCAGTTTGTGGATGATAATACGGTCACCGTAAATATCAGCAGATTAAAAAATAAGCTGGAGACAGACGAAATTGCCAATGTCAGGGGATTAGGATATATATGGACGGGAAGCGTTACAAGAAAATAAAAGGATATCTGGGAATTTATATTGCATTTTCTCTTGTGTTTACGGCAGTGCTGTTTGTACAGGCAAACTACCAACGGACTGTGGAACAACGGAGAATGCTCACGCTTCTGGCGGAACACCCGGAACTGGAAGGAGAGATTGCAGCTCTCTGGGACGGCCAAAATGATAACTATACAGGGAAAACAACGGATTTGCAGATTACAGAAGGGATCACCGGCACATACTACGGAGAAGAGGAAAAGCCGGGCCAGGAGCGTGGGGCAGAGAGACTTGAACTGGCAAGGGAAATCATGGAGGACAAATACGGACATAATGTGCAGTGCATTTTTCCGCAAAAGCCTTTTTTCCTATTCTGGACAGCAGGAATGCTCTCCGGTGCGATTCTGGCTGTTTTGTTGGGATGCCTGGAAATGCACGGAAGGAAGAAATATTACGGGTCTGATGAAACATATTGGAAATTGTGCGATTGCTTGGAGCAGTTCCAAAGGGGGAATTTCTGCCAGGTACCTGATTATATGGATGGCCCCGAAGCACAAATACGGTTGTGGGAGACGGTGAGGGAGTTTGGGAACTATTTTGATGGCTTGAGGGAACGCCTAAAAGAAGAGGAAGACAATACCAAAGCGCTGATCACGGATATCTCCCATCAGTTGAAGACACCCCTTGCCTCCCTTCGGATGAGCCATGAACTTGTGACCGCAGGTGATATTACAGATGAAGAGAAAAGGGAATTTCAGGAGCAGGAGACAAAGGAGATCGAAAAGCTGGAAATGTTCTTGGACGAGCTGGTAAATCTGTCCCGCCTGGAAAAGCGTGTTATACAGATTAAACCTGTGCCTGCAAGCCTGAAAAATACAATTTCAGGTGCGGTGAGCCAGATTTATATGAAAGCCAGAAATAAGGATATCGAGATTCAGGTGGAGATGGATCAGGATATGGAAATCTGCCATGACAGGAAGTGGACGGAGGAAGCATTCGTAAATGTGCTGGATAACGCGGTGAAATATTCAGGTGAACATACGGCGGTAATGGTACATGTGCAGCCATTGGTGAGCAATGTGTTAATAGAAATTTCAGATGAAGGCATCGGCATCCGCCCGGAGGAAATGGTGAAAATCTACCAGAGGTTCTACCGGGGAAATGAGGCCAGGGAAAAGGTGAAGGATGGGGCGGGGGTAGGACTTTACCTGGCCAGGATGATACTGGAGCGGCAGGGCGGCACCATATCCGCCAGACGGAGGCCGGGGCAGGGAAGCGTCTTTAAGATTACCCTGCCGCTGTAAATAGTTTTTCACTCCATTCGGCTTCTTTAAAACCTGTAAGCACCGTATCGCCGTCTATGACCAGCGGCCGTTTGACCAACATTCCGTTGCCTGCCAACAGCTTCAGCTGTTCTTCCTCACTCATGGCGGGTAGCTTGTCTTTCAACTGCAGCTCCTTATACAGCATACCGCTTGTATTAAAAAATTTCTTGAGGGGCAAGCCACTTTTTTCATACCAACCCTTTAATTCGTCAAAAGAGGGACGATCCTCTACAATATGCCGGTCCGTGTATTCTATGCCATGTTCGTCGAGCCACTTTTTGGCTTTCTGGCATGTGGAACATTTGGGGTATTCGATAAATAACATTATTTGATCCTCCTGTCTCTAGTGTACTGTATCACACTTATCTTCAAATATGACATGATCCGCAGTATAGTTTTCATTTTCCAAAGTGTGTTTGAAAATTCATTCCCGCCCCGTTAAAAGCCGGTCAGGGGCCGGCGTCGGTATCGCCGTACAAAAGCTCAAAGCTGGCATAATGGTCTTCCGTATAGTATATCAGGCCATCATTGGAATATACAATGCGTTTGGCGCCCCGCTTGTCGGCGCCCAGAGTGTCAATATCGCATTCGGTATAGCTGCGTCCTTCCTTTTCCGGCAGCAGTCCTTCATAATTGCCGAAATGGCTTCCACCAATGCACATACCCGGCGCAAAAGGTTCCAGGGAACCACCCTTCCAACCCAGCTTTTCGGCTTCTTTCTTTGTAATGAAGTTTGGCGGAAGATGTCCGTACAGGTGAATGTAGAGAGCAACATCTTCCTTAGAGGTATAAGCTCCGTCCTCGGAAAGTTCGGCGGAGTCGTTTTCTTCGGCATTGGAGCTTATTTCTATATCGGCGGAACTGCTATGGGAGCCAGCGTCCGTGCTGCCGGGGAGAGTACCGGTATTGATACTGCCGGAATAGTCGTTTAGACTTGCGTCTGCGTCACCGGGATCAACCGTTGCTGCGGAGCCGGCTACACTGCCGGGCGTTCCTGCGGCAAACGTCCCGGGCGCCTGGTAATCTGTCTGGCTGCAGCCTGCCGATATAAAGAGCAGCAGGGAGATAATAAGTAAACATAATCTTTTCTTCACTTTTACTGTCCTTTCCGTTATATCTATATTTAATTGTGTAACATCCGGAACATTGAAACTAATGCAAAGGCAAAATATATTAAAGAAAAACACTTATTTGTCAAAGGTTCTGTTAAAATATAGCACTTTTTTATGCCACTGTCCACCCCTTCCATTGGGACGAAAAAGAGCCAAAATTGTCGATTACAAAAACCCTTACAAAACTGTTATGGTTTTTGTAAGGGTTTTGTAATGTGGCAATGCTATTGTTATTACTGAAAAGAGAACTGCCAAAGTCCGGAAAAGCTGATTGCTTGAATACAGGCATTTAAGGACATTTTGGGGAATTATAAAAACGAAAACAGATATTTTGTAAAATTTGGAGGCGGCAAATGGGAAAAGAGACAAACACTATCTTGGAATTGGAGGATCTGGTGAAATATTATGGCAGAGGTGAAAATCTGGTGAAGGCAGTTGACCACACCAGCCTGAAGATCGAAAGAGGAAAGTTTACGGCCATTGTCGGGCGGTCGGGTTCCGGAAAATCTACACTGCTGCATCTGATAGGAGGATTGGACAGACCGGATAAAGGCCGTGTATTAATTGAAGGAAAAGACATTTTTTCCTTGAAAAGTGACAGTCTTGCCCAGTTTCGGAGAAAGAAAATCGGATTTATTTTTCAAGATTATAATTTAATTCCTTCATTAAATGTATGGGAAAATATTGTCCTGCCGTTGGGCCTGGATAATCGGAAGGTAAACAGGCAGGAGGTGGAGCAGATTATAGAGAAGATCGGCCTCACAGACAAGAAGTCAGCCATGCCCAACGCATTGTCCGGCGGACAGAAGCAGAGGACAGCCATTGCCAGGGCGTTGGTGACGAAACCGGCCATTATACTGGCCGACGAACCTACCGGGAACCTGGACTCCCAGACGGAACTGGAAGTCATAAGCCTTTTAAAGAGCTGCGTGCAGGATTTCGGGCAGACTCTAATGATGATCACCCATGATGAGACCATTGCCCAGATGGCGGACAGGGTCATTATAGTGGAAGACGGCAGGGCAATAACTTGAAAAATCATGCTGAAGCATTCATGTTTCAGCCGGCAATATAAGTCAGGTCCGGGGACTGCCTTGACTGCAGTCAGAAATTTAAGGCTTTCGCGCGTGTCATTGCAGTGAGCTGCTCTGGCATGGGAGATAAGTGTGAGTCTGCCCAAGCGGGTAAACGGGAGTTAGTATATAAAAGATCATAAGGAGCGGATATCTATGAAAACCACAACGGTCATAGCTTTTAATAATATGAAGTACTATAAGAGCAAAAACATACTTACCGGGATTGCCATTGTATTGACGACATCTCTCCTGTTTGTCATCCCCGCCGCAGGAAACGGCATTCTGGAAGCACAGTTTGTTACCATAAACAAAATATATCCCACATGGCATGCGCTATTTCGAAATGTGGATAAAGCTACCGCAACGGAAATGGCGGCCCATCATGATATTGCGGAGTATGGACTGCGCAGTGACGCGGGCATAATGGGCCTGGAGGATGCCTCCGTATCCATGATCAGCCTGGATGAAAAAGGTGCGGAACTTTACAGGATGGAGCTTTTGGAGGGAAACCTGCCCCGGCAGGAAAATGAGATCGTTGTCTCCAAGGGGATACTGATGGCGCTTGGGCAGCAGGGAACCATTGGGGATACCATAAAGGTTCCTTATCAGATCTTCCGGGATGGGCAGCTGGATTATACACAGGAGAGGGAGTTCCGGATCAGCGGCTTCCTGGAGGACAGCAAAGCCAGCCTGGCGCAGCAGACTTTTGTGGCGGTGGTATCGGAAAGCTTCATTGAGAGTGAAATGCCCAAGGGCCGGATTACGTACCGTTTTCTGTTTCAGGTAAAGGATGAGGGCAGTTCCACAACGGATGATATAGAGTATGCCATTCATGAAATTGCCCGGCAGTTTGGAATTTCTGAAAATGAAATAAATATCAATCAGGATTATCTGTATGCGAATTATGTGGATCCTGCTTATGTACCTGCCATTGCAGGCGTTATGCTGGTTACTGTGATGGCTGGGATTCTGACAATTTACAGTATTTATTACATGTCAATGAACCAGAGGATTCAGGAGTTCGGCAGGCTCAAAGCCATCGGTGCAACAAAGCGGCAGATGAGGCAGATTGTGCTTCGGGAAGGATTCTGTGTCGCTGTTGCAGCAATACCGGCCGGACTTCTTCTGGGCACATTGACATCGAAAATTGTACTAATGAAATTTGTGGATCTTGCCGCTGTGGAAGACGGCTATTCGGATATTCTGAGGGAGGTTATCAGAACCGGGGAAGTGCCGCTTTATCATTGGTGGACCTATTTGTTGGCCATAGCAGTGACGCTGGGAACGGTATATCTTTCGCTGATAAAGCTTATGAACATGGCAGCCGGGGTTTCAGAAGTGGAAGCCATGCGGTTTCATGATGCCGGAATAAAGCGGAGCCAGTGTAAGGGGTATGAATCCCTCACCATAGGGCGCCTGGCCGGAAGGAACCTGACAGGAAATAAGAAGAAAAGCGCAATTACCATTATTTCCATGGCGTTAACGGGAGTGCTGTTGATGGTAGTGGCCACAGTCATATCCTGTGCAAATCCCAAGGACAGCGCAGACAATTCTATTGTGGGGCAATATGAAATATCCCCTGTTATTGAAAACAACAACCGGGAGCATCCGGAACGCAAATGGACCAATATACAGCAGGATAACCCCATGAATGAAGGCCTGAAAGAACAGGTAGAAGAGCTGGCAGGAGTTATACGTGTGGATTCCTTTACCACTGTCTATGTTACCGGTGAACCCTTTGAAGAGGGGGTGCATAATGCCATAAACGGAATACCGGAAGAATATGCAAAAGAAATTGAAGACGGAATTGTAGAAGGTAAAATTACCTACGAGGAATTGAAAGCAGGAGATAAGATAATCGTAGACCAGACATTGCTGCACTGGTATCCGGATTTGGAGATAGGGCAGAGACTGAATCTGACAGTATATGACGGAACCCGTACTTATGAAAAAGAATTTGTGATTGCAGCAATCGGAGATTACAGGCACGGATTAATTAATTACCACTATTTGATTACGGCAAAGGAAGCTGCAGACAAATTGTGTGAAAATAACTCTACGGAATACTTCCATGTGATTGCAGACAAGGACTATGACCCGGAGCTGGACGGCGCTATAAGGGAGCTTGTAGAAGGTTCCGGGAGGCTGGAATTAAATTCATGGAAGGCAGAGTATGATAAGTGGAAAACCAGCCTGGCTGTACTGGGCGGAGCCAGTTATGCATTCCTGGGGATTTTGGGAGCAATCAGTGTGATGAATCTGGTCAACACCATGATCAACAGCGTACACCTGCGCAAAAAGGAGCTGGGCATGATGCAGGCCATAGGAATGTCTGACAGGCAGCTTATGAAAATGCTGCAAATAGAAGGACTGTTCTATACACTGGGTACCCTGGCTGCCACAATCGGACTGGGAAGCCTGGCAGGGTACCCCCTGTTCCTGTACGCAAAGAAAGCAGGAATGTTTGAAATCTCAAATTACCATTATCCCTGGGCAGCAGCCGTCACCGTGTCTGTAGTGCTGCTTCTGATCCAGGCCGGACTGACGCTGGGAATAGCAAAATCGGTAAAAAAGGATCCGTTAATAGAAAGAATACGGTTCAATGAGTAAGCAAATAAGGAATATATTATGTAAAAAAAATACGGAATAGGGGCGGAAGGCAGCTTACATTTGTTACAGGGACTTAATACAGGATTTATAGAAGTTATAAGAAGGATTTCCCTGTTTTTGATTTCCCTGCTCTTGGATTTGTGGTAAAATTGCGGTAGATATAAGGAAAATCGTAGCAGGAGGATGCATGCCAGTGAACAATGAATACGATAATGATAGATTTTTCGCAGAATACGCAAAAATGTCCCGCAGCAGGGATGGCTTAAGTGCTGCCGGAGAATGGTATCAGTTAAAGGCTCTGCTCCCTTTGTTTCAGGGAAAAACTGTCCTTGACCTAGGATGTGGCTATGGCTGGCATTGTTTCTATGCGGCAAAACAGGGTGCGGCGCAAGTATTGGGGATTGACTTGAGCAGAAAAATGATTGAGGAAGCTGAAAAGCGAAATGCGGCAAAGCAAATTGAATACCGAGTCTGTGGAATAGAGGAATATGAGTACCCGGAAAATGTGTGGGATTGCGTTGTATCCAATCTGGCTCTGCATTATATAGATAATATTGAGAAAGTTTACCAAAAGGTACACAGGACACTGAAACCGGGTGGAGTGTTTATTTTTAATATGGAACATCCGGTTTTTACCGCAGGAGTGGGGCAGGACTGGATTTATACGGAAACCGGGAACCCTCAGTACTGGCCTGTTGATCAATATTTCTTCCCGGGAGAGAGGAGCACACACTTTCTGGGGTGCGATGTAGTAAAACAGCATCATACTCTTACACAAATATTAATGGGACTATTGCATAAAGGCTTTCAACTTGAAGCGGTGGAGGAAGCGGAACCGCCCGAGGAAATGATGGGGGTTCCGGGAATGAAAGATGAAATGCGCCGTCCGATGATGCTTTTGGTTAAGGCCAGAGCAGAAAAATAATCTATTTTTTAACATTCCTGTTTTGCAAAAATACCATAACTTATCCGATACATTACGTAGCACCAGGCCAAGGCAATAAACGGTGAAAAACATAACAGCATAAACACAAGGCGGTCCGTAAATACAACACCTAAGAAAACAAGGAGCTGATATATCCCAAAGCAGATTGCTGCAGGAATCATAAAGGATATCAATAACAGCATCCGCCCCTTTTCCGTGCCGAATTTAAATACAAGCGGGATTGACAGACTGCCGAAGATAAGGGCTGCTACAAAGGCAGCTAATGTCAAAATAAGCAGGCTGCTAATGTCAGCAGGGCCGAAAGTGAACTTTTTCATAATGAGCCCGCTGACGGAGGCAACTGTCAATCCTAACAGACTTCCTGCCCCGCAGAAAATTGCCAGTATGAAAAATTTGCCTGCAACCAGGTCTTTCTTAGACACAGGCATGATCAGGGCATGACGAACCCATTTGGAGTTATCGTCAAAGGCAAAGGTGGTAACCACCATCATGCTGCATAAGATGGCACAGGAAAAGATGTATCCTTCTATGTTGGAAGAGAAGATAAAAATACATGCAAAAACCGCAAACATAAACAGCATGGACTTGATATTGTGTCCGATATTGTATAAATCTTTTAAAATAAGGCTTTTCAATTTAATTGCTCTCCTTTCACATACAGCAGCATGATGTCGTCGATTGTTGCGTCATCCACCACAGCGTTTTTATATTTTCTTGCGGCTTTTTCTTTGTCGGCCACAAGCACATTCCATTGATAATCGTCTTTTCGGTATGTGAGGATCTCTGTTCTGTCAATCTGGCCAAACAGAGCTGCGCCGCAGCGTATAATACCATACTGATAACGTAATTCATCCTTTGTTTTGCAAAAGAGCACTTTACCCTGATGGATAAAGGTAATATAATCGGCTACCTTCTCTAAATCGGTAGTGATGTGGGAGGACATCAGAATGGAGTGGTTTTCGTCCTGTACAAATTCCAGGAAAATGTCAAGGATGTCGTCACGCATGACCGGGTCAAGCCCGCTGGTAGCTTCGTCCAGGATCAGCAGCTTTGGCTTGTGGGAAAGAGCAGCGGCAATGCATAATTTCATTTTCATTCCTTTGGAAAAGGTTTTGATCTCCTTGCCTGCAGGGAGCTGAAAGCGTTTCAGGAAATCCTGGTACATAACTTCGTCCCATTGTTGATAGGCAGCTGCGGAAATCTTACCGATTTGGGCCGGCGTCAATGCTGCATAGAAATTTATGTCGTCAAATACTACGCCTATGTCCTCTTTCAACTGCTTTGAGGAGGATAATTCCTGCCCCCAGAAGGCCACTGTGCCGCCGTCCTTATGGATCAGGTCAAGAATGGCATTGATGGTCGTACTTTTACCGGCTCCGTTTTCACCGATCAGTCCCATGATCGTTCCTTTTGGAACGGAGAAGGAAACGTGGTCTAACTGAAAACCGGCATATTGCTTTGTCAAATTTTCTACCTGTAATATAGCATCCATAGTCAGTCCTCCCGGTAAAATAGCGTTAAGAGCTCGACCAGCTTTTCCAACGGGATTCCGCTGGTCCGTCCGATATCAGCCGCCTCCTGCAAATGTTCCTCTGCCCGACGCTGCTGCTCTTCCTGATAAAAGTCTCTGTTTTGGGCGGATACATAGCTTCCTCTGCCCACGGTGGTTTCGATAAAGCCATCCCTTTGCAGGTCTTCATATGCCTTTTGAACCGTTATGACACTTACATGGATGGATCTGGCCAACGCCCGCATAGAGGGAATGGGATCACCGGTCTGTAATTCGCCGCTCATGATCAAGGCTTTTATCTGTGAAGTTATCTGTTCATAGATCGGTTTGCTGGTATTACTGCTTATGATAATCTCCACAATACCCTCCTTTGTTCTTTAGTGTACTTATTGTTTAAGTACATTATATTCATACAAGACATATTTGTCAACAGAATTGTGAAAGTGGGCCGGCACACAGGGAGCAATGTGTCCAGTGGGAGACGGCTTATGGATGGGATCTGCTTCCAAAGACGGAAACCATGCGCAAAAGGTTACAGGGAATAAGAGAGAACGAACAGGCATAATGCCTGCCGGACTGACCGGGGCAGAGAAAAAGGGGCGGGATGACCGCCCCTGATACCTAATCTTCCTGTTTTAACAATTGTGTCATTTTATCGACTATTTCATTGATAACGCTTGCCTGAGTGGCAACTTCTGTCGTGTCGTTTGCATTGCTTTCTGCCATAGCATTGATGGAATGAAACTGATCATTTTCATCTCTTATGCTTCCGGCAATATCCTGGTTGATTGAAATGGTTTTCTTAATCACTTCTGATTGTTGCCCATGTGCTTCACCCATGGTATTTATTGCTTTGACGGATGTATTTAATAACTTTGTCATGTCCTGCATACTTTGGAACACATTTTGGAAATAGTTATTTTGAGTATCAAGCTTTACAGAGTTTTCATTTACCTGTGCAGTGATATCCTTGACATTCTGCTGTACTCTTTCTATGACTGTTTGAACAACCTGTAAGGATTGTTGCGTACTGTTTGCCAGGTTTCCAACCTCTGTGGCAACAACAGCAAATCCTTTGCCGGCCTGTCCGGCTCTTGCTGCCTCAATAGATGCATTCAGTGCCAATAAATTTGTAGAGCTGGAGATATCGCTTATCAGATTTAATGTCACTCCAATTTCCTGTACGGCCTCAGATAACCGTTGGGTTATTTCAGTTGTAGCTTCCATTGACTCAGATACTTCTCCGTTGATTGTGCGCAAATCACTGAGAAGTTTTTCGTTTTCCACAGACTTGTCTAGCAAATCCCTTGAAACCTGTTCTACCTGTTCCACATTATCCGCAACTACACCTTCCCACTTACTTAACTCACTGAGGTTTGCCATACTTTCATCCGTTTTGGAACTGAGCAGATTACTGCTTTCTACTAACTGCGCACTTGTAGCCGCTAATTCTTCGGCGGAAGCGCTTTCATTCTCCGATACTTGTGAAAGTGATATACCCGCTGTCTGTAAGTTGTCGGATAATGTCTGCACTGCCGACAGTACACTTGTAACATGTTCATTGTTTTTTTCCAGCTCGTCTTTCTTTGCGTTTACCAGAAAATGAGCCACAAAGAAAACCATAATAAGCAAACCTGTCAGAGACAGCACAAGTGCTACTAAACACATAATGACATCTGTAAGAAATAATTCATCCTTTACAGGCAGAAGGTCTGTTCCCCGTATAAACCAACCAATAAACAGAGAAATCATACATGCCAAGCCACTGATCAGCAACAACTTTATATCTAAAAAAAATGCGATCAAAATAAGGAAAAAGAACAAAAAACCCCAAAAGGTCCTGGTAGGCAACATATACAACAGATAATTCCACTGAATAACCAATACGACTACCGAAAAAATCTTTCCAATTATTAATCGGCCTTCTTTTAAATATCCGTCTTTATCAAACGAAGACTTTACTATGTATAATGCAATAACAAAAAATGTAATATCCATTATACCCAATCCAATTGTTGCAAGCCACGGTACAGTAGGGTATAGTCCAAATAATTTTTCAGTATTAAACATCACGGTTGCACACATACAGGCACATACCAAAATAATAAGTCCCCACTTAAACACCGTAGATAAATACACCTCAAAAGCCGTTTTCTTCCTGTTCATTATAGTCTACCTCCGATTTTAAGATATTTGCCAATATAAGCTATAACCTGAATAGAATATTTATCTATAATGTATTTTGTTACGCATCACCCCTCAAAAAATGTCACTTACCAAGATAATATGATAAGCGACATATAGCTGTCAAGTATCTTGAGCTTTGTGTTCTTATGTTATGAAATTCAATTTCTAAAGGGGCCAATATTGAATTCCCGAAGGGCAAATGCTAAAATAAACGCAGCTTTCCAAGCACACTCCGGGAAGGATAAGGAAAGGGCATAGGAGGTTTTATATGTTTAAGCGAAAACAGATAAAAGAATCATATGACAGGGAAAATCAGCGTCCGGTTATCCGTTCCAGTATATGCACCGGTGAGAAGGTGGCTGGATTTAAGGATATCCATACAGGGAAGTTTACGGAAGTGATGGTTATAAGGGACAACAGGGACATGGATGAGTTTACCGCAAAGTATGACATTTCCGCTGCGGATATCCGAAAGGAATGGTAACAAACATATTCTGTATAAATAGTATCCGTAAAATAACGTGCTATGCAGTTCAAATACATGGCAGTGCCGAAATGAGGTTCCATATGAAGAAAATACAAATTATTACCGGCATGATTTTCGCAACCCTTCTTCTTTTTGCAGGATGTGGGGGCAGCACGCGGAAGGAGGCTCAGCAACCCTGGCTGAAATGCCTGGAGGTATATTCCAACGCGGCAAATCCTGAAAATATTTACCATGTAGAATATCCATATGCTTTCTATGCATTTACCACCGACACGGAAGGCGGGGGGATAACCAGGCGGTATGACTTGCAGGAACATGTAAAAGTGGTGGACCTGGCAGAGGAAGACGGCGGTATTCAATATTTTGTTGAATATGTGAAGGGTTTGCCTGAGAATCAGGAAGGGGAAAGCCTGTCCTATTACGTGATATGCAGGTATATAGACGAAGAGGGGAAGGAAGAGAACATGTACCGGAAGGGGTATGGCACTTTCCCTGAGGGGTGGGATGGCTTTATCGCACAGTTTAACAGAATTTGCGGCGGTGAGTTTCTCTCCGGCGGGGGAGCCGTGCAGAAGGTGACGCCCGGATTCCTGACGGAAGCATTCGGAGTTACGGATGAAGATGTGCGGGAAGGGACGCTGCAGGATGTGATTGATACACAGAGGCTGGATATGATCAAGGTGACGGGCACTTTTCGGATAAAGAATGCCCTGGACGGATACTATGCATCCATAAAGGAACCTCTGCTGGAACCTTACCGCCCCAGGGAGCTTATTTCCGTGGAATCCACACAGGAAGAATATGATGCTTTTCTGGAGTCCTTTTTTGAAAGGCTGGAGGGCAGCCGGGCGGAGGAGAGCGAAAGTGACCAGGCTTACTTAAGAAGGTTCACTCTGCCGGATACGGGGCAAAGTTTTTACACCGCAAAAACAAGTGATTTAGACAAACTGCCCACAGTGAAAAAAAACCACGACGGCTATTATGGACTTGAGCTGGATGCCCATATGGAAGGTATGACTATGGGCACGGATTTTATATACAGTGCGGACGGCAAATTTATCCTGGTTCCCATGGACTGCGGAACCGATGTCCTGACAGCATTTTGCCAATAGAAGAAAGAGGACAAAACTGCCGCAAAGCAGGGTCTCCTATAGGAAGACCGGCTACCTTGCGGCAGTTTAAGATTCAGGCTTAATCCACTTCGTTGGCCTCAACCTCTTCATGGTATTCTTTCTCGGTATTCACATTCCAGACATTATCTTTATTTTTCTCACCGCTTAAAATGTTCTTGACGGCTTCAAAGGAAGTGCACATGGAATGGTCGATATTATTATAGCGGTGTTGGCCGTTGCGCCCCACACAGTACAGATTATCGATGGACTTCAGGTAATCTACCAGGGTGTCAATCTCGTTATAGGTGTCAAAGTAAGCGGGATACGCTTTCTTGACTTTTTCCATGTGGGTATCGATCACTGCATCAGCGGAATCGATGAGTCCCAGTTGGATCATTTCCTGAATGCCGATTTTAGAGAATTCTTTTTCCGTCATATTCCAGAACTCGTCGCCCTCGTTCACAAAATACTCCAAACCGATCCATACCGTATGTTCCAGATCCTTGATCATGTAGGGGGACCAGTTGTTATAAATCTGGAAGCGTCCCAGCTTTACATGGCGGTCCTGTACATATACCCAGCAATCGGGAACAACATTGTTTATGGTTTTGATGTCTGTTTTGTTTACCAGGTTGATCTTGGGAACCAGTACGCCCAGAGTCATATAATCCCGGTAAGGGAGCCCTGCCGCAATGCGCGCTTCGTTGGCTGGAACGTCATTCATTCCCTCCACCAGATCTTTGATGGGCATGGAAGAGATAATATAGTCTCCGGCAATCTCATGCTCGCTTCCGTCCATCTCGTAAGTCAGGGAGGTAATGACATTATCTGCGTTCTTGTGTATTTTAGTAACTTTGGCGTTTTTATAAATCCTGCCGCCCAGCTTCTCGATCTCGTCTGCAGCGACTTCCCAGAGCTGGCCGGGCCCCAGCTTGGGGTATTTAAATTCCTCAATAAGGGAAGTTTCCACCCTGCGGTTCTTTACCTTGAAGATTTTGCCTAGAATGTCTTTGAAAATAGCTACAATAGACATTCCCTTTGCCCGCTGTGCGCCCCAGGATGCGTCAATCTCGCTGGGGTGGCGTCCCCACAGGTTTTCCGTATAATATTCAAAAAACATGGAATAGAGCTTACGGCCAAAGCGGTTGATATAGAAATTTTCCAGGTTATCTTCCGGCTTCTTAAATAAAAGGGCCCAGAGATAGCTGAAAACCACCTTTATGGTTGTAATAAACCCCATATTTTTTAAGGTATCCCATTTCAGGGACACAGGGTAATCAAAAAACTTCTCATTAAAATAAATCCGGGAGACACGGTGCCTGGTCAGCATCACATTGTCTTCCTTCTCCGGGTCCGGGCCGCCTTTGGCAAGAGGCATGGAACGTTTTAAAAGGATATCGTCATAAGTGGGATGTCCCTGCATGGGGAGCATCCGATCCCACCATACATTGACCTCCGGTATTTTGGAGAAAAAGCGGTGGCCGCCCATATCCATGCGGTTTCCCTTGTAATTTACCGTCTTGGAGATACCGCCGAAGCAGTCGCTTTCTTCAAAAACGATCACTTTTATATCTTTGGATCTGGTCAGTAACTCATAGGCGGCGGTAAGTCCCGCAGGGCCGGCGCCTATAATAAGGGCTGTTTGCGACATATCATTTGTCCTTTCTGTTAATCTACACGCAGTTTTTTGCGGCCTGCCTTAAGTAATTCCACAGTGGCAGTCTACTATACAAGACTATACCATAAATCTGGCAAAAAATTAATATATTTTTAAGGATTTCCGGATTTTGTTGTAAAGAGGAAAAATTTATAATACAATAGTCTAAATTGATGGAAAATTCCCGAGCGCAGTTGGCATTGTATATTTTTGACGGAAATCCTTGTGTAAATACGGAAATCCGCATGAGGATCGGGAAAACAAGGGAGGATGACTATGGAAACATTGACAGGCACGGAAACTATGGTAAAAGAATTTTTCCCCGACGGAACCCCAATTGACAGCTGGTTTTACGATACCAGGATCCCTCAGTTGGAGGAGCTTGGGAAACAATATGTTTTGACCCGGTACAATATTCTGGATGACGGCAAAGTACATACGGAGGAAATCCAGGGACTGATCGATATGGCGTCTAAACAGGGCGGCGGTGTGATCGTGGTTCCCGCGGGAACCTATCTGACCGGTTCGCTGTTTTTTAAACAGGGAGTAAACCTCTATATTTCGGAAGGCGGCACATTAAAGGGGAGTGACGACGTATCGGATTACAAGCTTTGTGAGACCCGGATCGAGGGGGAAACCTGTACTTATTTTGCGGCGCTGGTAAATGCGGACGGCGTGGACGGCTTTACCATGTGCGGACCCGGCACTATTGACGGAAACGGCCTGCGGTCCTGGAAGGCCTTCTGGTTGAGGAGGGAATGGAATCCCCAGTGTACCAATAAGGATGAGCAGCGCCCCCGCCTTGTCTACATATCCAATTCCCAAAATGTACTGGTGGCCGGTTTGCGTCTGCAGAATTCCCACTTCTGGACGAACCATATCTATAAGAGCCACCATGTAAAATATCTGGACTGCCGCATCTTTTCTCCTGCAGAGCCGGTAAAAGCGCCCAGTACGGATGCCATTGACATTGATGTATGTTCCGATTTCCTGATCAAGGGTTGCTATATGGAGGTAAATGACGATTCTGTGGTCCTGAAGGGCGGCAAGGGGCCATGGGCCGACACCGCGCCGGAGAACGGCTCCAACGAAAGGATCATTGTGGAGGATTGTACGTACGGATTCTGCCATGGCTGCCTTACCTGCGGCTCGGAGTCCGTGCATAACCGGAATATTTTGATCCGCAGGCTGCATATATCGGACGGCTCTAACCTACTATGGCTGAAAATGCGCCCGGACACGCCACAGCTCTACGAATATATCACTGTGGAGGATGTGGATGCGAAACTGAATAACTTTATAACCATCAAACCCTGGACGCAGTTTTTCGACCTGAAGGGAAGGTCCGATATCCCAAAATCCCGGGGAGAACATATCACCATGCGAAACTGCCGCTGTGAGTGCGATAACTTCTTTAATGTGGAGGCCCGGGAAGACCAGTACCTTCTCTCTGGCTTTACCTTTGAGGATCTTCGCATTACCGCTAACAATAATGGCTTTGAGGAAAACATTGTGGACAATATGTCCATGAAAAATGTCCAGGTGGATATCCGGCAGGAAGGCGGCACAGAAGCCTTTGGCACCGCCGTATATGGGTCGTAAAGATACCTGCGGCACTATTGCACAGATATAGGGTATTGTACAGGATTTGGTATCGGGGAGAATTGTTCATTGGCAAGGCGGCCGGTATACCGGGCGGATGGGCCGTCAGTGGAGAAAGGACAGGAATAAATGGGAAAAACGCAGTATAATGAGAGAAATATTTCTATGGTTATGGACATGTATGAGCTGACTATGTCCAACGGTTATCTCAATCATAAAAATCAGGACACTATGGTGGCTTTCGATGTCTTTTACAGGAATAATCCTGACAACGCAGGATTTGCTGTTTTTGCCGGGTTGGAGCAGGTGGTGGAATATATCCAAAACATGCATTTTAACGAAGAAGATGTGGAATATCTGCGCTCCCGGAACCTGTTTACGGAGGAATTTCTGGAATATCTGCGCCAATTTAAATTTAAGGGCGATATATATGCCATGCCCGAGGGGACAATTATGTACCCTAACGAACCCGTTATGACAGTGGTAGCTCCCCTGATTGATGCCCAATTAATTGAAACGGCAATCCTTCTGCAGATCAACCATCAATCCCTGATTGCTACCAAAACCAACCGGATCGTCCGGGCCGCAAACGGCAAACCGGTGTCCGATTTCGGAGCCAGGCGGGCGCACAATGTGGATGCCGCGGTATATGGGGCCAGGGCGGCATATATAGGGGGAGCCGTGGGCACGGCTACCGTACTGGCGGGGGAAATGTTTGGCATTCCCATCTCCGGTACCATGGCCCACAGCTGGGTCATGTCTTTTGAAAGTGAGCAGGAAGCTTTTCAGGCTTATGCGGAGAGCTATCCTGATTCCACAGTGCTGTTGGTAGATACATATGACGTACTGCACAGCGGCGTGCCAAACGCCATACGTACCGCAAAGGAAGTATTGGAACCAATGGGAAAGAGATTGAAGGGGATCCGGCTGGATTCGGGAGACCTTGCTTATCTGTCAAAGGAGGCCAGAAAGCTCCTGGATGCCGCCGGACTGGAAGACTGTATTATCGTGGCATCCAATAGCCTGGATGAGTATACCATTTCTTCGTTAAACCGCCAGGAAGCCCTGATTGACAGCTATGGCGTAGGGGAAAAGCTGATTACTTCCGCCACTTCCCCCGTGTTTGGCGCCGTCTATAAACTGGCCGCTGTGGAAAAGGACGGGAAATTTATACCCAAGATCAAGATATCCGAGACTGCGGAAAAGATCACAAATCCGGGTATCAAGGAAATTTACAGAGTTTATGACAAAAGCGGAAAAGCGGTGGCAGATTACCTTACCGTAAAAGGGGAGAAAATTGACGCCGATAGTCCTGTCCGTTATGTGGATCCCGTCCATTACTGGAAGAACAGGAGCTTTGTGGATTGTACTTTCAAACCCTTACAAAAGCAGATCTTTCAGAAAGGGGAGCTGGTGTATACACTGCCGAAGCTGAAAGAGATAAGGGATTATGTAAGGTTCCAATTGGAAAATGAGATTTGGAAGGAAGAGCAGCGTTTTGAAAATTCCCACACACATTACCTGGATATGAGTCCTGCCATGTTTGAGTTGAAGATGGGACTGCTCCATGAGAAATAAGGATTGGGTACGGCATACCCACCACAAAAGCAGATGCAAGTAAATAAAGCCATGAATGTCAGAGCGTATGGGAACTGCCTATACGCTCTGTTTATGTCCGATATAGGTATGGCGGACAAAGGGAGTTGACAAAATTGTCTATAGGTGATAGACTAAGTTTGTCTATACAGAATAGACAAAAGCAGGAGCATGACAGGTAAACATGTGAAAGGAAGGTTTATGGAACAATATAATTTGGGACTAGTGGAGAGCCGATTTGCGGATCTTGTGTGGCAGCAGGCCCCGCTTACCGCTGCAGAGCTTACGAAGGTCTGTGAGAAGGAACTGGGATGGAAGCGGACCACTACATATACGGTGTTAAGGAAGCTGATAGACAGGGGACTTTTCGAAAACCGGGAGGGCATGGTCTCGGTGCTGATGACAAGAGAGGATTTTTACGCAAGACAGAGCGAAGCATATGTGGAGCGTTCTTTTCAGGGTTCGCTGCCGGGGTTTTTGGCTGCATTTACTTCCCGGCGCAGGTTAAGTGAGGAAGAGGTAAAGAAACTTAGGAAGATAATAGAGGAGAATGAGTGATGCAGGGAATATTATCGGGAGATTTTGCCATAAGATTACTGGATACCGGCGTGCAGGCGGCAGTTATTTTCTGTGTGTTGCTTTTGGCCAGGGCAGTTTTCTCTCTTTGTAAGGTTCCCAGGAAGCTAATTTGCCTTATGTGGATCATACTGTTTGCCAGGCTTATTCTCCCTTCTTTGCCGGAAAGTCCCCTGGGGTTGTGGACAAAGGATGGCGCACAGCCGTTTTTTGCGGATAACTTTGGGGTACCGTTTTCGGATGCCTTTGCCGGTGAGGAGCATATGATTGAAGGGACGGGAAATCTTTTGGGAGGGGCAGAAAGGCCATATAATCGGGAAGAACCTTATGACAACAGGGATGCCCGGACGGGGCAAGGGGCATGGCGGCTCCCAGTATTGGTCTGGGCAACGGGATGTATGGCTTTTTTGCTCTACGGAGGAATCTCCGTCCTGCTTTTAAAGAAAAAGCTGCGGTGCAGTATAAAAAAGAAAGACGGCTGTTACCTGGCAGACGGCATACCCACCGCCTTTGTGATGGGAGTTTTTCTGCCAAAGATTTACCTTCCTTCGGATTTGGAAGAAGAGGACATGGCTTATGTGGTCCTGCATGAGCGCCTCCATATCAGGAGAGGGGATTATCTGATGAAAGCGGCGGCTTATGTGGTCACCTGCTTCTATTGGTTCCACCCGCTGGTATGGGCAGCGCTGTACCTGTTTGGGAAGGATATTGAAATGGCCTGTGACGAAGCGGTGATGAATGAATTAGGCGAAAGCGGCAGGCATGTGTATGCGGATACGCTTCTCCGTCTCAGTGCCGGAAAGAATCGGTTCGCGGGAGTGCCCCTTGCCTTCGGGGAGGGCAGTGTGGAGAGCCGGATCAGGCATATTGTGAAATATAAAAGGCCTGCGACAGGGGCAGCCGTCCTGGGGGCAGCGGCCGTCCTGATCCTGGGGGCCGGCCTGCTGACAGGCAGGCAAGGCCAATCCCCTGTACCTGACGGAATGGAACTACCCTCAGGACATATCGTCAAATGTTCCGCCCAGACCACGGTAACCATTGACGGGGAAACCTATGATATGGCGGAACTCTGCAGTTTTGTCAATGGACTTATGCCGGAAGTCAGGGAGCTTGGAAAATACATTGTGATTGAGGGGCATATCAGTCCGAATTGCGCTTACTACGGATTTTTCAATACGGAAAGCAGGGAATGGGAGTGGGGATACACCGGAACGTTCCTTACATGGGATGAGAACTGGGAGATGCTGGAAGATCCCATCGAGAGCGTGATTTATGCCGAGGATGCCGGCGGCCAGGGCGTTATCCGGGACTGGAAAACCAACGGGATCGCCATATATGACCTGGAGGACGAGTATATCCGTGGCCTGCGCCGGGTGGGGGACGATATTACCCTTACGCTGGTCAACTACTCCGGCGACAGAAGGGAATTGAAATTTGATTTCAAGGATCGTTGAATGCTTTGCACCCTTGGTAAATATATGCAGGCCGAATCATAACTTGTCACTTTTTGTTTTATATGGTATACTGACTTTGTTCCGGGAGAAAACGGCCAGTGGCCGTAGGGGCAGAGGAGGAGTGATTATGAATTTGGTTATTACCTTGAGCCGCCGTTATGGTACCGGTGCCAGTATGATAGCGGAGGATCTGGCGAGGGGACTTGAAATTCCTGTTTATGATAAGGCTTACATTGAGCATGAACTGGAAGGGAACAGTTACCATGACGAGGCAGAAGTGATCAGGGAGCTGGCGAATCATTCCTGCATCATATTAGGGAGGTGCGCTTCCCAAATATTGAAAGACCAGCCCAATGTATTTAACGTATACGTCTGTGCCGACAAGGAAGACCGTATACAGCGGATCATGAAAAAAGAATCCCTTTCTTATGACGACGCGAAGGCAATGTTGGAACTCAACGACAAAAAGCGTGCGGAATATTACTATGAGCATACCGGGAAAGTGTGGGGTGACGTAAACAATTACCATATGATCCTGGATACTTCCAAATTGGGGGCGGAAAATTGCGCGGATATTCTTATGAAATATTTTGAAAGAGTCGAGATTATTTAATTTTTTTAACCAAAGGCGTTAAACAGGTATCAATAGAGGCAATAAATATGATTATTCCTATGTCGTATGGGAAAAATTATATTTATTGTCTTTTTTTGCATGTGGGAGTATAATGTGGATGCTTAAAAAGGATTGCAGGAGGGACTATGTACTTCATTTATTTTATGCTTTGGGTCATTTTTAACGGTAGTTTTACGCTGGAGATTGGAATTTTTGGGGTGGTAATTGCGGCCCTGCTGTTCGCATTTACCTGTAAGTTCATGGATTACAGCATTGCCCAGGAAAAACAGAATGTGAAAAAGGTATTTCGGGTCATAGCCTTTGTCTTTTTGCTGTTGAAGGAAATAACTTTGGCGAATTTTGCGGTTATCCGCCTGATCCTCACCCAGAAAGAGGAGATAGAGCCTAAACTGGTCACTTTCCGTTCCGTCTTGAAGACACCTACGGCACGGGCATTCCTTGCCAATGTGATTACTCTGACTCCGGGGACCATAACCGTTTCGCTGGAAAATGACAGGTATACGGTACACTGTCTGGACGAGGGCATGGCGGAAGGGATAGAAGACCTGGAATTCCAGAAGCAATTGTCCAGGCTGGAAGAATGGAAACCGGCAGGGGACGGGAAAAAACCTGCGGGGCGGAAGCAATAAGGACAAGAACAGCAAAGAAGGGGAAAGAAAAAGAGATGGGAAAGGGAATCGCGGTACTGGAAACAGCATATAAGGGACTATTTACAGCTATACTCATTGCATTGGCTGTGCTGGTGATCCTCTGCCTGATCCGTGCCATTATCGGCCCCAGGATAGCGGACAGGATCGTGTCCGTTAATATGATGGGAACCATGGTCATTGTGATCATAGCTATATTGACAGTGATGATGGGGGAAGGGTATTTGGCAGACATCTGTATTATTTATGCCATGATCAGCTTTCTTGCCGTGATCGTGCTGACAAAGGTTTACATGGGAGTATATACGGAGAAAAAGGAAGCGCAGGAGAAGAAAACAGCGGGGGAGAAAGCTTCCGCAATAACAGGTGAAGGGCAGGAGGTGTGCCATGGCAGCGGTAGAATGGATTAAATTTATTGCAGGTTCCGTGTTCCTGGTCATGGGACTTGCTATCTTTGTGTTGGAGATGATAGGAGTATTCCGTTTTAAATATGTTCTGAACAGAATGCACGCTGCGGCCATGGGCGATACCTTTGGGATCGGCTGCTGCCTGATAGGGTTGATCATTATGAACGGTTTTTGCTTCACTTCCCTGAAGCTGTTCCTGGTCATTGTATTCCTGTGGTTTTCATCCCCGGTCTCCTCCCACCTGATTGCCCGGCTGGAGGTGGCTACGGATGAGGAGCCGGAGAAGCATTATACAAAAGAGGACAAATCCGCAGAAGGAGGAATGTGAGATATGACAATATTTACCTGTATTCTTTTGGGTTTCCTGGTGGTGTGCGCCGTTGCGGCAAGCCTGTCCAAAAACCTGTTAAATACCATATTGATCTTTATGTCTTACAGCCTGGTCATGTCCATCATATGGATCCTTCTGGAATCGCCGGATCTGGCAATCACGGAGGCGGCGGTAGGCGCAGGGGTGACGACAGTGCTCTTTGTGGTTACGCTGAAGAAGATCCATGCGGTGATTAAATCGGATGATGGCATGAAAACGGAAGAAAGGAAGGGAGAAAATGAGTAAAAAGGTTTCTCAGGAACAATACGAAAAAACTTTCTCCTATAAATTCCGGCAATGGCTGGACGGTACAAAGGATCCGTTTTTGGATACATTGGAAATGAAGCGCCAGGAAGAGTTCCATGAGGATGAAGAGGTGTCCAGGCAGCATGACGAGGATATCAGGCAGCATGTCCAACATGCCTATGACCTGGAACACAATGCCGAAGTAAAAATATTCCGTAAAATATACAAGGTGTTCTGCGTCCTGTTCTGCGTCTTCCTGGTGGCCATGCTTCTGGAGGCAGTGTCGGAGCTGCCTACGTTCGGGGAACCTGATAATCCGGTGAACAATGAGGTATCGGAACGCTACATTGAGAAAGGGCTCCAGGAGACAGGGGCGGTAAATATCGTCACGGGTATGATCCTGGATTATAGGGCCTTTGACACATTGGGAGAGTCCCATGTGCTTTTTATTGCCACATGTACCGTACTGATCCTGCTGCGTGTCGATAAGAAAGGCAGCAGGGATCTCAGCGAAACCGATGACAGAAGCCATGAACCGAAAAATGACGTGATCCTGCAGACGGTGGCAAGGCTGTTAGTCCCTCCGATTTTTCTCTTTGGGATCTATATCATTCTGGCAGGGCATTTAGGGCCCGGCGGCGGTTTTTCCGGCGGTGCGGTGATAGGTGCGGGTCTGATCCTGTACCTGAATGCCTTCGGGTTTGCAATGACGGAAAGATTCTTTACCGCAAAGACATACCGGATCATGAGCTTCGGAGCCCTTGCCTGCTACAGTATTGCAAAGAGTTATTCCTTTTACACCGGCGCCAACCATATCGAGAGCGTTATTCCCCTGGGAGAGCCGGGAGCCATTTTAAGCAGCGGCCTGATCCTGCTCCTCAATATCTGTGTAGGAATCGTAGTGGCGGGGACCATGTATACCTTTTATGTGATGTTCCGCAAGGGTGGGTACTGAAGCGTGTTTGAACGGCAGTACATTTGGGGCGCGTTTATGCAGAAAGGCATGGTTGTGAAATGGACGTTACGAATTTAATGAAAAATTACGTGGAAGCAGTGGCAATGATCCTGTTTGGGATCGGCTTTACCAATCTGCTCCTGCAGAAGAACCTGATCAAAAAAATAGTGGGTTTGAATATTATGGATACGGCGACTTACCTCTTCCTGGCGCTGAAAGGGTACATTGACGGCAGAAAAGCTCCGGTGGTAGTGGACGGGGTCCAGAGTGTGGAGACTTATATCAATCCCATTCCCAGCGGACTTGTGCTGACAGGCATCGTGGTCTCCGTCTCCGTCACGGCGCTGATGCTGTCACTAACGATACGGTTATACCGCCGGTATCATACCCTGGATCTGGATGAAATATCTACCCTGCTGAGGAGGGAAAAGAAATAATGGATTTTGTACGTAATTTTCCCTTTATATCTATTATATTGTCATTGTTTTCAGGGCCCCTCAGTTCGATACTCAGCGGGAAGTGGGCAAAGAGGATAAACACTGCGGTGATCGCCGTGATCGGGGTTATGTCTGCCTGTGTGCTGGCATATGTGGCAGGGACCGGGGAAGAATTCATTTATTACATGGGGCATTTCCCCGCCCCCTGGGGAAACGAGATCCGGGTGGGGGAGCTGGAAGCTTTTATGGCGGTGTTCTTCTGTATCATCATGCTTCTGTGCATGTTAGGGGGCATGAAAGAAAGGCTCACACAGATCGAGGAATCCAAGCAGAACCTGTATTATATTATGGTGAATCTGCTGCTTTGTTCGCTGCTGGCCCTGATCTACACCAACGATCTGTTTACGGCCTACGTGTTTGTGGAGATCAATACTATTTCCGCCTGCGGCCTTATAATGATCCGGCAGAACGGCCGGACATTTGAGGCCGCCATCCGGTATATGATTATGAGCCTGTTAGGCTCCGGCCTGCTGCTCCTTGGACTTTGCTTCCTCTACAGTGTCACCGGGCATTTGCTGATGAGCAACATTCAGCAGCAGGTACGGTTGTTGACGGCTATGGGGGAATACCACATCCCTTTAATGGTAGCCTTGTGTTTGATGTCTGTGGGACTTGCCATTAAGAGCGCGTTATACCCTTTCCACTCCTGGCTGCCGGACGCATACGGGTATTCCACCGTGTCCTCAGCGGCAATTTTGTCCTCCCTGGTTTCCAAGGGGTATATTTTTTTGCTGATCAAGATCTTTTACCGGGTGATCGGTTTTGATATCATCTGTGAAAGCAAGGTGATCCATGTGCTGTATGTGTTCGGCATCATGGGAATGATCATGGGTTCTGTCAGCGCTATCAGAGAGGACAATATCCGCAGGATGATTGCGTATTCCTCTGTGGCACAGGTGGGTTATATTTATATGGGCCTGGGACTGGGTACTGAGGCTGGCGTTGTGGCCAGCATTTACCATGTGCTCTCCCATGCAGCCACTAAGTCACTGCTTTTTGTGGCGGCTTCCGGACTGACCGATGCATCCGGAGGGAGCGTCCGTTTTAAAGACCTGAGGGGTGCCGGTTACCGGCATAAGCTGGCCGGTATTGCTTTTACGGTAGGATCCCTGTCCATGGTAGGCCTGCCTATGTTCTCCGGCTTTATTTCCAAGCTGCTTTTTTCCCAGGAGGCGGTGGGGCATACCCATAAAATGCTGCCCACCCTGATCGCCCTTGCTGTCAGCACGGTTTTGAACGCCGTTTATTTTATGAAAACGGTAATCTCCATATACATGCCCCCCGGGGAGGAAGTGGAGTTGGCGGAAAGTAGAAATATCGCTATGAGGGAACAACCCGGTAAATCCGTTGCCCTGGTATGCTTTATTATTTTAAACCTGATAATGGGACTGAATTCGGAACCCATTATTCACCTGATTGAAACCGGGTTGGGGATGTTCAGGTAGCCTGGTGTCCCGTACCGGCCATACCGTATCCGGCGGGTACAGGAATCGTATGGCTCCGGGAGTAACACAATGTTGCGCGAATGAATAGATATGGAGGTTGGGCGGAAAATGAACCCATGGATTTTGTTGTCTGTGGCGCTGCCATCTGTGGCAGGGATCTTATTGCTGGCCGTTTCCTTTGGGGAATATATACGGGGCAGTGAGAAGGCTTTTACAAGGGGGGTGCAGGTATATACCGCAGCCGCTTTGGCCTTATCGGCATCTGTGTCGCTCTACACAGCATGGCAGGGGGAGAAGGAATGTAGCCTTTTTGAATGGTTGGATGGTATTTTGGTGTATTTCCGGATAGATGCCCTGGGCCGGCTGATGGTAACGGCAGTGAGCATAGCATGGCTTCTCATAGGCTTTTATTCCCTGGCATATATGGGGCATGAGGGGAAGGAAACCAGGTATTTCGGCTTTTACCTATTACTGTATGGTATATTGACGGGATTGAGTTTTTCGGGGAATCTGGTCACAATGTATTTCTTTTACGAGCTGATGACGCTGGTATCCATGCCTCTGGTACTGCATAGCGGTTCCAGGGAAGCGGTGATGGCTGCCCTAAAGTATTTGTTTTATTCTATGTGCGGGGCTTATTGCGGGTTGTTTGGAATGGTGTTCCTGTATCGCTACTGCCATACCCTGGACTTTACGGCAGGGGGTGCTTTAAACCTGGCCGCGGTACAGGGCCACGAAGGGATTCTGTTAACGGCGGTGTTTGTTATGATCTTAGGCTTTGGCGCAAAGGCCGGCATGCTTCCCCTGCATTCCTGGCTGCCGGCGGCGCATCCGGTAGCACCCTCCCCGGCATCGGCGTTGTTATCAGGCACGATTGTGAAGTTTGGCGCATTGGCGGTAATCCGCACGGTCTATTATGTTGTAGGCCCCGGATTCCTGAGAGGGACCTGGGTGCAGTATGTGTGGATGGTTCTGGCGCTGCTTACCGTATTTATGGGATCCCTGCTGGCATACCGTGAACCGGTGCTGAAGAAGAGGCTGGCTTATTCCACGGTAAGCCAGGTTTCCTATATTTTGTTCGGCTTTTCCCTGCTGGTTCCTGATGCTGTGGAAGGCGCGCTGCTGCACATGGTGGTGCATGCTTTTGTCAAATGCGGACTTTTCCTGACAGCCGGTGTGTTTATATACCGGTTCGGCTACACCAGGGTAGACCGGCTTGGAGGATTGGGCAGGAAAATGCCTGTGACTTTATGGTGCTATACTGTCTTTGCACTGGCATTGACGGGGATTCCGCCCACAGGAGGCTTTGTCAGCAAATGGTATCTTGCGGAGGGCGCGTTGCAGTCCGGCATCCCCGTCTTTTCCTGGCTGGGCCCTGTGGTGCTTCTGGTCAGCGCCCTGCTCACCGCAGGCTATTTGTTCCCTGTGACGATAAAAGGCTTTTTCCCAGGGGAAGAAAAGGATCCCGGCAATGGGGCGAAAGAAGAGCCTTCCCCCCTTATGCTGATACCGCTTATGGTGCTGGCGGCGCTGGCGCTGCTCCTGGGAATTATGCCGAACCCCTTGATCCGATATATCAGCCAGATAACATTGGAGGTATTTTCCTAACCGGAGGGAAGCTTTTCCGTATCTGCGCTGCCGTTTTATGATACAGAGCCGGGTGGAAAGGCTTCCGGAAACCTGGTCCCGCAAGAAGGAGGAGCGGTTTTGAATAAGATTTTAATGTTGATAGTGGTGTTGTTTCCCATATTTTCGGGGGTCTTGATCCCCATGCTGCCCTTTCGGGGAAGAAGGGCTATGTGCATTTTCATAGAAGGCTGCGCCCTGGCAGAATCGGCTTTGGTGTTTTTCCTGCTGCAGAACCCTCCTGCCGAAACGCTCACCGTGTTCCGTTTTACGGGAAACTTGAGCATTACTTTCCGGGTGGACGGCATGGGTGCATTATTTGCGGGAATGGCATCCTTTCTCTGGCCTTTGGCATTGCTGTATTCTTTCGAGTATATGAAACATGAGCACAGCGAGAAATCCTTTTTCCTGTTTTATTTAATCACTTATGGCATTACCCTGGGAATCGCACTGGCGGAGAACATCCTTACCATGTATTTCTTTTTTGAAATGCTGAGTATGGCCACGCTGCCCCTGATCATGCATACCAGGACCAGGGAAGCTTTCCTGGCCAGCAGAAGCTATCTCTACTATATGCTTGGGGGCGCTGCCTTTGCATTCATAGGCATGATCTTTATTTTGACATATGGGACCACCTCTTCCTTCGTCCCGGGAGGGGTTCTTGATACGGTGAAAATCGGGGACAAGGGGAATTTGCTGCTGCTGGTTTACGTGCTGTGCTTCTGCGGATTCAGTGTGAAAACGGCGGTCTTTCCTTTCAGCTCCTGGCTGCCAAAGGCCGGTGTGGCGCCTACCCCGGTGACGGCGCTGCTCCATGCGGTGGCAGTGGTAAACACAGGGGCCTTTGCCGCAATGCGTGTGACGTATTACAGCTTCGGCACGGATCTGCTGAGGGGAACCTGGGCCCAGAATGTGGTGATGGCCCTGGTGGTGATTACGATTGTTTACGGCTGCAGCCGGGCCCTGAAGGAGACACATCTAAAACGGAGGCTTGCCTGGTCCACGGTCAGCAATCTGTCTTATATTTTGTTTGGGGTGGTGATCATGACGCCTCTGGGACTGGTGGGAGGGATGAGCCATATGTTGTTTCATTCCTTTATGAAAATATGTTCCTTCTTTTGTGCAGGGGCGGTGATATATAAGACGGGCAGGAATTATGTCTATGAGTTGGACGGACTGGGGAGGAAAATGCCCAAGGTGTTCGTGACCTTTACCGTTTCCTCCCTGGCATTGATGGGTGTGCCGGGGTTATGCGGTTTCGTGAGCAAATGGAATCTGTGCAGGGCGGCGGTGGACAGCGAGAATCTTCTTGCTTATGCGGGTGTGGCCGCCCTGATGGTTTCCGCACTGCTGACGGCAATTTATATGCTCACAATGATGATACGTGCCTTTTTCCCGGGCCGTGACTTCGATTACGGAAAGCTGTCGGAGGCGAAGGATCCCAACTGGCTGATGCTCCTGCCCCTGGCGGTTTTCGTGGCGGTAATGTTTTACTTCGGGCTGCGCTCCGGGCCGGTGACCCGTTTTCTGCAGGAGATTGCAGGTGTGGTGCGTTTTTGATTTTATTTGAGCCGCAGGGGCGGCATGGGGGATTCATATGATAGTTGAAGGAATGTTGGCTTTTCTGGTATTTTTTCCTTTTGCAACGGGCCTTGGGGCATATTTTTGCGGAAAGAAATGTCATGTGGCGGCTGTGGGGGCCGTTGGGGTAGAATTTGCGGGAGTCCTGTATTTGGCCTGGGCGTTTGGCAGGCAATGGGAGATGATGTGTTTGGAGCCCGGTGTGCCATTGGCTTCCCGGGAACCGTTGTTTTCCTGTGTGCTTCCCGAAATCTGCGGATTCGGATTGCATTTCTGTATGGATGGCTTCCGGTTGGTTTACGGCTGCGTGGCTGCGTTTATGTGGCTGATGGCTGCCGTTTTTTCGGGAGAATATTTTAAGCGCCATGATCATGTCAACAGGTTTTATTTGTTTTTGCTGTGGACCCTGGGTGCGACTATGGGGGTATTCCTGTCCGCAGATCTGTATACCACCTTTCTGTTTTTTGAACTGATGTCTTTTACCTCCTATGTCTGGGTGGCACAGGAGGAAAACAGGCCTTCTCTGAGAGCGGCGGCCACTTATCTGGCGGTGGCGGTAACGGGGGGACTGGTAATGCTTATGGGAATTTTCCTGCTGTATCACCATCTGGGGACGTTGGTTATTGGCGAACTGCACGCTGCGGCAGCAGGCGTTGGAAACCGTGGGGTCTTATATGCGGCGGGTGGTTGTATGCTGTTTGGCTTTGGCGCTAAAGCAGGGGCATTCCCTTTGCATATCTGGCTGCCCAAGGCCCATCCTGTGGCGCCGGCGCCGGCTTCCGCGCTGTTGTCGGGCATTTTGACGAAAACAGGTATTTACGGCATCCTGGTCTTAAGCTGTGACCTGTTCCTGCAGGACGGAACCTGGGGAAGGCTGATCCTGGCCATAGGTGTAGTGACAATGCTGGGGGGTGCCCTGCTGGCAGTATTTTCCATAGACCTGAAAAGAACCCTGGCCTGTTCTTCCATGTCTCAGGTGGGTTTCATATTAGTGGGCATCGGTATGCAGGGCATGCTGGGGGAGGAGAACGGGTTGGCTGTGCACGGTACCGTCCTTCATATGGTGAACCATTCTCTGATAAAGCTTGTACTGTTCCTGGCTGCAGGCGCAATTTATATAAATACCCATAATCTGGACCTAAACAGGATCCGGGGGTTTGGCAGAAAGAAACCATTTATGAAGCTGATGTTCCTGACCGGGGCGTTGGCCGTCGGGGGCATTCCATTGTTTGGGGGATACGTCAGCAAGACATTGCTGCATGAGGCCATTGTGGAATACGGCGGAGGGACCGCCATGAAGACCGTGGAATGGCTGTTCCTGATTTCCGGCGGAATTACCGTGGCATATATGTTAAAGCTGTATGTAGCCATATTCATGGAAAAAAATGAGGATGCGGGACTGCAGGAAGAATACGATAGGAGAAAGAAATATATGGGCGGGGGTTCCGTTTTTGCCCTGGGAGGGAGCGCCCTCCTGCTCTTTCTCTGGGGAGCGGCCCCTCATGTGACCATGGATAGGGCGGCGGGTTTGGCGGAAGGTTTTATGAACCTCTTTCCGGACAGAGAAAGCCTGGCCCATGGTGCAGCGGTGTTGGGAGGTTCCGGGCATGCTGTCCGGTATTTCAGCCTTGGCAATTTAGGCGGGGCGCTGATATCCATTGCCATAGGCGGGGCGGTTTATGCGCTCTTTGTCAGAAAGGTATTGATCCGGAAAAGCGGGGAAGGTGTGTCAGAGTATGTCAATTTGTGGCCTAAATGGCTGGATCTGGAAGAGCTGTTGTACAGGCCGTTGCTATTAAATATTCTGCCTGTGGCCTTTGGGGTGCTCTGCAGAGGATTGGACAGTTTTACGGACACGATGGTGGTAATATTGCGCAAGACTCTTTACAGGGACAGTCCCCTGCCCCATGAACTGCCGGAGGGGAACGGATTGACCCTGGCCCTGGGCAGGGTAATGAACGGTTTTCAGTGTTTGGGCAACCATACCTGGCGGAGAAAGGATCCGGCGAAGAAAGATTATATCCATATCGTTGCCGCATGGAATGCGGAGCTTCAGGAAAATAACCGTATCATCCAGCGAAGCCTGTCTTTTGGGTTGCTGATGTTTTGTGTGGGCCTGGCGCTGACGCTGGTTTATATTATCTGGTTTTAGCCGGAAGGGGATTGTGATGGGTCTGGGATTTGCTCCGGAAGGCTGATCATTCACAGAAAGGAAAGGTTATTTAAATGGATAGCGCCTGTACACAAATTGCTTCGTGTACAGGCGCTTATGAATGCTTTATAAAACTACAACCCTTAACCCTTCGCTTTCTTCTTGCCGCTCCCTACCAGGAAGAAGCTGCAGGCAAGCGCTATGGCGTACAGACAGATGGTAAGGTACAATACGGCCTGATAGCCGGTAGGATTTACGGAGATCGTTCCGCCATGGCCGTCGCTGATATCGATGGGTGAACCCACATGGTTTACGATAAAGGTAGCCAGCTGGTTGCCGGTAAGGCCTGCGAAAGCCCATGCGGAAAGGGTGATGCCGTGGATGGCGCTGATATTCTGCATGCCGTAATGGTCGGACAGCAGCGTAGGTACATTACTGAAGCCGCCGCCGTATCCTGCATTTACCACAAACAGCAGGATCAATACCAGAACCATCAGCAGGGTAGGCTGTCCCATTTTTGTAATACCCTGTGTTGCAATGACCAATCCCGTAGCTACAATGGAAAGAATGATCATGATCTTATAAACCGTGTTTCTATCCTTCATGGTATCTGCCCATGCGGAGAAACCGAGACGCCCGCCTGCGTTAAAGACAGCGGTGACGGAAGCCAGGACGCCTGCCATGCCTGCCAGGCCGATACACTTGATGATCATTTTTTCCTGGGAGATCAGGGCCAGGCCACAGGTAATATTGATATAGAACATCAGCCAGATACCGATGAAAACAACGGGTTTGGTCTTGATGACATCTATGGGCCTTGCACCCTTTTCCTGGGAAGCAGGCTCATGCCATCCCTCCGGCTTGGCCAGAAGCAGATGGCCTACGAACATCATCACAAAGTATACGCAGGCCAGGATCAGGAACATCTTGTAGATGCCGTCATCTCCCAGGGAATCCAGCAAAGCCTGCATGATAGGGCTTGCAATGGCTTTAGCTGCGCCGAAACCTGCAACCGCAAGACCCGTGGCCAGGCCTTTGCGGTCCTGGAACCAGAGCATCAGGGTCTTCACAGGGGAGAGATAGCCGGTTCCCAGGCCGATGCCCATGATAAAACCATAGCAGACATAAATTCCGATCAGCGACAGGATATTGCCTTTATGGGTGCCGCCATACCAGATAAAGAATCCGGAGCCTGCCATGCCTGCGGCAAAGCAGATGGACGCGATCAGGGAAGAACGGTGGATGTCCTTTTCCACCACGTTTCCCAGAAAAGCGGCGGACATGCCAAGGAAGAAGATGGCAAAGCTGAATGCCCACTCCGTGGCGCTCTTGGAGAAACCGATGTATTCGGCAATCTCCTGACTGAAAATTGACCAGCAGTAAACCGTACCAATACTGCAGTGCAGGAGCAGTGCGGGGATGGCCGCACGGATCCATTTGTTTTGTACTTTCATAACATATTCCCTCATTTCTGATGTATTTGGCTGTTACCGGCCAGTTGCGCAAAAACAAACTGCCGGCCATATGTATGGCTGCCCAATGGCCTGTATATTCCGGCAATTTATAAGAGGCGGCTGAAGGGTAACATTATCAAAAACATAATACGCTTTTTTGCTGTAAAATGCAAGATTTCCTTTTCAGTTTGGACGCTTCATGGTAAAATAAAAGATACAGTTCACACGTCCGTTCGTACCCGGATAACTTCTTATGCAAGCATAAATTTATCTGGGTACGACTGACGTGTGAACTGTAACAGATAAAATTTCGGTTCGGCTGCCGGGCCGTGTTCAGCAAACTGTTTTTCGAAGGGAGGATAATGAAAAAAGAAAATCTGACCAGAAACCTTACTTTTTTTGCCGCGGCGGTGCTTGTGGCGGCGGCTTTCCTGTGCGACAGTCCCGGGGGCATTGCGGAAGGGATGTGGAGGATCATGACGTCCCACAGCCTTCTCATTACGGATTTCTTTTCGGTGGGGGGCATGGGGGCAGCATTTTTTAATGCCGCTATTATTCTGCTGACAGGTGTAATTTTGGTAATGGTGGAGAAAATACCTTTTACGGGGCCTACCATGGCGGCGCTGTTTATCAATGCCGGATACGGATTGTGGGGGAAGACACCCCTTAATATCCTGCCCATATTATTTGGTATCTGGCTTTATTCCCGAACTCACGGAGTGAGGCTGGGCAGGCACATATATACGGCTCTTTTCGGTACATGCCTGGCTCCTTTTGTGACGGAATTGTATTTCCTGCTGCCCTATCCCCTGGTTGTGCGGGCAGCCATCGCGGTGGCCCTGGGCATTGTGGTGGGTTTTTTCCTGCCGCCGCTTTCCGCCCATACCACGTCCATGCACATGGGTTATAATCTGTTTAATGTGGGGTTTTCCGCAGGAATCCTTGCATTTGTCATTGTGTGCGTAATGAAATCCCTGGAGCTGCAGACGGAGACCGTGCTGTTGTGGGAGACGGGAAGGCCGGTGGGAGTGATTGTGGGGTTATACCTCTTTTTCCTGGCAGTGTTTATAACCGGATTTCTGTACAGCGACCGTAAACTGGACGGATTAAAGAAGATTTTCAGCCGCCCGGGCCGTGCCGTATCGGACTTTATCCTGATGGACGGCGCAGGGCCTGCCATGATGAACATGGGATTGATGGGAAGCCTTTGTACCACCTATATCCTGTTGATCGGCGGAGACTTTTCGGGGCCGGTAGTGGGGGCCATTATGATGGTATTTGGTTTTTCGGCTTTTGGCGCCCATGTGAAGAATTATCTTCCGGTGCTGGCGGGTGTCTGGCTGTTTACCTTTGTGAGCCGTTATGAACCCACCACGCCGGGAATCCAGCTGGCAGCCATCTTCGGAATAGGCCTGTCCCCCATAGCCGGGCAGTTCGGCATACCGGCGGGTATTTTGGCCGGCATACTGCACTCTGCCGTTGCCATGTGTACCGCCCAGATATACGGTGGGTTAAACCTGTATAACAATGGTTTCAGCGCAGGCTGGGTGGCGGTGGTGCTGATTCCTGCGTTGGAGAGCTTTATCAAGCGTTATCAGAGCAGGAAGCGTTCACGCTGAAGATTGGGGTTTTACGGATAAACTTGTCTGTTTATAGAAATATTTTACATTTTTGGAGGATGAAATGACACATAATGAGAAAAAGCTGGCCAATATAGTGGAGGAGCTGACCATGTTTTTCTTTGCCATCGGGGCAAAGGATGTACGGTCATCCATCCATGTGGAACATGAAAGAGCGGATATTGAGATGGAGGCGGATTACCGGGAAGAGTACCGGGAGAGGGTAGACGCCCTGTTAAAATATTTTAACGAACCTAAAAATGAAGGATTGGAAGACTTTTACTGGGAGCTTGCCGGTTCCGGCGACCCGGGGGAGAGCAGCCAGCTGCTTCTGGTGGGCATGATGATAGATAACGCCGATATCAAAATCGAAAACGACAGGGTCAAAATAAAACTGCGGAAATTGCTGCAGAAATAAGCAGGGATCACCTGCGGGCCGGTTTGATTTTTTCAAGATAGATGCAGATAAAACAGATCAAAAAATATAATACAATAAATCAATTTTTTTCATAAATAAATTAAGAAAAATTACAAAAATAAGCTGTATTAACATTAACATTTAATTAAAATACATCAATTAAGTAATTAATATAAGTCATTGTGAAACCCCTTTCTCCGTGATAAGATGATTCAATCATAACGGAAAGGGGTTTGTTTATGGCAGCAATCAGAGAAAAATACGGAAAAACTTATCATATGCCTCCCCAGGTAACCTATGACTGGGTGCAAAAGGACACGATAGAAAGGCCCCCTGTGTGGTGCAGTGTGGATCTGCGGGATGGAAATCAGGCGCTGGTCGATCCCATGAGCCTGGACGAAAAGCTGGAATTCTTCCGGCTTTTGGTAGAAATCGGATTTAAGGAGATCGAGGTGGGGTTTCCTGCTTCCTCCGACACGGAGTACAATTTTATCAGAGCGCTGATCGAAAGGAAGATGATTCCCGAGGATGTGACCATCCAGGTGTTGACCCAGGCCAGGGAACATATTATCAAGAAGACTTTTGAGGCGGTCAAAGGAGCGCCCCGTGCCGTGGTACATCTCTATAATTCTACCTCTGTGGAGCAGAGGGAGCAGGTGTTTAAAAAGGATAAGGATGCGGTCCGCCGGCTTGCCGTTGACGGTGCAAAGATGCTGAAGGCAATGGCCGAGGAGACAGAGGGAAATTTTATTTTTGAATACAGTCCCGAAAGCTTTTCCCAGACAGAGGTGGATTACGCCCTGGAAGTCTGCAATGCGGTATTGGATGTATGGAGGCCTGATGCCGGAAGGAAAGTTATTATCAATCTGCCCACCACAGTCCAGGTAGCGATGCCCCATGTGTTTGCCTGTCAGGTGGAGTACATGCACAAGCATTTGAACTACAGGGAGAATGTGGTCTTAAGCGTCCATCCCCACAATGACAGAGGCTGCGGTGTCAGCGATGCGGAGTTCGGTATCCTGGCGGGAGCGGACAGGGTGGAAGGGACGCTTTTCGGAAACGGTGAGCGCACCGGCAATGTGGATATTGTTACGGTGGCCATGAACATGGTGTGCCACGGTGTGGACAGCGGACTTGACTTCTCCCACATCATGAAGGTCAGGGAGGCCTATGAGCGTTTTACGGGCATGAAGGTCCATGAGAGGACTCCTTATGCGGGGGATCTGGTATTCACGGCATTTTCCGGTTCCCATCAGGATGCCATCAGCAAGGGCATGACATGGCTGAAGGAGGGGAAAAGCGGCAGCCGTTGGGATGTGCCTTATCTTCCCATAGATCCTGCGGACGTGGGCAGGGAATACGAATCCGATGTGATCCGGATCAACAGCGTCTCCGGAAAGGGCGGTGTGGCATTTGTATTAAAACAGCAGTTTGGCTTTGCTTTGCCTGAGGCCATGAAAGAAGAAGTAGGGTATCTCATCAAAGGGGTCTCCGACAAGCGCCACCAGGAACTGCTTCCCGGGGAGATCTTTTCGATTTTCCGGGAAACTTATATAAACCCCCGGAGTATTTTCGGCATATCCGAGTGCCATTTTAAACAGGAAAAGGGGATCCAGGCGGAAGTCACGGTGGAACAGGGCAGAGAGCGCAGGGTGATCCGCGGACAGGGCAACGGGCGCCTGGATGCGGTCAGTAATTGCCTGAAGACCTTTTTCGGCATCCGCTATCAGCTTTCCGTCTACGAGGAACATGCCGTTTCCAAGGGTTCCAGCTCCAAAGCAGCCGCTTATGTGGGATTGTTCCAGGACGGGCATTTCTACTGGGGGGTAGGTGTGGATGAGGATATTATAAAGGCATCCGTGGCGGCGCTGGCTTCCGCTGTCAACAGGCTTGCGGCAGAACAGCACATCACAGAAGGCAGGGAGGAAAGGATCGTAGAGATCATCAGCCATATCCAGAAAAATTACCGGGAAGTGACCCTGGAATCTCTTTCCGAGGCTTTCCATCTTTCCAAACCCTACCTGTCCAAATACATCAAAGAAAAGGCAGGAATGACCTTCCAGGAAGTGGTGAAGAATGAGCGCATGAAAAGGGCGCGGGCCATGCTGAAGGAGACAAACCAGACGGTGGAGGCAATTGCCGCGGAGGTAGGGTATGAAAATGTGGAGCATTTTAACCGGCTTTTCAAAAAGGGTTATGGGATGACCCCCGTGCAATACAGAAAGGGACAGTAGGGATAAAACCTACTTTTCCGGGTAAAGCCATCCCGCGTATTCCAGGATAGATTGGTTTTCCGACCGTTTGTCGGATTTCAGGATCTGTTTCCGGTACTCCCTGGGCGATATCTGCATAATTTTAAGGAAATAACGGTTGAAGCTGGAAACAGAGTGGAAACCCACTGTCTCCGAAATGTCCAGCACCGATTCTTCGGTGCTGCGCAGTAGGTCGCAGGCCTTGGAAATACGGGTGCTGTTTACAAAGTCCAGGGGGGAAGTTCCCATAATATCATGGAAGACCCTGCGGAAGTGGGTAGGGCTCCAATGGCACAGGTCTGCAAGATATTCTATAGTAAACTGCTGCATGTAGTTTTCTTCGATATAATTCAGGGCAGGGGCAATGACCAGAAAATTTTCCGTATCATTTTCCGCCTTTGGCGGAATCTCTTTTTCCTGTTCAGCAGTGCCCCCCCCATTTTTCTCCAGATTCAGTATACGGTAAAACTCTATGTACAAAGACAATAGGAGTCCCTTTGCGCTGATGTGGAAGCTGGGTTTCTGGCCTTCCAGTTCCCGGATGACGGATTCCGCCAGGTAATGCACCTGGGGGAATTCTTCCCGGTGCAGAATGGGAGAAAAGTTGTTGGGCGAATATCCTGTCAGGTCATAGTTTTTCCATGTGGCAGGCAGCATATTCCGGAAAAGCTCTTTGGGGTCCAGATAGATATAGGACCAGTGGCTCTCTGTCCCCGGCATGCTATAGGTGGTGTGGGGGACATTCTTAGGGATCACGGTCACATCCCCTGCCTGAAAAAGGATCTGCTCGCCGAAGATCTCAATGTATCCGCTGTGGGAATGGCAAATGCCTATTTCCAGGCAGTTATGGAAATGGAGCCTGCCGCTGGGAATATCGGATATTTTCCAGTAATCGCCGGATAACAGCAGCACCGGAAAATGTATGGGCAGGTAATAGCTCCTGTATTCTGTTACGGTACTCTTTGGTTTTGCCATAAGCTTTTTGTTTCCTCTTACACTTGATAATATGGTTTATATTTGCATCTTATTTTTTCTTAATTACTTAATCACTTCATTCTCTTCTCCATATGTTTTTCACCTTATATGCTTTGCCCGGATTCTGAACCCATGTATTTCAGGATTCCCGCCGGATTCTTAAGGGACACCGCAGGCGCGGGAACGGTCTTGGGTGAATGGGTGATTTCCGTCTGTTTAAGTTAGCCTTTATACTATATATAACAATGAAATCGAATAAAATCAACCATAACATAATGTAAGTACTTACAACTTTGTTCATAATCTATTCATAATTTTTCAAAATGTTCACATCTGATGCAGGAAATGATGTTAAAGTGCTCACAAAAAACCCCCATTTTATGGAAAAATAGTGCACATTTTCAAATCTCCTAAAAACGAACACCAATATAAATGGTCGTTTTTGCACAGTTTTGACCTCTTATTGCTTAGAAATAGTCGGCATAATGTATGATAATAAACTTACGTGGATTTAGAATGTGTGCAAATTGACGGGAAGCGCCATGGGAAATTTGTACAGAATGTTAAAGGAGGTTACATATGGCAAAGAGTACTGGAGCCAAGGTGGAGGTAAGGACTAAGACCACTTGGAAAAATGCTATTAAGAGAGACTGGCAACTATATCTGCTGTTGCTGCTTCCTGTTGCTTTGGTATTGGTTTTCAATTATGCAGCATATCCGGGTTTGTGTATAGCGTTTATGGATTACAAACCTATTAAAGGAATTGCAGGCAGCGAATGGGTGGGCATGGAGGTATTCCAGAAGATTTTTAAGGATCCTGATTTCCTCAGGGCCCTGCGGAATTCTATTGTTTTCAATCTGCTGGATTTGATGGTGGGTTTCCCGATGCCGATTATTCTGGCGTTAATGCTGAACGAGCTGCGGTTTATGAGGTTTAAGAAAGTGACCCAGACGATCCTTTACCTGCCCCACTTCCTTTCCTGGGCGATCATCGGATCCGTTGCCTATACCATGTTCCGCCCTGCTACGGGTCTTGTGAACAATCTGTTAGTGAATGCAGGCGTTATCGCGGAAGGCATACCGTTTATGAACGAGAAATGGCATTGGGCGGTTACTTACCTGCTGGTAGGCGTATGGCAGGGCATGGGTTGGGGTACTATCCTTTATCTTGCCGCAATCACAAGTATCAACGGTGAGCTGTATGAGGCATGTATTATTGACGGCGCCAATAAGTGGCAGAAAATGTGGCATGTTACTCTGCCGGGTATCCGGGGTACCATCGTAACTCTGCTGATCATGAACCTGGGCCGTGTAATGGGCAGTAACCTGGAGCGTCTGACGGCCTTTGACAATACGCAGGTCCGTGACTTCCAGTATCAGCTGGCAATCTATATCTACCAAAAAGGTATGGGCGCCGGGAAATATTCCGAAGGTACCGCGGTGGGCCTGTTCCAGTCGCTGGTAGGGGTAATTCTGGTTCTGTTGTCCGATAAGATTGCCAAGGCGCTTGGCGAAGAAGGCTTGTTATAGGGGGTGAGAGATATGGCAAAGAAAAATATGGAAGCGACTGCCTCTGACGGGAGCCGTGCGATCAGTAAATTTCATATCAGTGATGTGATCATTATCCTGGTGTTGGTCATCCTGTGTTCTACCTGTGTCATCCCTTTCTGGCATCTGCTGGTGAAATCCATCTCCAGCGATATGGCAGTAATGATGAAGACAGTGTTCTTCTGGCCGAAGGAAATTACCTTTGGTGCATATAGTAAGGTTTTTGCGGATCGGGCAATGGTTCGTTCCATGATTTACAGTGTGGTGGTGACGGTGATCTTTACGGTGCTTGGTATGATTACATGTACCTGTGCGGCATATCCCCTGTCTAAGAAAAGATTGAAGGGAAAAGGGTTTTTCACCTTTTTGCTCATGGTTCCCATGTACTTTACGGCAGGGATGATCCCTTCCTTTATCCTGATGTTCAAGTTGAACCTGATTGACTCCATGTGGGTGCTGATCCTTCCTTTGATCTATTCGCCCTATAACATGTTGGTAATGAAGACCTATTTTCAGAGTACCATTCCGGAATCCCTGGAGGAATCGGCGTTCCTGGACGGAGCGACAAATTTCCAGGTACTACGGAAAATCGTGCTTCCTTTAAGTAAGCCGATTATCGCGACACTGTCCCTGTTCTATGCGGTAGGTCGCTGGAATGCATATGCCGACCATATGTACTACATAAACTCTGACACCAAGAGAATGATTCAGTACAAGCTGTATCTGCTGGTCCAGGGTGCGGAGGCATCCATCCAGACATCCCTGGGAGACGTAGGTGGCGCCACTAATATTACCACGCCGGAAGTTCTGCAGGCTGCCTGCATTATGTTTGTATCGGTTCCCATAATCATTATTTATCCCTTCCTGCAGAAATATTTCGTAAAGGGAGCCATGGTAGGGGCCGTAAAAGGATGATAGTTTTCCCGGATGTCCGGGTTTCTATAAACTATACACATATTCTTATTTTATAAGGAGGATTTTATTATGAAGAAAAACAATCTTCAGAAAGTACTTGCCGTAGCGCTTGCAAGTGGTATGGTAATGGGTGCTTTGACTGCCTGTGGTGGCGATGACACCGGCGCAAGCGCATCTGCCAGCAGCAGCGCGCCTGCAGCAAGCTCCAGCGCAGCAGCAAGCTCCAGTGCAGCAGCTTCATCTGAGAGCACCGGCGGAGACGCTGCTACCGTTGCAGGAATTGACGGCTTTGTTCCCTTTGAGAACACCGTAACCTTGAATATTCCTGTTTACCAGCGTGCAACACCCAACGGTGCTGCCGATGCCGGAAACAACTACTGGACCGAGTGGATCCGGAAGGAATTTGGTGAGAAGTATAACATTGACGTAAACTTTGCAGACTGGGTAATTCCCCGTGGAGAAGAGAATACAAAGTATGCACAGTGGGCAGCAATCCAGAAGCTTCCTACCGTTTGCTTTGAATATGACTATCCCGACCTGACCCTGTATCAGAGTGAAGGTTATCTGCAGGAGTATGATGTTGAATGGTTTAAGCAGATTGCCCCTACCTACTGGGCGGCAATGGAGGCAAACGGCCTGGATGAGTTTACCCAGATCAATGGCGAGAATGTTCTGCTGATTGGTACCAGACCTTATGGCCAGACCAATTATCAGTTTGTAACTTTCTATCGTAAGGACTGGGTGGAGGCTGCAGGCTATGATACCTATCCTACAGATCCCGCAGAGTTGCTGAAGCTGTATGCAAAGATTGATGAGCTGGGATTGTGCAAGGGCGATTACCTCCTTGGCGGTACCAGAGTGGAAGGTAACGGCGCAGACCAGAACTATGCATACAGAGTTTACCCTCAGGACAAGGAACTTTGGGCAACCACCGGTGACTATGTTGTTCCCGCTCTTTCCACCGAAGCTCAGAAGGCATTCTTAAAGTGGGAGAACCAGCTGTACAACCTGGGTTACCGTGACAAAGAGTACAATACGAAGACCATTGATTACCAGATCAGTGATTTTGTAAGCGGACAGTGCTTCACTTATGCTACCTATAGTACTAATACCGTTCAGGCGCTGGATCAGTTCTATGAGGCAAATCCTGACGGCAAGCTGGGTATCGTTGTAAATCCCGGCCCTGTTACCTATGCTGACGGTACTACCGTAGGTTTCCGTCCCAACGGTATCTTCGGCCAGTATATCGGATTCTCCGCTACCGCTACAGAAGATGAGATGAAGGCATTTGCTATGTACCTTGAGTGGATGAGCCAGCCGGATGTTCTCTTCACACTGCAGTGGGGTGAAGAAGGCGTGAACTTCAACTATGATGAGAACGGCACACCTAAGGCTATCCCTGTTGCAGAGCAGCCTGCTGACAAGGTGATGTCCCACAATAATAACGTAGATATGTGGTGTCTGGTAGCAGCAACTGCATCCTTCAATGATGTGGACAAGGACATCCAGGCGATTTCTCCTCTGGGTTATCCTGATTCCGATCAGTTCTTTAAGGATATCAAGGCGAACTACGAAGGACAGCTGGCTTGTTATGAGGCAGGTATGGCATCTCCTGACTGTGCGTTCACCGTATCCATCGCAGCACAGGATGAGTACAAGGATACCCTGTTTACCAAGTATGCAACCCTGCGTGACCAGATCGTTATGGGTTCCGTGGAGGACTTCGAGGCAAACTATGAGAAGGCCAGCAAGGAATACCTTGAGTCCGGTTATCAGGCAATTATCGATGAGAGAAAGGCTGCTTATGAAGCCGGCAACTATGTTGAGCAGGCAGCGCAGTTCTTCAAGTAAGACGAATTAAGCAATATGTTTTATATCAGCCCTCCGGCTTAGGCTGGAGGGCTGTATTTTTAAAATTTCTTGCAATGAGGAAATAACTGGGGTATCATAAAATAAACGGCATTCATGCAGGGTTCCGTAACTTTCGAGGAGGTCTGCAAATGCAAGGTGGCGGGGAAAAGAAGGAGGATAAGGTATGCTGAAACTGGAGTATGACAAAAAACAAATAGAAGAGGTAATCGACAAGATTGTGAAGAAGACCATGAATATGGATCTGACATGGGACTGGCCCTGTGGCGTGGCTTATTATGGGATCAGCGAAGCTTATGAGAAGACCGGCAAGGAAGAGTACCTGAAGCTTTTAAAAGACAGGGTGGACGAACTCATTGATCTGGGACTTCCCAAGGTGTGGACAGTGAATGCCTGTGCAATGGGGCATTGCCTGGTTTCCCTGTATAACGCTACAAAGGATCAGAAATATTATGATATCCTGATGAGCAAGGTTGAGTACATAACTAAAGATGCCCTGCGCTTTGCAGACAATGTGCTGCAGCACACCGTATCCGCCAATAATGATTTCCCGGAGCAGGCATGGTGTGACACGTTGTTCATGGCGGCGTTCCTGCTGCTGAGAGTAGGCGTTATGAATAAGGATGAGGCCATGATCGATGACGCGCTGAACCAGTATTACTGGCATATTAAGTATTTGCAGAATCCCAGCAGCGGTTATTATTACCATGGCTATGACAATATTGCAGGTGACCATATGTCCGGCATTTACTGGGGCAGGGCCAACGCATGGGCAGCTTTCACCATGGCACAGGTGAGCGGTATCCTTCCCGAATGTTATTTGTATCCCAAGTACATAGATGTTGCCGGTTCACTGAATGAGCAATTGGCGGCGCTGAAGACAGTGCAGACGGAGAACGGCTTGTGGAGGACCGTCCTGGACGATCCCGAATCCTATGAGGAAATTTCCGCTTCCGCAGGGATTGCGGCAGCCATGCTGACCAGGGGCAACCCTCTCCACTCCAAATACCTTAATAAATCTATTAAAGGACTGCTGGCAAATGTAAGCGAAGACGGCAAGGTGATGAATGTATCCGGGGGCACAGCCGTTATGAGAGATAAGGAAGGTTACAGAGGGATACCCAAGGCATATATCCAGGGTTGGGGCCAGGGACTTGCACTGGCTTTCTTTGCAACGCTTCTGGTATCTGATACGATTGAAAAGGACGGTGCGCTTTAATCATGTTTCGTAGAGATTTCCTGTTTGGTACAGAGGTGGGGTCTTCAGATAGTGTATGTGTGTCTGCCGGCGACCTCTACCTGCCGGGCAAGGGTTATGGATTTGTAACGGAGCAGAACAGAAGGGAACAGGAGCAGCTGCGGATCCCGGAGCTGAATGCGGCATTTGATACGGTATATTGGTATCAGGATGAGAATATATCGGAACTCCGTGAGGACGAGGAGGGTGTTTTCCTGGATTCCGACGGCGCTGTTGCCCTGCTGTCAGACAAGGCAGGGGAACCGGAGAGGGGAGAGCACAGGCGGATCCCTCTTTCCTTTAAAATAGATGTGCCCTGCCAGGGAAATTATAAAGTAACAATCACCATTTCCAGCAAGGATCCCTTAAAAGATGTGCTGATTTACACCGGCCGCAGAAGGCTGGGTTATCGCGGAGACATTCCTCCGGGAACCTTCCTCCATACTATGGCGGTAAATGTGTGTGATATTGTGCCCAGAGGGGAAACACAGACGTTTGCTGACAGGACGCTGGACATTACCGTGATTGCTGACAGGCCGCGGATCAGCGGTTTATGTGTGGAAGAGACGGTATGTCCTGTGGCGTACATAGCAGGGGATTCTACTGTGACGGATCAGAGCGCGGATTATCCCTATGCCCCGGGAACCAGCTACTCCGGCTGGGGGCAGATGATTTCCGGGTATCTCAATCAGCAAATTGCAGTTTCCAACCATGCCCATTCCGGTCTGACTACGGAAAGCTTCCGCAAAGAGGGCCATCATGCTATTGTGGAGCAGTACTGGAGGCAGGGGGACTTCTGTTTCTTTCAGTTTGCCCACAATGACCAGAAGCTGGAGAACCTGAAAGCCCAGGGCGGTTATCGTGCTAATTTAATCAGGTATATTGCGGAGTGTAGGGAAATAGGGGTTTATCCTGTACTTGTGACCCCCATTGCCAGGAATACCTGGAAAGGGAATGATGGCAGCTACAATGATCTACTGGCAGAATATGCGGAAGTGTGCATGGAAATCGGCCAGGCGGAGAACGTGCCGGTATTGGACCTGCATAAGCTAAGCATGGATTTTGTCATGGAACATGGACTGGAAGGTTCCAAACCCTATTATTTCCCCAATGATTACACTCACAGCAATGATTACGGGGCGTATTATATGGCAGGATTGGTGGCCCGGGAGATTACCCGTGTCTGTTCCGGGCATACGGAGCAGGGTTATCGGTTCCTTGCGGGATGTGTTACTCCGGGTTTCGGCCCCTGGGAACCGGCGGAAGAAATCGTACTTCCCGTCAAACCTGCGATTTATGAGAATGTAACAAACCCCATGGAAGGTGACAAACTGCTTTCCGAAGTAGATAACCTTGGGGAAAACGCGGACAGGGTATCCGTGTTGGATATGCTTATAAAGACAGCGAGATTTTTCCCCACCAATGTATACAATGATATGTTTACGGACGTAGTAGGGCATGAGTGGTACGCGGGAACCGTGGAATGCGCGTACCAGAACGGCATGATAGACGGTAATCTGGTGGAGGGGCAGCACTTTTATCCGCAGAAAGAAGTGACGCTGGAGGAATTTCTGGTGTTTGCAATGAACGGGTATAAGAGCCGAAAAGCGCTGCCGGAAGAGCAAGAATGTGTTTATGACGGCGTTTGCAGGGAGTATGCCAAATCCTATGTCAGGGCGGCATGCGCCATAGGGCTTCTGCCAGCAGACGGAAGCGCCGACCTGAAGAAGGTAATCACCCGCGGCCAGGCGGTTGAACTCTGCCGAAAAATGAATATATAATCAGGGAATGAGAGAAATTTTTTATTCACGGGTATGTGTCTGCGCTGCATCCGCATACTTGAACAAGTAAAAGCGGCGCAGAAATGAGGAATGAGGAAATGTCCCAGACAAAAGGAGGATTTACGCTGCCCGGGGAGTCAGGATACGAGGCTCTCACATTAAAAATGGCGGAAAAATGGGGGGCGGATGTGATCAGAGACAGTGACGGCACGGTGCTCTCCGACGAGATTGTACATGCAGGTTACGGCATCTATTCTACCATATGCATTATCCGTGACCATAATAAGTGGGCGAAGGAAAACAGGGATAAGCTGCAGCAGACTTTTCTCTGTACGCCTGCCCAGGTGGCCGAAGATGAGAGTGTCACAATTGGATTGATGGACAGCTTTTTTGAGGAACAGTTCACAATCAATGACAGCGAGAGGGCGATGAAGTACTGGGAAGTATATGACCGTACTTCCAATACAAAAATAGATGCTTCCAAGTGGAGTTACGGGAAGGAATCCGGCAGCGTTACCATAAGCGGGATCACCCCTTTCCATAAATATACGGTGAGCTTTTTGGCTTACCGCATCTGGGAAGAGATTTCCATGTACAACCATACCACGAATAATTGGGATAAAGAGCATCTGATGCAGATTGACCCCAGATATCCCGAGACGCAGGAGTATATGCTGGGTTGGATGAAGAATTGGTGCGAGACCCATCCTGACACCACAGTGGTGCGTTTTACTTCCATGTTCTATAATTTTGTGTGGATCTGGGGCAGCGATGAGAGAAACCGCCAGCTTTTCTCCGACTGGGGTTCCTACGATTATACTGTCAGTGATATCGCGTTGGATGAGTTTGAACAGAAATACGGTTATTCCATGACTGCAGAGGACTTTATCAACAAGGGGCAGCTCCATGTGACACATATGCCCGGGAATCAGAAAAAGTCTGACTGGATGGCTTTTATCAATGACTTTGTTATTTCCTTCGGCAGGAAGCTGATCGATATGGTGCACGAATACGGCAAGAAGGCCTATGTGTTCTATGATGACAGCTGGGTAGGGGTAGAACCTTACAACGGCAGGTTTCAGGAATTCGGTTTTGACGGCCTGATCAAATGCGTATTTTCCGGTTATGAGGCAAGGCTTTGCGCCGGTGTGGATGTGCCTACCCATGAGCTTCGCCTTCACCCTTATCTCTTCCCTGTGGGATTGGGCGGCGCGCCTACTTTTGCGGAGGGCGGGGATCCTACATTGGATGCCAAGAAGTACTGGAACAGCGTAAGGCGGGCATTGCTTCGGGCCAAGATTGACAGGATCGGCTTGGGCGGGTACCTGCATCTGGTAGAAAGTTTCCCTGATTTCTGTGACTATATAGAGAAGGTATCCGATGAGTTCCGGCTGATCCGCAGCTTCCATGATGCAGGGAAACCGTATACGATCAGGACAAAGGTTGCTGTGCTCCACAGTTGGGGCGCACTCCGTTCCTGGACTTTGTCGGGGCATTTCCATGAGACTTATATGCACGACCTTATCCATATCAATGAGGCTCTTTCCGGCCTGCCGGTGGACGTGAGATATATTTCTTTTGAGGATGTGAAGAAAGGCGCACTGGAAGACGTGGATGTGGTGATCAATGCCGGATATGCAGGAAGCGCATGGAGCGGAGGCGAGCATTGGAAGGACGATGAGGTAGTTACGACCCTTACAAAGTGGGTTCACCAGGGCGGGGCGTTCATCGGTGTCAACGAACCTTCCGCAGTGGAGGGGTATGATTACGCTTTCCGCATGGCCCATGTGTTGGGGATAGACAAGGATACCGGCTCCAGGGTCTGCCATGGCAAGTGGAGCTTTGAGGCGGATGATGCGGAGGAGATTCTGCCGGAAGGAGCTACTGTGGAGCCGAAGGATCATTTATATCTTACGGATGGAAAGGCAAAGGTACTGCTGGCTGATGAAGACCGTCCCCTTGTGACGGTTAACGCTTTTGGAAAAGGAAAGGGAATCTACCTTGCTTCTTTCCGGCAGGATCTGGAAAATACACGTATGCTATACCAGCTGATCCGTTATGCAGGGGGCGAGGGAATGAGCGGTCCCTATATGACCGATAATCTCTATACAGAGTGTGCGTATTATCCCGAGAGCGGGAAATTGGTAGTTATTAATAACAGTGACGCGGAACAGACTACCACAATCCCTACTGACAGGGGTGAAAAGACAGTCACTATCGCGGCTTATGACACTACCTTTATGGAATTGTGATTTTGCGTAGAAATATTAGGACGCCTCGCGGGCAATACGTGGGGCGTTCTTACTTGTGTAGCATAGTCTGCCCTTACAGGAAGCGGATATGATTTGGAAAGGCCAATAAAACATGATAATTGATTTTATAAAAATAATTTCGGAAGTGATCATATTTGGAACATATGTGTTGATATGCGCTGCATTATTGGAACGCCGGTTTTCTCGTAAAACAACCGTGCTTGTCTCCTGTGGATCCCTGATTCTTATCTTTGCGGCCCAGGCGGCCGTGATTTTGTCGGGTCAGTTCATGCTGGCGCTTTCGCTTTTGCCTTTGACCGTTTATTTACCTGCCACGGCGGTGATTTGCGTTTTGTCAAAGCAGGAGTTGTTTGTGGCTGGGGAGGCCTGTGCAGTAGGACTTTTAGGGGTATTCATTTTGAAAACCCTGGACAAGATAAGGGTCAATACATTTTCCGGTTCCCCATGGTACGGGATCACCCTGATTCTATTTTTTATAACGGCAGCGCTGCTTGTATTTTCCGCATTTCGGTTGATTGGAAAAGGGTTTAAAGCCTGTGCCGCCAATGGGCAGAGAAACCGTCTGCTGACGACGGTTTTGCCGCTGCTGGTCTTTCTCTTAATGTCCTATTTTCTTAAAAGCGTTACAAATGTGCCGGTAATGATCATATCGCTATTCATTGCAATTTTGGTCTATGTGGCGGTTGCCAGGCTGCTTTTGTCAACTGCGGAGCTGGCAAAGATGCAGCAAACGGAAAAACTGATGTGGAACCATATGGAGATTCAGAGGCGTGATTACCAAAACATCCTGAATAAAGTTGAACAGGGGAGGATCTACCGGCATGATATGCGGCATCATTTTCTGATACTGGAAGAGCTGGCAAGGAGGGACAATGCGCCCAAGATCCTTGACTATGTGGGCAAATTAAAGGGAGGCCTTACAGAGACTGGACAGGAAATTTTCTGTAAGAACCCTACGGTAAATGCGGTATTGTCCACTTATATAAGCCAGGCCCAAAGGGAAGGATGCGTCATTAAGCATAAGGCTCTGATCCCGGAGGAGATTCCTTTTGAAGAAATGGATGTATGTATTGTTTTGGCCAATGCTCTTGAGAATGCGGTATGCGCATGCCGGAATTTGCCGGAGGAAGAGCGTCTGATTAAGATATATGCCGATTATTCGGATAAAAAGAAATTGATTCTGGCTGTGAAAAACCCCTGCATGAAATCCCTGGAATTTGACGGGGACGGATTTCCTGTGGCTTCCGATACAGGCGAAAGGGAAAATCGGGAGCCGGGGGAGCACGGGATCGGACTTCGGTCGGTCAGGGCCATAACGGAAAAGTATAACGGGTTAATGCGTTGCAAATGTGCTGACGGGCAATTTGCGTTTGACGCGGTGCTTTTTAACGGGCAGAAAACCGGGACGGAAGAGCCTGTAGAAGAGACAGCAGCCGGAAAACGCATAAAACTGTTTCCCGCCTTATTTTGTTTCTGCCTGCTGTGCGCCGTTTCGGTAAGCCTGATTCCGGATGCCCTGCCGGCGGCTTCCGGGATACCTTCCGGAAAGTCTTCAGGGGAGGCGCGACAGACGAAAATCGGATGGGGGGACACGTACATAAACGAAGAACTCCCGGATTTTACAGGGGAAGGGGCCGACGAATTAAACGAGGCCGTTGAAAAATACATCCAAATGGCAAGGGAAGAATTTTTGTGGTATGCCGCGCGGCAGTATAAGGGTTATACGGCGGAAGATACATGCCATACAACCCTTCTGGACGATGACAGGTATTTTATTTTGCGCTTTGACACCACGATAAACGCAGGCGGCTCAGTGCAGTTTAGCCGATGTATCACCTTTGATAAGGAGGCCGGGGAAGTGATATCCCTGGGCCGCCTGTTTCGGGAGGGCAGTGATTATATCGGTGTGATCAGCCGGGAAATCCTGCGTCAGATGGAATACCGTGTGGAAAATAAAGGCCAGGATTACTATATACCGGGCGGTATATGGAAACCCAGTGAATGTTTTAAGGAAATTGATCCTGACCAGAATTTTTATATCGATTCCGACGGACAGTTAGTGATCGTATTTGACGAATACGAGGTGGCGCCGGGAAGTATGGGCATGCCGGAATTCGTTATTTCCGATGAACTGCTCTGTGATATAAAGGAATAAAGGTATTTAGCTTAGATGTTTCCGTAATAAGTACGGTTTGCATTATTATAGCGCAGCTGCTTAAACTTTGCCCGGTCATTTTGGAACGTGTTACGCAGCTCTGCGGAATATCCGACTACTATCCATGGGAACTGTGAGTCATAACGTTTCAGCAGAGCCTGGGCGGTGGCTTCATTGGGAAATCTCAATTTGGCAGCGTCATTCCGGCCGTCTATCCAGGCTGTGACGCTGTAGGAGGTTCCAGATCTGCGGTGGGCGGTGGTATTCTGATAAACCCACAGGGCCTTACTGTGTGGAACTGCCCTGGGCCTGCATCCGTCCATATAAAAGGTAAAGAGCCGCCCTACCTTCACATCCTTGCAGACTTCCATAGCGGAATGCCAATCGGAATCCGCCACAGGCACTCTGACGCCGATGGTGTCGATATCCCCTTTCAATTTTAGCGTATAACCGCCGCAAAGAGCTTTTACCAGCCGGAAGGCCGCCGCTAAAATAAAGAATATGCCAATCAGGAATCCGGTGACAATAAATGCATTTACCATGTCCTCATTGGAAAATACCATGATATAATAAGGAAGCACACTCTGTTCAAGCTGATCTTCCGTGAGGCCCCCATATAATAAATAATCCTTAAAATAACCGTAGGTATCCTCATCCATTTTCAGGATTCTGCCTGAGAGAAAGATGGAATCCCCGTTGTTCATCATCTGATCCATCCTCTCCCGGTACTCCACGGGAACGCACACTGCCATATAACGGAAATCCAAGGAGTAGTCATTTCCTGTGAGGATCGCATAGTAGAGACTGACGGTTTTGGATTCTTGGGTTTCGCTGTCGGTCTCCACCACCTCTGCAAATGATCCCCAGTTATCCTTTAGATTCAATGCCACCCACTGATTGGAAATTTGATCCGGTTTCAGATCAACAAAAGAGGCATAGCCGGCAATGACGTACCAGGCGCCCAAGGCAAAAATACCAGTCAGCGCTATACCGGCCAATCCGAATATAACGGTTAATAAGAGCGATTTCTGTATACTCCTTTTTTTAAGTGCATTATACATCTTTATCCCCCGTTTCTGCGCTGCTTTGTTGCGTAAAGCCATACACGGCCTACGATTTTGTGTCAAGCCATTTATGGTTTCGCAGCGCACAGACACAAATCTTTTTGTGAAAAAGTCGTCAGAAAATAAAAAATATATTATAATCATTTTAGCCTTGTTTTTTGATGATTTCAAGAAAAAGTGTTGATTCTGTGGAAAAAATAAATAAAATAATGTAAACTATATGTAAATTGCCGTAGGCGGCAATGGGATCAATAAACAGTTTCGGAACCAAACAGGAGGTACAGGATGAAATTTCAGGATATGCCCTATGAACGTGTGGACTTTACCCGGGTAGAGAAGGAAATGAAGGGATTGATGGAGGATTTTGACCGGGCGGAGAGCGGGGAAGAGCAATTTGAAGTGCATAAGAAATATTATGCATTGACAGACAGGGTCTCTACTTTGATGACCATTGCAAACATCCGCTTTGATGTGGACACCACGGATGAATTTTACAGTAAGGAACATGAATTTTATGATAACCAGGGCCCGATATACAGCAATTTGGTGCTGGAGTATCAGAAAAAGCTGTTCCGTTCCCCCTACAGGGATTACCTGGAGAAGAAAATAGGCCCAGTGGCATTTAAAAACATGGAGCTTGCACAGAAGGCGATGGATGAAAAGCTGATCCCCCTGATGCAGGAAGAAAATAATCTGACCATGGCGTACGACAAGCTGATTGCCGGCGCAAAGCTGAACTTTGACGGAAAGGAATTAAACCTGTCGCTGCTGCGCCCTTACCTGATCCACAAGGACAGGAACGTGAGGGCGGCGGCCTGGAAGGAAATGAGCGCATTCTTTTCCGCAAACGCCGACAGGCTGGATGAGATATATGACAAACTGGTGAAGAACCGCACTGCCCAGGCCAAGGAGCTGGGGTATGAAAACTATCTGGAGCTGGGATATTACCGAATGAGCCGGAATTGTTACGGAAAGGAAGAGGTAGAGGCTTTCCGGAACCAGATCAAGGAATATTTTGTGCCCATTGCGGAGAAGCTGCATGACCGGAGAAGGAAGCGCCTTGGGTTGGATAAGCTTATGTATATAGATGAGCAGGTCTACTTTGAGGAAGGAAATCCCGCACCTGTGGGGAATCCCGAAGAAATTCTGGCGGCAGGGCAGAAAATGTACGGAGAACTTTCCCCCGAGACAAAAGAGTTTTTTGACTTTATGCGGGAGAACGAGCTGTTTGACGTGCTTGGCAGGAAAACCAAAAGGGCAGGGGGATATATGACGTATCTTCCTCTGTACCGGTCGCCCTTCATTTTTGCCAATTTTAACGGTACAAGCGGAGATGTGGACGTGATTACCCATGAGTGCGGCCACGCATTCCAGGGTTATCTTTCGGGCAAGGACCCTATCAAAGAGCATGCGGATATCGGTATGGAGACGGCGGAGATACACTCCATGTCCATGGAGTTTTTCGCAGAAAAGTGGATGCCCCTGTTTTTCGGGGAGCGGGCGCAGGAATACAGGGAAATGCATTTAGAGGACGCGGCCGCGTTTATCCCTTACGGCTGTATGGTAGACGAGTTCCAGCATATTGTATATGAGAACCCGGAGATGACGCCGGCAGAGAGAAAGGCGGCATGGAAGAAGCTGGAGAAGGAATATAAACCTCACCTGGATTATGGCGACGACAGCTTTTTCGGAGAGGGAGGCTTCTGGCAGAAGCAGCTTCACATATATGATTGCCCCTTATACTATATTGACTACTGCCTGGCACAGACCTGTGCACTGCAGTATAAAGTGAAGATGGATGCCGATTTTGACGGGGCATGGCAGAGTTACCTGAAGCTGTGCAAATTATCCGCAAGCGATTTCTATACTGCCATGATAAAAGAGGTGGGACTTGACAGTCCTTTTGAACCCGGGTGCATTAAAAATATTGTGGAAAAACTTGAAAAATATGTGAAATAGCTTCACATTTGCCTTAAAATAAGATAAAATAAGCTTTGCGCACAAATGCGCAGGGAGGAGACATTCCGTTATGTCTGAAAAAGAAACCAGATCAGAAAAAGAGATAAAAGAGAAAGAAATAAAAAAAGGGTCCCAAAAAGGATCGGCCCAAAAGAAACCGGACGCCGGTGAAAAAGTAGTTACAAAGTATGATTTGAAGGTACAGCGCAGGGAAGCGGAAAAGGCTAAGGCAAAGAAGGACAAGCTGATAAGCAATATCGTAGGAGTGGTTGTTGTGGCGGCGTTATTCTGCCTGGTAATTTCCTTTCCTATCCGCAGTTATCTGGCGGTAAACGAGACCTATGCCAAAGTAAACGGCGAGAACATATCCAGAGTAGAGTTTGATTATAATTATAACGTTTCGCTGAACAACTACCTGGCCCAATACGGCAGCTTTATGTCCATGCTGGGTATGGACCTGAGCGGGGATCTCTCGACACAGATGTACTCGGACGAGCTGACTTTCCATGATCTCTTTACGCAGATGGCGATAGAGAATATCAGGAATAACAAGGCGCTTCTGGCGCAGGCGCAGGCAGCAGGCTTTACTTATGATACGGCCGTGGACTATGCAGACTTCCAGGAGAGGCTGAAGGATGCGGCGTCGGAGGCGGGAGTGACGGTAAAAGAATTTATCCGCCAGAATTATGGGGTTTATGCCACTTTGCCGCGCATTTCCGGATTTGTGAAAGAATCCATGTACCTCAGCGAATTTTATGACAGTGTTGTGGATTCCAAGATGCCGTCCAATGAGGAAGCAGAAAGTTATTACAACGAGAACAGCAGCGATTTTGATTCCGTAGATTACAGGCTTCTGACTGTGGAGGCAACCCTTTCCGAGGCGCCTACGGAGGAGGAGACCGCCGCAGCCATGGCGGAAGCGAAAAAGGAAGCGGACGCTGCGGTTAAGACGGTGGCTTCGGAAGGCGATCTGAAGGAGAATATGACAAGCGCGGACGTACCATATCTGTTGGAGGAATGGCTCTTTGACAGCGCCCGCAAGGCCGGGGACACTACGGTTGTAGAAAACACTACAGGCAATTCCTATTATGTAGTTGCCTTTGAGAACCGTTATCTGGATAATACACCCACCGTAAATATGCGTGCCGTTATCACGGCGGATGGAAACGGGCAGGCGATCCTGGACGAGTGGAGCAGCGGGGAAGCCACGGAGGAAAGCTTTGCGGCTCTTTGTGATAAATACAATGACCCTGCGCTGATTTCTGTCACAGGTGGATTTATGGAGAATGTGCAGCCTGCAATGATGTCTGCGGACATGGAAGCCTGGCTATCGGACAGCGCCCGCAAGGCAGGGGATACCGCTGTCATTTCTCCCCAGGACGAGGGATATACTTATGTCCTGTACTATATGGGGCAGAGCGATCCCTGGTGGCTGGTAAGCGCTAAGGATATGCTGCTTGGCACAGCTATGGAAGCATATATGGAAGAGATCACGGCGGCTGTTCCTGTAGAGGATCCCAAAGGAAACCTGAAGTATTTGCAGGTAACCGATGACAGTGCGGCAGATGACGGCACAGGTGCGGAGGATGGTTCCGTAGCGCCGGAAAGTCCTGAAGCGGGAAGCTCCGATGCCGCAGAAAGTTCCGCGGCACAGTAATAGGCACAGAGACAAATAGGGCGGTGGGGATTCCTCACCGCTCTTTCCTAAGAGCGAAGTAGGATGGAACGGAAAGAAAAAGTATTGGTGCTGGATATCGACGGCACATTGACAGATTCCAATAAAGAGATCACACCCTCCACCAAGGAAGCGATCCTGGATATTATGAGGGAGGGGCATAAGGTAATCCTGGCGTCCGGCCGTCCTACGCCGGGAATGCGCCGTTATGAACAGGAACTGGAGTTGGAGAAGTACGGGGGATATCTCATTTCCTATAACGGAGGGCGTATCGTGGACTGCCGCAGCGGGGAAATCCTGTACCAGAGGACATTGCCCCTTACGGTGCTCCCGGATTTATACAGCTTTGCCAACAGAAATGGCTGTGGCCTGGTCACTTACCTGGGAAGCACGGTGATCTCCGCATTTGAGCCGGACGAGTATATTAAGCTGGAAGCGCGGATCAACGGACTGCCCATAAAGCCTGTAGAACATTTTGTGGATTTTGTAGATTTTGAGATCCATAAATGTCTTATGACGGCGGATGCCGGCAGGGCGGCGGTATTTGAGAAGGAATTACAGGAGAAATACGGCCAGTGGGTGGGCGTTTACCGGTCGGAACCCTTTTTTATTGAAATTATGCCCCCCAATGTCAACAAGGCAACTTCCTTGGAAAGGCTTTTGGAGGCCATCGGACAGCGCCAGGAAAACACGGTTTGCTGTGGAGACGGATTTAACGACATTTGTATGATAAAATACGGGAGGGTGGGAGTGGCCATGGGCAATGCCCAGCCGGAGGTGAAGGCGGCGGCAGACTATATTACTGCAACCAATGATGAAGACGGCCTGGTGCAGGCTATTGACGAATTCATACGGAAGGAATGAGCATATGCTCCGTTGAAAACGTATGGAAGAAGAGATGCAAGACAGAAGTGATATCATTCAGAGGGGTATTAAGGGAAGCAGGGACAGATGGCTGACAGAGAACGGAATTTTGAAAAGAAAATGAGAATAACCATACCGGAAAAGGCAAAGTATATTATAGATACCATTGAGGCGGCAGGGTATGAAGCCTTTGCGGTGGGAGGATGCGTCAGGGATTCTGTCCTGGGCAGACTCCCTCAGGACTGGGATATCACTACTTCGGCAAAACCGGAGCAGATAAAGGCATTGTTCCCTCGGACCATAGATACGGGCCTGCAGCACGGAACGGTTACCGTCATGCAGGACAAAGAGGGGTTTGAAGTCACCACTTACCGTATAGACGGAAAATATGAGGACGGCAGGCATCCCATGGAAGTCGTTTTCACGCCGGACCTGGAAGAAGACCTTAAACGCCGGGATTTTACCATAAATGCAATGGCTTACAATGAGAAAGTGGGACTGGTGGATATTTTTGGCGGGTTGGAGGATATCCGGACAGGGGTCATACGCTGCGTTGGGGATCCCCTGGAGCGTTTCGGCGAGGATGCGCTGAGGATCCTCAGGGCCATCCGTTTTTCTGCCCAGCTGGGGTATGAGATCCACAGCGATACGAAAGAAGGCGTACAGGCGTTGGCCCCTTCCCTTCAGAATATCAGTGCGGAACGTATCCAGGCAGAGCTGGTAAAATTGCTCCTCTCCCCCCATCCCGATTATCTCAGGACGGCATATGAACTGGGAGTGACAAAAGTGTTTTTTCCGGAATTTGATGAGGCCATGGCCACGGACCAGAGACATCCCCATCACATGTATAACGTAGGCGAACATACACTGCATGCATTGTGTCATGTGGAACCGGATAAGAAGCTGCGTCTGGCAATGCTGCTCCATGATATCGGAAAGCCGGCCACCCGGTCAACGGACGAAGCGGGGGTGACTCATTTTTATGAGCATCCTTCTGTCAGCGAGACTATGGCAAGGGATTTTCTGCGGCGGCTGAAATTTGACAATGATACAATACATGGCGTCTGCAAGCTTGTCCTGTACCACGATTATAAGAACGGTGTGGAACCCAATATGCGGATTGTCCGCAGGGCGCTGAACCAGATTGGCGAGGACGCGTTTCCGGCGATATTTGAGATAAAGCGTGCTGATGTTTTGGCCCAGAGCAGCCATATGCGGCAGGAGAAACTGGAGCTGATTGACCGTTGGAGGGAGCTGTACGAGGAAATACGGGAACAGAAACAATGTGTTTCCCTGAAAAGCCTTGCAGTCAACGGCTCGGACCTTATCAAAGCAGGCTGGGAGCCGGGAAAGGAACTGGGAGAAGTTCTGCAGAAACTGTTGGGTTTGGTTTTGGAACAACCCCAGTGCAACACAAAAAAGATACTGTTGGAAGAGGCGGAAAAATATAAGAAAAAACCGTAAACATACTTTGAGGTCACCCTTCATAAGATAGTTTAGATGCAAAAGCTATCAGGAGGGGTCCGAAGGTGAATGACAGGGCAGCAGGGTTACTGGAACAGTATGGGATAGAGGTGCGCGGCACCAGAAAGGGCAGAGGGGCCATTCTGTGCGATACGGATCGGGGATGCCTGATCTTTAAAGAATATGCGGGGAACATTGACAGATTGGAATTGCAGGACCGCGTCTTAAAAGAAGTAGAAAGGGAAGGATGCGTTGCCGTTGAACAGATAGTCCCCACCGCCGAAGGAGCACTTTTTGTGCAGGACAACGACGGGATAAAATATATTCTGAAGACCTGGAAGGACGGCAGGGAGTGCAGCATTTACGATAAAGAAGAATGCATGGATGTAGTACGGCTTCTGGCCAGGCTGCATAAAAGCATGACGCTTCCCGCGGATACGCCGGGACTTCCGCCCCTGTTTTCCCCTGAGAAGGAATATGAGAAACATAATAAGGAGCTTAAAAAGGTCAAAAAGTATCTGCAGCAAAGAAGCCAGAAACAGCCTTTTGAAATCAGCCTGCTGAATGCCTTCGATTATTTTCTGGAACAGGCGCTTTCCGTAACAGAGGAGTGGAATGCCTACTGCGCCGTCAAGAATAAAAGTGATGCCAAAGCCGCTGAAATAGGCGAACCCATCACATTCTGCCACGGGGATTATCAGTATCACAATATTATAAAGAGCGATGGCAGCTGGTTTTTGGTCAATTTTGAAAAATGCATCTCCGACAGTCCTATCAGAGATCTGTATTTGCTGATGAGAAAGCTTTTGGAGAAAAGCAATTGGTCTATTCCTTTGGGCAAAGAGCTGCTGGAGGCTTACGAGGCGGAAAAAGAGGTTACTGCCATCAACAGGATCGACCTGTATTACCGTCTGGCATATCCGGAGAAATTCTGGAAGATAGTTAATTTCTATTTTAATTCCGGGAAGGCATGGATTCCCGGCAGGAATCAGGAGAAACTGGAAAAACTTATGGCTCAGGAAAAGGAGAAGCATCGTTTCCTGGAGGAAGTGTTCCGTAATGTAAGCACCCTTAAGGGTTAAAAACATGGAATCGGTGCCCGCTTCAGCGGGCAGGGGGTATACAAGTGAAGCGAAAGAAGAAGGATAGGAAAAACCATAGAAAAAGCCTGGTTGCCGTTATTGCGGCGTTGCTTACAATGACCTTTGCGGTAGGATACAGTATGATACCCCGGAAAGAGGCGCCTGCAGCCGAGCCAACGCCTTCTCCGGAGAGGGTGGACACAGGCTTTGTATTGACAGGGCCGGAAAGCTTTGATTCTGCGGACACGGCAATCCTGGTAGACAGGGATGAAAAGAAGAACACACTGACTTTTCTGAACCTGGAGCTGGGAAGAAGGTATACACTTTCCATGGACGGTACTACCAGGATGTATGACAAATACGGGCAGATTATGTCCCTGGATCAATTTTCCATAGGGGACATTGTGGATGTGACCTTCCTGAAATCCAAAAAGCATCTCACGGCTATGCAGCTGTCCCCATCCGCATGGAGTTATTCGGATGTCACGCGGTATGAGCTGAACAGGATCCGGAGGGACGTTTCCATTGGCGGGGAGACCTATAAGATTACGGACAATACCCAGTTCCTTTCGGAAAACCGGAATATTGAAATGATGGATCTGAACCCGTCGGATGTGTTGAGCTTTCAGGGGATTGACACTCAGGTGCTGTCGGTGCGGGTGGATAAAGGGCATGGATACCTGCGCCTGGTGAATGACGAAAACTTTGTGGGCGGCTGGATAGAGATCGGGCAGGCCCAGATCCAGAGAATAACGGAAGATATGCTTCTGACGGTCCCGGAAGGAAGTTATCAGGTGAATGTCAGCAACCGGGGGGGCGGCGGGAGCAAGACCGTAGTCATAAACCGCAATGAAGAGACCTGCCTGGACATCGGTGACCTGGAAATCCCGGAGCCTAAGACGGGAATGGTTTTGTTTTCTTTAAACCCTCCCAAAGCGGAACTGTACATTGACGGGACCAAGGCAGATACGTCGGGGCCTGTGTCTCTGGAATACGGGATCCATCAGCTGATCGCCAAAGCGGACGGTTACCATTCCGTCACACAATATATCAGTATTGCCCAGGAGTCAGGGGGATTTGACATAGTGCTGGATGCAGTGGACGGCGAGTCCGATGAGAGCGTCAGCTCCTCCACAGGTTCCTCACAGATTACCACGAATTATTATAAGGTTTATGTGGACGCGCCGGAGAGTGTGGAAGTCTACCTGGACGGCAATTACATTGGGATCTCACCTTGCAATTTTAAGAAGGCTTCGGGTTCCCATACCATAACCCTGCGCAGGACAGGTTATGTAACCAGGAGTTATACGGTGCAGATAGATGATGAGGCAAAGGATCTCACCCTTTCCTTTGCGGATCTGGTGCTTACGGATCCGGCGACGGCAGGCCCTCCTGCCTCGTCCAACACTTCCTCATCTAATTCCTCCTCATCCAATTCCTCTTCGTCCAACACCTCCTCGTCCAATTCCGCCTCCCGGAATTCATCGGGAAATTAAGGATAAGAGAGTGCCTGAGGAATACTGTACTTTGGGAGAAATATGATAGAAGGGATATGACTTATGGAACAGAAAAAATATACCTATGAAGACTTTATCGAGATTATTCGGATGCTGCGCAGCGAGAACGGCTGCCCTTGGGACCGGGAACAGACCCATATGAGCCTGCGTCCCTGTATGATGGAGGAAGCGGCGGAGGTGGCTGCTGCGATCCGCATTTATGACAGGACAGGCAGTTGGGAGAACCTCAGGGAAGAGTTGGGGGACGTGCTGCTCCAGGTAGTAATGCATTCCCGTATTGCGGAGGAGGAAGGACTGTTTACCCTGGAGGATGTGGTGTCCGAGGTGGCGGAGAAAATGGTTCGCCGCCACCCCCATGTATTTGGGGATGTATCGGCAGAGACATCGGTCCAGGTCCTCCAAAATTGGGAGGAGATCAAAAAACAGGAAAAGGCCGGAAAGGAGCAGACGGAGACTCCCCTGCGGGAGATTCCCGTGGAACTTCCTGCCCTGACCAGGGCAACCAAGGTGCTGAAAAAGGTGGACAGGCTTTATGAACCCCAGAAAAGTTTTGCGGATTCCGTGGTGGAGCTGCAGAAAATTGCCGGAAAGATAGAGGGGATGACTCCGGTAAGCTATGATGAGGAATTGTCTCATATGGTGGGAAATATTCTCGTAGAAGTGTCCAATATTGCACGTATTTTCAAACTTTCACAGGAACAGATCCTCTCGGACAAAATAGAAGAGATCATTGAGAAATACGAAAAAAACGCGTAATTATGCGGAAATGCCTTGACAAACCAGGGAAAAACAGATATATATATATTTAGTGCTTCACAGGGAGCATGATGCTAATACAAAAAGAAAGCTCATTACAGGAGGAGTTCAATATGAACAAAACAGATTTAGTAGCTGCTATGGCTGAGCAGGCTGAAGTATCCAAGAAGGACGCAGAGAAGGTTTTGAAAGCATTTACAGACGTGGTAGCTGACGAGTTAAAGAAAGGTGGCAAGATTCAGTTGGTCGGCTTCGGTACTTTTGAAGTATCCGAGAGAGCGGCAAGAGAGGGCAGAAACCCCCAGACCGGCAAGACAATGAAGATTGCAGCTTCCAAGGCTCCTAAATTCAAGGCAGGCAAGGCTTTGAAGGATATGCTGAACGCATAAGAATAAGGATTCATTGCGGAGAACCTTTCTGAAGGTTCTCCGTTTTCAATTTTGGTGCCGGCTCCATGCCGGCAGACAAAAGTCCGGTTTGGGACCGGTATGGATCCAGAGAGAAAGGAATGGCTATATTATGAGATTGGACAAGTATTTGAAGGTATCAAGACTGATCAAGCGCCGCACCGTGGCCAACGAAGCATGTGACGGCGGCAGGGTCCTGATCAATGACAAACCGGCGAAAGCTTCCGCAAATGTAAAAACAGGGGATATCATTACGATCTCCTTCGGCAATAAGGAAGTAAAAGTGGAAGTGCTGGACGTACAGGAAACCGTGAAAAAGGAGGAGGCAAAAGAACTTTTCCGGTACCTGTAAGAGGTTTCCTGTGCTTTTTTCCCCCATGCCCTCATATACTTTAATGGTAATGAGAAAATGCAGCAGGGCAGGAGGGACTTATGGAAGATCTAAACAGCAGTGCGCGAATGCACAAAGTTACAATGACAAATCGAAGGAGCTGCATCATAGGTGGCGTCAATGATGTGCTCTCCTTTGACATACATGAGATTCTTCTGGAGACAGAGCAGGGGATGCTCATGATAAAGGGCGATGACCTGCATGTCAGCCGGCTGACCCTGGAAAAGGGCGAGGTGGACATTGACGGGAGAATTGACAGTTTTACTTATTCGGATGCCGCCGGGGCCGGGCATAAGGGAGAATCCCTGCTTGCAAAACTGTTTCGTTAGAGGTAAACTATGGCATCTGAAAACGCATTCTTGTTACATGCCCTTTTCATGGGCATTTTTATTACTTTTGTGTATGATATCCTGCGGATATTGCGCAGAGTGATCCCCCACAAAGGATTTATGGTGTCGTTGGAGGATTTGCTCTTTTGGATTTACTGTGCCGAGAAGGTTTTTCTTATGATGTATCATGAGAGCGACGGAAATCTCAGGTGGTTTGCCGTGATCGGAGCGCTGGCGGGAATGTTCTTATATAAGAAGGCGGTCAGTCCGTGGTTCGTTAAATATGTTTCCCTGGGACTGGCAAAAGTGTTGGACGTGCTGGCCAAAGCAGGGAATATTTTATGCAAACCGTTCCGCATTGCCGGGGCCAGGACAGGTGCAGCGGCGGGCGCGGCGGGGAACCGCATTGGCAGGCTGTTTCGGTCCGGGATGCGGAGAGTGAAAAAGAAGTTGACGTTTTTTCTAAAAGTGCTTAAAATGTAAGTATGGGGCGGATGCGCGTAGCCGTGACAAATGCCGTGTACGGATTCGGAACAGGAGGGCAGCCATGGCGAGAAGAAAGGTAGCATATCGAAAAAGGCATCAGAACCGTTTTAGCATGTTTCTTGTGACACTGGTGGTTGTGATGGTCATGGCAGCGGTGGCGCTCAGGAGCGTGGAGCTGAAACAGAAAATCGAAGTCAAGCTGCAGGAGCAGGAGCTGCTTCTCCTCCAGATAGAAGAGGAAAGGCTCAGGACATTGGCGATAGAAGAATTTGCAAAGGAGATCCAGACAAAGGGTTTCATAGAAAATATTGCCCGGGAAAAGCTGGGATTGGTTTATGAAGGTGAGATTCTTTTTAAGCAGGACGATTGACCGTCCTGCTTTTTTTGTCGCAAAACTTTAAGGATAAGCCTCCGTAGTTTTGACAAAAAATGTTTTGCCTCCTTTCTATAATGGAAACTGCTCTGCTTGGCGGCAACAGGGTAAAAGTGATTTGGGAAATGGAGGAGTATTGTGACATGATGGCAGGACAGGAGCTGATAGGGCATTACAGGGGGAAAAAGGCGGCGGACAGACGGCTTCGTGAGGAGGAACTCCGGACGGTGCAGGTATCCGACCTGTGCAGAAGAAGACTGTTAAATTATGCGGATACTTTTAACGAGCTTTCCAAAAGCTATGACGGGGAATTCCAGCCTTTGTGGAATGACAGGCAGAGACTGCTGTCAGAAAAGCGGCTATGGGAAAACAGACAGATTATCAGGGAGCATTTGGCCGAGATGGCAAAAATCATGACGGAGGTGGCCAGTGAGGTAGTATGCTTCTGCCCCATGGAGGAGAGGAAGAAACGTATGATTACGGCTGCTTTAAAGGAAGAGGGAATCCGGGTGGAAAATCCCAGTTACCTTCCCCGGACAGGGGAAAAGCAGGCTATAGCGCTGACATTGAGCACGGACAGGAAAGAGGGCATCTCCGGGGAAGAGGTGGCGGATATGGTATCCGTTCTCCTGGACAGAAGGCTTCAACTGTCTGTCACCAGTCCCTGCAGGGTGGAGAGGGAGGCCCGGAGCTTTATTTTGGAGGAGGAAGCGGGATTTTTGGTGCTTACCGGATTTTCCCGGGCCACAAAGGAAAATGAGACGGTGTCGGGGGATAATTTTGCCGTTATGGAGGCGGAAAAAGGCAGGGTTACCGTGATGCTTTCCGATGGTACGGGTTCCGGCGAGAAGGCGGGAAAGGACAGTGAGAGGGTGCTGGACCTGATGGAAAAGTTGATAGAGGCAGGCTACAGTATTGACGGCGCGGTCAATCTGGTCAACACGGCGCTGTTCATAACGGGTGAGGACCGGAACCATCCTACTCTTGACATCTGTGATATTGACCTCTATGAAGGAAGCTGCCAGCTGCGCAAGGCAGGTGGGGCGGTGACCTTTTTAAAGCGGGATGAGGAAGTGGAACAGCTGAAGGCGGGAACCCTGCCCCTGGGTATTTTCCAGCAGGTAGACATACCATCCATAGAGAGGCAGCTCCAGGATGGGGACTACCTCATTATGGTTTCCGACGGCGTGATCGACGCGCTTAAAGGGCAGGACTATGAAAATACTCTGGAAGAAGCAATTTCCGGCATCCGGGAACAGAATCCCGGCGAAATTGCGGAAAAGATCCTCCGCATGGTGATCTGTGCCGGCGGAGGGCATATATTGGACGATATGACAGTGGGCGTTATCGGCATTTGGGAAAATAGCGGCGGTTGTTGACTTTTTGGCAGTCATGAGTTAAATTTGTGATATGAGCATACGGCAGAAAACAGAGGAAAAGGTGTTCTCTTTTCTGGAACAACATCATATGATCTTCCCTCATGACCATATTGTTGTGGGGGTATCCGGAGGGGCAGACTCGGTTTGCCTCTTATTCTTGTTACTGGAATACGCAAAGAGGGTGCCGCTTAAATTGTCGGCAGTCCATGTGAACCATGGGATTCGTCCCGATGCGGCACAGGATGCCGGGTATGTGGAAAAGCTGTGCAGGCAGCAGGGAGTCCCGTTTTACCTGATTGAAGCGGATGTAAAGGGTTATGCGTCCCGCGAGAAATGTTCACAGGAGGATGCGGGAAGGCGGCTTCGCTATGAAGCCTTTCACGAGATTTCCGAAAAAACCGGGGCCAATAAGATTGCCGTGGCCCACAACTGCAATGACAGGGCGGAGACAATGCTCTTCCATTTGTTCCGGGGGAGCGGATTAAAGGGAATGTGCGGGATCCGTCCCGTGCGGCGGGAGATCATACGTCCTGTTTTGTGCCTGGAGCGGCAGGAGATAGAAGATTACCTGGGGGAAAGACAAATCGCCTGGTGCACGGACAGCACCAACGGGACGGACGATTATGCCCGGAACCGTATCAGACACCATGTACTGCCCTATGTGGAAAAAGAGCTTGTGGGCGGCTGCGTGGCGCACATGGCGCAGACGGCGGATATGCTGGCGGAGGCGGAGGAGTATATGGCCCAGCAGGCCCGGCGGGCATGGGAAAGCTGTGTGGAAGGCACGGAGGGCCGTTTTGAGATATCCGTGGAGCCTTTCCGCAAGCTGCATCCTGCCATTCAAAAGAAGCTGCTGCATATGCTTGCGGAGGAGCTGTCCCCTACTGGGAAAGATATTTTGTCCGTCCACATTGCAGCCATATTGGAGCTCTTTGAAGGGACGGTTGGCCGCAGGGTGGACCTGCCAATGGAAATAGATGCCGTCCGCAGTTATACAAAAGTTATTTTAGGCAAGAATAGGGAATGTGTGTGTCCCTCCCTTGAAGTCTTTGTTGCAGGGGAGCGGTTAACGGGGCAAAGGAAGTATGCTGTGGAATTGGGGGGGAAAGGGACGCTGGAATTTGCCCTGCTTTTGGGCAGACAATGTGAAGAAGTTCCCAGAAAGCAGTATACGAAATGGTTCGATTATGATAAAATAAAGGAATCCATATGCGTCCGGTACCGGAAAACGGGAGACTACCTTAGCATTGCCGACGGACATGGGGGGATCCTCCATAAATCATTAAAAGAATATATGGTCACGGAGAAGATTCCGCGGGAGGAAAGGGGACTTATACCCTTACTCACGGAAGGCAGCCATGTATTGTGGGTTGTAGGCGGCAGGATCAGTGAATATTATAAGGTGGAAAGGAATACGGAGCGTATTCTTCAGGTACAATTAATAAATAGAAGCTGCCCCGGCAGCGAAACGGAGGATGAAAATGAGTGAACATGTGAGAGTACTTTTATCAGAGGAAATGGTAGATGCGCGCATTCAAGCCATCGGTGAGGAGATCAGCAGAGATTATGCCGGTAAACAGGTACATCTAATCTGTGTCCTGAAGGGTGGCAGTTTCTTTCTGTGTGAGCTCGCTAAGAGGATTACCGTGCCGGTGTCCCTGGACTTTATGTCAGTGTCCAGCTACGGAAGCGATACTAAGTCCAGCGGTGTGGTAAGGATCGTGAAAGATTTGGACGAATCCCTGAAGGATAAGGACGTGATTGTGGTGGAAGATATTGTGGACAGCGGCCGCACTTTGAGCTATCTGCTGGAAATGCTTCAGGACAGAGGCCCTGCTTCTTTACGGCTGTGCACGCTTTTGGATAAACCGGAGAGACGTGTCAAAGATGTGTTTGTGGATTATACGGGTTTTGAGATCCCGGATGAATTTGTAGTGGGGTATGGCCTTGATTATAATCAGAAGTACCGTAACCTTCCCTATATTGGAGTGGTAGAATTTGACTGAGAGGCTATATTAAGAAATAGGAGGCTTGTAAGTGAAGCAGAACGGCAGAGGATTTCATTCATATTTTATTTTTATTTTGTTGCTGTTGATGGTGGTAGCCGTGCTCAGCACTTTAAAGAGCGGTGAGCAGGATTATTCCAGGGCAGAATTTGTTGCCGATATGGACAGCGGGAAGGTTACCAATGTGGAGGTAAACCCCAACAGCGAGACTCCCACCGGCTATCTGCGTGTGGTGCTGAACGACGGTACGCTGAAACGTCTCTATGTGACGGATATCATGGAGGCGGAGCAGCTGGTGAGGGGATACGGCTTTGACCCTTTGGTCAAGGATGTGCCCAGGGAAAGCTGGGTGTTGACCACATTGGTTCCCATGATAATCGTGCTGGCAGTGGGAGCCTTCCTGTTTATGATGATGAATGCCCAGAACGCAGGCAGCGGAAACAGCAAAATGATGAATTTCGGCAAAAGCCGCGCAAGGGTATCGCTGGGAGACAAAAATATAACTTTTGCACAAGTGGCCGGGTTGAAGGAGGAGAAGGAGGAACTGGAGGAGATCGTTGATTTCCTGAAAGAGCCGGGGAAGTATACCCGGGTAGGCGCCAGGATTCCCAAGGGTGTCCTTTTGGAGGGGCCTCCCGGCACCGGTAAGACATTGCTGGCAAAGGCAGTGGCAGGGGAAGCCGGAGTACCGTTTTTCAGCATATCCGGTTCTGATTTTGTGGAAATGTTTGTAGGCGTGGGCGCTTCCAGGGTACGTGACCTGTTTGAGGATGCAAAGAAAAATTCTCCCTGTATCGTGTTTATCGATGAGATTGACGCGGTGGCCAGAAGGCGGGGAACCGGTATGGGGGGAGGCCATGACGAGAGGGAGCAGACGCTGAACCAGCTGTTGGTGGAGATGGACGGTTTCGGCATCAACGAAGGCATTATCGTCATGGCGGCCACAAACCGGGTTGATATCCTGGATCCCGCCATACTGCGCCCGGGCCGTTTTGACAGAAAGGTCGCAGTAGGAACCCCGGATGTGGGGGGCAGGGAGGATATATTAAAAGTCCATGCCAAAAACAAACCCCTGGCCGAGGACGTGGATTTAAAACAGGTGGCCCAGACAACCGCGGGATTTACCGGGGCGGACCTGGAAAACCTGTTGAATGAGGCTGCCATCAACGCCGCAAAAAGCAGAAAGGGATATCTCACCCAGGAAGATATCCGAAAAGCATTTATTAAAGTAGGAATCGGTGCGGAGAAGAAAAGCCGCATCATATCCGATAAGGAAAAACGGATCACCGCTTACCATGAGGCCGGACATGCGATCCTTTTCCATGTGCTGCCTGATGTTGGGCCTGTCTATACGGTTTCTGTTATTCCCACCGGGATAGGCGCTGCCGGATATACCATGCCTCTGCCGGAGAGGGATGAAATGTTCCGTACGAAAGGGCAGATGCTCCAGGACATCATGGTCTCTTTGGGTGGCCGGATTGCTGAGGAGATTATTTTCAAGGATATTACCACCGGAGCCTCCAGCGATATCAAGAAGGCTACCAAGGTGGCGCGGAAAATGGTGACAAGGTTCGGCATGTCGGACAATATCGGCGTTATCTGCTATGATGACGATGATGATGAAGTGTTTATCGGACGGGATCTGGCCCATGCAAAATCCCACAGCGAGTCCGTGGCGGGAGAGATTGACAGAGAGGTTAAAGCCATTGTAGATGACTGTTATGTAAGGGCCAGGGAAATCATCCTGGAGTACGAGCAGGTACTGCACAGCTGTGCAAATCTTCTTTTGGAGAAAGAGAAGATTGGAAGGAACGAGTTTGAGGCGTTGTTTTCTTGTTAATTTTCACAAAAAGTTATTGTAAGTATTTCACAAAAACAGGTGGCTGATTTTGTAATGTTTGTGGATTTTGAGAATAGCCAAAGAGTAGTACAGATGGTATTATAATACTCGTAACCCCCCAATACATTATATAGTTTTTTGCTATACCCCATAAGAAAGAAATACCTTCTCTAAAAAGGGCAGCCACCCCATGGCTGTCCTTTTTACCATCCGGAGAACGGAAAAAAAGTGTTGAATTAGGACGCTGTTTTCAGTACAATAGAAGTGAAGTCCGTTTTATGCTAAGTATAGGAGATAGGAAGCGCATATGAAGTTGGATTTGGAAAAGATCAAACAGCTTGAAGATAATAGGCAGTATATTTCTACCATGCGCCCGGTTTTTAATAAGAGAGCGTTGTTCTCAGATACTTCTGAGAATTATATCAGTCCTGCCGAACCCATGCCGTTCAACAAAGTAACCGTAAAGTTCAGGACGGCCAGGAATAATGTGGACAGGGTTCTTCTGGTGCATAAGGGCGAACGCCATTTGATGTATAAGGCGGAAACAGAGGGAAATTTTGACTATTATACCTTTGAACTTCAGCTTGGTGAGGAGAAGGCGTCTTATCATTTTGAAATTTTGACAGGCAGGCTGAAATGTTTTTATGATACCAGGGGATTGGTTCAGGATGTCAATGAATATTATGATTTTGCGATCATCCCCGGATTCCGGACTCCCGGATGGGCGAAGGGAGCCGTAATGTACCAGATTTATGTGGACCGTTTCTGTAACGGGGATCCTTCCAATGATGTGCTTTCCAATGAATACTCGTACATTGGCAAGCCTGTTAACCGTGTGGAGGACTGGGGACGCTATCCTGCCCAGATGGATGTCCGGGAATTTTATGGAGGCGACCTCCAGGGAGTTTTGGACAAGTTGGATTATCTTCAGGATTTGGGTGTGGAGGTAATTTATTTTAACCCTTTGTTCGTATCTCCCTCCAATCATAAATATGATATTCAGGACTATGACTATATAGACCCCCATTTTGGTAAGATCGTAGACGAAAAGGGCGAGCTGTTGTCGGAGCAGGTTCAGCAGAACAGCGACGCTACCCGCTATATCAACCGGGTGACGAATCTTGTGAACCTGGAGGCCAGCAATGAATTGTTCGTTAAAGTGGTGGAAGAAGCCCACAGGCGGGGGATGAGGGTCATTCTGGACGGTGTTTTCAATCACTGTGGTTCTTTCAACAAATGGATGGACAGGGAACGCATTTATGAAAATGCAGAAGGCTATGAAAAGGGAGCTTATGTGAGCGCTGACAGTCCTTACAGGGAGTACTTCCAATTTCATGACCAGAACCAATGGCCTTACAACGGCAGCTATGACGGATGGTGGGGGCATGACACGCTGCCCAAATTGAATTACGAAGGGTCACAGAAGCTGATGGATTATGTTCTGGAGATTGCCGGAAAGTGGGTATCAGCGCCTTATAATGTGGATGGCTGGAGGCTGGACGTGGCGGCGGATTTAGGACATAGCCAGGATTTTAACCATCATTTCTGGCAGGAATTCCGCCGTGTGGTGAAGGAGGCGAACCCGGATGCCATAATCCTTGCGGAGCATTACGGAAATACCCGTGACTGGCTTCAGGGGAATGAGTGGGATACCGTAATGAACTATGACGCTTTTATGGAACCTGTAACATGGTTCCTGACAGGTATGGAGAAACACAGCGACGATTTCCGTGAGGATTTGTTAGGAAATTCGGAATCTTTCTGGGGTGCCATGCAGCACCATTCGGCAAGTTTTACCATGCCAAGCTGGCAGGTGGCAATGAACGAGCTTTCCAACCATGACCACTCCCGCTTCCTTACCAGGACCAACCATAAGGTGGGAAGAGTCAGCACCATGGGTTCGGAAGCGGCGGGCCAGGATATTAACAAAGCGGTTTTTATGGAAGGGGTTATGATACAGATGACATGGGTGGGCGCCCCCACCATATATTATGGTGATGAGGCGGGAGTCTGCGGATTTACGGATCCGGACAGCAGGCGTTCGTACCCGTGGGGCCATGAAGACCAGGAGCTGATTGCGTTCCACAGGGATATTATCAGGCTCCGCAGGGAAAACAATGAACTGCGCACAGGATCCCTGAAATATCTGGACAGCGATTATAACTATATTGCCTACGGCCGTTTTCATAAAGGCGGGCAGTGCCTTATCCTTATAAATAACAATGACCACCCCATTACCAAGCGGGTATTTGTGTGGGAGCTTGAAATGCCCAAGGTGGGAAAAGTGAAGACTTTGATACAGACAGACGAAAGCGGTTATCATCTGGACGGGCAGGAGTATGAGATAAAGGCGGGCAAGATTGTGATAGAATTGCCTAAGACCAGCGCCGTCATTTTAAAATGTGTATGACCGTGTGGCAAAAATGATGCATTTATGAGTTATACTGGCTTTGCAGATGATGTGGAGCCGGTATTTTTGCCTTATGGGAAAGGAGCAGTGCCTGTGAGAAGGATTAGGGTACTTATAATGACCCTGGCAATCTGTGCCTGCGGCCTGGGAGTGTTTTCCGTAAAGGCAGAGGCACAGGAGGATCTGGAACAGATTCTTCTTCAATATGAAGATTACCAGGAACGTTTTAATGCCATTGAAACGGCAGGTGACGTGTCGGAGCAGGGTTTTTATATTATTGAGGATCAGAGCTTTCCCGTGGTTCTGGAGAGCTTTGGGGAAGAGGAAGTCACCTTTCTTCCCATTATGGACAGATCCTACCGACGTATGGCGCTGTTGATTACGGACAGCACCGGAAATGTGTTGTACAAGACGAATCAGCTGGAGACCAATAACTGCTATCTGGGCGAGATGAAGCAGCCTACCAGGGACTTGGCGGCAGTATCCTTCCAGGATGTAAACAGGGATGGCCAGACAGATATTATCCTCATCACCGATTGTGTAAATGATGTGGGGGATTATGCGGGAAAGACCTACAAGGTGGGAGATGTGCTGTTTCAAAGAGAGGGCGGTTTTTACCGGGACTGGCGGGTATCCGACAAGATCAACCGGTTCAGCATGAACAAAAGCATTGATATGATCGTCTCCTATGTTCGTGACGGCCATTCCACGGAAGTACTGTACACGGCGGCAACGCTGGACGAATTGGTGAAACAGGGTTTCCGGGTCATACAGGAGCAGAATTATTACAGGACATTTGAAAAGCAGGGACGGCTGCAGGTGGTTCCCGGTATCATACGGATGGCTGATTATGATATTTTCATGATCTATCTTGTCAATGAGCAGGGATATATTGTGTGGAGTTTTCAACCTATGGGAGATTACGATAACCTGTATGCTTTAAAGGGAATGGCTTGTCGCGACATGGATGGGGATGGCATGAAAGACATTTTAGTGTTAGGGCGGTTCAGCTATTCAGGGCCGGACGGCGAGATAGCGATTGATACCAGGTGCTGTATTTATTACCAGCGGACGGACGGATTTGAAACAGATACGGAATTTGAGAAGACATACCAATGCACGGAAGAGGATACCGTGGAAGGCTTGACACAGCTCATACGGGAATATTGGGGGTGGACAGTAGAGGAATGATAAAGATACTGATCGTAGATGATGAGAAGCCTATTTGTGACCTGATTGACATTAACCTGTCGGCAGCGGGTTATGACTGCAAATCCGTCCAGGACGGACTGCAGGCCATCGACCTTATCGAAGCGGAACCGTTTGACCTGATCCTGCTGGATATCATGCTCCCAGGCGCGGACGGCTATGATATAATGGAGTACATACGGCCGCTAAAGGTACCTGTGATTTTTATTACCGCAAAGCACGAGGTCAAGGACAGGGTGAAGGGACTGAAACTGGGGGCCGAGGATTATCTGGTAAAGCCTTTTGACGTGGTGGAGCTGGTGGCCCGGGTGGAAGTGGTGCTTCGCCGTTATAATAAGACGGAAACCATTCTTACGGCAGGTGACGTGGTGGTGGATGAGGATGCCAGGAAGGTCCTGAAGGCAGGAAAGCCGGTAGTTCTCACTAATAAGGAGTACGGACTCCTGGTGCTGTTTATGCGGAATAAAAACATTGCCCTGTTCCGGGAGAGCCTGTACGAGAAGGTCTGGGGCGACGAATATCTGGCGGACAGCCGTACCCTGGATCTCCATGTGCAGAGGCTCCGGAAGAAGATGGGGTGGGAGGACAACCTTGTGGCAGTCTATAAGGTGGGATACAGGCTTGAGATTTAGTGTACTGACCGTATTACATTTCGCAAAATATCTTGCCTGAATTTCCATCTGCAGCGTTAGATTCCCTGGACGTAGCCACCGCTACGCCGTCGGAAATCTGCCTTGCAGGCTGAAAATTCATTCT
>ERZ808040.82-NODE-82-length-89290-cov-20.139094_pt1 | contig 89290 bp, 79 predicted proteins | sample MGYA00380191_ERZ808040 | MGnify/ENA primary metagenome ERZ808040 (study PRJEB31490, sample SAMN06133395) | mouse gut metagenome | isolation source: J6 | host: mice | place: China: Chengdu | collected 2015-05 ...
CTCCTTTCCCTGTCACGCAAAAACGCCGCCCTTTTTACAGCCGGGCGGCGTTTTCGGTAAGGTTGACAGTCCATTTTTTTGTTGTTTATCATGTTTCCCTTTGTCAAGCGTTGCAAGGATCATATGATGTTTATTGCGCAATGTTAATCCCGTAGTCACCACCCCATATCCACAGGTTACCATTAGTTTGCAAGCACATAGCATGAAAGTATCCAGATGCAACTTGTTGCGCATGTGTCATGATAAGCGTTGGGTTTTTGATACTGGCAGTGGATTTTCCAGTCCCGCACTGTCCCAGCTCATTTCGGCCAAATGCAAAAAGGCGGTTCCATTTATCTTGAAGAAAGACCACATCGTTCCCAGCATATGCATGAGAAATGTTTTGCGCAAGCTTTATCGGATTTTTTTCCCCCTGCTTGCGAATGGACATATTTATTTTAGAGCCAAATTTTTCACCTCCAAAACAGTATAAATCAGAGTTTTTTGCTATTGCAAGGCCAAAAACATTGTTGTCTGAGGGGAAACAGGAAGCCTCAGCAATATTTTTCATTAAGCATACCGGTTTACACCGTCGGTACATAGGTTCTGTAAAAATTGTCCCATATATGTTGTGCCCCCAGGCCCAGAGCGTTCCGTCCTGTCGAACAGCAACAATAATATGGCTACCGCAACTTACATGAACCACCGAATCTAGTAAAAGCTTTGGGGTATGGCAATAGCGATCTGCATCAAGCAGCGTTCCTGAGTCGTTCAGGCCCCAACCCCAGAGTGTGTGATCTTTTTTTATTACAAAACTTTGATATTCTCCCGCACAAGCAAACTTAACTTCCTCCATAACACAAACCGGTTGACTTCTTTTCTCAAAATCTCCAAGTCCGAGTTGCCCAAACTCATTTTCTCCCCACGTCCACAATGTACAGTCCTCAGCAACGCACATCGTATGCCAACCACCACAACTTACCATCAGGGCATGATTCATAATTTTTTGGGGTACACGTTGTATATCTTGGGGCGCATCATTTGTAAATGAGCCATCCTCGAGCTGTGCCATAGATTTTGCACCCCAAGTCCATAGATCATTGTTAGAATCAATTGCGGCATTTTGGTGAATGCAGGCGCTAATACTGCGAATATTTTTCATAATACACCAGGGTCTGGGTACAAGTCTGGCGGAGGACCTGATTTTTTTTCGCACGCCAACAGGCTCCCAGCTGTCACTTATACTATTTTCAGGTAGGGCAATATCAAACATAGGGGGAAGCTCATCGTTACAGCTAAAACACATAAACACTCCTCCTTAACTTAGGGGTAGGATGAAAGAATTTCTTACACCCTACCCCTTGCCTAGAAATTGTTACTTAGGTTATTTTCGTGTCATCATGGTTTTGTGGTGGTTATCAATGCAATGCCTGTAACACTGGGCGCGGTTGTAAACACCTGCTGAATTGCGTATCCTGCCTGCCAAATAATCTTTGACGCGGCGCTTGCTGTAGCTGCCGTGGCCACCGTTATATTTGTGCCAGCAGTTACTAGCCAGGACGCCGCCACAGACGAAATAACAGGAAGAGTAATTCCAATAACTGTAGCACCTACAGCTACTCCGACTGTCACAAGTAATGCTCCGCTAACGCCTTTCATAGTAGCATAGACATGTTCTTGCAATTGCCTAGCGACTTCATAATTACGATATTCTTGAACAATTGCAGCAGGATATACTTCGCGTACCTTGACCGTCTGTTTTTCATGGGTTTCGATTGAGAACCAATACTCTATAACGCCAAGCCCACGGTGTCGCAGATTGATGTACGCAGCAACATTGCCTAATGAAAACAATTTATACCTTGTGGCACCTTGCAAACTTTCGATGGACAGAGAATATCCATCCAGAACTTCACATTGGAGTTCATTAAAATAGCCTACAAGTTGTTGCTGAGCACCTAGCAATATATCTTTTGCGTGCTGATATTCCTCATAAAGAGGGGCGGTACGGTGCTTAATTTCAAATAAGGAGACCATACTACCTCTCTGTGCAACAACATCAACTCGTTTACCACTTGAAAGAGTCATTTCCAACGTAACTAGGGAGTATCCATATGTTTGCTTAAGCCATTTGTAGGAAAATGCCTGTGCAAGCTGGTGTCCTGCAAGCCATGGATTTCCGTTGGTCAGCATAGCTGACGTAAATGCAAATTCATGTGGGACTATATCCATTGAAAGCCCAAATCCAAGGGTGTTTAATGCTTGATAGCTAAGCAATCCCAACGGATCTACATTTACCAGCGGATTATCCACCACGTACAGATACTGCACCATAGTCAGCGGGTTGGTGATCTCGCCCTTCACCGGATCCATCGCCGCAAACCTGCGGTTCTCCGCGTCATAGAACCGGGCCTTGGCGTAGTACATCCCCAGCACGGCATCATAGTCGTGGGTGGCGTACCGCTTCACCAGGTCCAGCTCCCGCTTGCCGGTTTTCAGCACCGCGTTGTGGGTGATCTCGCCCCACTCGTTGTAGTGCGTCCAGCTGGTTACCTTCAGGCTCATGGGGCTGGTCAGGTAGTCCGTCGTGCCCAGATAGTCCATGTGGTAGTACAGCCGGATCTGATTGCCGTTCTCGATCAGGTTGCCCGAGCTGGTCTCCACCCCGGTGATGTTCACGCTCAGCCGGTCATTGCCGTACACATAGCGGTAGTCCAGGCCGTTGACCTCGTGCTCCATCAGCGGCTCGAAGGTGGGGCTGGTGTAGTCCACCACGAACTCCTTCACCACGGTGCTGAAATTGGTCACCAGGCTGCCGGTGGGCTTGTCGCCGCTGCCGTTGCCATTGCCCTGGCCATTCCCGTTACCGTTTCCCTGACCGTTGCTGCCACCGCCTCCCCGGCCATTGTTGGGATCGGCGTCGCCCAGCCCAGCGTCCACATCGTGGTAGCCGTAGCCGTTCTTGGCGATCTTCCAGGTGTCCTCTACCAGTGCGCCCAACCCATTGTACAGGTACGCGCTGCTCTCGCCGCTGGAATTCACCCCCAGCACCATCTTGTTGGTCTCATCGTAGGTGTACTGACCCACGGTGGAGCGCTGGCCATTACCCTGACCGTTCCCATTGCCGTTGAGCTTGCCGTACTGCTCCAGCACCAGGTTGCCCCGGCCGTCGTAGGTGTAGAGGGTGCCCTCCTTGTCGTTACTGCTATAGGTCTTTTGGGTGATCTGATTGAGGTTGTTCAGCTTGTAGTCATAGTGAACGTTGTTGCTGTTGCTCTCATAGGTCAGGTTGCCCAGGCTGTCGTACTGATACTCCCGCCAGGTCTTGCCGTACACCTCGTCGGACCGAATGATCCGATGCAGGGCGTCGTAGGCGTAGGTATTTTCGGTGGTGGCCTCGCCGGTGCCGTTGCCCCGCATGTACTCGTAGATCATATTGCCGCAGTCGTCGTACTTATAGACGTGCTTCTGCTGCTTCAGATCCTTCTGGGTGGGGTCGGTATCGTCCACCCGCAGGAGCTGGCCGATGGAGTCGTACACATAGTCCTCCACCCAGCCGTGGGGGTATTCCATCTTGACCACGCGGCCCATGCCGTCGTAGCTGTAAGCGGTGGCGCGGCCATCGTCCTCGGTGACGGTCTTGAGCTGGTGCAGCAGGTCGTAGGCGTAATCCACCCCGGTACCGTCCGGGTAGTCAATCGAAATCTGATTTCCCACCTCATCGTAGCCGTACTCCACCACGTTGCCCTTGCGGTCGGTGACCTGGGTGATGCGCCGGAGCAGGTCCACCTCGAAGGAAGTGGTCCCGGTCCAGTCCTCCATCTCCACCAGCTCGCCCACCTTGTTGTAGCGGTAGGAAGCCTGCTTGCCACCATTATAGTTGATCTGCGTCACAAAGTCCAGGGCATTGTAGGTATATTTTGTCACGTAGTCGTCCGCGTCCGTCTTGGACACCAGGTTGCCGTTGCCGTCGTAGGTGTAGGCGGTAACGGCGCCCAGGGCGTTGGTCTCCTTGGTGACCAGGCCGCGTCCATCGTATTCGTAAAGGGTGATCTCCCACTCGTCCGCCTTGTCTTGGGCGTCCACCCGGTGGAGGGACGTCTTGGTCAGGCGGCCCATGGGGTCGTACTCGAACAGGGAGGAGTTGCCCAAAGCGTCGATAGTCTCCACGATCCGGCCACAGGCGTCCAGCACATGGCTGGTCTTGTGGCCCGCCTTGTCTGTCTTAGAGGTCACGTCACCCTCGCCATTGTAGGTGATGTGCTCGCTCTTGCCATCCGGGGTGGTGGTCTTGATGAGCCGGTCCAGCGGATCGTACTCATAGGTGGTCACACCGTCCGGGGTGGTCATCTTCACCAGGTTCTGATTGCCGTCGTATTCGTAAGAAGTGACATAGCCCTCAGCGTCAGTGACGGTAGCCACATCGCCACGGTCGGTATAGGTATAAGTGGTCACGCCGCCCTTGGCGTCGGTGGCGGTGAGCAGACGGTCCAGCTCGTCATAGGTGTAGGTGGTGGAATTGCCCAGGGCATCGGTCATCTTCACCACCCGGCCACAGCCGTCATAGACATAGCTGGTCTCGGCGCCCTCCTCGTCCACTGTCTTGATCAGGCGGCCATCGGCGTCGAAGGTCTGGGTGGCCACGCCGCCCTCCTCGTCGGTACGCTGAGTGATCTGGTCCAGCCCGTCATAGGTATAGCGGGTAGTGTTGCCGTTGCCGTCAGTAGAGGAGGTGATGTTGCCGTTCCCATCGTAAGTGAAGGAGAAGGTGTATCCCTCGGGATCCACATAGCTGGTGAGCTGGTTGCAGGCGTCGTAGGAGTAAGTGATGGATTTGCCGTCGGCCTGCACCACCTTAGTGATGTTGCTGTTGGCGTCATACCCCACCTGGGTCACAGCCCCCTCGGGGTCGGTGATGGAGGTCACCCGGTTCAATTTATCATAGGTATAGCGGGTAACGCCGCCATCTGTGTTGGTCTCGGAGAGCAGGTTGCCGTTCTTGTCGTAGACATAGGCGGTGACGCCGTCCATAGCGTTAGTCACCCGCACCAGGTTGCCCACCTTGTCGTAGGCGTAGGCGGTCTTGAAGCCGCGGGCGTTGGTGAGCTGGGTCATGCGGCCGTCCTTGTCGTAGACGTAGGAGACCACATAGCCCTCCTCATCCGTGACAGTGAGCACATTGCCGTTGGCGTCATAGGTGATGGCCACCTTGGTGCCGTCCTTGTTGGTGAGGCCCACAAGCTGGCCCTTGGCATCATACAGGAAAGTGACGGTGTGGCCCATGGGGTCGGCGGTGGAGGTCACTCTCCCCATGGGATCGTACACATGGGAGGTTTTCAGCCCCAGGGCGGTGGTGGTGCTCAGCAGATTGCCGTTGGGGTCGTAGGTGTAGGTGGTCTTATTGCCCAGAGGATCGGTCTTAGCGGTCATGTGGCCATCCGCGTCATACTCATAGGCCCAGACATTGCCGTTGGCGTCAGTCTCGCGGACCAGCTGGCCGATGGCGTCATAGGTCTTGGACGTGTTGAACTTCAGCGGATCCTTGGTGGACACCAGGCGGCCCTCGCCGTCGTAGGCGTAGGTCCAGGTATTTCCACGCGCGTCGGTCATGCCGGTCTGCCGATCCAGCAGATCGTAGGCGTAGACGGTCACACCGCCCTCCGCGTCAGTGACGCGGGTAAGGTTGCCATCGCCATCATACTGATAGCTGGTGGTCCCCTTCTCAGCGTCGGTGACAGCGGCCACCCGGCCCATACTGTCATAGGCATAGCTGACCACGCCGCCCTCCGCGTCGGTGGCGGTGGCAACTTTGTTCAGGGAATTGTAAGTATAGGTGGTGACGAAGCCCATGGGATCGGTGATGGTGAGCACGTTGCCCATGCTGTCGTAGGTGTAGGCCGTGACCCCGCCCATGGGATCGGTGGCAGTGAGCAGACGGCCAGCGGCGTCATAGGTATAGCTGGTGACACCCTCCAGCTGGTCGGTGGTGGAGAGCACCTGGCCGTTGGCGTCGTAGGTGTAGCCCACGGTGGTGCCGTCGGCATAGGTCACCTGGGTGACCCGGCCCAGTTTGTCATAGGCGTACTGGGTAGCGAAACCCCTGGCGTCGGTGGTCTTGGTGGCCTGGCCCAGGCTGTCATACTCGGCGGAGCTCTCCGCCTTGCCGGGAGTGACGGACTTGGTCATCCGACCCAGGCTGTCATAGGTATAAGTTGTAGTCTGCCCTTTGGCGTCGGTGGAGCTCACCAGCCGGTTCTCGGCATCGTAGGCATAGGTGGTGGTGGCCCCGGTGCGGTCGGTCACAGAGATCAGGTTCCCGTTGGCGTCATAGGAGCGGGAGGTGGTCTTGCCCAGCGCGTCGGTCTCTCGGGTGATGTTGCCCACGCCGTCATAAGTATAACGGGTGGTGCCGCCGTTGGGCGTGGTAGAAGACGATATCCTGGTGACGTTATCATAAGCGGTAGCGGTGACACCGCCTGCGGGATCGGTAATGGAAACCACCTGGCCGTTCCTGTTGTAGGCGTAGCGCCAAGTGTTGCCCGCCGCGTCCGTCATGGCCGTCATGCGGCCTGCCGCGTCATAGGAATAGCGGGTGGTGTTGCCGTTGGCGTCAGTGGAGGTCACCCGGTTTCCACGGTCATCGTAGGTGTAGGTGGTCACGGCCCCCAGCGGATCGGTGACGGAAGTGACGTTATTTTGGATGTCCCGGGTATAGCGGGTCGCGTTGCCCATCCAGTCGGACTCGCTGGAGTTGAAGCCATTGCCGTCCACAGTGAAGGACTGGACGCTACCGTTGGCGTCAGTGATCTTCACCAGTTTGCCCGCCTCAGTGTACTCGTAAGCGGTAACGCCGCCCTGGGCGTCGGTCACGGTGGTCAGGCGGCCCTGCTCATCGTAGGTGTACCGGGTGACGTTCCCCTCGGAGTCTGTCATGGAGGTGCGGTTACCCGCCCGGTCATAGGTATAGGTAGTCACAGCACCATTGGCATCGGTAGCGGAGGTCAGATTGCCGTCCGCGTAGACAAAGGTGCTGCTATTGCCCCGGCCATCAGTATAGCTGGTCATATGGCCGTTGGCGTCGTAGGTGTAGCTGGCGGTGGCACCGTTGCGGTCCCGCACAGAGGTGACCATGCGGTTATTGTCATAAGTGAAGCGCTCCGAGGTGCCGTCGGCATAGGTTACCTGGGAGATGTTCCCCTCGGCGTCGTGCTCATAGGAGGTGGTATTGCCCTCCCGGTCAGTGCGGCTGGTCACCTGGTTAAGATCATTGTAGGTGACGCGCTGGGTGCCCTGGGCGTCGGTGGAGGAGAGGATACGGCCCACCTCATCGTAGTATATCTCCAGGAAGTAGCCGTCCGTGCCGGTGCAAACGTTGTGGCGGCCATCGAAATCATAGGTAAAATCGAAGGTGCCGAAGTCTGCGGCGTACTGATGGGTCACGCGGCCTGCGCCGTCATAGGTGTTCTCTACGTAGACTTCGCCCTTGAAGTTGGCCACCGTGGCCAGATAGCCGTTGCCATCGTAGGCGTAGCGCAGGCTGTCCCCATCAGGGTTCTCGGCGGCGGTGAGCAGGTCGCCCTCGTAGGACAGGGTGACGGTGCGGCCCACGCTGTCGGTGACGGAGGCCAGATTTCCGCTGCCGTTATAGGTAAAGGTGAAGCTGCCGGTGTCGCTGGACACGCTGGTGAGCTTGTCCCCGGAGTAAGTAAAACTGGCCATGTCGCCGTTAACATAGGCGATGTACTGAATCTGTCCGTCCGGGGTGAAGCAGTACTGGTTCCCGGCTTTGTCTTTCATGACGTAACTGCCGCCGGCCCACTCCAGGGAATAGTCGCCGCAATTGGCATAGCTGCCATCAAAGTCCAGGTCGAAGAACAGCTCTGTGCCCTGGGGCAAGGTGACTTGGGCGTATAGGTCGCCAAATTCCAGGGAATAGGTAAAGTTGGACGTCCAGCCGTTGCCCAAGCCGTAGTTCTTGTCGGCCTTGACGGACTTATAATAGCGGGTGAATTTCAGGTCGTTCTCACCATATAGAGCGAAATCCGTGTAGTTCCAGGTGAAGCTGCCGGTGAGCAGGTCCACGGGATCGCCGGGCATAGCCAGCTCATCGCGGATCTTCTTCAACTCGTCATAGCTGTCGATGCTGTCGAAGGAGTCCACATTGCTGCCGCTGCCCTCTACCGCAAAAGCAAGGAAGCTGTTATAGACGGCGTTTTTCTTCGTGGTGGGAGTCATCACGATCACATAATAGCCGTCCTCAAACTCATACTTCTCGGGGGTGCCGCCCTCCTCACGCACGATACTGCCGTCCCAAAGGAGGAAATTCTGAATATTCGTGTCCGAGACACCAGCGGAGAAGAAGGAAGAATCTGCTCCCAAAACGTCGGCCTCGTTTCCGATCTCTACGGCAGGGACTTCCGGCTCCTCAGACGGCTCCGGGCTTTCTGTGGGTTCGGGGTCAACGCTGTCCGTGGGCGCGGGATCAGGGGTATCCGTGGGCTCAGGATCAGGGGTATCCGTGGGCCCAGGATCCACATTGGGATCGTTGGGCTCCTGACCGTTCCCAGCGGGTCCACTGTTATCTCCGGGATCACCGCCATCATCAGGCTGTCCATTCTCAGCAGCCTGTGCGTCATCGGCAGGTTGGCCAGCGTCGGCGGACTGATTGCCGTCGGTAGCCTGACCGTCATCGCCGGGTTGGCTATCCCCAGTGGACTGGCTATCGTTGGAGGATTGATCGCCGCCATCCTGGCCATCATTGTTGGACTGATTGCCGTCGGTAGCCTGGCCGTCATCGCCGGGTTGGTCATCCCCAGTGGATTGGCTATCGTTGGAGGATTGATCGCCGCCATCCTGGCCATCATTGTTGGACTGATTATCGCCAGTGGACTCGTCGGTAGCAGGTGGCAGTTCCTCCACGGGCGGATCCTCGGGAGGTTGACTCTCCTCGACCGGGGGCTCGCTTTCAACGGGAGCAGAGCCATCCGCTTCCTGCTCATCGTCTCCTGCCTCATCTGCCTGGGTGGTATCCAGCCCCTCAAACTGCTCACCCTGATAACCGAAGGCATAGATATCCTTCATGGTCTCCGCGGGCCGGGTGTGTTCCAAAATAGCGTCATTCAGGATGCTTACCCATGTCTCCCGGTCAATATCCTTCCAGCCGACCTGCGGATCTGCGTAAATGTCCCCGCCCGGCTCGAGGGGCACAACATTATCCGTAACGCGAATGCCGTGCAGGTAGCCAATGCGGTCACCCAGAAACTCCTCCATCTCATCCGCATTTTGCGCATAGTCCAAAATCAGCGGGTTGCTTATGGAAAAATCACTGTTGAGCTTGTATAACTCCAGGCTGACGGGCTGTGATTTAGCAATCACATACGTCAACTGAACCCACGACCCGGAATAGTTCAGGTCGACAGGCCGGTAGAGATCATTTACCTTTGTACCATAGAGGTACTTGGAAATGGGCTTCACTGTTCGAACCCCGTCCATGCGCATAACCTTAAAGGCGACTTGGTCAGGCGGCTCGCCGTAGGAGCCCAGTGCCAGGGCCTGGGTCGGCAGAAGGCTCACCACCAGCGCAAGGGTCAGCAGAATAGAGACTACTCTGGACAATCTTTTTTGACGTTTCATTTGCAGGCATCCTTTCATGAATTTTTTACATACACACAGCCTTGATTTTATGCTTCACATACCGTACCCCTCCTATTTACCCTTCTATAAATATCTATGTACTCAGGATGCCGTTTTTCGACATAACTTTCGCAAAAATTTTTTAAAAATTTCTATTTTTTGGTGGATTGCAGGGAAAACTTTCTAATATGACTATTAAAGTTGTCCTAATGCGGCCTCCCTTTTGTTTCTAATATGCACTATAATTATTTCAAGAAAAGCAAGGGGAGGACACATATGGTCAATGAAGAACTGCAAAAAATAATCGACCAAAATGTCCGCCGCCTTCGCCGCAACGCCGGGTTTTCACAGGCTAAACTGGCCGAGATGGTCGACCGAGAATCTTCCGCTATAACAAACATTGAGCGGGGACGGCGGATGATCGGGGTTGATCTATTGTGCTCACTTACGGCAGTCTTTTCAGTAAGCGCGGATGACATACTTCTGCCAGAAGGGAGCGCGTCCCGTCTTGGCTCTATCAACAGTATGCTAAGCAATCAATCGGCCACTTCTCTTGCCCATTTGGAGCCAATTATTCGGGCATGGCTAATTGAGTACGGCGATCCCAAACCTCCTGCGAAGAAAAGCAAGTAGGCTTCAGAGAAAACAGGAAGGATGAGATAGCAATGACACAGGACGAGGAGGCATTCTTTGAGGAGTTCTATCGGGCCAATTATCAAAAATTTGTGGGTTACGCGTTCCGCTTTTTGCGAAATTGGGAGGACGCGAAAGAAGTTACGCAGGATGCGTTTCTAATCGGATTAGTTAAAATCAAGCAATTTTACGCAAGCGAGAACCGACAAGGATGGCTTAAAAACACAATTAGGAAGCGAGCTCAGAATTTTAACAAAGTAAAAATTAACCGCGCGGCAGTCACAACATTTTTAGAGGATCCTGGCTTGTCTCTCGCCGCTCCTGATCACTATAACCGTATAGATTCTCCTTCCGCTTACTGCGCCGAACTCCTGACTGACCAGGAGTTTTTGCTTATTAAGAGGATTTTTATGGAGGGAGAGTCATACCGTGACACCGCGAAAGAATTTGGATTGACTGAGGGCGCCTGCCGGAAGCGTGTAGAGCGCATCATTAAAAAACTCAGAAAACGGTGGGACGGAGATCATTAGAAAAATTTTTTGAAATGATGTCGAAAAACGATATCCTGATTACATATATATAATAGGGGGTAAAAGTGAGTGGGCAGTGTGGCTTGTCATTAGCCAAGCTGAAAGTCGCACGGTTGTGTTGTCCGACTTAATCCCTCAGTTGTCATCTCCGCTTTGTTTCGTTCAATAAACTGCTGTATCAAAAACTCAGAGCCCTAAATACACAAACTGCGAGGAGGTGCAAAAATGGACGAGCAACACAACCCGTTGAAAAGCGAGTTGAAGTTTTTAGAACGTTTGTCCATAGAAGAATTAGAGGCTCTGCTTAAACTCAGCGGCGATCCCGATGACGTGGAGCTGCTGTTCGATACAGTTGTGGAGGAGGTTGTTGCGAGGGAAAAAGAAAACCCCACAGGGCGTCTGCCGGATGTAGACACCGCGTGGGATGAGCTCCAGATGTTGTATCAAAATATGCCGGTTGAGGAAAGACTTCCGTTGCCATTATCGGAAGGAATCAGTCCCGCTGGCGATCATGGCTCAACGTCCTTAGCTAGCTCAGCAGAGGACAAGCCCCGGCGTGTTTCGTTCCGAAAGGTGGCACGTACCGCCGCGATTATGGCCGCCGCCGTTGTACTGTGTCTGGCGTTGATGGTGGGGGCTCAGGCGGCGGGAGCTGATGTATTTGGTGCTCTGGCCCGGTGGACGGATGACACGTTCCATTTCGAAACCTGGTCTGCGGAGCCAACCTACTGTGAGGCGTTACACGATACTATCCAAGAAGTATTGGATACGCAGGGTATCTTGGGAGAGTTTGCGCCGACGTGGTATCCAGATGGTTACAAAGTGACAAGTGTGAAGACCTCAGAGGATACACTGGGGCATTCAATAGATATTACACTATTGAATGAAGTAGAAAGTGCATTTTCTATTAGACTGGATCGATATAATCAAAACAACTATATTGACCCGCTGACTTTTGAAATTGAATCCGGATCAGTCGAAGATTATTTGAGCAATGGGAAAACTTACTATATTTTCACAAATGCAGAAATGACTACGGCAACTTTTAGTAATAGCACTACATTGTACAGAATTTGGGGAGAACTCGACATCTACGAGATGAAACACATGATAGATTCCATTGGGGGTTAACAGCATGAAGAAATTTCGCATTATGTCAATTGCTCTATTCCTTGTCCTTGCTCTGAATATTTTGAGCGGAACAGTAGTATGTGCCTCTACATTAAGGGCCAGTCCAACTCTCAACGCATACAGTGCAATTATTACAAAAGGGAACAGCACAGGAAAGATCGTCATAACCTATGACGTCGCAGCAAACACCCTTGCGGATTCTGTGGGCGTTTCTTCCATGAAAATATACAAATCAGACGGAAGCTATGTCACCACAATAACGGCAACAAGCCTAAATAGATTTACGGATTCAGGCGTTATGAGTCACAGAAACTCTTACACCTACACCGGCACCTCGGGCACCTCTTACTATGCCGAGGTCACCGTCTTTGCCACGATTAAAGGTGTGACCGACAGCCGCACCATCACAACCAATACGGTCAGAGCGCCCTGAGCGCAAAGACGCGCCCGGTCTCACGATGAGGCCGGGCGCCTTTTCTATTCCAGCTAAAATTGAACTTGTCCTGTGTAGGTTTCGTTGATCACATAATAGGCGGTGCGCTCCTCCGGCTTGATGTAAAGCCTCAAACTGGTAATAAGGGTGCGCTTTCTCTTGGCATGGAAATCCGATTTCGCCAGTTCCGCCAATTCACCGAGATCAGTCTCAACGCCTTGAAATTGCATGATGATTTCAGGTTTCATATTGCTGGCTTTTTCCTTTTCATCACGGCGGAGCTTTGCCGCTTCCTCCTTTTGTTCGGCAGTCATTGGTTTTCTTCCCGGTTTTCTTTTTTCTTTCATCTCATCGCTCTGTGTGCCATGCTTCTGCATTTCTTCATCAATCATGATTGCTCCCTCCAACAATATAAAATGTGAATGGCTTTTAGTTTATTATATTGCACTTTTTGCACAATTGCAACTAATCATTGATCCTCCGAGCTACGTTGCTGTTTCCTTTCTTCCAGCTTACGTTCTATCTTGGCAATTTCCTCTGGCGAAATGCTGTCCTTATACAAATAGCAATGGTTTTTTAGGTGGCAGGTGTCATCTCCGCATCCCTTCATCCCCCAGCAGCTTCCGCCCAAGTATTTGTAATGCATAACGCGATCAGGACATTTGAGTTCGATTTGGGTTTCTATAATAGCGTGGGCAACTCCAGCTGGTATGCTAAGAAAAAACAATAACAAAGCTAAGCCCAATATGCAATCAATCAATATCATCATATTTCTCTCCACGTTTTTATTTCGGACACAGAATGTATATCGCGATATTACACCACATGATAAATCATTAAATGTCCTATGTCAAGATACTAAAAGTATTAAATGTCGTATTTTATTGCTCTGCGAGATATACAATAAAGCCAAGAAGGAGGTGGCTTGATGTACGAAGAATTTACGCAAAACCGTATCACACAGTTACGGACACAGAAAGCTGTCTCTGCCCGGGACATGTCTTTGTCTCTGGGGCAAAACGAAAGCTATATCAATAGAATTGAAAACAAAAAAGCTCTGCCCTCTCTGCAAGGATTATTTTATATTTGTGAATACTTCGGCATCACACCTCAACAGTTCTTTAACGAAGGTGATGCATATCCTGTTCAACTTGCGGAGTTGGTTGAGAATCTGAAAAAGCTGGACGCTTCAAAGCTGTCTCACATTTCCACAATCGTGAGTGACATCCTCGAAAGGTAATGTCAATTTGCAACTTGGAAAAATATACGCAAAAGGCTCCCGCAATGCTCTGCATTGCGGGAGCCTTTTGCGTATATGCCGATAAGATAGGCCGTGTTCGTTTCAAACCTTCTAAAATCTGTCAAGGGATATTATCACAAATCTCTAAAATTTTTCTGTTGATGGTACCTTAGAAATGTGATTTCTTTGACCGCTTAATTTGGGGTGCTACCTCAGCGCTTCTACAAACCATCGATCTTTCTCCAGCCACAGGTATCGTTCTTGCCCCCGCACTCTAACGGTGTAGCGAACCCCAACACCGCCTACGGTCTGGCAAGCCGCCCGGCACACATCCAGCACCCTGTCCACAGGGTATTTGTGTCCTTCGTCAAACTCAATGGTCAATGGCCGCAGCTGTCCCTGCTCATCGAAACGCACCACCACCGGCACATAACGTTTTTCTCGTTTCGGCTCACTCATGGTTACCCTCCAAAGTAGCCCACAGGATGCACCGTGTGATCATCCCTGGGATTGATCCTTCCGAGCTGGGGATCGGCGCAGGTTACCGCCCGCCGTATGCTCATATAGCCGTATCGCTGGCGCAGGTGATCCACGGTGGCGTCGATCCTCTCCCACTTTTCCCGCTTTATATCATCGTCCAGCAGAGATGTCTGTACTCCCGTGTCCGCTTCCACCAACTCTGCTCCCCGCACGCCGATGCTTCGCACTGGCTTGGTCCATCCATAGTTTGCCCGGAACAGCTCAAACGCGATCCGTGCGATCTCCGCGCTGGAGCAAGTAGGCACAGCCAGCTTCCGCTGACGGGTAAAGGAGATCAGTCCGGTGTCCCGGACGTACAGCTCCACCACCATGCACCGGGCGGCCAGGTCCCGCATCCGGCTGGCAACGCTCTCCGCCAGCAGATACAGCATCAGGTGTACATCTTCCTCACATACCAAGTCTCGGGGTGTGGTGGCGCTGTTTCCCACGGATTTGACAGTAGCGGTGTAATCGGAACGCTTCACTGGGGAAGAATCCTTCCCATTAGCAAAAGTGTGGAGGACAGCTCCCATTTTACCCAGCTTATAAGTCAGACAGTTCACTGGGCACTGGGCCAGTTGACCGATGGTATAAATGCCAAGGCCATTCAGTTTCCTCTCTGTAGCTGGCCCCACATATAGGAGGTCTCCCACTGGCAAAGGGTAGGCGATCTCCTGATAGTTGTCCGCCTCAATACGGGTGATGGCGTCCGGCTTCTTGTAGTCACTGCCCAGCTTAGCCGTGATCTTATTATTGGCCACACCGATGCTGGCGGTGATGCCCAGTTCAAACTTGATGCGCTCACTGATCTCTCGCGCCATTTTCATCGGGGAACCGAACAACCCAACGCTGCCCGTTACATCCAGCCAGCTCTCGTCCAGGCCAAAGGGCTCGATTTGGTCGGTGTAATCTTCGTATATCTCCCGAGCCAATCCGCTGACGCGGATGTACTCCCGCATATCCGGGGGAAGCACCACCAGGTCAGGGCAGCACTGTTTAGCCTGCCATACGGCCATCCCGGTTTTTACCCCCATTGGTTTGGCCACATAGTTGGCAGTCAGGACAATGCCGTGCCGGTTCTCCTGGCTCCCGCACACGGCCACGGGCCTGTTACGCAGCTCTGGGCGGCGCTGCGTTTCCACCGCCGCATAGAAGCAGTTCATGTCCACATGGAATATGTTGCATATCATACGTCATCCCCCTTGTTGCGAACAACAGTATTATAAAGCTGATGTTCTGTAGATACAAGCGGGAATGATTTCCGAAAGGGGGTGTGCGACATCATTGCGCACAGCGTAACATATTCGTGCGACATTTTACAGACGAGTGCGTCAAACACAGGATCAAGCTATAACAGAGAAAAAGCGCGGCTTCCTTTGGTCATAGGAAGCCGCGCTTTTTCTCTATCTATACTATAGTGGAGGTAATAGTCACTGAGCACAGTGGATGACCTCCTCAATAATTTTTACTACATGCTCTCTTTTTTCATCTGGCACCGACTTTAACTTTTCCAACATATATCCAAAGCTATCCGACTCAATCCCAAAGAGCAGGCTATCCGCAGAAATATGAAGCGCGACACAAAACCCGCGAATGGATTCTGAGGACAGGCCGGAACGCCCACGCTCTATCTCCGCGATAAAATTCGCGCTATATCCCGATAACTCAGCAAGGCGCTCCCGTGTCAGCTTGAGCGAGGTGCGTCTTTGCTTGATCCGAGCTCCGACCTCTATGTTGACGTTTTTCCTCTCCCTTGGCACAGCATTACACCACCCTTTTTAAGTAGTGTAACCCCATTAGCTGGGATCTCAAATATCTACAAGTTAATAAAATAAACAGTGGCAATACACCCTGTTATATGATATATTAATTGTGCCCACCCTTACATCAGCGTGAGAGACAAGGTTAAAAATGATTTCCGCTATATAAATAATTCCCAGCCTCATGTTAACCAAATGAGACTGGGAATATTCCCGTTGACTGGTGATAGTTGCGGTTCAGGATCGGAAATCACAAGCTCCCGCATATAGCTGCAAAATTTTAAACGCATCCTCTTGCTGCCTTGGGGTTAAACGGACGAGTAGCTCAGAAACAGGATTGGAAGGCCCATTGGAGACATCGCCAAACAGCAGATAATCAACGCTGATTCTCAGTACTTTGCTTAAGCCAATAATCGTTTCAAGCGAAGCCTTTCGCTCTCCCCGTTCAATCATTTGGTAATACCGCAGGCTGATACCAATCTGCTCCGAGATGGACTCCTGCGTAAACCCAAGCTCATTTCTTCGATTGCGAAGCCGCTCGCCCAATAGAAGAAGTTCATCATTTGTCAATTCGTATCACCTCCAGTTGTTCATATCTTACAACTGACAGTTCGGGGGTGGTACGAACTGTCAGCCGCTATTACGAACTAACAAGTGTATAATATGAACTGACCCAACAAAATATGGTCGAAAGAAGGGAGAACAGAATGACTGATGAGTTGTTTGATTTATTGACATATGAATTAGGCGAGATAGGTTGCTGGGAGGAAGAATGCCCCGGCGTGTACTATTTGAGCGTTCTGCCCACGATTGGCGCGGGCGGGGAATACTACGCGATTCTTGAGGAGGCTCCCATCTCACAGGAACTCCGTGCTATGGGACAAAAGTTGGAGGACACACCTGTTCTGATTTATTGGGCGGGAGCTGAAGACGGAAGCCATACAGTTTTGGAGTATGAGGTGCTGCGGTATAAAATCATAAACGGTATACCGCTTCCCGAGGGCGCGTCTTTGAGAGAAACCGCGCTGTCCGGAGCCGAGGTATGCCCAAGCTATTTTGGAACATATCCTGTGCCGCCATTTACTCCCTGGGGGCATACCCTTCGGCACCGTTCGCTGGTCAACGGTCTATACTGGATGGAAACAGAGCGGTGCATAGAGGTGCTGGCAGTATGCTACCCTATCTGGGATGGTGAGCTGCCGGAAGAACTGTTAACATTGGGCCGAAAAATGGACGCACGGGATGAGATGGGATACATATTTTTTCTTAGAGACGCCGCCTGCGTTGTCATCTGGGAACTGCTTCGTACCCGGCCAGCCCTGATCACAACTGGCTTGATTCGCAAACCGGAACTGATGAACGCCATCTGGAAGTATCAGCCTGGATATGCCCTGGGCTACAACGCACAAGAGCAGGCCGGGCTTCATAATGCCCTTGGCCTGCTCCTGTATGCGCTGGGTGTGGAGAACCGGGAGCTGGAGGGCTCGTCGGAATACATGATCGCCATGAACCCGGAGGCCGGAACAAACTACGTTGGGTTTTGGAGGTGAGAGGGTGCAGGCAAAAGAATTTGTGTCCCATGGGATACCCATCACCCAAGTTCAGGTGGAGACGGAGCAGGACATGAAGGATCTGAACCGGGTGCGGGGGTGCTACATCACCATGGAAACGGGGCTCTTGACCCATCTGGTGGATTTTGAGGGCGCGTGCGCCTGCCTCGCAGACCAGCTAAGGCCGTTGCTGGAGCCCTATTTTGGAAAGCCCCTGTGTGTCTGCGGGATGGGCAATCCCGCCGTGCCGTCCGATGGTCTGGGCCCCGAGACGGCCAAAAGGTTCCAGCCCCATATGTATGATATTTTTACCGAGCGGTCCAATTTTGAGAAGATTGCCGTGGTCTGCCCGGGAACCAGCGCCATGACCAACCTGGCTACGGAAACCATTGTTTCCGGCGTGGTTTCCGCAATGGGAGCCGCCTGTGTGGTGGCTGTGGATTCCTGCGCCACCAAAGACGCAAAAAGACTGTGTGCCACCATCCAGCTGACGGACAGCGGGATGGAGAACCAGGGCAAGACAATGCGCCTGTGCCAAGCCACGGTCGGCGTCCCAGTCATCGCCGTGGTCGTGCCCACGGCGATCAGTGCGGTGGCCCCGTCTGATGATGGAACTGGAGAGGAACAGCTTCTTCTGGCCCCGGTTCATGTGGCGGATGCGATAAGCATTGCCTCGTTCATCATCGCCTGTGCCATTACCCAGGTGGCCTATCCGGAGCTGGACTATATGAACTGCAAACAGTACATTGAGCTTTGTCTGCATGGTATTATTTGACGCGATAAAGATTGGAGGTCAGGCTTCCATTCTCCCGCCAGCGGCTGGATTTCTCCACCAGCCCGGCCCGGGCCAGATCATCCAGCGCCCGCTTCACCGTGGAGCGGGACAGGCTCACCCCGGACGAGATGGCATTGATTCCCGGCCAGCAGGTGCCCTCCTTGTTGACGTGGTCTTTCAGGTAGATGTACACCGCTTTGGCCCGGTGACCCAGCTCCTGGTCCTTGTAGATGGTCTCGTAATAGGCCAACGTATCATCCTCCTTCCCCAAGCGGCGGCCCATCCTGCTTTTTCACACAGTCAGGGATCGTTGCCAGCGGCGGCCCTGGTTGTCCTTGCTGCCGGTTATGCCTGTCCTCTCTCTGCCCAGCCCGTCCTCTGTATGGGAGACGGGCTTTTTCGTCCGCTTCCGCCTCCGGCTCTGTCCAGAACCTTTGGATGATAGCGGCCTCCAGCTCCTGCCGCCCAGCATAGTACACCTTGCGCTGGCCATGCTCCGGCATTTGATAAGGCTCTCCGAAGGTGATCCCCCAGTCCAGGAACAGCCGAAGCCTTGTCCGCATGGGGTGGGCGCCGGTTTTCATCACTACGAACTCACCCTTGGGGATGGATTTCAGCTCGTCCGGTGTCATCAACGCCCGCTCAGACATCTGAAGGGACTGGCTGTTTTCCCCCTTGCTCCGGCTGATGGAGCCGGACTGTACCGTGTAGCTGCCCAGAGCCCGAGAGAGTACATCGGCAGTCTGACTGTTGGGCGCAAAACCGCCAAAAATCGTATCCTGGCAGTTATCTTGGATGATCTCCGAGCCCTCTTTCCCATAGTTTTTCTCCAACTGCGCTAAGGACTGGATGATGGGGAGCATAGTCAATTTCCGGGACCGGCCAGCGCTGAACAGGGACAGCACATCGAAAGGGGGCATGGTTCCGAACTCATCACAAAACAGCACCACTCGGTTCTTCAGCTTGCCGCCATTCTCATCCGCTACGGAGAATAATTCGTGTGACAAATTCTGGATCATAAGACCCGCCATAAAATTTTTCGTCTGATCTTCCTCGGGCAGCACCAAAAAGATGGCCGACTTCCTGCTGGCGAAGCTCTCAGCGTCAATGGGGCTGTCGAAGCAGATAGTCTGCTCCAGCTCCGTATCCAAGAAAGCGTTCAGCCGGGACAGCACGGTGGACAGCACCGAGGCCATGGCCTGCTCCGAGGTGTTCAGCGCCGCCCCGGCGAACCATCGGGCCTTGTGCTCCGGGGGCAGACGGCCCATGAGCACCTGGAAACAGCTCTTGCCCTTGGTGCCGGACGGCTCCAGCAGGTCCTGCACCAGCTTGAACACGGATACGATGTGGCGGCGCTCCTGCATAGCGCCGTCGATTTCTTTTGGGGGCAGAAATTCCGCCAGCAGGAGGATCACGGCGGTGAGGAGTCCTTCGGCGGAATCGTAGAAAAAGGCGTTTTGGCCGTAGCTGCCGCTGTCCCCGTCCGGGCTGATGATGGTCTTGGAGAGGATCTTGGCGTACTTCTCCGCCTTTGCCCGCGCCGCCAGATCATCCGGGTGCTCCACCGCCTGATCCATGTAGGCGTTTGCCAAAGTCAAAAAGTTGAACCCGTCCGAGCGGGTAGGATTACGCAGGTCGATGATGGATACCTGGTAGCCGTAGTACCTCTCCGCGATGGCCCCATAGTTCCGAGCCAGATCGCCCTTGGTGTCCAGAGCCAGAAAGCTCATCCCGCAGGCGCAGGCGTATTCCAGATTGGGATAGAGGAAAAAGGCCGTCTTGCCCACGCCCGCCGCGCCGATCATCAGACAGTGGATATCGTCGCTGTCTACCAGGGCGGTGACATTGCCCTTCTTCCCCTGAGAGCCGAGTACCAGCCCTTGTACCGCGGGGAGATTTTCTCCCCTACGCCACTGGGCGGCGTGGAAAGGTACGCGGTGGAAGGTCTTTCCGATTTCCTTGGGCGTGGCCCAGCGGGCGGTGCCGTGCTGGCCGTCGCCCACGGGTTTGGACTTGATGCTGTCCAGTGATCCCCGGCCAGACAAAAAAGAAGCGCCGCAGATGACCAGCAGAGCCATCGCGGCAGCGATCAGGATAATAAATTGTTGGGGCATGGCGCACCTCAGTATAGACGGGCCATGCGGTATCTTTCGCCCTGCCCATCGACCAAGACCTGCTCCTTTGGGGCCGTCTCATTCTGGAACCGCTCCGGGAACAGCTCGGCGGCGGTCTGCCGCAGGATGTCCAGGTCGGTGGTCTGGGCGGCTTGATAGACGCGGATCAACTCATCATTGTTCAGCGTCGACCTGGGAAAAATGGGCCGCAGGAACATGGCCTCCCCCATCCTGCGGCAATAGCTACGATAATTTCTGTTCATTTTGCTGTTCCTCCATGGTCTGTTGAAAATTCGCGCACAGGTCCTCGTTCCAATCCTTCAGCACAGGCACCAGCGCGTCCACCGTCAGTCCCTTGTCCCGCGCCAGTTTCGCCAACCGTTTCGTGGCGAGCTGCCCCGCTTGGTCGTTGTCCAGGCAGAAGTGGACAGTGTCGATCTGGGGATACCGCTCCAGCATCCCCAGCATGGGCTGAGATGATGTGCCGCACAGCGCCACATAGCTATACTTGGGCCAGCATCCATCTGTGTGCATGGAAATGAACGAGAGCATATCGATGGGTGCTTCAAACACCAGCAGGTGGTTGTTATGCCCAGGCCAGTTGAAGGCGTAACGAAAGTCGCTGCCCTCCACCGTCATGCGGAAGGACTTTCCCTGGCTATTGGTGCTGCGCTTGTGGGCATGGTGGGCGACGCCGTCTTTGTCTTGACCCACGAATACGGCGTTATGGTACTTTTGATCCTCGTAGACCAGTCCCATGCGAACGAACGCAGTAAGCACGTCCCGATCCAAGTGGCGGTGTTTGAGGAGATAGGCGAACACCCGCTTGTTGGTGTCATTGGCGGGCGGCAGGGCAAACTCTTTTTTCACCTTTTTCTTGGGCGCGGCCACCTGGGGGCAGAGCTGGCCCACGTCCTCGTTGAGCAGCGTCAGCACCGCCTCCTGGTAGTTCATGCCGTAAAATTCTTTGAGGAAGGATACTGGCCCGCCGCCCTTTTCCGTGGCGTGATCGTACCACTCATTACCCTGAACGGTGACGCTGTGGTTGTTGGACATACGGAACTCCGGCCCGGAGCGAATGAGGGGCTCCCCCTTGAAGCGGAGGAACTCCACCAGGTCCACTTGGGCAGCCTGGAGCTTCTGTTCTTCTGTAAAATGGATATAGGGCATCGAGACACCTCCTGCTGGAATTGATTTCCCTAAAAAAACATGATAAAATCGTAAAACACTCTGTGACTTAGAAAGGAAGCGGCGATATGGTAGACAGACTGTTCGAAGAGCTGTGCGCGCTGGACGAGGTGGACGCCCTTGCCCTGGGCGGCTCCCGCGCCGGGGAGCGTTTTGACCAGGCTTCCGACTATGACGTGTATCTCTATTGCCGAAAGCCGGTCCCGGAAGAAGCGCGGAGAGCCATCCTGACCCGGTACTGTTCCGTGATGGAACTCGGCAACCACTTCTGGGAGTACGAGGACAACTGCCGCCTGAATGACGGTGTTGATATTGACCTGCTCTACCGGGATCTGGACGTGTTCACCGCCGACGTGGCGGAGGTGGTGGAGCGGTTTCAGCCCCGCAATGCCTACACCACCTGTATGTGGCACAACCTGCTCACCTGCAAGGTGGTCTATGACCGGGATGGCCGCTTGGCCCAGGCAAAGGAACGGTTTTCCGTCCCTTATCCCCGCCAGCTGAAGGAAAACATCCTGGCCCGGGGCTGGAGACTGCTCCATGGCGCGCTGCCCGCCTATGACGCGCAGCTCATCAAAGCGGTGAGGCGGGGGGACTTGGTGAGTGTCAACCACCGGACGGCAGGATTCCTGGAAACCTATTTTGATGTCCTGTTCGCGCTGAACGAAACGACCCACCCAGGTGAGAAGCGGCTGGTCCAGCTCTGCCGGGAACGGTGCGCGTTGCTGCCAGCGCATTTCGAGGAAAATATAGACCGGCTGCTTCAGGACCTGTACCATATGCCGGAACGGGTGGAGGACGATGTTCAGTCGATCATTTCGGAACTGGGAAAGGTACTGCCCACGCCGTGAGCGCGTGAACAGCCTTACATCGTCTGCCCCTGATCTTCGTGGTCGTCCGGCTTGTGGCCCATGGCGATCTTCTTTTCCCGGATTTTGCGCCTGAGCTTGCTGTCCACCCCAACGAATATCCCAGCTGCGGGCTGTGGGCGCCGCTCCTGAAAGATGCGGCCCATATGGTAGAGGAGCGAGGCGGTGGAGGTGAAGATGGAATCATACACCCTGTCCAGAAAAAACTTGGCGTATTGGTTTCCCTGCTCGGCGGACTGCTTCAGCCAATGGACTGCACGCTCCTGATCCTGGGGGATATCCTGGCCCAACAGGTACGCCTTGCCCAGTGTGTACTGGGCGAACTGGTCCCCTGCCTCGGCGCGCTCCATAAGTAGTCCCAGTGCCCGTTCAGTGTTCTTGACCACCTCACCTGCCCCTGTAAGAAGCAGTTTTCCCAACTGGTATTTGGCAAATGGATTGCCGCCCTGGGCGGCCTTGTCCAACCACGGCAGCGCCGCCGCCTCGTCCCGCTCCGTGCCCACCCCGTGGAGGAGCATCCAGCCGATACGGTACTGGAGCCTGTCGTCCGGGGATCTGGCGGCCATGACCTGAAACCCAAGGAACGCCTGACGGAAATACTGGGTGGCGCGTTCTTCGTCCGCCTCACCTCCCAGCCCGTTCCGGTACAGCTTGGCCAGTTCGTAAGCGGCGTAGGGGAAGGTAACCGCCTTGGCGTAGAGTTCCCGGGCGGCGGCGTAGTCCCGCTCCACGCCTTTGCCGTCCCGGTACAGCCCGGCCAGGGCGTACTGCGCATATTTGTATCCGGCGTCCGCGGACTTCTCCAGCCACTGGGCCGCCTCCTCGTAGTCCTGCTCCGTGCCCAGCTCGGCGGCATACAGCTTGCCGATGCGGTACTGGGTGCAGCGATCCGGCGCAGTCTTTTCCGCCGAGAGGAACGCGGCCAGCGCCTTTGCGTCCCATTCACGCGCCAGCTCCGGATCAGGTTCCCGGCCCAGGCCGTCCGCGTACATCCGGCCGAGGTCCGCCATGGCCAGAGCGTTACCAGCGTTGGCCTCCTCGGTGAGCAGGTCCAACACCGCCGCAAAATCAGGTGGGCCGTCCTCGTCACCCTGCATGAACTGACGAGCGGCGCGGTAGCGGCGGGTCCACCAGGTGCGGGACTGTGCCGCTCCAAAATCACCGGGGGTGTCTGTGGTGATGTCCTCGGACGGCTCATCCGCTGGCTCCCCGTCGGCCTGAGCATCAAGGTCGGGCGGGAGCAGGTCGCCCAGCCGCGCCGCCTCCTGGACCACGATATTTTTGATCCGCTTGAACTCCTTCTGCCGGACCAGCGGCTCACGTTCAGGCAGGTCGTCCTTGTACGTCCGCAGCACCTCCTCCCGCTCCTGATACCACAGGTCATAGGCGGCTGCGATGCGGGGGTCCTGCTCCAGCTCGTTCACGACCTCGTCCACCAGCGACTTGAGCGCGGGCGGCAGATACCCGTACTGCTTTTTGCCAGAGCATTTTTGCAGACGCTGGGCTAGCTCCGCCATAAGCTGCTGGATGTGCTGGTTCTCTAACGTCCCAGTCTGCATCTCGCTGACGAGCTGCGCCATGACCTCCCCGGCGTCTTTGGTGAGTGCATCCCGCCGCTGGGTCTGCCGCTGATAGATTGCAACCAGGTCTTGCTGAAAGATCTCCTTTGCCAGCATGGACTTGATGTCAGCGATCCCCCGCTTAGTGAGGAATCCGGACTTGCCATCGGCGCTGTAGCACACCATGTGGACGTGGGGGTGGTGGCCCTCGTCATGGAAGGCCGCGTACCAGCGGAACTGCGCGTCGGGGATCTTCATAGCCTTCGCCATGTCCATGGCACGGGCGGACAGCAGCTTGCGCCAGCGTTCGGCGTTGTCGAACCCCAGCCGTGCGGCATTCTCCCGGCGCAGGGAGATGATGGGCAGCCACACCACGCCAGGGTGGTGTGCCACCTCGCCTGCTACTTGGGACAGCACCAGTGGGCCGTCATCGGCGGTGAATAGGCCGTGCGCCCCCATCTTTTGTACGCGGGGACGGCTGGCGATATAGTCCACGTAGTTTTCCCGCTTGGCAATGGCCTCGTAGTTGTCCTCAATGGCGCGGGTGATGAACTCCGAGGCGTTCCCCCGGGTCGGCGCGGCCTGGTAGTCCTCGTACTCGAACAGCCTGCGGCTGGAGGGGAACTCCCGGAGGAGCTGCTCCACCAGCTTGGCCTGTTTCTCCGTGGCGGGCAACGCCGCTTTGCCTGGATCAACGCGCTCCACACCCTCCCGGGTGGACACATACTTGACGTAGTTGCCCAGGTGGGAGGCGGCCTTTTCACCGCCGCCCTTGATGTGCGGGCACTTGAAAATGACGCGCGGCGTAAGTTCACCCCCTCATGTCTTTTCTCTGTACTAAACTCTTAGAGAGACTACCTTCAGGTCAGTCCATCATGAACCGACACTCGGTCCACCGAGAGGGCGCAGTGCCCCCCTGGCGGACTCTCAAAATTTTTGTGTGGTCACTCGCCCTCGTGCTTTTTCAGCGTGTCCTTGAACGTGATGCTGCCGTTGGTCTTTTTCACCTCCTGCACACACTGCCAGCGCAGGGCATCCAGCTGGCTGGCGTCGATCTCCAGCCCCGCCGCCAGCACGTGCATCATCATGCTGATCTCCACAGTGAGCTTAAACAACAGACGGGCAATGCGGCTCTCGCTGTTTTCCACCGTCGCGCGCAGCGCCGACACCAGTGCGGCGGGAAGGAACTGCACCGCGTCCTCCCCGGAGAGGTATCCGGCGTAGAAGCGAATGGCATTCTCAATGAACTCGCTCCGGCTCTTGCAGTTGTCTCGCTCCATGGCCCGATCCACCGCCTCCAGCGTGGAGGGGTAGAGCCACAGAGGGATCCGGGTCTTGATCTCCGGCATTTCCGCGCCGGATTGGTTCTTTTTCTCCATAATTACCTCCAAAAATGGCCGCGACCACCTGGCACAGCCACCTATGAAAAGCGGCTGACAGGCTGGTTCGCGGTGTGTTTTTTCGTTTTGCGACCACCTGCCACAGCAAAAAGGCTGGAAAGCGACCACCCAGGCCGTATCCCCGACCCGCGTTGCGGGGCGGTGTTCACTGGCAGGAGGGCGCGAAGCGACCACCCGCTTTTATCCCGCACAAAAATCGAACGTCTGCATTGCCCTGGCGGCCCCGCCTGCATTGTCCTTCCGGGCGGGCAAAAGGCGGCCCCCGGCAGGGGCCAACACCACCAATCCGCACAACCGGCCACAAAGGGGCCGACACCGCGTTTCGCCCCCTCGGTGGGGCTGGGACGCTGCCCAGGCCGCAGGAGGGCCACAAACGCCCTCAAACGGGCCACCACGGGGGACACGGTTTCTATTTTAATGTGTAGGTTCAGCCCATGCCGCCCAGCGCCGGGCCGCTGTCCTGCTCCGGCCTCTGTTCCTGGGCCTGATTCAGCTCTTGCTGGCGCAGATCGAAGCAGGTCAGGTGCGCTTGGTAGTCCCCGCGCACCGGGTTGCAGCGCAGGCAGTAGCGGTAACGTTCCGTCTCCAGCACGAAGCCGTAGTTCTGGGCGGCGACGCCGCCCGCGATCTCGCCGCCGTTAAGATGGCACAGGCGGAGCATGGTGGAGAAGTCCTTCAGTACACCCCGGCGCAGCTGATCCACCACTTGACCCAGCTCATCCTTGAACTCCGGGGTGTTCAGCTCCTCGGGGCCCCGCAGCCACCAGGTGTGCCAGAATTCCCCTCCGCTGCGCCCGAAGTCGATGCGGACGTGGCCGATGGTGCCCAGCTCCTCGTCCTTCCCGGGCGGCAGGGCATAAAAAAGCCCCGCTTCATCGGGCGAAGCGGGGCGCATTTCAAACTTGATGGGGTTGTCCGGGACATCCAGCCCGTACTCCTCGCAGAACGTCTCCAGGTCCATGGTTTCGCCGTGGAGGAAATAGTCCCCCTTGCCGATCCGTCTGGCCTTGGTGGCGGGCCGCTTCAGCGGCTTGGGAGAGAGGACGGTGCCGCTGTGGTCATAGCTGGTGTAGTCCACCAGCGCGGCGTGGGCGCTGGGGTTGCTGTTCGTGCCCCGCATATCGTAGCAGAACCACCCGTCCGGCACCGTCTCCCGGGGGATCAGCCAGTTGGTGGTAAGCACGGGCTTGCCAAACAGCTGGGCGTGCTGCAGCTCATCCCTGAAAATATTGACTGCCATTGTTTTACTCCCCTCCTTCGATTTTACACAACAACTACCACACTTTTGCAGAAAAGTCCACTGTTATTATCCCATCGCCTGGCCCAACTCCGGTTCACGGCGCCAAGGGGCGCTGAGGCGGCGCACCGAGCCGAAGCTGGTTTCCCGCACGCCGTCCTCCTCCATCTCAAACCGCCCCAGGGCGTCAAAATCGGTGAAGCCATCCAACATATCTAAGACCTCATCGTCCGCACCAGCCCGGCGCAGGGCCTCCCGGCCATATTCCCCCTCATTGCTGTCTACCAGCTCGTAGTCATCAAGATCCATCGCTGTACAGCCAGCGTCATACAAAGAGCTTGGCTCCTCCACCTCCAGAACCGCACCGAACACCTTCAGCTCCCGCTTTGACATCGCTCGGACGCATTGGGCCAGAGTGTTGGCGTCCTCCAGTGTGATGCTGTCCATGGGGATCAAGTGCGCCCAGGCGTAGCCGATCTCCGCGTCCCTGATGACGGCGCTGTCCAGGCTGTCCAGCCCCAGCGCTCTTTTTGCCTGCTCCAGATCGTCCTCAAAGGCGGGCAGGTTCAAGCGGACGGTGCCGGTGGGGGAGGTCAGGGTGAGCAAGAATTTTGGCTTGGATCCCACGGCCTGTTCCTGCACGACCTCCCGGCGCTTCACAAATCCATGATCCGAGTGGACGCCGTTCAGCAGCTTACGCTGCTCTGCGCCGATCTTGGCGTAATCCAGATAGGGCTTGGCTTCCTCTGCAAAAACGAACTTGCCGGTGATGGGGCCGGTATCCACCAGGAAATGCCCCAGCTCCTCGTCCGTTTTAATGCTGGGGAACATCTCATAGTTGTCCAAGCTGCCCGCCACGCGCAGCACATCATCCAGGTTATCGGTGTTTTCTAACCGCAGTGCCCCAGCGAAAATATTCTGCGCCTCCATATCCATAGTATCCACCAGCTCCGCCAGACTGTTTAGCTTCTGGATACCATCCTCGCTGAACAGCTCGTCGCGCTTGATATAGCCGGTGAGGATATCAGCGGCACCCTCGCCGCCTATGATATGCGCCGGTGCCCAGCCGCCGAATTCCTCCAGCCCAATCATGTCGTATCTGACCTTGACCGCATCCGCAGGAAAACTAATGTGCTCCACCTCAGAGCTGAACCTGCTTTTTGCCACATGAAATACCATTACATTATCTCCCTCATCTCCCGCTGGTACTGCTCTGCGGGATCGTCCCTCATCAATTCTTCCAGCGTCAGACAGCCGTGGTAGGCCACATAGCCCAGTTCGGTTATCGCACAGTCCGCGTTAGAATCGAATGGCCTGGGCATGAAGTCAAACTGATCCAGGTTTTCTGCCAGCTGACACACCTCACTGGCATACTGGGGTTTAGCCACCAGCACTACCGCCTCCAGCTTTTCTTTTTGCTCCGCGTTTAGGGGTTCAATGGCCCGACACAGCGCGTTGAGCTCGTCAAGACCATCGCGGGTCAGGCTGATCACCGAAGACACCTGTTGGGGCAGGCTGTCCATGGTGACCTCCATATGAAAGCCCTGACCGCCGCTTCCTGACCGCTGCATTGTCCGCTGGATCTGCCGATCCGGGCAGGGCAGATAGAGATGCCCTGTGACCTCGCCCTTCGGCCCGGACTTGATCTCCACCGTCAATTGGGGCGGCTTATAGATATAGGCCGGGAAGTGCCGCCCATCATAGAGCGGCTCCAGCTTCATGCCGTTGTCATAAACCACGCCGTAAGGGGTGATCGTCCCGGAGTGGTTCTGGAGAAGATCCAGGGCCACCATCCGGCCATCCACCTGGTCGTACTCCTCCGAGGGCATGGAGCCGCCGTTCATGGTCAGGGCGTGGCCTTTCCCGATACGCTCCAGATTGGAGAAGTCGGTGATGACTGTGGTCTGCTGGCAGCAGAAGGTGAGGTTGATGAAGTCCTGGATGTTGGACAGGCCAAGCTTGACGGCCATGGCCTGGAATTTTTCGACTTCACTCTGGCAGAAGCTGTCCAACCGTTTGGCCAGATAGTCCAGCTCGTCCACATTGACGGTTTGCGTCACCAGCCGGTCGAGAATGGGGTACGAACTGTCCAACCCGTCCACCCGGCAGTCCTGGGCGGTGAGGGAGCCGATATCCATGCCCTCCAATAGTCCGATGGTGTGGTCGTACTCGCTGTCTCGGATGGGGAGGGGAATGGTGGCCTGACCCAGCTCGGGGTGGGCCTTGTTGCTGAGGATCGCTTTGAAAATCATGTTCGACACATCCTTTCGGGAAAATAAAAAGGCCATGATTCTTCGGATGAAAAATCACGGCCTTGTTCAAGTTCAAATCCTGCCAGACACTTAAAATCGCCCGTTGGCATCCGTTTCGGGTTAGAAAAGCGTCATCATCTGAGGTGCTGCCGATCCCTCCTGCTGTTCGGAAGCAATACCGCTCATGTCTGGCTGCGGCAGGTGGAGCTTTTCGCAGTATTCCGTCAGGCTGGTATAGCCGCCATAGCATAGAAAATGATTCCGGATTTCCCTGCTCTGATAGCTGGCACGTATGAGAACGTGCGGGGATAGCACCGTCCCAGCATATCCGCTTTCCGGTACTGCTTTCAGCAGCCTGTCTATATGGCTGAAATTTCTTCCTGCCAGGTGATAGCTGTGCCAACCCTTTGGGATCTGCTCGTCTGGAACAGGGCTGTTAAAGACCAGTACCTCTTTGCCCAGCAACCAGCCCCCTTGCAGATGATCCCAATCCTTGCTGCCGAATTTCATAAACCGTTCGCTTTCATCCACCGTGAAATCTCCACGGAAGATTTTCCTATGCTGCGGATACTCATTCAGAAGCCGTTTCGCCAGGCGGCAGCATTCCCATACCGAGAACGCATCTTCATTGTCGGTAACTTCTGTCGCGTGAATGGCCAGGCTTTGCAGAATATCCTTCGCCTTTTGACCGCTGAACGCCGGAGCCTGTCCGGTTTTCTCCGCCATCCGCACAGCTTGGTCAAATTTTTCCGCGTATTCCTGTTCCACCCGGGCATATCCTTTTTCATAGGTGAGATAGACACTATCGCGCCAGAAATACAGCATGTTAAGAGCCAGATCACGTGCATCCAGCACCGCGTTCCGTTTACCACCCGCAGAGAGAACCGCCGCATAATCGACCATGGCGGAGAGCCCGGTTTGAACGGCTTGCCGCAGACCGGCGTACAGTTCGCTTGTGCTGTCCTCGAATGTATAACCCCGCTGCTCCACGGCCTCTTTTGCGTAACAGCAGATTCCGGCATCAAATTATTCCTCCCTGTCATGCCCTGATTGGGCGTCTGATTTTGCTTTGCAGCACACACAAATACCACATCTTTCCCTGAAAGTCTACCAAAAGTTTTTTTGATCATAGCCCACCTGATCTCCCCGCACATTTTGGACCTGCTCCAGTGCGTTTAGCACATTGAGGGGCCCATTTCTTCCGGCTCGGGAAAAGGGCGCTAAATTGGCAGCAAAAAAACACTCCTTGATCCGGTCTGGATCGGCGGAGCGATACATATATGCTGTATGAATTTTTGCTTCTGCTCAACTACAAATTGCCAGCTGTGGTATAATCTCGAAGAAATGAAAATAGAGACCTGTGTGATTACACAAGCCTCTACTTTGGTGGAGATAAGCGGGATCGAACCGCTGACCTCTTGAATGCCATTCAAGCGCTCTCCCAGCTGAGCTATACCCCCATATGCTGAAACACCTTGATTTTCAGCGGTTTTCAGATTTTTCAGAACTTCTTTTGCTGTTTCACTTTGGTGTCGCTCACCGGATGATGTGCCCTCCCAGCTGAGCTATACCCCCAAGCAAAAAAATGGAACAATTTGATTTTAACCCCCAGCAACAGAACCTCAAGTTCACTCTGCTCTTTGCCGGTTCAGCGCCTTGCCTCAGCGCAAGAGAAATAATAGCAGATACCGCGCAATTTGTCAATACTTTTTTTATTTTATTTTTTCGGCCTCAAAATTCGGCTCTGCCAGAGTACGGACCGGCATGGCATTTTCGCCATGTCGGTCCGTCTGTTTCTCCCTCCAACGCTCAGATACTCTGCGCCATCGTTCTCGCTAAAAGCTTCATTTCCACCCGGTTTTCTTCGGTAAGCACCGAACGAATGGTGATTTTCGGCTCCAGAATATTCAGCCCCTTCATACCTTCCAGTTCCGCCATCATTGTCTTCATGGCCGTAGGTCCCCAAGAGCCGTTTTCCATCAGCCCCACCGAGCGGTCCCGGAACCCTTTGGACTTCAGCCGCGCAAGCAGCTGTGCCATGGGCGGGAACACCCCTGCGTCGTAGCTGGCCGCGGCCAGCACCAAACCGCTGTATCGGAACGCACCAGCCACAGCTTCCGCCCAGTCCTCCCGAGTCAGGTCGCAGGCAGCTGCCTTCACCCCCTCCGCCTTCAGCATCTCCGTCAGCTCCAGCGCCGCCTTGGCGGTGCCGCCGTGGATGGAGGCATAGGCCACCAATACCCCCCGCTCCTCCGGGACGTACCGGCTCCACAAGTCGTACTTCTCCACCGCCAAGGCCACGGCCTCCCCCGTAAGCACCGGGCCGTGGAGTGGGCAAATGGCCTGAATGTCCAGCCCTGCCGCCTTTTTCAGCAGCGCTTGAACCTGCACACCGTACTTGCCCACAATATTAATGTAATATCGCCGGGCCTCATCCACCCACGGAGCGTCTGGATCCGCGTTCCCAAACCGCCCAAAACCGTCGGCGGAAAACAAAACCTTGCCGGCGCTCTCATAGGACACCATCACCTCCGGCCAGTGGACCATGGGTGCCATAAAGAAGGTGAGCGTATGGCCGCCCAGCTCCAGCTTGTCCCCCTCTTTCACCGTGAGGGTGCGGCCGGCAAAATCCTGCCCGGTGAAAGCGGACAGCATGGGAAACGTCTTCGCGTTGCCCACAATCGTCATTTCGGGATATTGTTCCGCCAGCGCCGCGATGCTTCCCGAGTGGTCGGGCTCCATGTGGTGGATAATCAGATAATCCGGTTTTCTGCCCGCCAGCGCCTTTTCCAAGTTGGACCGCCACGCATCCATTACCTGCGCACAACCCTCTACCCCGTCCAACACCGCAATTTTTTCATCTAAAATCACATAGGAATTATAGCTCATGCCGGCCTGCGTACAATACTGGCCTTCAAACAGAGCCTGCTGAGGGTCATAATGCCCCACCGGCACAATGGCCGAATCCATTTTTGAGATCATGTCGCTTCGCGCCCTCCTTCAAGTTTTCCCCACGATTTTACTATGAATAACTTTTCCCGTCAATGGGCATTTCATCCAGAACACCGGCGGCTTTCCTCCTATTTCACTTGACTTTCCACATCCCCTCTGCTATGATGTAATTATAAAAATGACGTTTAGGAGTTTTTTGTATGAGTTTCAAGATTATCGTTGACAGCTGCTGCGACCTGAGTCCAGAAATTCTCTCCTCCGGCGTTTACCAAAGCATTCCCCTGACCATTCACGTGGGGGAAAATGAATTTCGAGATGACGACACGCTGAACACCGAGCAGTTGGTGGACGCCATGGCCATGTGCCGCGAAGCATCTCATACCGCCTGCCCCGCCCCGGCAGACTATTTGGCCGCCTATGAGGCGGCGGAGGGGGATATCTACGTAGTCACCCTGTCCGCGCTGCTCTCCGGCTCCCACAACAGCGCATGGCAGGCCGCCCAAATCTTCCGGGAAGACCACCCGGAGCGAAACATCCACGTCTTCAACTCCTGTTCCGCCTCTGCGGGAGAAACCCACATCGCGCTCACCCTCACCAAGCTGGCCGGGTCTGGAATCCCCTTCGACCAAGTGGTGGCAGAGATGGAACGGCGCATTGCCCAGATGAATACCTTGTTTGTGCTGGAAAACCTGGATGTGCTGCGCAAGGCCGGGCGGCTCACCCGGGTGCAGTCCTTGGTCACTGGAGCGCTGCGGGTAAAGCTTGTCATGGGCTCCACCCCCCAGGGGGAGATCATGCGCCACGGCCAGGCCTTGTCCATCAAGCAGGCGCTGAGCAAGCTGTGCGCCATTATGTCCGCCGATAACCGGCACCGGGGACAGCTGTTGTGCATCTCCCACTGCCTCTGCCGGGAGCGGGCGGAATATCTGCGGGCGCTGGCATTCAAGACCTGCGACTTCGCCGACGTGCGCATTGAGGAGACCCGGGGCATCAGCTCCTTCTACGCCAATTCTGGAGGCATCGTGGCGGCGTATTGACCATTTTGCACAGCGGGCGGCTGCGGCGGAAACGCCGCGGCCGTCTTTTTTCGTAAGTCTTAATGATTTCCCCCTTCCCTCGACCACGGAGATATGTTATAATTGCTCTGCTATGCGGCAGAATAGATTGTGGCCGCCCATTTCAACAAGGAAAGACGTGAGCGCTTTGAAGCAATATGACGCGCTAATTATTGGCGCCGGCTATGCCGGCGCGGTATGCGCCCGGCGGTTGGCGGAGGATGGAGACAAAACCGTACTGGTGCTGGAGCGGCGGCCCCACGTGGGCGGCAACGCCTACGACTGCCTGAACAGGGACGGGGTGCTCATTCACCAGTACGGCCCCCATATCTTCCACACCAACGACCGGCGGGTGTTCGACTACCTGTCCCGGTTCACCAAGTGGCGGCGCTATCAGCACAAGGTAATCGCCAACCTGCCCCGGGACAATCCCGAGGTGGTCCCCGCCCGCAAAAAAACAGACGGGCGGATGTTTTTCCCCGTTCCCTTCAACCTGGACTCCATGAAGTCCGCCTTCGGCGCGGAGGAGGGGGCGCGGTTAGGCCAGAAGCTTCTGGACGCCTACCCTGCCCAGAGCCAGGTGACCATTTTGGAGCTGCGGCAGAACCCTGACCCGGAGATCGCCGCCATCGCGGACTACGTGTATGAGCACGTGTTCGTCCACTACACCATGAAGCAGTGGGGCCAGACCCCGGAGGAGATCGACCCGGCCACCACCGCCCGGGTGCCCGTGCGACTCAACGAGGACGGCCGATATTTCCTGGACGCCTATCAGGGGATGCCGTTGGACGGCTACACCCCCATGTTTGAGCGGATGCTGGACCACCCCAACATCACCGTGGAGACGAGCGTGGACGCGCTGGGACGGCTGGAGCTGGCGGACGGCGTGGTCAAGCTGGACGGGAAGGCCTTCAACTGCCCCGTGATTTACACCGGACAGGCGGACGAGCTATTTGGCTCCCGCTTTGGCCCCCTGCCGTACCGCACGCTGGACTTCGGGCTTGAGACCCTGAACACGGACTTCTTCCAGGCCATGGGCACGGTGAACTACACCGTGGACCAGGACTACACCCGCATCACCGAGTTCAAGCACCTCACCGGGCAGGAGCTTCCGGGGATTACCACCATCATGAAGGAGTACTCCCGCGCTTACACCGGGGCGGAGGGCGAGATCCCCTATTACGCCATTATCAACCCAGAAAACAACGCGCTGTACGCCAAATATAAGGCGGAGGCGGACAAATACCCCAACCTCCGCCTGCTGGGCCGCCTGGCGGAATATAAATATTATAACATGGACGCCATCGCCGCAAAGGCCCTGGCCCTCACCGACGAGCTGCTCTCCCGCGTGTAGGGACGCGCACACCCCATATGCATCGCGGGATGGGCGGATATTGTCCGCCCTACAGATGCTCCCCTATCACATATACAAGACAGGAGCGCGATAGAAATGGATAAGCTGATTACCTTCGCCGTCCCATGCTACAATTCCGCAGATTATATGGACCACTGCGTGGAAACCCTGCTCGCCGCCGGCGAGGAGGCGGAAATTATCCTGGTGGACGACGGCTCCACCAAGGACGACACCCCCGCCAAGTGCGATGCGTGGGCGGCCAGGCACCCGGATATCATCCGGGCCATCCACCAGGAAAACGGCGGCCACGGCGAGGGTGTCAACCAGGGCATCCGCCACGCCCGCGGGCTCTATTACAAAGTGGTGGATTCCGACGACTGGCTGGATACGGACGCCTTGGCCCAGGTGATGGCCAAGCTCCGGGAATTTGCCGCCATGCCTGCGCCCGTAGACCTGCTCATCGCCAACTACGTCTATGAGCACGTGGAGGACAATACCCAAAAAGTGATGGGCTACAAAAACGTGTTCCCCGTGGGCGAGATTTTCACCTGGGACTCCATTCACCATTTCCGCACCTCCCAGTACCTGCTCATGCACTCCGTGATCTACCGCACCCAGCTGCTGCGGGACTGCGGGCTGGAGCTGCCCAAGCACACCTTCTACGTGGACAACATTTTTGTCTACCAGCCCCTGCCCTACGTGAAAACCCTCTACTATATGGACCTGAACCTGTACCGCTATTTCATCGGTCGGGCGGATCAGAGCGTCAACGAGGCGGTGATGGCCGGGCGCATTGACCAGCAGGTGCGTGTGACGAAGCAGATGATCGCCGCCCACAGCGTGATGTCCATCAAGGCCACTCAGCCCCGGCTGGGCCGGTATATGCTGAATTATCTGTCCATGATGATGTCCATCTCGTCCATCTTCTCCATCATCGCCAACACCCCCCAGTCCCTGGGCCTGCGCACCGAGCTGTGGGAGTACCTGCGCCAGAAGGACGCCGCCCTTTACCGCCGCTGCCGCTACAAGGCCACCAACCTGGGCACCAACATCCCCGGTTATCAGGGGCGGAAGCTGTCGGTGGGCCTGTACCGCCTGGCCCGAAAAATTTATAAATTCAACTAAAAGGAGAAATGCCGTCATGTCTGTGCACACCATTACCAAGGAAAATTTTGACGAGCTGGTCCTCCAGGCTGAAAAGCCCGTCCTGGTGGACTTCTGGGCCGAATGGTGCGGCCCCTGCCGCATGGTCTCCCCCCTGGTGGACGAGATTGCAAAGGAACGGGACGATGTTCTCGTGGGCAAAATCAACGTGGACGAGCAGGGCGAGCTGGCCATGCGTTTCGGCGTGATGAGCATCCCCACTCTGCTGGTCTTCAAGGGCGGCGAAATCGTCAACAAGGCTGTGGGTGCCCGCCCCAAGGCCGAACTGCTCCAGCTGCTGGATTAAAAGGCTTTTTCGGGCCGTCCCCCAGGGGCGGCCCTTGCTTTTTCAAAAAAAGCTGATATACTGTGTTGTATTGGGGTTTGCGCCGCATAGAATAAAGCGGCAAATCTAAGCAAGCCATGCAGGCAATAGGAGGTTATTCATCTTGCCCGACGACCCGTTATTACCGAAGCTGATTATCCTAATCATTCTCATCCTCATCAACGCCTTTTTCGCCTCGGCAGAGATCGCCGTCATATCTCTGTCCGAAACCAAACTGAAGCGGCAGGCCGAGGAGGGCGACAAAAAGGCCGCCCGGCTGCTGGCTCTCACCCAGGCCCCGGACCACTTTCTGTCCGCCATTCAGATCGCCATCACCCTGGCCGGGTTTCTGTCCTCCGCCTTTGCCGCCGACAGCTTTTCCGACCCCCTGGTGGACTGGCTGGTGACGGACTTGGGCGTGACTGCCCTGCCTCCCGCCACGCTGAACAATCTCATGGTGGTGCTTATCACCCTGATTTTATCCTATTTCAGCCTGGTGCTGGGCGAGCTGGTCCCCAAGCGCATCGCCATGAAGAAGACTGAGGCGGTCGCCCGGTTTACCGTAGGCACAGTATCGGCCGTGGCCGCGCTGTTCCGCCCGGTGATCTGGCTGCTGTCCAAATCCACCAACGGCGTACTGCGCCTGCTGCACATCGACCCCAAGGCCGAGGCGGAGGACGTCAGTGAAGACGAAATCCGCATGATGGTGGACTTGGGAGAGGAGCGCGGCGCCATTGAGGCGTCGGAGAAGGAACTCATCGAAAACATTTTCGAGTTCAACAACACCACCGCCGAGGACGTGATGATCCACCGCACCGACATGGTGCTGCTGTGGGCGGAGGATGGCCCGGACGAGGTGCTGCGCACCATTCAGGAATCCGGCCGGTCCCGTTTCCCCGTTTACCGGGAGGATGCGGACGATATCGTGGGCGTCCTCAACGCCAGGGATTTTCTGCTCAACACCCAGCTGGACTGTCCCCTCCCCTTCTCAGAATTGCTGCGTCCGGCTTACTTTGTGCCGGAATCCGTGCGCACAGACGTGCTCTTCCGGGATATGCAGAGCAAAAAGGTACATATGGCCATTGTGGTGGACGAGTACGGCGGCACCTCCGGCCTGGTGACCATGGAGGATCTGCTGGAGGAAATCGTGGGCAATATCTACGATGAATTCGATCCTTTGGAGGAAAAGGACATTGAGCAGGTGGAGCCGGGGGTGTGGAAGGTGTCCGGCGCCTGTGACTTGGAGCACGTGGCCCAGGCCCTGGAGATGGAGTTCCCCGAGGAGGAGCAGTCCGACACCTTGGGCGGGCTGGTGTTCGCCCAGCTGTCCGTCATCCCCGAGGATGGCGCCCATATCGACGTGGAGGCCTGCGGCCTGCGCATTCAGGTGCAGAGCTTCGCCGACCGCCGGGTGGAGTGGGCGTTGGTGTCCAAAACGGACACCACCCCCGCGGAGACCTCAGAAGCATAAAAAACAGCGCTGTACAGGTCCGGGAAATCCCGGACCTGCTTTTTTGTGGAAAATCCTTGAACCTTGCAGACAGGTGCGGTATAATGAAGCATAATAAAGAGCGATACGTCCGCGCGGCCGCCTACAGGCGTCATATCCTATGCGCCGCCTGCGCGGCGGCGCTTCGTGCTTGAGGACGGCCCAAAACCGTCCGCATCATTTTGGAAAGGCGGTGCTCTCTTGAACATATTCGACGTCATGGGCCCCATTATGGTGGGGCCGTCCTCATCCCACACCGCCGGGGCAGTACGTATGGGCTTTGTGGGCCGAAAGCTGCTGGGCTTTCAGCCCGCTCGGGCGGATATCGGACTGCACGGCTCCTTCGCCGCCACCGGCGCCGGACACGGCACCGACAGAGCCATCGTGGCCGGACTGCTGGCCATGAAGCCGGACGATCCCGACATCCCCCACAGCTTCCAGCTGGCCAAGGAGGCCAGAATGCAGGTCAACATCCATACCGTAGACCTGCGGGACGCCCACCCCAACACCGCCGTACTCACCTTGATTGGCGAGCGCGGCCGCACCGTGGTGGTCAACGCCTCCTCCCTGGGAGGCGGCCGCATTCGGGTCAACTCCATCGACGGTATGGCCGCCGCCTTTTCCGGCGACCTGCCCACCCTGGTGGTCCGCAACCAGGACAAGCCCGGCATCGTGTCGGAGGTGAGCTCCTGCCTGGCTCGCCGCGGGATAAACATCGCCAATATGCAGCTCTATCGGGACCGCCGGGAGGGCCTGTCCGTCATGGTGCTGGAGTGCGACCAGACGCTGAGCCCCGAAACCATCAACGATATCCAGCTGCTGGGCGGCGTGGTGCGTTGCATCTATCTGAATTTGGAGGAGGGCTGACCATGTTTGGCTCTGTGAAATCAATGCTCACCGCCTCGGAGAGCGTTCCCCTGTGGCGGGCTGTGCTGGAGGACGACTGCCGGGACCGGGACGCAGACCCCAACGCCAGCCTCGCCCGCATGACACGGCTGTGGCAGGCCATGAAGCAGTCCTTGCTGGATTACGACCCCACCCGCCGCTCCGCCTGCGGCCTGTCCGGCGGGCAGGGCGCGCAGATGGCCACTCTGGCCAACTCCATCTGCGGCCCCTTCATTCAGGAGGTCATCGGCGTAGCCCTCAAGCTGGGGGAGCACAACGCCTGTATGGGCCGCATCGTAGCCGCCCCCACCGCCGGGGCCTGCGGCGTGCTGCCCGCCGTCCTGCTTCCCCTTCAGCGCAAGAACCGGCTCAGCGATGAACAGATGGTGGAGTGTCTGTATGTGTCCGCCGGCTTCGGCCAGGTCATCGCCTCCCGCGCCTCCATCTCCGGGGCGGAGGGCGGCTGTCAGGCGGAGGTGGGCTCCGCCTCGGGCATGGCCGCCGCCGCCCTGGTTCACGCCCGGGGCGGCACCAACGAGCAGATGGCCGCCGCCTGCGCCATGGCGCTGCAAAATGTGCTGGGGCTGGTATGCGATCCGGTGGCCGGCTTGGTGGAGGTCCCCTGTGTAAAGCGTAACGTCATGGGCGCGGTGAATGCCATGTCCTGCGCCGACATGGCATTGGCGGGGCTGGACGGGGCCATCCCCTGCGACGAGGTCATTGACGCCATGGGCGCGGTGGGCCGCGCGCTGCCCTCCTTTCTGCGGGAGACCGGCGAGGGCGGACTGGCCGCCACCCCCACCGGCCGGCGGATTGCGGAGCGGCGCTGACCTGTGGGGGCAAGAGCTGTCCCAGGCTTCACGCCCTGCTGAAGCACACCCGGGCGGGCCGTCCCATTCAGACCTACGAAAACCTGTCGGTCAACTACACAACGGACACCCAGCTTGCCCAGTGGACCGCCTTTATTCTGGCGCACGGCTTGCGGGGCGTGTTCCACGTGGGGACGCGGGACACCTACGACTACACCGCGTTCCTGGACCGGCTGGCGGAGGGTCTGGGCCTGCCCCAGCCCGTTTACCGCGCGGAGCGGAACGATACCGCGGCCTACCAGGCCGTCCTGCCGGGTCGCGGGGAAATTCCGGAGGACTTCCAGCTGTCTGTTAAAGCTGCCCTCAACTATTTGTCTGAGGGTGCCTGTAAGCAGGCCCGCCGTCATTTGACAGCGGGCCCGCTTTTGATACGCATACCCAGCCGATGTAGGCAAAGTTACAGCCGCTTTAGCTCCTGCATCACCCCGTTGATCATGATGCCTGGTACCCAGCCGGACAAGAAATCCCGCAGCTGTTCCAGCGTCACCGTGCGGGCCGCGCCCTGAAGCGGGTGCTTGGCCAGCATGGGGATGCGCTTTTGAAACACCGCCCGGCTTTTCGGGTTGTCCCACAGCTCCCCCAGCGTGATCTGATTTCCACGCAGTTCCATAAAAATCACCTCCGAAAACATACTATGCGCCAAGGGTATTTGTCTGCCATTGTTTCGTTGACAAAACCGGCATACCGTACAGGAAAGGAGCGCACCATGGCAAAGCGCGAAAGAAAAAAGCCAAAAGGCCACGAATGGCGTCACATCGAAAATAAAAAACTGATTTACACCGTGTATTTTATCCTGCGGCTGTCTGTGGTCCTCATGCTCATCGCTCAGTTCTTCAATCAGAACTATGAAAACGTGCTTTTGTGCGTGCTCACCCTGGTGCTGTTCATGCTGCCCTCCGCCTTTGAGCGGCGGCTGCACATCGACCTGCCGGACACCCTGGAAATCATCATTCTGCTGTTCATCTACGCCGCTGAAATTTTGGGAGAGATTCAGTCCTACTACACCCATTTCCACTACTGGGACACCATGCTCCACACCATGAACGGCTTCTTGTGCGCCGCCATCGGCTTCGCCCTGGTGGACATACTCAACCGGGAGGAAAAGGTGTCCCTCCACCTCTCTCCCTTTTTCATGGCGGTCACCGCCTTCTGCTTTTCCATGACCATCGGCGTGCTGTGGGAGTTCTTTGAGTTCTCCATGGACCAGTTCCTCCTGTTCGATATGCAAAAGGACACCGTTTTGAACGCCATTTCCACCGTCAAGCTAGACCCCACAGGCGGCACCACCGCCGTCGTCGTCAAGGGCATCCAGGACGTTATTTTGGTGCTGGACGACGGCTCTCAAATCCCCTTGGGACTGGGAGGCTACCTGGACGTGGGCATTGTGGACACGATGAAGGACCTGTTCGTCAACTTCATCGGCGCCGTGATATTCTCCACCATCGGCTACTTTTATGTGAAGGGCCGCGGCAAAGGAAATTTTGCCACCCGGTTTATCCCCCGCTTTCAGCGCAAGCCCACCGCTCCGCCTGAGCCGCCATCCACCCAGGATGAGGAAGCACCCCCAACGCAAAACGCTGAATAGCGTCGGGATGGCCTGGGCATACTCCTTCTTGTACTCTTAAGAAGGAGGAAATCATTATGTTTAATCAAACCAATCCCAGCATCAAATGCACCGTGAACAGCTGCGCCCACTATAAGGATCAGCGCTGCACCCTGAACGAGATTCAGGTGGGCCACTGCCAGAACAGCGTCTGCAACTGCAAGGAGACCGAGTGCGCGTCCTTCAAACTGGGCGACCACGGCACTTCCTGCGGCTGCCACTAAAAGAAGCGCGAAGAAGCGGTCAGCGAGGGAGCTTGGAACGGAGCGAGGGCAAAAAACCAGGATTTGCGCAGCAAATCTGTATTTTGCCCGAGACACAGCGAAAGCGACCGAGCGCCCTGACCGCTTCGCAGCGTGATCAGGAAGCGCGACGATAGCCGCGCAGGGAAGCTTGGAGCGGAGTGAGCCTTGCAAATACAGGAATCGCACAGCGATTCTGTTTGTGAAGCGAAACGGAGCGAAGCCGCGCGTTACGAACAAGCACAGCGTGACAACAGCCGGAAAACGGGGAAGGGCGTAGTCCTTCCCCGTTTCTTTATAAATTTCCCCAAAATGCGGCCTGAAACCCCCGTCCTTTTGTCTGAGCGGGGAAATTTCCAGGCCGCCAAGCAATTTACATTGACAAACGCGCCGCAAAAAGTTATTATGTCTTTAATACGCTGAATCATACATACGCGCTTTTCCAAAAGCACCGCAGAGCATAGCTCGTCCTGTGTGGGGCGCGGCTGTGCTTTTTTCTCACCAATAAGGAGGTTCTCAATATGCTGATGCGAGGGTCCCAGATCGTGATGGAGTGCCTGCTGGAGCAGGGCGTGGACACGGTGTTCGGCTATCCCGGCGGCACCATTTTAAATATCTACGATGAGTTCGAACTCCACGGCTACGGTGAAAAGATTCACCACTACCTCACCGCCCATGAGCAGGGCGCTTCCCACGCCGCCGACGGCTACGCCCGGGCCACCGGCAAGGTAGGGGTGTGCTTCGCCACCTCCGGTCCCGGCGCCACCAATCTGGTCACCGGCATTGCCACCGCCTATTATGACTCCTCGCCCGTGGTGTTCATCACCTGCAACGTGAGCGAGAACCTCATCGGCAAGGACTCCTTCCAGGAGGTGGACATTACCGGCATCACCATGCCCATTACCAAATGCAATTTCCTGGTAAAAGACGTAAACGAGCTGGCCGACGTCATTCGGGAGGCCTTTGCCATCGCCCGCTCGGGGCGGCCCGGCCCGGTGCTGGTGGACATCGCCAAAAACGTCACCGCCATTCAGGGGGAGTACGAATACCTTCCTCTGGCCGAGCACGCCAATCACGGCCGGCTGGCCACCCTGCTGCGCCGCTCCAACCGGGATTTGAAAAATCCCGAGCCCAACCGGGAGGACATCGACAAGCTGCTGGAGCTCATCGCCCAGTCCCAGCGTCCCATGGTGCTGGTGGGGGGCGGCGTGATCCGCTCCAAGGGCGCGGTGCCCGAGTTCCGCAAGTTTATGGAGCGGCTGGACGCCCCGGTGGGCTCCACCATCATGGGCGGCGGGGCCTGCCCCGGCAATCACCCGCTGTTCACCGGCATGGTGGGGATGCACGGCTCCCATGCCTCCAACATGGCCACCGCCGAGTGCGACCTGCTTATCGCCATCGGCTGCCGGTTTTCCGACCGGGTGGCCACCCACCCCGCCTCCTTCGCCCAAAACGCCAAAATCGTCCACATCGACATCGACCGGGCGGAGATCGACAAAAATGTCCAGACCTACCACCACATCATCGGGGACGCCCGGCGGGTGCTGGAGCTGCTCAACAAAAAGCTCCCCCAGCACGATTACACCGCCTGGAAGGACCAGGTATTTGCCCGGAAGGAGCTGCCGCTGAAAAAGGACGACATCCTTCACGCCCACGAGATTTTAGAGACCATCTCCGAGCTGACGGGGGGCGATGCCATCATCGCCACCGACGTGGGCCAGCATCAGATGTGGTCCTGCCAGTATTACCACTTCTCCCGGCCGGGCCAGCTGCTCACCAGCGGCGGCTTCGGCACCATGGGCTTCGGCCTGGGGGCCGCCATGGGGGCCAAAGTGGGCAACCCAGACAAGGTGGTGGTCCACTGCACCGGGGACGGCTGCTTCCGCATGAACTGCCACGAGCTGGCCACAGTGGAGCACTATAACCTCCCCATCATCACCGTTATCTTTGACAACCGCACCCTGGGCATGGTTCGCCAGTGGCAGAACCTCATCTACAGCAAGCGCTTCTCCCAGACCACCCTGGACCGCGGCCCCGACTTCGTGAAGCTGGCGGAGGCCTACGGGCTGAAAGGCTTCAGGGCCAAAAATCAGGCGGAGTTCGAGGACGCCTTCCGGCAGGCACTGGAGGCGGGCCGGGGCTGCGTCATCGACTGCGCCATCGACATGGACGCCATGGTCCACCCCATGGTGAACGGCGGCACCCCCGTCACCGAGTTCCTGCTACATTGAGGAGGGAGAAAGCCATGAATACCATCGTGAAACGCCACACCCTGTCCGTACTGGTGGAAAACACCGCCGGCGTGCTCAGCCAGGTGTCCCGGCTGTTCTCCCGAAAGGGATATAACATTGAGTCCCTGGCTGTGGGCACCACCGATGACCCTGCGGTGTCCCGCATCACCATCGAGGTGCTGTGCGGCGAGCAGCAGGTGGGCCAGATCATCAACCAACTGCGCAAGCAGCTCTCCGTCTACTCCGTGCGGCTGCTCCCCCCGGAGCAGTCCATCCGCCGGGAGCTGGTGCTCATCAAGGTCCGGGCGGAGAGCCGGGAGGTGCGCAACGAGGTCATCCAGATCGCCAACATCTTCCGGGCGTCCATCATCGACGTGTCCACCCAGAGCCTCACCCTGGCCATCATCGGCCAGGAGTCCAAGGACGATGCCCTGGAAAAGCTGCTGGCGGAGTTCGGTATCCTGGAGTTGGTGCGCACCGGCATGGTGGCCCTGGAGCGGGGCGAAGCTACCATTCGCAACAACTCCGGCAACAAGGTCCGGGACGAATTCGACCTGGGCAAAAACATCCTGTAATTGTATCACGGTTATCATTCTTTTCCCCTCCTCCGTGATATGATACTCAGAAAGCGTATCCATTGCGTTCAATTCTAACATATAAGGAGTGTTCACCATGGCAAAAATGTATTACGAGAAGGACTGCGACCTGAGTTACCTCAAGGGCAAAAAAATCGCCATCATCGGCTACGGCTCCCAGGGCCACGCCCATGCCCTGAACCTGAAGGACTCCGGCTGCGATGTGTGCGTGGGTCTGCGGGAGGGCTCCAAGAACTGGGCCAACGCAGAAAAGGCCGGGCTGGCGGTGAAGACCGTCCCCGCCGCCGCGGAATGGGCGAACATCGTAATGATGCTCATCAACGATGAGGTGCAGGCTGAGGTCTACAAGAAGGACATCGCCCCCCACATGACCGAGGGCAAGGCTCTGGCCTTCGCCCACGGCTTCAACATCCGCTACCAGCAGATCGTCCCTCCCGCCGGGGTGGACGTGTTCATGGCCGCCCCCAAGGGCCCCGGCCACACCGTGCGCTCCACCTATGTGGCGGGCAAGGGCGTGCCCTGCCTGGTGGCGGTGGAGCAGGACGCCACGGGCCACGCCTATCAGATCGCCCTGGCCTACATCGCGGGCATCGGCGGCGCCAGGGCCGGCGTGATGGAGACCACCTTCCACGACGAGACCGAGACCGACCTGTTCGGCGAGCAAACCGTGCTGTGCGGCGGCGTGGTGGACCTGATGCGCTGCGGCTTCGAGGTGCTGGTGGAGGCCGGGTATGAGCCGGAGAACGCCTATTTTGAGTGCATCCACGAGATGAAGCTCATCATCGACCTGATCAACAAGGGCGGCGTAGCGGCCATGAATTTCTCCATCTCCGACACCGCCGAGTTTGGCGAGTACGTCAGCGGCCCCCGGGTCATTCCCCACGAGGAGACCAAGGAGCGTATGCGCGCCGTGCTCAGCGACATCCAGGACGGCACCTTCGCGGGCAAGTGGATCGCAGAGAACAAGAACGGCCGCACCTTCTTCAACTCCAAGCGCCAGCAGCTCAAAAAGCATCAGATGGAAATCGTGGGCGGCGAGCTCAGGAAAAATATGATCTGGGGCGGCGACAACGACCTGGATACGGCGTCCAACTAAAAACCGCCCGCAGGGCGGCCCCAAATCGCAACCCAGCGAAGCGGTTGCGATTTGGAGAGGAGCCACAGCGCAATGAGCGAGCTTTCGCCGCAGACGGAAGCGAGGGATATGGAGCTTGCGGCGACGAGGGGCGGGGACAGCGATCCGGACACCGCATCCAACTAAAAATCAGCCCTCCGCAAACCAAGACAAAAGAAAAGGGTTGACAATCTTCACCAAAACGGATATACTAAGCAAGCACGGTAAAATTTATGAAAGGAGGCGTACAAAATGATGAAGTTTTTTGCAGTGGCAACTGGAATGTATCAGAACTCCGGGGGAATTTTGTGCGCCTTCGGAATGGATTAGGCATCCATTCCGTCTGTTTTGGCTTGCAGCGTCCCTCTGAAAAGAGGGACGCTTTTTGCGTTTCAGGCGGAGTCTGCGCCGTTATACGGCGTGCCTATGTGGAAAGGAGGACCTTATGGAGACGGAAATCAAACTGCCGCGGCGAGAAAAAACCGGGATCATTCTGCACTATCTGGGCGGGAACTGGAGCTTTTTCATCGCGGCAATCGCACTGGCATACCTGAATACCATCTGCAACGCGGTGATTCCCCAGATCATCCGCATCACGGTGGACGGCGTGCTGGACGTGAAAGAGCTCAGACTGCCGGCACTGATCCAGAGCCTGCTGCCGCTGGAGCAGCTCCGGGCGGACCCGCTGCGGGCGCTGTGGCTGGCGGCGGGGGGCGTGGCCCTGGCCGCGGCAGTGCGCGGCGTGTGCATTTACGGGATGCGGGTCAATTTGGCCAAGGGCTCGGAGGGCTTTGTGAAAAAAATCCGGGATGACCTGTACGGCCACATTCTGCGCCTGAGCTTTGACTGGCACACCTCCCACGCCACCGGCGACGTCATTCAGCGCTGCACCTCCGACGTGGAGGTCATCCGCACCTTCGTGTGTAATCAGCTCATGGAGGTGCTGCGCACGGTTTTCGTGGTGGTGCTGTACGTGGGCATCATGCTGTCCATGAACTGGCGGCTGGCCCTGGTATCCATCGCCTTCATCCCCATTTCCCTGCTGGCCTCCTGGGTGTTCTACGGGAAGATTTCCTCCCGCTTCTTAGAGGCCGACCAGGCGGAGGGAGCGCTGACCACCTGCGCCCAGGAAAATCTCACCGGCGTGCGGGTGGTGCGGGCCTTTGGCCGGGAGCGGTACGAGCTGGACCGCTTCGGCGAGAAAAACAACCACTTTTCCCAGCTTTGGGTGCGCCTGGGCAAGCTGCTCAGCATATACTGGGCCTCCGGCGCGCTGATCACCTGCGCCCAGGTTATGGCCGTGATTGTGGCCGGAACGGTGGAATGTGTCAACGGCGGGCTGTCCCTGGGCGATTTTCTGGCCTTTGTCACCTACAATAGCGCCCTGGCCTGGCCAGTGCGCTCCCTGGGCCGGGTGCTGTCCGACATGAGCAAGGCGGGGGTATCCATGGACCGGGTTGGCTACATTCTGCGCGCCCAGGAGGAGCAGGACGACCCGGACGCCCAAAGCACCGCCCTATCCGGCGACATTGTATTTGACCACGTCACCTTTGGCTACGAGGGCCAGGAGGTGCTCAAGGACGTATCCTTCACCATCCCCTGGGGATCCACCTTCGCCATTTTGGGGGGCACCGGGTCGGGCAAATCCACCCTAGTTCACCTGCTGGACCGGCTGTACGATTTGAAGGACGGCCAGGGGGCCATCACCATCGGCGGAGTGGACATCCGAAATATCAAGCGGGAAACCCTGCGCCGGCAGATCGGTTTGGTCCTTCAGGAGCCCTTCCTGTTCTCCCAGACCATCAAGGAGAACATCGCCGTCACCCGGCCGGACGTGCCGGAGGACGAGCTGCGCGGCTGCGCCGGCGTGGCCTGCGTGGACGAGGCCATCACTGAGCTGGCCGAGGGCTATGACACCGTGGTGGGCGAGCGGGGCGTCACCCTGTCCGGCGGGCAGAAGCAGCGGGTGGCCATCGCCCGAATGCTGCTGCAAAACGCACCGCTGATGATATTCGACGACTCCCTGTCCGCCGTGGATGCGGAGACGGACGCCAAAATCCGCGCCGCCCTGAAGCAGCGCATGGCGGACGCCACCGTCATCCTCATCTCCCACCGGGTGACTACGCTGATGCAGGCCGATAAAATCCTGGTGCTGGACGGCGGACGGGTGGCGGACGTGGGGTCCCACGCCGAGCTCATCTCCCGCCCCGGTATTTATAAGGAAATCTACGACATTCAGATGAGCAGCGATGACCGTGCGCTCATCCAGGAAAGGGGGAACGCCTGATGGCCGCCATTGACGAACAGGAGTATACAAAATCCTTTGACCTGACAATATGGAAGCGCCTGCTGCCCATTTTGGGCCGCTACAAAAAAATCATGGTGCTGATGCTTCTCATTAACAGCCTCACCGCTGTGGTGGATGTCATCATCCCCCTGTTTCAGCAGTATGCCATCCGCCACTTCATTGAAGGAAAAACCCTGGACGGCCTGCCCGCCTATGTGTTCGCATACGCGGCGGCCATTCTGCTGGAGGCGGCAATGGTGGTGGGCTTTGCCCGCCGGGCCATGCACGTGGAGATGTATATGGGCCGGGATATGCGCCAGGACCTGTTCCGGCATTTGCAGACCCTGTCCCTGTCCTTTTACAACGTCACCCCGGTGGGCTACCTCATCACCCGGGTGATGAACGACACCAACCGCATCGCGGCAAATATGGCCTGGAGCCTGACGGATATGGCCTGGTCGCTGCTGTATATCCTGGGAGCCTTTGGGGCTATGCTGGTTCTCAACTGGCGGCTGGCCCTGGTGGTGATTACGGTGGTCCCCGTCATCGCCCTGCTCACCGTGTATTTTGAGCCCCGCATCCTCCACTGGAACCGGAGGGTGCGCAAGCTCAACTCCAAAATCACCGGCGCGTTCAACGAGGGTATCGGCGGCGCGAAAACCTCCAAAACCCTGGTCATCGAGGAACAGAGCATCGGCAGCTTTCGGGAACTCACCGGCTCCATGCGCCGCTCCGCCGTTCGGGCCTCCCGGCTCAATGCGGTGTATATCCCGCTGACCCTGTTTTTCTCGTCCATGACGGTGGCCATCGTGCTGCTGCAGGGCGGATACCTGGTGGTGGACCAGGTGCTGGACATCGCCACCCTGTCGGTGTTCGTGTCCTACGCCATGGGCATCTTTGAACCCATCCAGGCCCTGGCGGCCAATTTGGCGGAGTTCATCGCCCTTCAAGCCTCCATCGAACGGGTGACCGGCCTCATGGATGAGACCCCAAAAATCACCGACACCCCAGAGGTAATTGAGAAATACGGCGATTGTTTTGACCCCAAGCGGGAAAACTGGGAGCCTATCCGGGGCGATATTGAATTCAAGGACGTGACCTTCCGCTACCCTGACGGCGGGGACAACGTGCTGGAGCACTTTTCCCTCCACATCCCGGCGGGGACCACCGTAGCCATTGTCGGTGAGACAGGGGCTGGTAAGTCTACACTTGTCAACCTGGCCTGCCGCTTCTTTGAGCCCACCCAGGGTCAAATTCTCATCGACGGCCGGGATTACCGGGAGCGCAGCCAGCTCTGGCTCCACTCCTCCATCGGCTACGTACTGCAAAGCCCTCACCTGTTTTCCGGCACTGTCCGGGAGAATATCCGCTATGGCCGGCTGGACGCCACTGACGAGGAGGTCGAGGCGGCGGCCAGAGCGGTGTCCGCCGACACGGTGGTGGCCAAGCTGGAAAAGGGCTGGGACAGCGACGTGGGCGAGGGGGGCGACCGCCTTTCCACCGGCGAGAAGCAGCTGATCTCCTTTGCCCGGGCGGTGCTGGCCGACCCCCGCATCTTTGTGCTGGACGAGGCCACCTCCTCCATCGACACTCAAACCGAACAGCTCATCCAGCAGGCTATCGACCATCTGCTGCGGGACCGCACCTCCTTCCTGATTGCCCACCGGCTGTCCACCATCCGCAAGGCGGATATGATTTTAGTGGTGCGGGACGGTAAAATCGTGGAGCAGGGCACCCATGAGACCCTGCTGCGGGCCAAGGGCTACTACCATGACCTGTACAGCAAGCAGTTTGCCGAGGAAAACGCAGCGAAAATCCTGGGGGCGTAGAAAGATTCCCACCCCCGCTGGCGCGGAGGTGGGTGCTGCCACATTCATTTCGCCAGGAAAACGAGGCGAAGATTCTGGGGACGTAACAACTCTCCAAAAGGAGGCATTCCATGATCCGCATTGAGGAAATCCCTGTGGAGCGGGCGCAGGAATTCTGGGAAATTCAGTTTGAATACTTGGTGAACGACGAAATAGTGGTTACGGACGAAGAAAAGGCATATTTCTCTGGCCGCGAATACCGGAGCCACCTGGAAAAGCTGATGCGCCGCCGCCCGGATCAGCTCCACATGATCTATTTTGTCCGGGACGGCGTCCGGATCGGCGCGTCCCAATACTGCACCTACAAGACCGAGGACGGCAAGTGCTTCCTCCTGGATTTCTGGGTGTTCCCGGACTTCCGGGGGCAGGGCACGGGCCGCGCCTGCTGGGCCGCCCTGGCGGACTACACCGCGGCGGACGGCGCGGCCTACTACACCCTGAACTGGGCCAAGGAGGACTCCCACAGATTTTGGCTGTCCAACGGCTTCACGGACGATGGCAAAGACGAATACGGCTCCCCGTTGATGATAAAACGATGAAAAGGGCCCTGCCGCAGCGCGGCAGGGCCTTTCGTTCTTTGATTACGCCTGTACGTCCACCTGGGGGGCGGACACAGGAACATCTGCGACCTGGGCGGTCTCCACAGCCGAAGAATACCCCTGCACTGCGGCCTCCATGGACGCCTGAGCACTGACGCCCAGCTGCTCCGCCTGGGCCTTCAGCTCCATTTTTGTGGCAGTGAGCTGGTTGGCGAAGCGGTTGGCAATTTCCGTCTCCCGAAAATAGCCGCTCTCACGAATTTTCCGCATGGTCTGCTTGCGCTGAACCTCGCGGCGCACGCGCTGGGCCTCCCGGTTTCGATTGTTCTGAGCCATCCGTTTTTGACGGGCCCGGGCCAACTGCTCCCGGTTCAGCTCCAGCTTCTTTTTTCCCGCCCGGCCCACAGCCTTTTGCAGCTGCCCAATGGCGGCGCGGATTTGGTCGGCGTGGTCGGGATCGCTGCGCTGGGCGGCCTGAAGCTGGGCGATGCGGCGGCGTGCGTACCCCGCAGCGGAACTCACCTCCGCCTGGTTTCGGGCCCGGCTCAGCCGGGCATAGGCCTCCAACGGGGCGTCCCCATACCGAGGCGTGGTCTTGGCCAGCTTGAACCGCTCCCGCTGGGCGTCCGCCTTTTCCTTGGCGTCCCGAATCATCTCCGCCAAGCTTGTGCTGTGTTCATCCTGCTTTCTGAGAGACTGCGCCAGCAGGCTGAGCGCCGCTTCCTCAGACTGCTGTTCCTCCCGGCCCACGCCGGAGACCGCCTGAATTGCCATTGGTCCCGCCTCCTCTCCACCCTGTTTATTATTATATCGGCCAACTGGGAGGGATAGGAAAGGGGGCGCCGGCAATTATTTTTTGACGGCGCGGGGCTGAAGCGGAGTCCCCTCGCTGTACATCCGGCGGAACAGGTGCATCAGGATGACCACTGCCGCAGTGGCCAGCACCACCTCCGCCACCAACTGGGCATAAGCCACGCCGTACACGGGAAACAGGCGGTTGAGGATGAACAGAGCGGGAATTTCCAGCACAATCTTGCGCAGCAGAGCAAAGACGAGCGAATAGCGCCCCAGACCGCAGGACTGGAACACGCCCACTGCCAGAAAGTCCAGGCAGAGGAAGGGCTGGGCCAGGCACATTCCCCTGAGGAATTGAGCGCCATAGCCCACCACCGCCTCGTTGTCCATAAACAGGGCCACGATGGAACCCGCGCCGACGAAGTACACGGCGGTGAGCGCGATGAGGAACGTGCCGGCAATTTTTATGTAGAAAAATAACGTATCCTTCATGCGGTTCACATTGCCGCTGGCGTAGTTGTAGCTAATCAGTGGCATAATTCCCTGGGACAGCCCAAACGTCACCTGCATGGGGATCATATTGATTTTCTGTACGATTCCCATGGCGGCCACAGCGTCGGGGCCGGATGCGGCAGTGAAGTTGTTCAGCACCGTCATGCCCGTTACGTTTAGCAGATTCTGAATTGCAGCGGGCACGCCTACGGCACAGATGCCCAGCACGATCTTGCCGCTGTGAGGCAGCATGGCGGGGCTGATCGAGATGTAGGTCCTCCCCCGCTTGACCGCCAGCAGCACCAGGAAATACAGGCACGCCACGCAGTTGGACAGAAATGTGGCGCAGCCGGCCCCTGCCGCGCCCATATTCAGCCCCCATGGCATAATGAAAATGGGGTCCAGCACAATATTGAGCAGACAGCCGCTCATGCTGCCGATGCTGGCGTGGAGGGAGGCCCCCTCCGAGCGCACCATATACGCCATCACCACGTTGAGGATGGACGGAGCGGCGCCGCAGGTAGCAGTCCAGAACATATATTCCCCGGTAGCGGCGGCGGTGGACGAATCCGCACCCAGCACCATGAGCAAGGGAGAGCGGAACACGGTCACAAGCAGCGAGAACAGCAGGCCGCTAGCCAGGGCGCAGTAGAAGCCGATAGCGGAGCTTTTGCGCACGGTGTCATAATCCCGGCTGCCCAGGGCGCGGCTCATCATGCTGGAGGAACCCACGCCAAACAGATTGTTTACCGCGTTAAAGGCCAGCAACACCGGCGAGGCCAACGTAACCGCCGAGGTCTGGATCGGCGCGTTGAGCAGGCCGACGAAATAGGTGTCCGCCATGCTGTAGATGATGGCAACCAGGCTGCTGATCACGGTGGGGATGCCCAGGGTGAGCACAGCCCGGGAGATAGGCACGGACTCAAACAAGGCCGATTTCTGTGTATCCTCCATAGTAGCACCTCATTTCTTGTTTGCTGGTTTTTATCAATATTATAGCACAGAGTGCGGCAGATGAAAACAGATAGTTTTGTGGGGAAATAGCACAGAGGAAGCCATTTTTGAATTGCCAAATTCTCCGAAAAGGAGTATACTTGAGAAGATATCGGAAACGGAGGAATGACCATGGAACTCAAAGTGGGAATGAAAGGCCGGGCGGAAACGGTGGTGGTCCCGGAAAATACCGCTCAGGCGGTGGGCTCCGGGCTGGTGCCCGTGTTTGCCACGCCCCATATGATCGCCCTGATGGAAAACGCCGCCGTCAATGCGGTGCAGGCTCAGCTGGCGGCGGGCGAGGGCACGGTGGGCACCCGGCTGGATGTGACTCACGACGCCGCCACCCCTGTCGGCATGAACGTGTGGGCGGAGGCGGAGCTCACGGCGGTGGAGGGCCGCAAGCTCACTTTCGCCGTCGCCGCCTTTGACGCGCGGGATCAGATCGGCGGGGGAACCCACGAACGCTTTATCATCCAAACTGAAAAATTCCTGGCCCGGGTGGAGGCCAAAGGGTAAAAGACAGCCGTCCAAAAAATGGACGGCTGTCTTTTTCATTTGTCAGGCGTTGAACACGTACTTGTCCAGCCGCTCAAAGGCCTCCCGCACTCTGGACAGGGGGAGAGCCAGATTGACGCGAATGTGGCACGGGCCGTGGAACATTCGCCCGTCCTGCCAGGCCACGCCCACATCCCACCCCATTTTCTCCAGCTCGTCGACGGTTTTTCCGTGCTTAGCGCACCAGTCCGTGCAATCCAAAAACAGCATATAGGTCCCCTGGGGCTTGGACACCTTCACCCCTTCAAAGCGCTGGGCGATGTAATCGCAGGCGAAGTCTACGTTTCCGGCGAGCACCTGGCACAGCTCGTCCAGCCACTCCTGGCCCTCCGGGCCGTACGCCCCCACCAGGGCGTGCATGGACAGAACATTCATGTCATTATAGTGGCACAGGGAGGACTCCTTCTCCATCCGCTCCCGCAGCCACTGGTTATACACGATGTGGTAGCTCCCCACCAGCCCCGCCAGATTGAAGGTCTTGGAGGGGGCATATATGGCCGCGGTGCGCTGCCGGGCATCCTCGCTGACACTCTGGGTTGGGATGTGCCTGTGATTCCCCAAAATGATGTCCGACCAAATCTCATCAGACACCACATAGACGTTGTGCTTTCGGAACAGCTCCATAGCCCGCTCCAGCTCCCAGCGCTCCCACACCCGGCCGCAGGGGTTATGGGGAGAGCATAACACTGTGGCGTGGATGTGATTGTCCACGATTTTCTTCTCCATATCGTCAAAATCCATCCGCCACACATTGTCTTCATCCAAAAGCAGCGGACTGTGAACAATCCGGTAGCCATTGTTGGTAAGGCTGCCGGTGAAACCGATATAGGTGGGCGAGTGGAGCAGCACCTTATCACCCCTGGAGCACACAACGTTCAGCGCAGTGATCACTCCGCCCAGCACCCCGTTTTCATAGCCGATATGCTCCTTGGACAGCCCGGTGACGCCGTTGCGTTCCTCGTGCCAGCGGATGATAGCGTTATAATAATCATCGGTGGCGGAGAAATAGCCAAAGGCAGGGTGCTGCGCCCGCTCGATGATGGCGGCGGGAATCGTGGGAACGGTGGGGAAGTTCATATCCGCCACCCACATGGGGATGGCGTCGAAGCCCTCACGGGGGGCGCTGGGGGCGAAACCGCCGGGCTGTCCAATGGCATCCACAGCAATGGCGTCCCGTCCGCAGCGGTCCATGATGGAGGTGAAATCGTATTTCATAGGAAATCGTTCCCTTCTAAAGTGAAGTGAAATGAATGGGTCCGCCGGCTTGGCGGCTCATGTTATGCCTCTTTTACAGCAGGTGGAAGCTGGCGATGAGCCCAGAAAACACGATGGACACGGTGGACACCAGCTTGATGAGGATGTTCAGCGCGGGCCCGGCAGTATCCTTGAAGGGGTCGCCCACGGTGTCGCCGATGACGGCGGCCTTGTGGCACTCCGAGCCCTTGCCTCCATGGTGCCCGGATTCAATGTACTTTTTCGCGTTGTCCCAGGCGCCGCCCGCGTTGGACATGAACACCGCCACGGCGAAGCCGGTGACGGACACCCCGCCCAGCAGACCCACAACCCCTTCCACGCCTAAAATCAGGCCGGTGACGATGGGCACGATGATGGCCAGCAAAGAGGGCTTCACCATCTCCCGCAGAGCCCCCTTGGTGCACAGGGCCACACAGGAGGCATAGTCCGGGTCGGCGGAGCCGTCCATGATTCCGGTGATCTCCCGGAACTGGCGGCGCACCTCCACCACAATGGACTGGGCCGCCCGCTGCACCGCGCTCATGGTGAAGGCGGCGAACACAAAGGTGAGCATAGCTCCCAGGAACAGCCCCACCAGCACAGCAGGGTTGGTCAGCGACAGGTCGATGGCCTCCGTCTTAGCGGTGACGATGTCCACATAGCTCACCAACAGAGCCAGGGCAGTGAGAGCGGCAGAGCCGATGGCGAACCCCTTACCAGTGGCGGCAGTGGTATTGCCCAGGGAATCCAGGGCATCGGTGCGCTCCCGCACCTCCTCGCCCATGCCGGACATCTCTGCGATGCCGCCGGCGTTGTCCGCCACGGGGCCGTAGGCATCGGTGGCCAGGGTAATGCCCAGGGTGGACAGCATCCCCACCGCGGCAATGCCGATGCCATACAGCCCCCGGGAGAAGCTGGAGGCATAGTGGTCGGCGGCGGTGGCAAGCGAGCCGCCCGCGGCGATGAAGGACACAATCACCGCCACGCCCACAATGAGAATGGGGGCGATGGTGGACAGCATTCCCAGGGAAAGCCCGCCGATGATGGTAGTGGCCGCGCCGGTCTCGGTGGCGTCGGCCAGACCCTGGGTGGGCTTATAGGTGTCGGAGGTGTAGTACTCGGTGAAGTAGCCAATGGCGCAACCACCGATGAGGCCGCACAGGATGGCGATATATATCCCCCAGCTGCCCAGCAGGAAATAGGTCAGCGGGGCGGCGGCGATGGCGGACAAAACAGCGGCAGTATAGGTGCCCTTGCGCAGCGTGCCCAGCAGCTCCCGCTGGGAAGCCCCCTCCTTGGTCTTGATGAGATAGGAGCCCAGGACGGAGCACACAATGCCTACCGCCGCCAGCAGAATGGGTAGCAGCATGGCCTCCCACGCCTTGCCAGCGCCGGAATAGGCCGCCACCCCCAGGGCGAAGGTAGCCAGGATGGACCCCACGTAGGACTCGTACAGGTCCGCCCCCATGCCCGCCACGTCGCCCACGTTGTCGCCCACGTTATCGGCGATGGTGGCGGGGTTGCGGGGATCGTCCTCCGGGATGCCCGCCTCCACCTTGCCCACCAGGTCCGCGCCCACGTCGGCCGCCTTGGTGAAAATGCCGCCGCCCACCCGGGCGAACAGGGCCATGAAGGAGGCGCCCATGCCGAACATCACCATGGTCTGGGCGATCTGGGGGGCGTCGTACCCTGCGATGTACTTCAGAATGTGGAACCAGATGGACACGTCCAGCAGGCCCAGCCCCACCACCGTGAAGCCCATAACGGACCCGGCGGAAAAGGCCACGTTCAGCCCCCGGTTCAAGCTCTCCGACGCGGCCTGGGCAGTGCGGGCGTTGGCGGAGGTGGCCACCTTCATGCCCACAAAGCCCGCCAAGGCTGAGTACACTCCACCGGTGAGGAAGGCGAAGGGGATGAACCAGTTGTCCAGCTGTCGGAATACGCACAGCAGAAGCAACACGGCGAACACCACCAGGAACACTTTAAACACGGTGGCATACTGATGGCGCAGATAGGCGTTGGCCCCCTCCCGAATGGCGGAAGCGATCTTCTTCATGGCGTCGCTGCCCTCAGAAAAGGACAGAACCCGACGGGCCTGGACAACGGCGAACAGCAGGGCCAGACCCCCTGCGGCTAATCCCAGCCAAAATAAATGCTGCGTACCCAAAACGGCATTGCTCCTCTCTGTCGGCCCCCTGGCTGCGCGGCAAGGCCTCTTATTTCTGTTTACTATTTTACATAATTTTTAGAAGGTTTGCAAGATAAAAATGCGCCTTTTCACCTAAAAGATGAAAAGGCGCATGATATTTTTTTAACAATTTGCTCAAGACCGCTTCCACGCGCTGCGGCTGAACAGAACAAGTATGGGGAACATTTCCAACCGGCCCAGCACCATTAGAAAGGACAGCACCAGCTTGCTCAGCACCGAAAAGGCGGCGAAATTCCCCGCCGGACCCACCATTTCCAAACCCGGTCCCACGTTGCTGATGCAGGTGATGACGGCGGTCAGAGTAGTGCCAAAGGAGAAATTGTCCAGCCCCACTACGATGGCCATGCCAAACACCAGAAACAGGTTGATGATGAAATAGCACTGGGTGGTGTGGAGCGTAGCTTCCGACAGAGGCGCGCCGTCTAAGCGGACCACGGACACGGCTCGGGGATGGATGATGGAGCGAACCTCCCGCCGGGCGGAGCGGATCAGAATCAAAATCCGGCTGCACTTGATACCGCCGCCGGTGGAACCGGCACAGGCGCCGATGAAGGTGAGCACTACCAACAGCACCTTGGAGAACTCAGGCCACAGCTCATAGTTGGCGGACGAAAAGCCGGTGGTGGACACGATGGACGCCACCTGAAAGGCAGCGTACCGCACGCACTCCCCTACGCCGTGGTAAATATCCCGGATGTTCCAGGCGATGGCCACGGTGGAGACCGCCACCATAATCAGGAAAAACCGCAGCTCATCGCTTTTCAGGGCCTGCTTTGCCTTACCCGTGAGGACCAAAAAGTATACCGCGAAATTCACCGAAAACAACAGCATGAAGACGGTGATGATGATCTCCACCATCGGGTTGCCGAAAGAGCCTACGGACGCGTTCATATTGGAAAAACCGCCGGTTCCGGCTGTGGACATGGCATGGGTGACGGAGTCGTACCAGTTCAGCCCCGCCACGCGCAGGCACAGCGCCTCCAGCACGGTGAGCGCCAGATAGATGGTGTATAAAATTTTGGAGGACTGCGAGGCCCGGGGCACCAGCTTGCTCTTTACCGGACCGGGACTCTCCGCCCGAATGAGAAAGTTGGAGCTGATGCCCAAAAAGGGCAGCAGGGCGGCGGTGAGGATCAGCACCCCCATCCCCCCCAGCCAGTGGGTGAAGGAGCGCCAGAACAAAAGTCCCATGGGCAGCCCCTCAATGGCGGTGAGGATGGTGGCGCCGGTGGTGGTGAAGCCGGAGATGGTCTCAAAAAAACAGTCCACATAGGGGCCGAACTGCCGGGAAAACCAAAATGGCAGCGCCCCAAACACCCCGAACAGAACCCAGATCAGGCCCACGGTAAAAAAACCCTCCCGGGCAAAAAAATCCTTTTTGGGGTGAAAAAGGAATACCGGGACGCAGGCAGCGGCCAGGATAATCAAGATGGAGCACAAAAAGGGAATCGGGTTCTCCCCGTAGAGGAGGGACACCGCCAGGGGAATCAGCATAGCCCCCGCCTCGATCAGCAGGGAGAAGCCGGTGATGCGCGCAACCAGTTTAAAATTCATGGCGCTCAGCCCCCCGCGCCAAAGGAGTCGGCATAAATGTCGTTTAGGTCCAGAATGCCGCTGTCCCGGGCCACCACGATCACATTGTCGCCGCTCTCCAGGGTGGTGGAGCCCTCCGGGATGATGACCTTCGTCCCCCGGACAATGACGGCAATGAGGATACCGCGGCGCAGCTTCAAATCCTTCAAGGGAATGCCCAGGTTCTGGGTGGTGGGAGCCACCACGAACTCCATGGCCTCCGCCCGCCCCTCCGCAATTCGGTACAGAGCGGTCATAGCGCTGCCCTTGGAGTTTTGCAGGCCCCGAATCAGCCGGAGAATCTGCCCCGCCGTGGTGAGCTTGGGGGACACCACCGACTCCACCCCGGCGGAGTGGGCGATGGAGGTGTAATTCTGCCGGTTGGACTTGGCCACCACCTTAGGCACTCCGGCCTGGTGGGCATAGAGGGAGATGATGAGGTTGTCCTCGTCCCGGTCGGTGAGGGCGATAAAGGCGTCGCTGGCAGCCATGCGCTCCTCGGTGAGCAGCTCAGGGTCGGTGCCGTCGCCGTGGATGATGAGGCTGTGAGGGAAATCCTCCGCCAGCTGGCGGCAGCGCATCTCACTTTTGTCCACCACCTTACAGCTCATGCCCAGCCGCTCTAACTGAATGAGCAGGTAGAAGGCGATGCGCCCGCCGCCGATGATGAACACGTTGCGGATGCGGTGGCTGTGCCGGCCCAGCAGCTTGAAAAACTGGTGGACGCCGTTGGGGGTGCCCGCCATATAGACCCGGTCGTCCTTGGCCAACACGGTGTTGCCGTTGGGGATAAACACCTCGCTCCCCCGCTCCACCGCGCAGAACAGCACGGGCAGGTCCTGGATTTTGGACGACAGGGAGGCCAAGGAGTGCCCAGCTAAAAAGTCAGCCTCCTGAATGTGAAAGGAGATCAGCTCCACCTGACCACGGGCAAATGTGTCGATATTGGCGGCGGAGGGAAAGCGCAGCAGCCGGGAGATTTCCACCGCCGCAGCCAGCTCCGGGTTGATGAGCAGGGTGATCCCCAAATCCCGCTTCAAAGAGTCCAGATCGCTGGCATACTCGGCGCTGCGCACCCGGGCCACAGTGTAGGGCACGCCGATGCGGTGGGCGCAGTGGCAGCACAGCAGATTGATCTCATCAGAGCCGGTGGCGGCGATGAGCACCTCGCACTCCCGCGCCCCGGCCTCCATCAAAAGATCCCGCGAAGCACAATTCCCCTTCAGGCACATCACATCCAGCTGGTTGGACAGCCGCTCCAGCGTACTGTCCGAGATATCCACAATCGTGACGCTGTGGCCCTCATCCGACAGATGCTCCGCCACAGTGGCTCCCACTTTACCGGCCCCAGCGATGATGATATTCAAAGCAATCAGCTCGATTCCTTAAAAAGTCGTAAAGCGCGGTGCATTCCCGCAGAGGCGGCGGATTGGGCCGCTTCTGCGGGAATGTCTCAGCTCACTCCAGCACCGCCCCGCGGGCGGCGGAGGCGACCAGCTTGGCATACCGGGCCAGGTAGCCCGTTTTGATCTTCGGCTCCGGACACACCCAGGCGGCCCGGCGCTGGGCCAGCACAGCCTCATCCACCAGCAGCTCAATTTTGCAGGCGGGTATGTCAACGGAGATTTGGTCCCCCTCCTCCACCAAGGCGATGGGACCGCCTTGAGCGGCCTCAGGACAGACGTGGCCGATGGCCGCGCCCCGGGTGGCGCCGGAGAAACGCCCGTCGGTGACGAGCGCTACGCTCTCCCCCAGCCCCATACCGCAGATGGCGGAGGTGGGGTTGAGCATCTCCCGCATACCAGGGCCGCCCTTGGGGCCCTCGTAGCGAATCACCACCACGTCGCCCGCGTGAATTTTTCCGGCGTAAATGGCCTCGATGGCCTCCTCCTCGCAGTTGAACACCCGGGCAGGGCCCTGGTGGCGCATCATCTCATCCGCCACGGCGGAGCGCTTCACCACGCAGCCCTCGGGGGCCAGGCTGCCCTTGAGCACGGCGATGCCGCCGTCGGGAGAGTAGGGATTGTCGATGGGCCGGATGAGCTCCGGATTCCGGTTGACCACGCCCTCCAGGTTCTCCCCCAACGTTTTGCCGGTGCAGGTGAGCACAGAGGTGTCCAGCAGACCGGCCTTGTTCAGCTCCGCCATGACCGCGTGGACGCCCCCCGCACCCTCCAGGTCCTCCATATAGGTGTCGCCGGCGGGGGCCAGATGGCACAGGTTGGGGGTTTTGCCGGAAATCTCGTTGGCTCTGTCCAAATCCAGCTCGATGCCGCACTCATGGGCGATGGCGGGCAGGTGGAGCATGGTGTTGGTGGAACAGCCCAGGGCCATGTCCACCGTCTCCGCGTTGTGGAAGGCGGCCTCGGTCATGATGTCCCGGGGCTTGATGTCCTTTTTCACCAGCTCCATAATCTGCATCCCGGCGTGCTTGGCCAGGCGCAGCCGGGCGGACCACACGGCGGGAATGGTGCCGTTGCCCGCAAGGCCCATGCCGATGGCCTCGGTGAGACAGTTCATGGAGTTGGCGGTATACATCCCCGAGCAGGAACCGCAGGTGGGGCAGGCATTGTTCACATACTCCTCCACCCCGTCCTCGTCCAGCTTGCCGGCGTAGTAGCCCCCCACGGCCTCAAACATATGGGACAGGCAGGTGCGCCGGCCGTCGCCCAGCCGCCCGGCCAGCATAGGTCCGCCGGAGCAGAAAATGGTGGGGACGTTCACCCGCGCCGCCGCCATGAGCAGACCGGGGACATTTTTGTCACAGTTGGGAATCATCACCAGCCCGTCGAACTGGTGGGCCATGGCCATGGCCTCGGTGGAGTCGGCGATGAGGTCCCGAGTGACCAGGGAGTACTTCATGCCCACGTGGCCCATGGCGATGCCGTCGCACACGGCGATGGCCGGAAATTCGATGGGGGTCCCCCCCGCCGCCCGGACGCCCGCCTTCACCGCCTCAGCAATTTTGTCCAGGTTCATGTGGCCGGGGACGATCTCGTTATAGGAGCACACCACGCCGATGAGGGGCCGCTCCAGCTCCTCCTTAGTGTAACCCAGCGCGTAGAACAGGGAGCGGTTAGGGGCCGTTGGAACGCCTTTTTTTACGTTATCGGAACGCATATGAAAGTCTCCTTTTGAAGTGCTTGACTGTATAAGTACCACAGATTGTACCACAAAAAAAACGGGAGCGCAATGGAAAATCGGATTGATTTCCCAGCGCTCCGCGCCCCCTTCTCCGTCCGCCCGGCCCTATCCCGCGCTCAGCCGGCCCTGCTCCTCCGCAAGTCCCCCGACACAATGGCGAGAAATTGAGCCGAGCAGGGCTTGGTCCACAACAAGCTGCCCGCCATCTCTCCCAGCAGAACGGGATTCCGCTTCCAAGCCACCCCGATCACCGTCCGAATATTCCGCTCCACCGCCTGCCACGTGGTACAGTACTGCCTCGCCACCTCCGGGTAGAGGTTTTTCGTCACCAGCATCAGCATATCGGGCTCCTTGGCGCACAGCGCTATGGCATACGCCGTATAGCGGCAACCCTTGTAATTTGCCGTCACCCCCAGCCGGTGCAGCTGGTCGCACGCCTCTCCAAACCGCTTATCCACCTGCGTCATCCTCTCTCTTTATATTCGGTCTCCAACAGACTGGACACCGTGATCCCCATATAGGCCGCCAGCTTTTGCAGGGTGCTGAGCTTTGGGTCAGTTTTCCCGCGCTCAATGAGGCTGATCTCCTCAATGCTCAAGCCGGTATCGAAGGCCATATCAAGCTGATTTTTGGATTCCTTTTTGCGATATGCTTTTACGCGATTGGCAAGCGCAACTGTCTCTGGCATTTTTTCGACCCCTTTTGACAAATCATATCCAAAAAGGGTTGACTTTTCCACGTACCGTAGTACGTATTTTCACCCGTTCTATCCTTTCCGTGCTCACTGCACGCCCTCCCTACGGCAAAAGCAGGCCAGACCTACCGCAATAGGTCTGGCCTGCCCTGTCCATATTCTCCCGCGTCAAAGGTCTCTCAGCAAACCTATCCCGGAGATTACCGCACGGCCCGACCCATCCCCAGCCCGGAGCCACGGCAAATGGCAACTGATATTTATATTTATAAAATTATTACTCGTATGTTCATTGTACTTTTAAATCTCAATTTTGTCAAGCGTTTTTTCACAAAAAAAGGGCGGCATCTCGAAAGAAATGCCGCCAGCTTTTTTAATCACCCGGATACGTCCAATCACTGGGCACAGGAACCCAATCCGTTCTCCACACCCCGTACGTAACTGACCACAGGCGCATCTGCTTCTCTCCATTATGGGTGCGATAATACCAGCGGAACTGCTCCGCCCGGGTCTCAACGTTGGTCTCCTCCCCAGTGTAGGGAGACGCCATGACAGGGGCAAGGGCGGAAGAAACCAGGGTCAGCGCACACAGGGATGCCATGAGTAAAGTCAGAACTCGTTTCTTCATTGGTTATATCCCTCCTCAAAAATATAAACATTCTGGTATTGCTCGGAGGCAACCTCCGCCTCCGTCAGATACCGACTAAATTCATAATCAATAATCAGTTGGTACTTACCATCTGCGTCTTTTAAAATAAAGGCATTACTCTTTCCATCGCCATTCACAGGATCATCATACTGTTCTTCATAAAAGTTCCAAATATCACTCCGAAGCTCTTCCCCGGACGGCGAAATCTCCGGCTGAATAATCACAAGATAGGACGCCAGAAACACCACCACAATCGCAGCCACTGCCATAGGATTCATGCGCGGTGGCTCCTTCTCGTAAGCCTGCATGAAATCTATCCGGCGCTTCAGAGAGGACTTGCTCTGCACCGCCATGGACTTGCCCGCGGCCAGCGCGTCCCGGTACTCCACCGCTTTCTTTCCCGCGTTGGTCAGGGTGAGCATATACGCGCTTCGATCCACCCGGCTCATGCTGCCCATCAGCTTGGTGTCGCACCGCATCTCCAACAGGTCCTCAAAGTTTCTCCGAAAGAAATGCATCGGAATGAACCACCACATCGCCGAAAGCAAGCACACGAACGCCAGCTTGATCCAGGCATCGTGATTGCGGACGTGCTGTGCCTCGTGGGCCAACGTCATCTCAATCTCCTGGTCCGATATCTCATTCGCAGGGAAATAGATGGTCGGGCGAAACCCGTTGAGCACAAAAGCCACCGTTACATCCGGCGACACCAGCACCCGCAGATTCGCGCCAAAACGCCGGGCGATTTTCTGAACACGCTCATCCTCCACGAGCACATAATCGCGGCACTGCTTACGGGTGTTGCAGTAAAGCCGCACCTCCCGCCCCAGCACAACAACCGCGCCCAGGGCCCAGACCGCTATCATCATTTTGACAACGCCTGGATGAGCGCTGAAGAACCTGGAAACCGAACCCAGAAAAGCCCAAGGCCAAGCCACTACAAAAGCAAACGGAATCTCAATCGGCAGGATTAACCTAAGGGAAGCGGCGGCAAATATCAACAGCAGAATGGATGCGCCGTACTTGTTTACGAGGGGCGTGCGCCGCTGTAATACGATGATCAGAACCATCACGACACAGTAGACACACAGAGCGTTGAACACAGAGAAAACGGAGATCATTCCTCGGATTCCAGCTCTTTCTTCCGCTCAGCCAGCATCTTTTCCAGCTCGTCCACCACTTCCATGGTGAGATCATCGGTCCGCAGCAGCATGGAAACAAACGCCGGAATGGACTGTACGCCCTTCCCCCGGAACAGCGTGTCGGAATAATACTCCTCCCGGGAAACATTGGCCTCGTACAAGCGCCCATAGGTCTTGGTCCTTTTAACAAATCCTGCCTCCCGTATCGCCTCCTTTTTCAGCAAGCCGTTGAGCAAAATGTGGATGGTGCTTGGACTCCAGCTTGGGTTTATGGACAACTCCAGAATTTCGAAACGTGCCAGCGGGCGTCCCGCCTGCCACAAGGTCTCCATGACCTCCAGCTCGCTTTTTGTAAGTTTCACGTTGGCCTCCTATCGGGTGATTTAACCACAATTTTAATTATATAATGTTATTTGCGCCTGTCAAGGGAAAACACGCAATTTGTCAAAAAATTTTTTGCTCTTTGGCGGCAAGCAGGAGGGGAGCCGCCCCGTAGGACCGCTCCCCTCCTGCTGCGCATTGTTCCGAAAAAACCGGAAAAGCTTACTTCAGGCCGTTCTCGTAGGCCTCGATCATCTTCTTGACCATCTGGCCGCCCACGGAACCGGCCTGCTTGCTGGTCAGGTCGCCGTTATAGCCCTGCTTCAGGTTGACGCCGACCTCCCTTGGTGTACCTCCTCCATCTTAAGCAGGTTTTTCATCGGAATATTTTCCGCCATTTTCGGCCAATTCCCCGATGAATTTGTAGAAAATCCGCACGCTTTGCCGGTAGGGCTGGTTGGCCCGGGCGGGAACCTTGTGAGCGCCATTTTCGTAGAGCTTGGGGCCGATCTCAATGCGCTCCACAAAGGTCAGCATGGTATCCCGATCCAACTGCTCCAGGTGGGTATAAGACCGGGCCAGCGCAAAAAACTGGGCGTAGCTGTCCGCCATCCGCTGGGCAGGGCTGGGGACATTCAGCCCCTCCAGTACAGCTTTCAGTCCGGCGGATTCCTTTTCCAAGTCGGCCACCATGCGGTCTAAGCGTTCGTCGTCCAGCTTACCCGACGCATTGTCGGTGTACAGCTTGGTGACGATCTTGTCGATGGTGGCAAGCCGCGCCTCTGCCCGCTCCTTTTTCAGCTGCCGGGTCTTGAGGTTTTCCTCGCTGCCCATCCGCCTGACCGCCTCCTGTACCAGCGTCTCCACTTCCCCGTCGCTGAGGGCCAGCAGGCTGTTCAGATCCTGCCGCACCAGCTCCACCAGGTCGGCGTAGCGGATGCGCACCCCTTGGCAGGGGTTGGCGATGTCCTGGCGCTGGTGGGTGCAGGAGAGATACCAGTATTTTTCCCGCTCGCCCTTGTACACCGTGCCGCAGGAGCACAGGGAGTGCCCGCACTTGCCGCACACCGCCACGCCGCCAAAGATGCTTTTCCGCACATGGTCATAGGCCCGGTAGTCCCGGCTGCCCCAGCCCAGGTTTTCCTGCGCCCGTTGGAACAGGGCCTTGTCCACCAGCGGCGGGTGGGTGTTCTCGGTCACCGCCCACTTGTCCCTTGGGACGGCCGATTTTTTCTTGGACTTGACGCTGACCTTTTTGCTCTTGCCCAGCATGGTGTGCCCCAGGTACACCTGGTTTTTCAGGATGCGTTTCACCGTGGTGTAGTTCCACAGATCGGACGCCCTAGCCGCCCCCTCCTCGCTGAACTCGTCCCGGTACAGCACCCGGTACTTCAGCGGGGGGATGATGCCGTCGGCGTTCAGGTCCAGGGCGATCTTTCGGGAGGAATCCCCTGCCGCCGCCCGCTGGAAAATGCGCTCCACCACTGGGGCGGTCATCTCATCGGGGGCCAGGCGGTGCTTGTCCTCCCGGTCCTTGCGGTAGCCGTAGGGCGGGCAGGCGCAGTATTGGCCGCTCTCCCGCTTGCTTCTCAGCACGTCCTTGACCTTCCGGGAGCCGTCCCGGAGGTAGACCTCGTTCATGGCGAACAGGAAGGGAGCCATGACGTTATCATGCTCCGTGTCGAAGTTGTCCGCGATGGCGATATACTGGATGCCGTGCTCCGGGAAGAACTGCTCCGCGTAGTAGCTGGCCTCCCGCATATCACGGCCCAGCCGGGACAGGTCCTTGGTGATAACCAGGTTGGCCTTGCCCTGCTCCAGCTGTTTCAGCATCTCCTTGAAGCCGGGGCGATTGAAGTTGCCGCCGGAGTAGCCGTCGTCCACAAATTCCCGGACGAGGGTGATGCCGTTTTGCTTGCAATAGTTTTCAACGATCATCCGTTGATTGGTGATACTGGACGATTCCCCGCCCTGGGCCTCCTCGTTGGAGAGCCGCAGGTAGGCGAAGCCCAATGTGAATCTGCCGGTTTTCATGCTCGCCTCCTCCGGTGAACCGGCCCACTGATTTGATTATACCCCATGGCGCTCGCTCCCGTCAACGGACTGGACGGCTGGAATATTTTGGGCCAATCGTTCCGCCATCAGCTCGGAGAGGGGACGTGTACCCTGAAAGACCCGACTCAGCTCGTAGGTAACCTGCCCCATGGTAATGGTCTGCTGTTCCATTGCATCGCCTCCGGGGTTATTCTGCGCCGGAACAGGACGGTTTATCCCACTATTTCCCATCCGCACCATCCTTTAGGATGGAGGCCAGATAGCCCTTGGTTACATCAGGCCGCTCGTGACCCAGAAGCTGCGAAACACGCAAGCTAGCACTGAGGGGACTCCTGCCGCTGTCGATGGACTCCTGATAGGTCCGGGCGGCATAGCTATGGCGCAGACCGTGGTGGGTCATGGGGCGGGTGGAGTCCTCATCCTGGATTTTGGGCCGCACCTGATAGATGTACTGCTGGAGCTGGGCGATGGCAGCGTCGGTGGGCACACCGTCAGGAACAAATAGCTTGTGTCCCCGGGGCGTAACAGCCAGCAGCTTTTTCAGCTCGACGGAAATACTTTCGTTGATGGGCACGGCGCGGACTTTGCCTCCCTTGCCCTTGACGGTGATGGCGTTTTCCCGGAGGGCCTGTTCCGCAGTAGCCGTGTCAATGCGGAAACACTCATGGATGCGCAGTCCAGCATACCAGGTCAGACAGGCGATGGAGGCGAAGTCCTCATGGCCGTCCGCCATACAGGCCGCCAGAAACCGGTTAAACTCCCGGGCGCTCCAGGTACGATCCACACCGCCGAAGCGGCGGCGCTCCAGCTCCACCGCCAGCTCGTCGTTGGAGGGCAGGCGGTATTTCGTCCGCTCCATCTTATCGTGGAAAAAGCGGATGGCCGCTAGGTCGGTCTTGATGGTGGAGGCAGATTTATTCCGCTCCTGCATATGAAGGATGTATGCGGTCAGGTGCTTACCGTTGATGTTGGCCAACTTTTGCAGCCGGTATTGCTCCGAGAGGAATCGGCAGAACCGCTGCATGGCCTCGTAGTACCGCTCCTTGGTACGGAAGCTACCCTGGCGGTTGTGCCGGGCGACCTTGTCAAGCTGGATAATGAGAGTCTGATAGATTCCGGGATTTCTCGTTTTTATTGTCATAGCATTGCTCCTTATTTTATAGATAATATTCAAATGGGCATAGTTTGCCCGTTGGCACAGGCAGCCGTTTCTGCCTGATTTCTGATAAAACAGACTGTTTCTCTGTTGTCACTGCCGCTGAAAGCCTTGAAATTGCAGGACTTTGAGGGCAACGAGCAGTGTATGAAGAACGTCTGTCTCTGTTTGGAATTGTGCGATGGTGAGTACGATACAGCATAGGGTGACTGCACCCTGCCCACATTGGGCCGCTGTGGACACGAACCGCTCAACTCGGCTGCGGCATAGGCCGCGTGTGTCCTGTGACCCCTCCGGCTGGGATTGTGGGGTGGGCTGCTCTCACGCTGCCGGACCGACGCAACGTCGGAGTTCGTGAGAGGCGAGGCCGTTGCCAACGGCCTCCGAGGTTATCCACCTTGCGTCCCCGTAAACCTCAAAACGGAGAGGGTGTGGCAAAACTGATTTGTGCGGCATCCTGTTTTTTTGACTGACGGCTGGCAGGGCCATCAGCTGCGTTGGGGTATGAAAACATCTGAAAATGCAAAAAGAGAGTACGAAAAGTCATTCAAACCTTTCATACTCTCATCGGAGCACAAGCAATCTTCCATTTTAGCCCGCCAGGCCCAAGTCGTTCTCCAGCGAATGCTGGTAAATTTGAAATCAGAAATTCAGCCGATAGGCATAGTACACCCCTTAGAGCGCCCCCTAAATCAGCTGAAGCGTACAACCTTAACAACGTATGCAATGCAGCTCTTACGTCTGCCAGCAGGTCAACGGCCTGCCCACGGACTTTCACCGTGACGCACAAACAATCAACGACAAGCAGGATAATACCACAAGATATTTTATCTGTCAAGCCAAAGTTTCTATATATTGTGTTTGCCGGAAATTTTAAGGTTACAGACACAAGATATGCTTATACGCATATAGTACAGCGTTAATGCGTACAGTTTACCGGTTCCTCGCTGTGTTGTACGTATTAGTGCCGTATTATTTCCGCTTTACTGGTTTTGTCTTACAGCTAATACGCATTTTATACGGTTCTTATACGCATACTTGTGATGGTTATTAGGCTATGATTTTCATTAAAGCTATAGCAATCTTCTCAACATCTTCTTTGGTATTATTCTTTCCCAACGAAATCCGAATTGTACCTTTGGCGTAGTCTTCACTAAGTCGTATAGCTTGTAATACATGTGATATTTCCGTATTTACACCATCACAAGCAGAACCTGTTGAAATACTAATACCCATAATATCCATACGATGAAGAATAGCTTCGCCGTTCTTACCAGGGAACGATAAGCTTAACAAGCCAGGTAACTTGTGAATTCCACCATTGCATTTATAGGCAGCACCAGCTTTGTCAAGCCGAAACAAAAGAAGTCTTTCTAAATCTAGAACGTGTTGTTGATTCTGATCCAGTAAATTGCAGTTCTCTTTTAGTGCCGCCGCCATACCGATGATTGCTGCCACATTCTCTGTGCCCGCCCGATACGCATTTTCCTGTGCACCGCCATCTATATAAGGTAGTAGCTTCACGCCCTTACGGATATAAAGGAATCCAATACCCTTTGGACCATTAAACTTGTGTGCAGAAGCCGAAAGAAAATCCACTCCTATATCGTGAACATTGATTTTGATATGCCCAACCACCTGAACCGCATCTGTATGGAACAATGCACCATGAGCATGGGCCGTTTCACACAACTCTCGAACTGGCTGGATGCTACCGATTTCGTTATTGGCGAACATAACAGAAACGAGCCGTGTGTTATCTGTAATATACTTCTCCAAGATTTCCGGAGTAATATAACCCTCTTTTGAGGGCCACATATATGCAACCGGATTTCCCAACCGCTCAATTGCCGCACAGGAACGAAGAATCGCATGATGTTCAAAGGCCGAGGTTATTGTTGCCCGTTTCTCCGGATCAGAAAAAGCGGAGCTCTTAATGACCCAGTTATCGCTCTCAGTACCGCCCGATGTAAAATAAATTTCCTCTGGTGCAGCACCGATACACTCTGCGATTGTGGCCCTTGCATCCGCAAGGGCTTTTTTCGGCTTACGGGCAAACATATAGGGCTGTGAAGCATTCCCGTATTCTTCCAGAAGCCAAGGTGTCATCGCATCAAATGCAGCTTTATCCAGTTTTGTTGTTGCCGCATTGTCGGCATAAATAATTCTTGCCAAGGTCGTCACCTCAATACCTATACTGAATATTGGGGATGTCTTTCTTTCCGGGAACATTAAATTCCTTCGGATCAATAATGCAAAGCTGCTTCTTAATCACCCGGCGCATCTCTTTAGCTGGTTCAAGGCAATACTTGATGAAGTCTTCCGAAGAAATGTCCTCTCGGCATGTTGCATTCGGAAATATCAGTTTCATGAAAGCTGTACACAAACGCTTGATTGCAGTGAGGTCACGTTGGTCCGACTTAGGAGGCAAAAGCAGACAATCATCAACGATTGTCGCATAGCTCAAATCATCACGCATAAGATGTAAGACTTCCGCAAAATACTCTGTGTTTAGTGCCCACCCATTGGCAACAAGCCCCTGATGCATACGAGGAAGTTCCCAGCCTGGAATAAAGCCGTGGAAACGGTCCAGCGAGGCTGACTCCCGGAAAACTGGGCTGATTTCTTCCATCATATTTTCGTTGACATTAAACCTGCTGGCATCAATATTGCCAAGCACGATGATTCCCGCATCGGCAACAATAGATGCGTCAAAGCCCTGAACTTCACCAAATTCCATATAGTCTTTCAGAGCGGTCTGAATCTGTGTTGGCTGTACAAATGACATGGATTGGATTTCATCAAAGCCCACAAAGTCAAAACGCGTAATAAGTCCGCCAGTTTTTTTCGCATTGTCATAAACGAGAGAGGCTCTGGAAACAGTACCGCCAGATATCAGCCATCCTCGCTTGCTGATTTTCTGATACACATAACTCTTACCTGTTCCTTTTGGCGCAAGTTCCATAAGATTGATTCGCTTCTCCACAAAGGGCAACAACCGTCGAAGAAAGCAAAGCTTTTGCGGCTCAGATTCATAGCCATCAGGATTGTAGTCTGCAGCAGCTATGAGTAAGTCGATCCATTCCTCTGTGGCGAACGAGTTCCGGGCATCTTTATAATAGTCCAAATCGACAGTATATGGGCAAAACGGGTTATACTCAATGAGTTTCACTACACCCTTGGCTTTACTGGATGAGAAGTCCTTTCCCCAGATAAGTTCAATGATTCCCCAGTTTTCACTTTCTTTGAGGAGCGTATCCTTCCAACGGCTCACGACATCATTTGTAACCTCACCGGCAGCGCCCGCCTTGGCTCCGCCGAAATCTGGCAACTCAAACATAGTCTTCCCGGTTTTAATATCAACGGCCACTCGTACCCTCGCAAGGAAGCGGACCGTTTCACCGTTGACCATTTCGAATTTGAACTGCTCATAATCTTCCCGACTTGGGATGTACTGCCGAATATACCTGAGTACGCTATCGTAATCAACTTCTCCGTCTTCGTCAGAAAACTTCATGACAAGCCAATCGCGCATATACGAGGGAAGGCTTAAATTCTTAAAAAACTCAGCCCGCTCCGGATTTTTCAGCACGACCATGTCGGCAAAGACCTCTCGGATCTTATCTTCCAACATTCTGTATCCTCCTTGATTACAGGAACAGAGCACATCCTTGTTCTTTGAATTCCTGAATTTTAATTTCAAGATCGACCCTTGTACACTCCAAGTATTCAGACAGGCAGTCAATACAATAAAAGTCCTCTGTGTCGATACCGAGCAACTTTTTGCACAAGGCTATCTCATCTTTTACCGATGCTCTACCACATTCGCAGCATTCTATTTTCTTTCTTCTCATAGGCCTGTACCGCCAAATGGATCATTATTCTTACTGATACCCTGTGTTTTAACCTTTAGGGTAACCTTGGGCAGAAGTTTCCCGTTTGCAATGACGGAAAGAACAATGTCGTCTGTTGCCACATCATCTAAAGCGATCTGCCACTCTCTATCTGAATTTTTGGTGCAAACGGCTTTGTTGCTTCCTTGAGCAACCTCAAGCATAGAAACCGGGTGAGTAAAAGTGAGTGTTGTTTCTACATGACCGTTTCTCTTGGTCACATACTGACTTTTCGATTTGCATGTGAGTGGAGTAAGCGGTTGCTTCCTCTTTACTACAATAACAGAAACAAGTCTCTCTTCGGTGGTGTTACCACCATGTATTTCACCAACCACATCATGCTCGTCCGTATTGCCGCCAGCCACATTTCCGCTCACAGCAAAATGCTGATAGTTATTCATCACCAGACACGTCTTCCTGACAATATTGGAAGTTACCTTGCTGGTTTCTGGCAGAGGTATCATACCAGCGGATTTTTCGTCAAGCTCGCAGAAACGCCCAAAATTGCGGATTCTTGATTTATTGGGAGCCGTCACAGGGACAACGCTGGTATCATGGAATGCAAGTGCCGCAAACCGACTGCTGCCATGATCTCCGGTAATGACCACATAGTCATGTTTTTCCAGAAGTTCTTCGACCTTCTCTGCAGCATCAGTAAAAACCGCAAGCTGGTGAACGATGCAAGAGTAATAGCTTTTATCATCTGGCATACCCCTATGAGAGTATGAATCCAACCTGTCCCATTTCACCGTCATCGGATCATGCTTATTCCATTGATGGTTATACTCTGTTTCGGTCGGGAGAAGTGCAACAGCGATTTTTAAAGAGGCAGGTACGATTCCTCTTTTCTCCAACTCATGTAGGAAAAGTGGAGTGTACTCCACACCAAAGCCGTCAATCCAAAAAGAAACGCAATCCTTGTCTATCATTTGATGCATCAGCTTAAAACGGGAATCGAATCGGTCGAAGGTCATGGTAACAGGATATTCACCGGGATACCGGTTGATAAGTTTATTCTTTCGATACCATGCCATGTACTCGTCTACCGCTTCGTCGTAGCCAGTATTCTTTTTCATATATGCTGCCAATGTGGGGTAGTCGTTGGCAATCATGTCAGCAACAGCATCCGGCTCAGCACCGTTACGCAAAAGCTCACTAATCACCTTTACAGCATAGGTTCGTTCTTCGTGGGTCTGATATGTCAGAAGCTGGAGCTTTGTCTCTGCCAGAGGCAGCTTGTCCATTAGTTCAAAATAGGCATCGCCAAATGAAGAGAAATTCAGTGCTTTCATGGCTGCCATTCTCTGTTCAATCCATAGAGCGCTCCTGGTGGATACCAGCAGGATTTCATCCCGTATCCTTGCAGGGATATCTGGTGCCGCAGCAGCTTTTCGACAGGCATAGGAAAAATAATCTCCTGTTGGGTACACACGGTACCAGAGCCACACAAGTTCTTTTTGGAATTCATCCAATGTGTTCCATCTTGCTGCTACAGAAACGAAGTCAAATTCCATGACCTTCAGCACAAGGATGACAATCTGTTCAAATGATGCCTTATCATATAATTTGGAGGCATAAATAACCATCTGGCTCCAGAAATTATTGCTTTCCCATTTCTCGACAAGGGCGTCCCCATCAACCAAGAAATCTGTTAGATAGCGGAATGGGCTGTTGATAGGTTTGATGCTGACGGTACCATAGGATGTTTCCACATTGCTCTCCTGAAGAGTCACTATCGAGCATGACGTGTCTCTCTTCAAAATTGTTTGCCAATCATGCAGCCATCCGGTTAAATTGTCAGCATTCGGATTGATGACCTCCTTAAATTTCGGAGAGTACACAGAAATGGTGTAACTCTCGATTGTCGGTGCTGTATCAAGAGTCCATACATAATCCTGCTGGCGCTCGTCCACGGGGCCGACGACCCGATCGAAGATGTCACGGCAACTAAACATGGGCATAATGATTCTGGTTCTTGAGGCTTCCGCTTGCTGTGTCTCCCAAAACGGCAGAAACTGCCGACGTTCTGCATTCAGTTCCCGTTTAATGCACAAACGAAGATATTCGCCAACGGAGAGAAGCAATACCTGTTTACCTGTGTATTCATTCAGTTTTGCCTTAATTTGATCAAGTTGAGGAACCGTGTCCGGGGCCCTGCAAAAATCCGCGACATTGATTGTAACATCGCAGATGCCCTTCAGTTGGCTTTCAAGCAGAGCATAGGTATCGAGACTCTCGGTAAAAATAATCCGAGCCGGGAAGCGGGAACCAAATCCCTTCTCTTGACTGAGTTTCTCTTTAATTTCGGCGATTGTCACGGCTCAGGCCTCCTCTCTTAGTTGATGAACATGGCATAAAGATCAGGTCTCTCATCCAGAAGCTGAACGACCCTGTCACGAAGTTGGGCTTCAGGCATAGTTTCCACTTTTTTCTTCGCATCTCCACAATATTTATCGCATAGGAAAGCATCTACGGTCTTGCGAATCTCACCAACCTTATTGTACCATGAATAAACATCCGAGGACAGCTTTGTATTTGTCTTCAGACGGGAAACCAGCACTGTTCCAGATGCCTCGAATGCTGCTCGATAGCTGTTGCCAATCTGGGCAATGAAGCAATCCGTGATAAACTTTTTGTCCTTCAGCGCATTGATTGTATGGCTTTCAAAATACTGCGTGGCATTATGGAGCGCGGTGTTGTCTACGAGGCTCCCTTCTTGTACCGTCTTTAAAACTGTAATATGTGGCAACGCCTCATCGCCGACAACCCACTGAATCGGCACAGCATAGCTGTCACACCACTTTGTAACAGAATCAAAGCCGCTCTGAGTTGTCCAGATTTCTTGAATCCGCACCTTGTTTCTATTATAAGCGACCTTGTTGAGTTGTGTTTCAATTCTGGAATCAAAGTCAGAGGCAGGAGAATTGTAGCTTACGACTTTCAGCGCAACATATATTCCATCCAGTTCCTCATCTGTGCAGCTATAACCACGCTTCTCCATGTAGCGCTGCAGAATCGCTTTCGGTGAAGTGATGCTACTCCATACCTTATGTGCATCGTTACTCAAAAGCTGTACATAAGCGTCTCTGTCGCTCAGTTCAATCTTGGACCATTGGATGGTGGCAATTTGCTGCATGGCCTTCAATGCAGGAATCCACATATAGTCCAACTTTTCAATCACTGACCCAGGTATCTTCATATTCTTAAAGGCGTTCTCGACATCATCACTCAACGCTTTAATACTCTTACGATTCAGGTTTAAAGCATTATTCAAAATTGCAACCGCACGGTACTCTATGCAGAGTTCAGCGAGTTTTTCTTCCACCTGAGCCTCGGTCCACGTGGAAACCTGGCCTTGCATCATCTGATGGATAGCATCGAAGAGATCATGACTGGTCAAGCCAATGCTCTCACGCAATTTCTGCAGCTCCGGACATTTCTGGGAGACAAAAGAACTGAACGCATCATAGACCGTATTTTGGTCAAAATAGAGACTTATCAGTGCTTTGCGTACCGAACCACGACCAGTAAACTTCACGGTAATATTGCCCATCACCTGCTCCTGATCGCCAATCTCATTCATAAAGTTGCAGAAGAGGTCGATAATTTCGTCTGCAGCCTGCTTGGCTGCTTCTCCACCGTATTTTTCCTCCGGCACATACTTGAGAACCCAGAACGGCACACCAGCATTTTCAGTACACTGCTTGGATATGTATTTGCGGGCCTCAGTCTCGTTGACGGCCTCGCTATCCTGCAGCTTAAACACTTTTTGGACATACGGTTTGAATTTTTGCCAAATCTCAGAACCGGGAGAAAGATAATTGTTTACAACTTCTTCCTTGCAGATAGCCGTGATCATGGTGGCAAGAGTCTGCTCGGTCAGCGGCCACGGATTGTTATCTCCCTTATTCCAGCTGAATTCACTGTTGACATAGTATCTGAGCAAAAATCCGAGAATATAGCCACAGGTCATGTTGTTGTAATAACCGTAAGGCGCCTCCTGTAACTCTTGCCAAAGAGCATCCAACTTGATCTGTGTGCCTTGCGAAAAACGCTGTAGAATGAAATTCGCTATTTTTGCAATGGCAACAGCGCCATCGTTACCAGCGCATTGAACAAGCTTCTCAAGCCCGTTGATATCCCATACACCAGCCTGCTTTAGACCGTTAACAATATTTCCAATCTGCGCATTCGGTGTGGTTTTTTGTACCCCTGCCAGCGCGGTGCTTTGCTGGATTTTCTTGAAAGCCGTATTTGTTGTCACGACCAGCTCCGGCGCAGCAGTGAAAATAGAGCCGAACAGTATATCTCTCTCCATCTTGGGAGCAAAGTATTCTGTACCGTATTCAGACGGATAGACATTCTCGCCACAGACTGCCATCAGCTGATCGTCCTTGGCAGTACTGGACCACTCCTCAACAATAGTGCTTGCTTCATCCGTATACCGATCAGCATCACCGCTCTTGCCCTCCTCTGCAGCAAGCTCGGAGTGCGTCATGGCATTATACCAACGGTCTAGATGATCATCCGTGAGCGGGGATTTCATCAAGTAAATAGCCATGCGACCTGTTGCGTCCTGTGCGGCAAGATTCTTCACTTTATCCTGCATGACAGCAAACTGGCTCGATTCTGAAATTGTGATTGCAAGAATGCCGAATTTATACGGGCACTTCTTAAGTTCCGCCTGAACCTCCCCAAATCTCATATTTACAGAGTTTGTTCCTGCATCACAGGCTGCAACATACATTCTGCCATAGGAAGCACTGGTCTTATCCCAGATCTTGGCCTCCATAGATTTGGCAAATATGCCATTTTTCTTGAAGATCTCGTAACGGGTATACTTTTTCAGTAGCATATCTTTACGAACATCAAATACATCGGCACTACCACTATAAGGAATCTGGAGGCGCTTGTCGCCGTTGGTCATGGCATCAAGACGAAGGACCCCAATCTGCTCAAGATCGGCAAGATACATCTCCACATCGTCCTTGGTCAGCTGACCAGCAAAACACTTATACAAGGTGCTACTTGTGGCAGAAACCTTACGCTGTGTCGCTTGGCTATATAGGTTGCTAACGGTACCCGAGGACATAACCGCAATCAAAAGCATGGCAGCCTTAAACACATGCATATGGTAGTCGTCAGATATAAACTCTCGCTTGGTCATGTAATGCTGATAAGCGCTCTTTGCCTCCGGAGAGAAGCTATGAACATCACTTTCTCTGGTGAAGAAGTAATCCCACAGGAAATCCGGGGTCAGCCAGCGCCAGTCATCCGGGCCGAAGTTGTTGATATAATAAATGAAGCCCACATTCTTCTCAGACTCTTTCGGGTCTTTCATGAAGCGGAAAAGGGTGCGCTGGGAAGCCCCAAAATTCTGGGCCACAATCGCAAGCAATGAAAGCGTCATGGGATGCAGCGGACAAAGCTGACGGAGACGCTCTTTTTTATTGCTCATGTCCAAATTGTCGAAGTCAGCAAAGTTCTTACTGATTGACTTCATCAATTTATCCCGCTCAGTATTCCACTGATCGTCCATTCCAGCACGGGTCAGGATGGAACTGCCAATTAGTTCGTAGGCAGCGCTCTCACTAACGTGGAAGTCGAGAGGATGATAGCGGTGAACAATCTGCTCATAGATCTCCTCGCCAATCTGGCTCACCCAACTTGGCGCTCTATGAACGATGAGAAACATGAAGAAAGGCTGTTCTTTGCAGAATTCCGAGAGCGGCTGCAAGACATCATCCGTTGGATTATTACGAAGGTAAGAGGTAAACTCGTCCCAGATGAAGACAATACCTGTATCCTGAAGATGATTGCCCTCAATTATATCTGCGACCCAGTCTTTAAACATTTGTAGCGAAGTAAAGAACCCCCAACCCTTATCGCGATAGATACGGGCCACAATATTCGATGCCTTCAAGCTGCCGTTCATCACTTCGTCGCAGAATTCCTCAACAGAGCCATACTCCTCAAAAAGTGCATAAGTCTGATTTGCAAAGAGCTCATCCCAGTTGATGGAAGAATCGTTCACAGCATCTCGCGCTGCGGCAATCAAAGAATTTTTTCCGTAATACGCAGAGGCGCCAAATTTCTCTTTCAGCTTTTCCCGGATGGCATTCTCCATCGTCATCATGAGTTGAATGCCGCTCCGGATGTCAGTAGCCTGACTCTTCCAAATTACAAGAAACTCACCTTTCTCGCGGATGGAGAGGAAGCGCTCTCTGTATGGAATCAGCATCTGATTAGACAAGAATTTGCGAATACTGGGAATATTGTCTTCGAATAGGTGCTTCAGTACAATGGCCGCATAGCTTTTTCCGGTACCGTAAGCGCCGTGAATCCAAAAGGAGCGCCGCTTGTCCTCGTCCTCATATTTCAGCGAGTCGCAAATGACTTCTACGGCTCCTTTCATATCCTCGTGGACAATGTACTCCTGCCACATATCGGGATGCCGAGATTCGGAATCAATATCCACTACCGACTCATAGTGCGGGCTTAATTCTATGTATGTACTATACTTCGCCATAACACCATCTCCTTACTTTGCAATCAGATCCAAGATGTCGATGGATTTGCACTCAGGGAAAAGCTGAACGTTGTCTAAATCCGCCACGAAAGTCGTGCGAATATATTTGTCAAACTGCAGAGCAATATCCTGTAGGATATCCTTAAACCGGTCTGGATTGATACCAAAGATGGACACGGGATCGACTCCTTTGGCATCGGCATTTCCTCTTGCAGAGGCCATTTGGCTCAGCGTAAAGGTGTACCGGCCTGTTGCCTCTGCCCACATATATAGCGCATAGAGAATAGCAACCGCATCCGGTGTATTCCAGCCTTGCTTTGAGAATTTATAACTGTTTCCGCTCGGAATTGGAATGCCCTGCTTCAACACGGTGCCAATGGGACTGTGCCGGAAGGTTTCAAGCAAAGCAGTTACTGCATTATCACGAGTAGATTTGGAATAATCGTCTCCAAGAAGAAAAATCAGATCATTCTTCTCATAAACTTCACCTGCAGGCGCATTTAACATATACCATTTGACGATGATGGAGTTATAGGCGAGATTGGTCCAGATGATGGCCCATGTCAGTGGATTTCCTGCTCCCAAAGCCTGGACTTTTTCAAAGAGCGGTGTAGGGACACCAGACTTATTGCCTTTCCCTGTAGCTGTCAATAAGCCTCCTTCTCGGAGCCACACCTTTAGTGAATCATACTGACGGTTGCCAAGAGAACCCATTGTGAAACAGTTTTCTTTGTAAGCAAAGAAATGCTCAAGCCAAGGTCTCCTAAGTCCAAAATGCTGGTATCTGTTCATGCCCTTTAAGTCCATACCATTTTCTCCTCCTGTAACAGAAAGTGACTTTGCTGCAAGGCAACCCTTTCCGTTTGTAAACTCAATACAGTTATAGCAGTGTATACAGTTTTCTTCTCTAATGTATATATGTCCATTTTCGTTAATTGTAAACGCATTGACTGGGCACTGTACCTCGCACGCCTTACATCCAAAACAATATGCTGTTTTATTGGCAACTCCTCTTAAATGGCTCAGGACAAATCTATCCATCTTTGAATACGACCAATAAATAACCATGGAAGTTTTGCCAGAAACAATTTGGAATTGGAATTCCTGCTTTCCGATTATCTGGGTATAGACTTCTTCATCCTTATACACAATGGGGCCAAGAATGCTGCAAACATCCAGCCAATTTTGATTATACTTAGTGAAGCTAAATGAAATCCTGTCATCAGCGATTTTCTCAACCACCCGATTGCCGCCATTATGCAATCCTCGTCCACCCATACGGGCTTTCCACCCACCCTGCTCAATAAACTTAGTCACCTCACTTTGAGGTTTTGTTGCCGCTGCATATCCTTCAACTTTGGATAGCAATTGACACATTTCATCAGGATAGACATCATTCACTATCCCGTCCCACCAGCTTGAAGACATGGGACAGACAATACAGCCAACTCTAAATAAGCCGAGGCGATACGCATCGTTAAACAGTATTCCGTTATGGAGCAAATATATAAATAGTTCCGAAGTTCCCCACTTCAGTATAGGACTACAATTAACTTGATTTATATTCTTTGCTCCTACACTGATTTCGTCACGATCAGCCCTTGCAGCACTTTCTTCCGCACGCACTCCATCAAACACTACAGCCTTTACATTATAGTTTCCAGTTATCTCACGTAGCAGCAAGATTGTCGGAACGGATTTATGAACAGCACAACACCAGCGCATCCTGCGCCCTGGAGGCCCAAATTCCTCCCAACTGTCGGCAGGATTAAGATGACTCTTTGCCTCATAAAATTTCAGCGACGGCCAGTGCCGCTTTGCTCTTCCAACAGATCGGAGTGTCGTAGATAGTTCCATTCCAGTGTTGCTAAACACAACAGAGAATTTCTCCGGTGAAAGAGTTCGGGCAACCAGGTCAAGGAGAACCAGGGAATCTTTCCCTCCGCTGAAGGCAACGGCAAAAGCCATGTCTTTCTTTTTATATTTATCATAGGTGCTGCGGATAAAATCCATCGCAGTCTTCTCAAGGCCCAACATTAGGCGTTCATTTTCTTTCCACAAAGCCTCGATATCAATGGGCTTCAGTTTCAGTCCCATGTGATAGATTTTGATGGTGGGCTTTGTGTAGAAGCCGCCACCCACAGCCTCGGCAACACAGGTGCCGTTTAATATGTAGCGCCGGATTCCCTCTGCCCACAGGAGTGGTGCCTCCGTATCTGGATACGACCAATGTTCATTAAAGCCGAAATAATCCAGTTCTTCTTTAAATACTGGACGGATCTCCTTTTGAATTTTGCTGTTTACGGACAGTCGGTATATACCGTTCTGATCCGTCCATTCATATCCGTACATTTGTTTTCCCCTATTCTAAAATATATCCCGCAGCTTATTTGTTACCGCGGACATATACATACTTATTTTCATCGGTCCATGCAAAACGATAATCATCCAGCGCCTTCGGTAGTGCATAGATCAGTTCATCGTTCTCCAGCATCCCAGCATCCCGCAGTTCCATACGTAACTCTTCTCCCTGCATACGCCTCGGCAGCTCGTACCTTCCCTCCATAAAGAGGCTTACCACATCAGGGAAAGATTGCAGTGGTGAATCGACCGGGACGAAGGCCGCCGATAGGGTATGGTAGGACTGGGTAATGTCCGCCGATATTGACTTGAATCCAATGGCAGGATACTTATCTAAAACTTCCTGTAGAAGGAGTCGGGTCCATCCAAGTCCCTGTGGCAAAGCAGGTAGCATATTGAGCCATGCCGTGCTGATATCCCTTGGAATCACATAGGCCACATTGGCTTTACGGAACAGGTCATCCATTCGGTCATGCATCTGGTAGCACCATGCGTCGTCAATCCCAAGCGTCTCGCTCAGCAGATATCTGTCATCGTCATATATGAGAAAGGTATTGGCTGTACCGATTTGTAACAACTGTCCCATGCCACCATAGGTAAGCATAGTTTTCTGCAGATAGCTTTTAGCATCGGCTGCGAGTAGAATACCACCATTACTTCTTGCAAGACGGATCATCAAACCTCTGAGGGTCATCGGGTAATCCGGCTCGACCTCAAAGATGTGCGGTGGATAGAATTTGTATGGTTTTCCTGCGCCTACCTTCTTCTCAAACAAATACCGGGCTATAGCATATACCCCATCGATATTCTCGCAGTCGTTATCATTCAGGAACATCGAAAGTTCTTGTGAAGCCGCGCCGAAGAGAAGCTGGTTATTGCTGTAGCCGCCAAACTGTGCGAAGTGTGTAATGAGGATTTTCCCGAGATCCTCCTCGGCTTCGTCCAGATCTACAAAGCTATCCACATGAACGTAGCGGTTTTCAGGCATGGCAATGACGTTCAGGTTTTCATCCAGAGCATTTTTCGTCGGCCAGAATGCGGCCCCGGGCTGGATAACGTCTATCAGTTCCTGCACAGTAGCCCCCCGCAAGCCAGCATCTCTCAGGAAATCTTCTGCCTTTCCCATACTAAAATTGCGGTCTGCATTTTTCTTTGTGTATGTTCTGTTGCGTTTTGTAGCGGTGTTCTCTTTAGGGACTCCATACAGTACTACCCGCTTCTTCTCGTATCCGCAATGTAGGCAAAAAGCTTGAATGATTTCCATCAATCGAGGGATACCCCAATTGACATTGATCCAGTACCCGTTTGAGAGTTTCGAGCAATTCAGTCCGTCGATTCTGTTTTTCATTAGAAAAGGCCTGTCCGCTTTGGTGGCATATAATGATTTTTTACATAGTGTTTCCAGCGCAGGATTTTTATTGGCAAGTTCAAGTTCTACGATTGCTACAAGAATCCTTGCCCAATTTCGTCCTTCCACAATGGTTCCATCTACATTGCAATATATTGGTACAGTCCTCTCAAAAGATTGTGCGTTTGTGAAATCAAAACGTATCCAATCTTCTTCTGGTACAACCCCAACAGTTTCAGTCTGTACAGACTGGGGAATCTTTTCTTCTTGAAGATAAGCTAGGTAAGCAGTCAAGAGTTTCACTGCATTGTTGCGAAGTTTTTTGCTACTGAATACTCGCTTAGCTTGCTTCAACGCATTCTCAACCTGACTGATTTGTGTTGTTGAACTCAAAGGCTGAGGAAGCACTTTTTTCTGCACTAGTATGGAACTGACCGCTTTGTAGGAACTCCTTATTTCTTGCAACATATAGGGAGGAGTAGCGCTTGGTAGCCACACAAAAAAGTTATTCTCAGTTTTTTTCAATGCCTCACCCATATGCCGTTACTTCCTTTCTCTTTGCATCTTCTCTACCTTCTGAATGGAGTTCCCTACATCATGGATAAGCTAGTGATGCCTTTGCCTGTCACCTTTGTATAGATTGGCAACTTCTTTGAAATACCGCTGTACCAAGAGCCAAGACGGATTCGCTGTCTTTGTAAAAGCGTCAAATACATCTGAGCAGATTTTACAGGTCATCGGGCTCCGAATGACTCAAAAAGAGCCATACCACACTGTACTGCCAGATTGTGTGGGTGCTCATTCAGATTATACACATCCTTATCAGACCTGTTACAGAGTTGGAGCACCTCCACCAGGTAAATGTTGGTGAACAAATTTACCCCCCCAGCTGCCACGATAACCCGACCAGCAAGCGGCGTCTATCACAAAAAATGTTCTCGGCAATATACTCGCCCTAGCCCTCCCAAAGCATTCGTCCTCGGCTGCCAGTTTGTTGTACGTGCTCTCAAGCCGGCTATAGATATATTTGAGCAAAATCACAGTCTTGCACTCAGAGGTGTCCAGATTTCCCTAAAGGGCATAAGCTGCATCTCAGATTTGCTCTTCAAGGCCGATGTTGCCTGTATTTGTTCCGGCCATCTCATTTTCTCCTGATGTGATTTGATGATATCATTATACAGACAAAAGCGACAAAAAGCAACTGAATGCGCAGTCGCTTTTGTCAAAAGGGGGATGCCTATTGAAAGAAATTAAAAATGTTTACAATCGTGGGAGCGGGGAAATCTCCATACGTCTCAGCTTCTCATACTGCTGGGCATACTCCACCTGATTCCACGCATTATTGATATCTGGGGTCAACGGCGGTAGCGTTACTTGAAAACACAGCGAGAACCTATCTACACCGCTCTGCTCTTAGAGGTGAGTTGGACTGCCACCTATTCGAAATTGACACTCAGGCAGAAACTGTATTTTTTTCAGTTAGTCGAATAACTGGAAAAACATGAGGGCATGGGCCACCCCCACCAATGATATAATGAAAATCCGCCGCATCACATTTTTCCGTGATACGGCGGTCTCTCTTAATACAGCGCCCACCAGTAGTCGAAAACCTTGCGGTAGCCGTTTCCCTTTCGGGGGAGGCATGAACAGGCTCGCACTTTTTTGCTGCTCACTCGTTTGAGCCAACGCTGGCACTTACTGTTTTTGGGATACTTGATATACTTGCCTGTGTGCAGGAGGGTCTTTCCCTCAAAGTCCCAATCCACATAACCGCGATGGGGCGCATAGCCAGAAAGCTGGATAATGGCTAACCGTTGATCCGTCTTTTCCTGTCCTTTCCTGCGGCGATACCGCCGCCCAGTCCGGCGTGGACAACCTGGTTCCTTCTCAAAATTCTTTAGAAGCACCGCGAGCCGCTCGTTTAACTCGATTTCGGTCATACACCTTCCCGCTGGGCACAGTGCGCGTGACTGGGCTAAGCCCATACCAGGAGACGCGCTGTTTGGCGTGATACTCTTTCTGCGCCTTTTTACTGCGCTTACTCAGCGGCACCATTTGCGCCATCGGAAGCCCTCCCTTCCTGTTTTAATTCCACCATTCTTTCCCAAGTATTCACACAAGCACTTATATAATTCATATTACCGCAAAGAAGCATCTTATTCGGCAATTCACGCATAGCATCACAAAATCGCCCCTTATCCCACTTTCGCACATGGCAGAAAATGATGCGGTATGGGATACCTGGGTTAACAAATTCATCCCCAAAGTAAACTCTGACTTGATGCTTAATAAAGAGTCCATCGGCCAAATAGTCCTCGGTATCAAGAAAGGCAAAATAGGTATTAAACAATGAAAATTTATGTAATAGTTGATAATAATTGGTTTGTTCCAATTCATTTCCTCCCGTATTACGTTTTTATTACAAATCCACAAAACATCTTGCCATTTCGCTCTTATTCTGCTATTCTACACTACTATCAGAATGGAGGCGATCATTATGTCTTTCAATCAATTTCCCGTCATCGATCTTCCCGCCACCGGGGCCAACATCTGCCGTCTGCGGCAGACGAAAGGTCTGTCCGTCCGGGATCTCCAGCAGTTCTTCGGCTTTGAGGAACCCCAGGCCATCTACAAATGGCAGCGGGGCCAGAGCCTGCCTACAGTGGACAACCTCTACGCTCTGAGTGCCCTGCTGGATGTGCCCATGAACGACATCCTGGTGGCGGCCAACCTTTCCAATATTTGTAGCATGAGCGGCAGGCCGGAGCCTGCCGCTCATCCTTTTGATGCTCGGGCGCAGGGGGCATGGCGAAATTTCAAAGCCGCTTAGGCCCTTATCCGCCGTGTCCGGACTGTTTGGTACCCTGCGGGGCGTTGAAACAGCCTGGACTTGGCGACTTGTAATCTCATGTCGGTCCAGAGGCCGAAACCCAAGGACCGAGGTCGAAACAGAGAAGCGTAAGGGCGGTTTGTAAGTTTGCGTATAGGGAAGGAAGCAAAAACGTGCTTGCGGGGAACGTAGAGAAAAGCGTCTGTCGGTTCCTTTCAATACAGCATTTTGCAGATGCTCCCCAGTATGTTCTTCGCGGTGTGCGGCATCATCATTCATCCGCACCTGAACCGGCCGTCACAGTTCCTCCATTCCGCCATGCCCGCCGCGCCCGGGGAGGGGCGTTACCCAGACTGCCGCTGGATAAAGTCGGACAGGATCACATCGAAGCTGTCGTTCATCTCAAAGGGGAGGACATACTCCACCACGGTGTTCACGAGGCACTGGTCCAGCTTGGCGGACACCTCGTCGGCCTTGCGGCCCAGCTCGGTGGCCATGCCCCGGATCTTGTTCCGGTCAAAGTTGATGGTGGTCACCCGCTTGGCGTCGCAGCGGTAGCTCACCTGGTTGCCCTCGCCGTTGAAGCGGTAGCCGCTGCCGCCGTTGGACAGCACCACCTCGCTGCTGCGCAGAACAGCCATCCGTCGGAAGATGTCGGCCAGGTTTTGCCGGGTTCGGTTCAGACCGGTCTCGCTGTCCATATCCAGGGGCAGTTTGGACTTGGCGTCACAGATGGCGGCGCTGAGTTTCTCCCGCTCCGCCAGCATAGCCATTAGGAACGCGGCCACCTGGTTGATGTGCTCGGCATACTCGCTGGGGGCGGTGTCCTCAGTGACAGCGTCCTGGGCCTCTAGTATGACCTTGCTGCGCAGATGGGTGGTGGTGACCTTCAGGGTATTATCCCGATCCTGGAGGATGCAGCTGGCCTCATCCATGAGGGCCTGCAGCTTGTTCTGGGCACGAAAAGCGTCTTTCAAATTCACGGTGTTCCACTCCTTTGCTCTGTCGTTGTGTCCCTATCATACAAGCATCAGAGCGGTTTGTCATTGAACCGTTGGTTTAATTTGGTACGGTTCAATGACAACAACCTTCCGCCTCAGTTTCCTTGCATACCGCACCGTCATCGCCGTTCCTCCCCGGCGCTCGCCGTTGTAGACGGCCAGCAGAAGGGCGGCGTGATTGACTAAATAGCGGTTGCGTTTCAGCATACAGTCTTTGCTATATTCCCGGCTCACATAGACAACATTGTCCGCCCGCTCCAGAATAGAATAATAGAGTTCCCGCGCTGAAGTTGACCACCCGTCTGCCTGTCCCTCACAGGGCAGGACGCAGTGGAGTCTCAGCGCGGGATTATCCTTTTTCAGGGCCAGCACCGCCAGAGCAGCCCAGACATCTGTTCCCTCTGCCATTCCCGAGAAGAAATCCGTATAACCGATGTCCACCAACTTGGCAATTTCTCCAGCGAGCGCTTTTTTCAGAGCAACGCACCTGACGTCCGCTTCGTTGTAACCCCAAGGAAATTTCTTTGGGCGGTGACCCGTAAACGCACAGCATCGCTCAATCATAGCTGTCTGCCTCCTTTATGACATGGCTAAATAATGGCCATATTGCATGGCCATTATATCAGCCATAATAGAAGCTGTAAAGGGGGCTGAATGCAATGATTCACTATGCGCCGTTGTGGAAAACAATGGCCGAGCAAAAGGTGACAACCTACACGCTGCGTTTCAAACACGGCATGAGCCACGCAACTGTCCAGCGGCTCCAAGCGGATATGCCGGTATCAACACATACTCTGAATAAGCTGTGTACAATTCTGAATTGTCACCTGGAAGATGTGGCCGAATACGTTCCAGACGAATAACAGCTCTGCCGTCCCGCATTTGCGGAATGGTAGAGCTGTTTCCACGAACTGATGCTTGTTATTTCGTTGTCAGATATTCCAAAATCTCTGCGGCATTGGTATCGGGCTTCACCTTGGGCATCACCTTCTCGATCATACCGTTCTCGTCAATGATAAAAGTGGACCGCACCACGCCCATGCTCACCTTGCCGTAGAGTTTTTTCTCCTGCCACACTCCGTAGGCCTGGATGGCTGTCAGCTCCGGGTCGGAGAGCAGGATAAACGGCAGGCCGTGCTTCTCCGCAAACTTCTGGTGGGAGGTCACCGAGTCCTTGCTGACGCCGATGACCACCGTGTTGATCTTCTTGAATTCCTCATAAGCCCCAGCAAAAGCACAGGCCTGACGGGTACAGCCAGGAGTGTTGTCCTTGGGATAGAAATACAACACAACTTTTTTGCCCGCAAAATCGGTCAGGGATATGGAATTCCCGTCCTTGTCCGGCAGGGTAAACTCCGGGGCTTTCGTTCCAACTTCCAACATTTTGTTATCCTCCTGTTTAATCGGTAAATCTGTATAACAATTCAGACAGTTTTTACTCCGCCTCTGTCTCTTTTATTTCCAAGCACACCGCTTCAATTTCCGCAATCTCTTCCGAGGTATACAGCGTTGGGAACCGGTTTAAATAGTCCTCCCAGCCAAATAACAGTAAGTCTGTTGTTCCTGCGCTCCGAATCAGAATTGGACTCTCTCCGTTCTCGACCCGTTCCATGACAGCATCTACATTCTGTTCCAACTCTTCTCTGGTGACAGAGGGAAGTTTTTCTATGTCTATCTTTCTCCGAACAACTTCCTGCCGCACCCAAGACTTTACAATATCTGTGTTTTCCGGCTCACCGCAGAAATAGACAAATGCCCGCACCAGCTGTTCCGATGAAATCCCCCTGGTCCCACACCAATCCAGAATCTCGCGGCTCAGCGTTTCATCCACTTCAACGGACATTGTTGCCGCATTATCCCCAGGTTCAGAGGGAATTTTCAGCATTGCTTGTATGTTTTGGAGTTCTGCCATTTTCAGCAAAACGGGCAGAATCTGCACCTCGCATTTTTGGGTATTGGGGTCACGGAAGATAACAAGCGTCATCTGTCTGTGCAGCGGTAACAGGTCTACGATTTCAAAATCTTTCATTTTATATTCCTCAACTCTTTAAAAGTAAATAGAAATTGCAAATTGAAGCTGTGTACGGACATCCTTGGGAAATTGCCAGAGGCGGCAATTCCACCCACATCAGCCTATATCCCCAGCATGAAGAGGCTGGCTTCACGTTTTTGCTTGCCGGGTCTTCTGTGGGCCGAACCATTGAAACTGTCAGATTTTATCTGGCTTTGCGGAAAGCCAGTTTCCCTGTCTATGTCAGGGACGGATCCATTCTGGCCAGCCGGCTTACCGGCAATGAGAAGATTGGCATTGTTCCTCAAGGAATAATGCCTGTCTACTGTGAAAATTTGTTCCCGGAGGAGCAGATCATATCCTTTATGAATTTAGATCAGGAAAAGCTGGATGAGGTCGCTCAACATTGTACCTGGCAGCCTGTTCCCCCGGTCAGGCTATTCCTGCATTCTGCTGCTACGCACTAAAGTATTTTGTATTTTTCCCATTCCCTCTTTTTTGAATCAATCCCAGTTCCAGAAGTTTCTTCAACGCCCGAATTGTCGCACTTTGAGACGACCCTGTTGCCGTTTCGATCTCCGCCCTTGAAACAGACTGCCGAGCAGAAATACACTTCAAGATTTGATGCTCTTTTTCAGACAGCTGATTCTCCACAGACGCTGTTTCCGCCCTGTAGTTTATATTGGGCAGTGTGATTTTGAATGCGTTTTCGGATGTTTCCACCACAGGCTGGCAGGGACAGCTGGCATAGCACTCTTTAATTTTCAGCATTCCCGTACCAAACGCTTCAATGAGATGCAAACGATAAAAAACATTGGCCAGACGGCGGTTGCGGGGAACGGAGACCCCCATCATCACGTCACTCATGGCGATCCCCTTCGGCAAACCGCCCAAGGTCACAAATTCGATCCGGTCATCGAAGATGCTGATGAATGTGGAGCCGCTGTAGGAATAGTCCCGGTGAACGATGGCGTTGAACAGTGCTTCCCGCAGGGCCTCCGGCGGGTAATCCCGCGTATCTACCCGTTTTAAGCCGGGAAATTCTGCACGAGTTCGATTAAACCGGTCAATATAGGCATAGATATCCTCCATTTGCCGGAACAGGGAGCCGGAAAACTCGGCTCGATCCTTGAAAACGGTCTTGCTGGAGCCTTGAAAAACCGCCAGCTTTGCGGTGTGCGTACACTGGTCAGAGAGGAGCAGCCCCAAATTGGTAAAAACTCCGTCCTCACTGATAAGCCCCAGCGTGCGCTTTTGCTCCTGCCCCAGGGGGATATTTTCCTCCGCAAAAAATCGCTCCGTATCCTGAAAGGTCAATTCCTGATTCAGGGAACGGGCGGTCTCGTAGTCATCGCCGTCCGTCTCTTTGATCATTTTCAAAATGGCGCTCCCGGTGGCCGGAACCGTGGACGCACCCTGCCGGACAAAGACTCCCTCCGGGCGCAGTCCTTTGGAAGCGAGGTAATAGGGGCAGGCGGTGCCCTTCTGAACATTGACTGCAACAACGTCCTTTCCATCCATTTCCCGCTTTTCGCACAGCAGAAACATGGTGATATCCGGCTTGATGGAATCCCGCATAGCATTGGTCACCTTGAGCATGGTCCCATCCACATCCGGGATGCCAATCACAGTGCCGTCATCCTCTACGCCAATTAGGACCTCGCCGCCTCTTGTATTCGCGAAGGCGATGATGGTCTTCTTGATATCCTCCGTGTACTCCCGTTTGAATTCTGTTGTAATTCCTTCCGTCATAGCTGCTCACCTCATATAGATGATACCACCATTATATGCGTTCTAACCACAAATGTAAAGAAAAATAATTCGAATCGGTTAGAATGATCAGAATCATATGGGGGTATTTTTATTTCCCTCTCATATAGTTTTGCGTTTCCCCGCTATATGTGGTATTTTATTGAGTGTAATAGTTTCTCTAACTAACAACAAACGGGAGTTGGTTCCATTGACCCCAGTTCAAAAAAGATTTTTGTCCAGTAACATTCCTCTTGCCTGGATCATGAAAAACGGCATCCCTGCATATCAGGAATGCACACTCAGTTCGATTGAAAATTTCTACATTCTGGGCATTCCGAAGGCATCCAATCAATCGGATGAGATACGCTGGATTGGGTGCGATCCCGCAACATTAAAACGGATCCAATTCTCCCTTCGTATCGTGGATTCTATGGACGCTTCATCGGACATACCTCTGATCCAACGGGAATTTGTCCGTTGCAGCGAAATGTTTGCTGCTCAGGTGGAGGGTAGCATGACCGTTTCCAAATTGGATCAGCTCCAAAAGTGCTGCGCTGTCTGCATCTGCATTGATCCGCCTGAGACACACAAAAACTCAATATCATACTACAGCATTCGAGAAAAGATTCCGCTGGGCAGTTCGGGGGAGTCCGGGCAGGACTATGATATGTTGTCCGCCGTGGTCATTTATCTTGACGGTCCGGATTCAGAACATTATGATGGTGTTCTAAAATTATTGTATACTCTTCTGAACCAAGACATCACCATAGCCGAACAGCAGTATATTCTATGGAAAGAATTTGACATCATTTTAGAGACGAACGGCAATCTGAACAACCGGTCAAATTTCCCCTATGGATACAGTGGGCCTCTCATCGAAGATCTGATTGAGGACCAGGAGAAACTTCTGACCCATCTGGACTGTATCGAGAGATTAATGGAAACGACCGACCTGTCCGTGGAACAGGCGATGAATGCGCTGAGCATACCAGAAGAGGAACACGCCCTGTATCTTTCGCTGCTTCGCAAAAGGAAATAACAACAAAAAATGAGGGAGTTTTTTCTGCATTTTACAAAAACATGAGGGAATCGCTTTTGGGTGAAGAATCATATAAATCAGAATCGAGAGCCCCGAAAAGTATGTGTAAAAGAGAATAAAAGACATCCTTTCAGTCAAGAATCGGAGCAGGAAATGAACTTA
>ERZ808040.86-NODE-86-length-89001-cov-6.513461_pt1 | contig 89001 bp, 84 predicted proteins | sample MGYA00380191_ERZ808040 | MGnify/ENA primary metagenome ERZ808040 (study PRJEB31490, sample SAMN06133395) | mouse gut metagenome | isolation source: J6 | host: mice | place: China: Chengdu | collected 2015-05 ...
TCTGTTGTAATCGGTACGGTCCGATGGTTCATATGCAAGTTGAACGGCCGGCCCCGTTTTGCCGGGCATATTATTGATATTACGATAATTCTGTGCATTAAACCTGTATCCGTCCGTATTATAATCAAATACAACTATTTTCCCCATAATATAATATCACTCTTTTTTAATTATGCAGCCAAAAAAGAATATTTGTTCAGAACAACTGTTTTTAGAATTATATTTCGTGAACAAATTTTTGTCAATATATTTACGAACATTTTTTTGGAACATTTTTTCTTAAAACGGTTGTATTGCATATTAGATTCATGGTATTATTGTAAAAATATTGTTTGTATGGTTGTTTAAATGCTGCGATTATTATAATCTTTGCATATTGTGAATAAATTATTTATTGGGTCAGATCTACGGAGGATGTAACTTATGTCGGGATATGAATACGGAGAAATCACCGAAAAACAGCAGGAAATTTTAGATTATATTAAAGAACAGATAGTTCAGAAAGGTTTTCCGCCGTCTGTAAGAGATATCTGTTCTGCGGTTAATCTTCGTTCAACTTCATCGGTGCACTCTCATCTCGAAAAATTGGAAAAAAACGGATATATCAAGAGAGATAAGGCTAAATCAAGAAGTATTGAGATTGTAGATGACGATTTTAACGAAGTAAGAAAAGAAATGTCATTTATACCTGAATTGGGTGAAGTGGCCGCAGGAATGCCTATGCTGGCGGTTGAGAATACAACAGGATATTTTCCGATACCGACGGAATATTTGTCTAATAAACAGACGTTTATTCTTAAAGTTAAGGGTGACAGCATGACAGACATCGGAATGCTTAACGGTGATAAAATTATTGTTGAACAGACAAATGTTGCAAATAACGGAGACATAGTTGTTGCATTGGTGGATGATTCGGCAACCGTTAAAAGATTTTTTAAAGAGAAGGATCACGTCAGACTTCAACCTGAGAATAAGGATATGGAACCTATCATTGTCGATAATTGCACCATACTCGGAAAAGTTGTCGGCCTGTTCAGGTTTGATATACATTGATAATAATATTATAAAACGATGTCGTAATGATATATTATCATAATATATCATTATAATTAGGAACAATAGATATTATTGAATAATAAGACTTGTTTTTACATTCCCCCGTTATATTTTTAATTTATTAAAATGAAGAAAAGCCGTATATATCATGCCCGTTTATCTGACATGGTATATACGGCTCTTATTTATATTTATATACTTTTTTTACATTTCTTTAAGTTTATTAAGGTCAACTGTTTTTGCATCAGACCATATTTTATCCAAATTATAGTAATCACGTTCATCTTCCGAAAAAATATGGACTACTATCCCGTTATAATCAAGAAGGATCCATTTTCCGGTATCATATCCTTCTTTTAACGGATTTCCGAACAGATCCGTATCGTCAATTTTAGTTGCATGTATATTATATTCGGACATTTTTTCATCAACTTCATCTGCAATGGTTTGTGTTTGTCTTATGTTTGAACCGGAGCATATTACAAAATAATCTGCAATAGGACTTATATCTTTAATATCAAGAATTTGTATGTTATATGCCTTTTTATCCTCCATTGCTTTAACGATAATGTTAAGGTTTTCTGTTATTGTTTTGTCTTTGTCTGTCATTTCACGTTTCTCCCCGTATTAAATTAATGATTTTTATAATCAATTATATTATTATCTGCTTTCTATGATTCTTTCGTAATAAGAAAATGTATCTTCCGTCATGGGATCAATAGGCAAATGCTTACTTTTTAAATGATTTAAAGATTCTCTTAATATTATATACATTGTCATTTCAATGTCTTTAAATGCTAAATACCTTAATTCATCAAGCAAATCCGAATGTTTTCTGTTCGGCTCAAGATAATCTGCTATAAATAATATTTCGGACAGTCTGCTCATCTGAACCTTACCGGTTGTATGGCATTCGATTGCTTCACAAATATCGTCATTATCTATATTATATTTTTCTTTTGCAAATAATGCTCCTACTTTTGCATGCAGAAGATACGGACTTTTGTATTCACTCTCCGTAATCGGTATATTGTTGGATTCGGAAATTGAAATTAATTCTTTCCATGAGTAATTTTTGGCACAATCATGCAATAATCCGGCAATATATGCATCATCAAGGTTTACACCGTATCTTGCCGCAAGTGCGAATGAAAGGTCCGCCACCGCTATAACATGTGCCAGCCTTTTTTTATCGTTCCAAAATAAATCATTTATTTTGGCATATATCTCCTTATTAAAATGATTATTCATATTCGATCTCCGTAATAAATTGTAATTTTATTATTAACATTATTATTAATCATATTATCAACATATGGAAATAATTATACTATTTAACGGGTAATTTCTCTATATAAATAAATGCGCGAACAGACGGCTTGCGGATTAATTTCTTTTAAGGTATGGATAAAAAGTAAATTACGGTCAAAAAACATATATTAAAAACCGATAATTAAAAATGTTAATTACGTAAATGTTCATCTGTTTTTATTTTCCCGTCTTTTTTATAAATATCTATCTGACCGCCTAACATTGTTAAACATATATCAGAGTTAATTGCTTTAAGTCTTTCTATTGTTTCGGGGTTCGGGTGGTTATACCTGTTATTAGCCGAACATGAAATAACGGAATACATCGGATTAATTTTCTTCAAAAATTTTTCACCTGAAGAATATTTGGAACCGTGGTGCCCTACTTTCAGTATATCTGTTTTTTCTGAATGTTTTATTATTTTACTTTCCGTTTCAACCGTCGCATCTCCCGTCATCATAATTGATAACACGTCACTGCCGCTTTTTAATTTGACGTTGCATACGGAACTGAGATAATTGCTTTTATCAGTATTTTCTCCTTCCGAATATGCCTTGTTTCCGATATTATCCATAGGCCATAACATGTCTATTGAATAGTCCTCTCCGCTGAATTTTTCTCCTTTTGACACATATGAGATATTTATATTGTTTTTATATGCGGATTCAACTAATTTCTTATAATTTTCATCTTTATGCGCTTCCGCTATATCTGGCATAATAAGATTTTTTACCTTTATAAATGTTGTACGGTTATATATTCCGTCAAGCATTTCAATAATTCCGTTTACATGGTCTGAGTCGGAGTGACTTACAAATACAGCGTCAAGTGTTTTTATATTGTTATATAACAGATATTTTTCTGTTATATTGTGATATACATTTTTGATATTCGAACTTCCGCAGTCAAACATGAAATGCAGCCCGGATTCTGTTGATATGACGTTATTGTCTCCCTGTCCTATATCCAGTACACTGATCTTTGTTTTTGTTATTTTTTGATCTATTATTCCTTGTTTAACAAAGATTAATAAAATAAGAGACAGCGTAATGAATAAAAATACTTTGTTATTTTTGACAAAGCTGTAATCATTTAGAAACTCTTTGTACTCATCTGTATTAATGTATATTTTTGTTACCTTACTCAACCTGTTTATGTAATTCTTCTTAAAACGAGACTGTATGTTTGCGTAAATATATAACGATAAACAAAAAATAATAACGTACATTAATATTACCGTTAAAATATCAATATGCCCTACATTTATTACAGAAAAAGGAATTGACAGGAAAAAATTGCATATTGTGTCATAAATATTCAATATCATATCCGATGTACCGATAAAAAATATTCCGAGAGGTTCATATATACAACCGGTAATACCGGCGATTAGAGATACCGGTATAAGAATACCTGCAAGGGGGATTGCCGCTATATTTACAAGAATGGCATATAGAGGTATCTGATAAAAAAAATATATTTGAAGAGGCAAAAGCCATACGGTTAAAAATGAAGAAATAAATATGCCCTTCAGAAAGTTTTTTATGAAAAATAAATCATTTGAAATATTATTAATTAAATGTTTTGTCAGTTTATTTCCGATAAATATCGCAATTACAGCGGTATAACTTAATAAAAAGCTCTGATTAAATAAAAGATAAGGCGATATCGCTAAAGAAATAATAATTTGAACGCTGAGAGCGGATGCTATGCAATATCGCCTTCCAAACAGAACGGAGACAAGAAATATACAGAACATAACAGCGGATCGCACGGATGAAATACTGCTTCCGCTTATAATTATATATATGAAAATAAAAATTGCCGAGATTACAGTATTTAAAATTATGTTTATATTCATTTTTTTTAATACATTAAACATCAGCATACCTATAAGGGAAATATGAAGACCGCTTATTGAAAGCAAATGTGATATTCCGGTATTTTGGTATATTTGTTTCGTATGATTATTCAGATCTGATCTGTTTCCCAGAATAACTGTATTTAAAATGTCTGAATGGTCGGGAGAAATGTTTGTGTATGATTGTGATAACAGATTATAGATATAATCAGAGAAAATAAAGATTGGAATATTTGATTTACAGACATTATTTACATATGTAATCTTAGATTTTAATTCAATACCGTTGGAGAATAAATACATATTTTCGTCAAACCCGCCGTCGTTTCTGCTTTTTTCGGGAATATTCACGACGGATTCGCCTTCTATAACATCACCTGTTTTTAAATCCGCTGCCGCTTCTTTTTTTATGGTAGCGGAAATATTACCGGAAATATAATCATTGTCATTATATTTTATTTTACAGTTCTTTAAATATAATGACGTAACAGATTCATAATCGGTTTTCTTATATATTTCTCCGCAGGTTATCGCTTTTAAATCTCTGTTTTGTTCCGTAAGCTTAAAAGCTGCCGAACCGTCCGTAAAATAAATACAGCGTACGGCAGCTATTATTACCGCCATAATTGCAACGAAAACAAGAGGTCGTTTCAATTATATTGCTCCTAAATAAATTATTTAACTATTTCGCTGTTATATATAAAGTCAACGTAATTAATGTCATTAACAGGGTCATTTCCCAAAATAATAAAACGAACTTTATCGGTTCCCTTAAGTTCACAGAGGGAATTGACTATAGAATATATGGTTAAATCCTTAGGAATCTCAAGCTCATTACTAAACAGATTTTCCATGGCTACAAAGCATGTATTTCCGTTTTTGGATATACCGAGAAGCTTTGCTCCGGCCGGAACGGTATTTCTTAATTCACTGTTATCAGTTCCTTTAATTAATCTGTTAACCACTAATTCCTCCAAGGATTTTTCTTCTGTATATGCTATATCGTCACTGTAACGCACCAATTTGTTGGAGTATTTGTCGGCAAAGTACAATGTTGCCGTTATATGACTGTATCCATATATTTTATCACTGTCTGTTGTTACATATTGCGAATCGGTCATATTGTTTAAGACCGCGCCGTCGGAAAGAACAATGGGATTGTCTCCGATGTAGAATGAAATATATGATACATTTTGGATCTGAGAAAGAGTTTTAACCATTGCCGTTCTGTATAATGCTTCGGTAATATTATTCATTTTCAGATAACCGTCTGAGAATGTAATTTGTAATTCCTGATTGTCGCTGTTGTAATTTACCATAAGAATATCAACATATGCCGGTTTTATTGGGATGGCGTTATCCGAGGCCTTACTGTTATTCATTTCCGATATCAGCTCATTGGCAGAGTCTAGAATATCTTCTTTTTGCATATGGTATTCTTTACTTGTCAGCTTGAATCCTTCTCCGTCCGTATAATATACATTGTAATCTCCGGTATTATCATTGGATATTGCCGGAGAACACGCACTCATGCCTACAGTAAGCAGCGCCGATATTATACCGCATGACCTGACGGCATGTTTTTTTAAAAAATTTATGTTTAATATTTTTTTCATAATGCTTATTTCTTATGTTTTAACGGAATTTTTATGGTAAATACCGTTTCTCCGAACTTCTCTCCGTCCGCCGCCGGTTTACTTACGACTTTAATTTGTCCTCCGTGACCGGATACTATGGAATCAACAATGGACAATCCCAATCCGGTACCGCCGGTTTCTCTCGATCTTGCCTTATCTACCCTGTAGAAACGCTGGAAAATATGCTTTTGATGTTCTTCCGGAATACCGATTCCCGTATCCTGAATTCGAAGGAAAAAGGAATCGATATCGGCGTTTAACGTAACAATGACTTTTCCGCCGGGTACATTGTATTTTATGGCATTTTCAACAAGGTTTGTGACAACCTGAGTAAGCTTAATATCATCTACTTCCGCTTCAATGTCTCTCATACTCTCATAGACTATCTCTATGTTTTTTTCGTCAGCAATTGGAGTAAGTTTTTTTAACATTCGTTCAACGAGAGTATTAATATTTACAAGTGAAATATTTAATGAAGAAACGGAATTATCCATTCTTGTGAGCATAAGAAGGTCATCTATTATTTCTTTTTCCCTGTCAATTTCGGAAGCAATATCTTTTAAGAAGTCTTTGTAGATATCTGCGGGAACATCTTCCTCCTGAAGAAGAGAGTCGGCAATAAGCTTCATGGATGTCATAGGTGTTTTTAATTCATGTGATGCATTAGAAACAAACGCGTTCAGCGCTTTGTCAACCTCCGCGGAATTATCAATAATTCTGTTGAAAGATGCGGCTGTTGCCTTGTATTCAAATGAACCGGAATTTTCCTGAAGTCTTATTTCAGTATTTCCGTCGGCTATTGAACTTATTGATTTATCCAGTTGTACATATTTTCTTCTTATTATGTATATGTAAAGAATAATAAGAAGAATCAATATAAACGAAATTGATACGGATATAATCTGGAACCGCTCTTTCTCATAGAGGAACATCTCGTCTATATCCGAAATATCTGAGCTTACAAGAGCAACGCCGATAATTTTATTATTGCTGTCAAAAATAGGAGAAGCACTTTCAACGCTTCTGGTATTTTTATTGTAAATGTTGGCAGCTTCTCCGGAGCCGTAAGCCTTATATATAATCGACTTGGAAATCGTTTTACCGTTATCGAGAGAATATGAATCCATTATTACGGAAAAATTATCATCCGTAATACGGAGTCTAATATCGTTTAACTTTGCAAAATCAGACATTGAATTCACAATCCCAAGGGATTCCGCTTCACTGTAGGAACCGACCTTGCTTATTCTGTCGGCTACAACATTACTTTTAAGCATATTGTCGGTTAACTCCGAATTAATGATGACCGATTGATAATAATATCCGTTAAAATAGTTAAAAATATTAATGGGTATTATACAAAAAGCGACAAACATGGCAGCCGTTTTAAAGAAAATACTGTTAAATACATTTTTTATTTTAACGGAAAAGCTTTTCTTATCGTTATTGGAATATGATTTATCAGGCATGGAAATAATAACCTACTCCCCATTTTGTATGAACATATTTAGGACTGCTTGGATTTTCTTCAATCTTCTCTCTTAATCTTCTTATATGTACATCAATGGATCTTGCATCAGCTTTATCTACTTCCCCTCTTACGATTTTTAACAGATCCTGTCTTGAAAATACTTTATTGGGCTGTTTTGCCATAGCTTCAAGAAGGTTGAATTCGATAACCGTAAGATCCGCATCTCTGCCGTCGATATAAAGAGTTCTGCTGTCTAAATTAAGACGGAAAAGTCCGTAAACAATTTCGTTGGAAGAATCTTCCTTTTTATCGTTAGATCCCCTTCGTCTGAGAACGGCTTTTATACGTGCCTTTACCTCAAGTATATTATAAGGCTTTGTAATATAATCATCCGCACCGTATTCAAGCCCCATTATCTTATCCATATCTTCACCTTTGGCCGAAAGCATAATTATCGGTACGTCGGAATACTCTCGTATTCGTTCGCAAACCTCATATCCGCTGAGTCCGGGAAGCATTACATCAAGTAATATAATGTCGGGCTTTTCACTCTCCGCGAGTGCAAGAGCCTCATCGGCGTCGTATGCACATACAACATCAAAGCCGTCTCTTTCAAGACTAAACTTCAGTCCTTTGATAATAATTTTTTCATCATCAACAGCTAAAACCTTTGTAGCCATAAATCACCTCGATAACAACTTAAACTTTAATTAAATCCCTTATTTTGGAAAATGCCGATTCTTTTATTCCCGATACGTTCATAATATCTTCTATGGTTTTAAAACTGCCGTGCTCCCTGCGATATGCAATAATGGAACCTGCTCTTGCCTCTCCTATCCCCGGAAGAGACATAAGAGATGTCAAATCAGCCCTGTTAATGTTGATTTTACCGGAGTTGTCCGAAGATGAATCCGCCTTATCTGATCCCGTATTATTTTCCCCTGAATTATCATTTACAGTATTTCCCATGGAATAAATCTCTATCTTAGATGAATCTTCAACAGGTTCCGCCATATTAATGCTTGTTAAATCGGCATCTTCGAGAGTTCCTCCTGCCATATTTACGGCATCTATTACTCTGTCCCCGTATTTCAACTCATATACTCCGGGCGTACGAACCCTTCCGCATACATATACGACTAATTTTTCGGCAGCGGACGTATCGGTATTAAATTCATTTCCCATGCTATTGTCTTTATTTGTGTCGGAAGACTCCGAAACGGTGAAATCATCCGAAGAATTTTTATTACTTTGAAAAAATATTAAAGATATGATTCCGCAAATAAAAACAAATGAAAAAATAATTATGTTTTTTGTATATTTATACCTTTTAAAAACATTCTTTTTCAAGTTATGCTCCTTAATCAGATTAAGGATTTCCTATCGCATACTGTCTTAATAATATCCGAGATAAAAGGTATTTACAAGGTAAAACATTAAAAATACATATGTAAAACATCGTCTGCTTTATATTAAAAATATATGGGATTATATAATATTTTATAGTAATCAAATACAAACACCTTTTGGTTTAAATTTATTTAGTTTTATGGGTTGGTTATAATATGCTACACTTAACCGATACAGTATATATGGAGAAAATTATGAATAATACAAATACATACATAAAGAAAAAAAGTAATTTCAGGCTTTTTTTTCGGAACATATTTATAAAAGATACAAATGAATTTATATTGACCGGTAATATCAGATATATATTGGCAGTCTTCATTCCAATTCTTATATTTGTGGTCTTATTTATTATCAGAGGCGTTGCGCCTTTCGGAAACAGATTATATATGCCGTCCGACATGTATCATCAATATACTCCGTTTTATTCGGAACTATGGTACAAAATAAGAAACGGCGGAAGTATATTTTATACGTGGAACAACGGTCTGGGAAGCAATTTTTTGGCGGCATACGCCTATTATTTATCAAGTCCCGTCAACTGGATTGTTGCATTGTTTCCGCATAATATGATACCGGTTGTTTTGGATTGGATTATTGTTGCGAAGTGTTCAATGGCATCACTTACAATGACAGTATATTTGTCAAAACATTTTAATACGAAAAGTTCATTTACTGCCTTTGTTGCCGTGTTTTATGCTCTGTCCGGTTACATGGCGGCATATAAATGGAATGTTATGTGGCTTGACTGTATTGCCGTTGCACCCCTTGTAATTCTCGGATTGGAAAGGCTGGTAAATAAGAATAAGCCTTTTATGTTCTGTATCACTTTATCGTTAAGTGTATTATTTAATTACTATATTGCCATAATACTTATCGTCACACTGGTTATATATTTTATTGTATTGCTCATATTGGCAGATCCAAAGGAGAATAAATTAAAGTTTTATTTATCAAGAACGGCAAAATTTATTATTTACGGAATGATTGCTGTTGGAATTGCATGCATATTGCTCATACCGGAATATTATGCTTTTAAGTTATCGGCTTCGTCTGACAGTGATTTTCCTAATACATTAAGATTTTATTTTGATTTCGGACTTATGTTTTCAAGACATATATCAAATCTCGATACATATATGTGGACGAAGCATTATCCGAATATATATTGCGGCGCATTTGTATTTGTTTTGATACCGCTGTTTGCTATGAATAAAGAAATAAAGTTAAAAACCAGAATTGTATATGGAGCTTTACTTGCCGTATTTCTGTTTAGCTTTATGGCTAATATTCCGGATTATATATGGCATGGTATGCATTTTCCGAACTCTCTTCCGGCAAGACAGTCATTTATGTATATATTCTTTATGCTGACTGTAATGTATATGACAATAAAACACAGAAGAGGAATAAGTATTACACATATTATAATAAGTGCTTCGATATCCAACGCATTTCTTGCATATGTGTACTTTATGTATGCCGGAGATACTACCCTTGTTGACGATAACAACTATATATACGGCAGATGGAGCATAATAGGTACAATTATATTAATATGGATATACTATTGTTTATTGCTCTGGGATAAATATATTCTGTCCCAAGAATCCGATAAATCTTCTTTGGGAGTTAAAAGAAAACGAAGATTGTCAATGAAGGCATGGTTTACATTTGTAATTTCCGGGACAATGGTAACGGAATGTGCCTTAAATATGGGAATTACCGGACTTCCGACGCTATCATACGGCGGATATATAAAAAATGACGAAAAAATGGCTGAAACTGTTTCACGCATTTATGCCGACAATAATAATGAATTTTTCAGGCTTGAACAACAGGAGCCGAGAACCAACAATGACGGAAACTGGTATTCCTACCACTCAATGAGTATATTTTCTTCTTCATCTCCAAAGGGCCTTTCGCTTTTATATAAAAATATGGGAATGAAATCGTCCGTTAATTCATATAACGGACTGGGAGCCACGTTATTTGCATATGCCTTTTTCGGGGTTCAATATGTTTCAAGCAGATATTCAGATTACAGCGATCCGTTCATGAGTAAATATGAAGAGAATGAAAATTATACAATATATAAGTTAAATAGTGTCTTACCTATAGGTTACTCAATTCCTGCTGCCCTTGCAAAAGAGAGTTTTGTGTCAAGAACAACAATCTCAGGTGCATTATTATATCAAAATGACATTTTTAAAAAGATGACCGGTATCGCGGATTTATTTACAAAAACAGATACAATAGATTATGAAAGATTAAAAACCGTTACCGCAGAACGGTCCGGACACTATTATATGGAATTATCAGGAAATGCACCGGAAGATATTACTCTTACAAAGGAAAGTGATGTATATTCAAAAACATTTTCTGATTTGAATAAGCATAATCACATCGTTGATATCGGATATCTTAAAAAAGGAGAATCCATAGATATTGACTCTGAAAAAGAAATGAAAGCCGAAATATATGTAATGGATGAAAACAAGCTCTCAGACGGAATAAAAAAACTGAATAACAACTCCGTTACACTTTCGCGATATACCGATACATCAATTGAAAGCGACATTGATTCTTACGGAGGAAGCGTTTTATTTACATTTCCTTATGATCCGGGCTGGACGCTTTATGTGGACGGAGTAAAAACCGACACTTATGAGGTAATGGGTTCATTAACAGGCGCGGATATATCGGACGGAAAACATCATATATTTATGGAATATAAGCCGAAAGGTTTATATCCTGGTTTAATTGTTTCATTATCATGTGTATCATTGCTAGTAGCTATAATGATTATTAAATATAAAAATAAAAAGTGAATATATCGTTTTGATATGTTATTATAAGATGATTATATTATAAAGCCATAAGATAAGATTTTATTCTTATGGCTTTGTTATTTGTACGAACAGTATATTTAAAATTTGGAGGACATATATGAAACTCTGGGGTGGACGATTTACAAAAGAAACAGATAAACTTGTAAATGACTTTAATGCTTCTATCGGTTTTGATAAAAGACTTTATAAACAGGATATAGAGGGAAGTATTGCTCATGCTGCCATGCTTGGTGATTGCAATATTATTCCGAAAGAAGAATCCGAGCTTATTGTTTCCGAACTTAAGAATATTTTAAGAGATATTGAAGACGGAAATCTGATTATAGACAATGAGTATGAAGATATACACACGTTTGTGGAAGCTAATCTCATTACAAGAATCGGCGATGTCGGGAAAAAACTCCATACGGGTCGTTCCAGAAACGATCAGGTTGCTCTTGATATGAGATTATATATTCGCTCAATGATTGAACATACCAGTCTTTTGCTTAAAGAGTTTTTAGAAGCACTTTTAAAAGTAATGAAGGAAAATATCAATACTTTTATGCCCGGATTTACACATTTGCAGAAAGCTCAGCCGATAACGCTTGCACATCACCTGGGAGCATATTTTGAAATGTTTGTAAGAGACAGAGGCAGGCTTGAAGACAATTATAAGAGAATGAACTATTGTCCTCTCGGCGCAGGCGCTCTTGCCGGAACAACATATCCTCTTGACAGAGATCAGACAGCTAAACTTTTAGGCTTTACGGCCCCTACAAGAAACAGCTTGGATTCGGTATCCGACAGAGATTATCTGATTGAATACTTGTCGGATCTTTCAATTATAATGATGCACTTAAGCAGATTGTCCGAAGAAATATGTATTTGGAATTCAAACGAATACGGGTTTACGGAAATTGATGACGCATATTCTACGGGAAGCTCCATTATGCCTCAGAAGAAGAATCCCGATATTGCGGAACTTGTTCGTGGAAAGACAGGCAGAGTATACGGAGCTTTGGTTTCCATGCTGACCGTTATGAAGGGACTGCCTCTTGCATACAATAAAGACATGCAGGAAGATAAAGAATTATCCTTTGATGCTATTGATACCGTTAATAATTCCATCATTTTATTTACGGGAATGATAGCAACCATGAAATTTAATGAAAACAGAATGAAGGACAGTGCCATGAAAGGATTTACAAATGCCACGGATGCAGCGGATTATCTTGTAAAACACGGCATGCCGTTCAGAGATGCTCATAGAGTTATCGGTGAGATGGTTTTGTATTGTCTTGATCGTAACATATCTCTTTCGGATCTTACTCTTGATGAATTTAAAGAGTTTTCCAAGATATTTGACGGGGATATTTATGACGCAATAAGCCTTGAGACATGCGTCGACGCAAGGCTTACAAAGGGCGCTCCGGGACCGGAGAGAATGCGTGAAGCCATCAACGAATATGAAAAGTATTTATCCGAATAATTTAAATATGGAATAATATTAAAATATAATATAAAAAATAAAAAAGGAAGTACGGAATCGCCGTTATAAGTAGGTTTAATTACTTAATAATTCGGCATAATGCACTTCCTTTTTGTATACCTATATATTACATATTATCAGGCTGTTCGTCTGTCATATAATATTTTGGATTTAAATAACATTTGAAATTACAAAGCCAAAAAATATATGTTATTAAATGTTTATTATGACATATATCCGCCTCTTTTTATGATTTTTAATCTGGCATCAGGCTCTTTTACTTCAGCTTCGGTAACTGAACCGCTATCATTTAATTTTACGCATATTACGCCTGCCGCACCCTTTTTATTTACCGGAATGTCAGATAAATAAAAATTAATCCTCTTTTTGTTACTTCCCTTAAGGGTTACCGTTCTTGTATCTGTATCCGACATATTGTTTTTTCCGATATCAATAATACTTACAATACGATCACCCGGATTAAGTTTTGTGGATGCCGTCAATTTTTTTGTAACCGAGAATTCGGATTTTTCAACTTTTTTTCCTAAGCCGTTTGATGTAATAAACAATAAAAGACCGTTGCCGTCGTTTTCAAGTTCTCTGTCTGTTGTTATATAAACCACATTTTCTTCTGCAGTGACAAGTTTGGATATATTGTCGATCGGAACGCCTTTTTCCTTAAGCTTTGTAAAAGGAATATCACTTACCGATACTTTGTGTAAATTACCTTTATCCGTAAATATCAATAATGTATCCGTATTAAGACAGCTGTATACGAATTTATTTTCCGAAATTACCGTATCGGCATTTTTATCATATACGGTTCCGTCTATCATTCTTACATATCCCAGTCTGTCCATTAAAAAGTTCATGCGGACCGTAGGAATTTCTCTTTCAGGCACTATCGCTTCTTTTGCATCCGTTATTACGGTTTTTCTTTCATATCCGTATTCTTTCTTTATGTGCTCCAGATCTTTTTTATAACTTTTATTATTTCCTTTGTACTTGAAAGAATTTTCTCATATGATGCTATATCCTTAAGACATTTATTATATTCTTTATGAAGCTGCTCAAGTTCCAATCCTATAAGTCTGTACAATCTCATTGAGAGGATCGCATCTGCCTGTTTCTCGCTAAATAAAAGCGTCTTGGCATTTTCCTTTGACTCTTCGGATTTAAAATTAATGTTATCGACTTTTCCGTATATTAAGCATTGTTTGGCATCATCAAGTTTTTTTGAACCTCGAAGAATTTCAATAATTAAATCTATACAGTCTACTGCTTTAATCAATCCTTCTTTTATTTCTTTATTGATGAGTTCTTTCTCGAGAAGAGTTGAATATTTTCTTTTATTAATATCAATCTGAAAATCAGTAAAATGTTTAAAAATATCGATCAATGAAAGGGTTTCCGGTCTTCCGTTTACCGTAGCGAGCATATTTACGCCGAATGTATCTTCAAGCTTTGTCTTTTTGTAAAGGAGGTTTGTAAGATAGTCTGTATCCGCATTTTTTTTGAGTTCCAAAACTATTCTTATACCGTCTTTTGAAGACTCGTTTGAAATATCCGTAATCTCATTTGCCTGTTTACTGTCAATAAGAAGTGCCACATCGGACATGAACTTGGTAATATTATTACCGATCATGGTATACGGAATCTCGGTAATGACAAGCCTGTCTTTTTCTCTTCCCTTTCCTTTTTCAAATTGTATTTTACCGCGCAGTCGTATTTTGCCGGTTCCGGAATTATAAATATCATATAAATCCGATTTGTTAATTACTATGCCTCCTGTAGGAAAATCAGGACCTTGCAGGATATTTAATATGTCCGAGAGAGATACGGTGCCGTTTTTAATGATTGTATTGTCAAAATAATAAATAATCGCATCAATTACTTCATTCAGATTATGAGTCGGAATGTTGGTAGCCATACCTACTGCTATTCCGTCGGCACCGTTTACAAGTATATTAGGTACTCTTACGGGTAGAACTTCCGGTTCGCTTTCGGTACCGTCAAAATTAGGGATAAAATCAATTACATTTTTATCGAGGTCCGTTAAAAAAACATCCTTTGTAAATTTTTTAAGCTTAGCTTCCGTATATCTCATTGCGGCAGCTCCGTCTCCCTCAATGGATCCGAAATTACCGTGACCGTCAACCAGCGCCATTCCCTTTTTAAAATCCTGACTGAGAACAACAAGGGTTTCATAAATTGAACTGTCGCCGTGAGGATGATACTTACCCATAGCATCGCCTACTATACGTGCGGATTTTCTGTGAGGCTTATCAAAGTTTAAACCCAGCTGATCCATGGCATAAAGAACTCTTCTTTGAACAGGTTTGAGCCCGTCTCTTATATCAGGCAATGCTCTGGCAGTAATAACACTCATGGAATAATCTATATATGATTTTTGCATAACATCAGAATATTCGGTTTTAATAATTTTTTCAGACATAGTTCTCTCCTGTTATGTGTTTATGCATCGATTTCCGCTTCTGAGGCATGTTCTCTGATAAAGTTTCTTCTCGGAGGAACATCGCTGCCCATAAGCATTTCGGTAACCTCGTTTGCAAGGCGAATATCCTCTATTTCCACCTGTTTCAATATTCTTGTTTCGGGATTAAGGGTTGTTTCCCACAATTGTTCAGGATCCATTTCCCCGAGTCCCTTGTATCTTTGTAAAGTAAATGATTTACCTCTGTGTTTCTTTCTGTAATCTTCAAGCGCCTTATCGTCATACAGATATTCACCTTTTCCGTTCTTTTGAATAACCTTGTACAGCGGAGGAGTTGCAATATAAATATGACCGTTTGTAATCAGTTCAGGCATGAATCTGTAGAAGAATGTTAAAAGTAAAGTATCTATATGAGCTCCGTCAACATCCGCATCCGTCATGAGAATGATTTTATTATATCTTAGTTTGGTTATGTCAAAATCATTTCCGTAACCTTCGGAGAAACCGCATCCGAAGGTTAAAATCATGGATTGAATCTCCGTATTGGCCAGTACCTTATCCATGGATGCCTTTTCAACATTCAGGATTTTGCCACGGATCGGCAGAATTGCCTGAGTAGCTCTGTTACGGGCGGTTTTGGCAGAACCTCCGGCAGAATCTCCCTCTACTATAAATACTTCACATTCTTCCGGATTTTTACTTTCGCAATTGGCAAGTTTACCGTTGCTGTCAAATGAATACTTTGTTTTCTTTAAGACATTATTTTTTGCTTTTTCTTCAGCCTTTCTTATTTTTGCCGATGCAACGGCACACTCGATGACAGCTTTCAGCTCTTCCTGATGCTTGTCAAAATAGAGGGTTATTTCATCTCCCGTAATATTTGATACGGCAACTCCCGCATCCGGGTTGTCCAGCTTCGTTTTTGTCTGACCTTCAAACCTGGGAGCAGGATGCTTAACAGCAACAACTGCGGTCATTCCGTTTCGTACATCAAGACCGGTAAAGTTTGCGTCCTTATCCTTTAATATTCCGAGTTCCCGTGCATATTGATTTATAATGGTTGTAAATTTCTGTTTAAAACCCGTAATATGCGTTCCGCCCTCTTGTGTATAAATATTGTTGCAAAATCCGAAAATGTTCTCCTCGAAAACATTTACATATTGAAATGCTACTTCAACTTCAATTCCTTCGTAAACATCTTTAAAGTGGATTATTGATGAAACTGCTTCTTTATTCTTATTGATGTCAGCGACATAACTCTCTATGCCTTTAGGCTCATGAAATATGATTCTTTCATCTCTGCCGAATCTTTTATCTTCAAAAATTATGGTTAAATCGGGGTTTAGGTATGCGGTCTCATGCAGTCTTGACTTAACGGCATCTTCCTTAAAAACCGTTTTTTCAAATATTTCATCATCCGGTAAAAAAGAAACCTTTGTACCGGTATCTTTTTTTAAGCATTTACCTATTTTTTCAAGGGGGGACTTGGTAATACCTCTTTCAAATTTCTGTCGGTAGATTATGCCGTCTCTCTTTACGGTAACAACAAGTTGTTTTGAAAGAGCATTTACAACGGCGGCACCTACTCCGTGCAGCCCTCCCGATATTTTATAACCGGAATTTTCAAACTTTCCTCCTGCATGCAGCATGGTAAATACAACTTCAACTGCAGGTATCCCGGCTGCGGGATGCATTTCGACGGGCACTCCTCGGCCGTTATCCTCAACGGTTACCGAACCGTCGGATTCAAGAGTAACTGTTATTTCTGAACAGAAACCTTCTAAATGCTCATCAACTGCATTATCCACTATTTCATATATTAAATGATTAAGCCCCCTTATCCCGGTACTTCCTATATACATTCCGGGTCTTTTTCGGACAGCTTCAAGGCCTTCCAATATGGAAATCTGTTCGGCGCTGTAATTATTATCTGACATATACTCTCCTCTGATCCCTGTTTGTATTGATTAAACTTTTAAATCTTTATAAAATAATTTTTTTACGGAAATGATGTTAAAACCGTATTTTATATTTTATTTACAATAAAAAAGCAAAATAACAAATGTCTATTTGCTATTTCGCTTTTAAAATAAATTTATTTCAAATATTGTTCATAAAAGCTTTCAAATCTTACCGGAAGCGAAGTTGCTCCGTTTACTGATTTTTTATTCCAAATACCGTTATTTACTTCGACATAAATATTATTTTCAAACTTTAAGAACTGATTTTCAAAGAATTCATTTTTACGCTGCTCTCTGAGTAAAACTAAATTGGCGTCGGTTTTAGCCTGTTCGTTATCAGATGAACATTTAATGATATAATATCTTCCTTTAGATTCAACAATTCCGCTTGTCTGACCTGAAGATAAGGCGTATGCGGCATCTTCAAAAGCTTTATCAAACTGACCTCTTCTCATCTCGACTGTATAATCGGAATTACCGTTATACTCTAAGGCAACGTCGGAGAAATTTTTACCGGATGACAGCTTATTGCTTGCTTCTTCAATTTTCTCTTTTGAATCCGCTGTGATGTATTGAACGGAAATAACTCTTGCTTCATCGGCGCTTACTTCATAATCGCTTTTTGAATATAATATATCCGCGGTTTCGTCGGCAATTGCATATTGTCTGAACAGTTCTTCAAGTTTCGTAACATCGGCTCCTATGGCCGTACGCTGTTCAGGAGTAAGAGCCTGATAATATGCATTTGCGGCTATGGCAATATCGTTATTTTTTAAATGTGAAAGGCTTATACCCTCTTTTTCGGCATAGACATTAAGAGTTGCAATTCTGGAGAGTCTGCTTTCAACATTGGATTTCAAATAATCGTCAATACTTGTATTACCTATATTCTTTGTAAAAAGATCATCATTGGCTACCTGTTCATATAACGATTTTTCGTCCGACAGAAATATATTGGCGGCCATTTCAGAAATATTCTCATTATCGGCACGCATAACATTTCCGCCGGGAACTCCGAATGTGAAATATACGAAGTGACCGTTAAAAAATATTCCGTATACGGTAATTGCGGCAGCAACTATACCCAATATAATAAATGATTTGTTTTTTTTGCTTTTTATAATTCTTTTTTTCATATTATTATAGATTGTATATCTTTCTGATTGTTTCGGGAACATCAGAAACAACAAACTTAGCGTGTTGCTTAACTAAATCATCTGCACTTTCCATGACAAATGAATTATCAACACTCTCAAACATTGAAATGTCATTAAAATTATCGCCGAATGCAATCGCATCATAAGAACTGAGTCCAAAAAGTTTTAAAACAGATTTTAATGCAACGCCCTTACTGACTCCCAGATTCATAAAATCGAAAAATATACTGCTTGACATGGTTGTATTAACATATTTTTTCCATGTTTCATCAATATTCATCTTATCTTCTTTTGTAAATCCGTCAAAGGAACATGCCGTAATCTTCAGGACGTCTTCCGTGATTCCAAAGAAATCATCCGTTATTGTGGACGTATACAGTATTTTTTCATTGCCTTTTCTGAAATTATCATAAAAGTTCTTTGACAAATACACGGTATCCTTTGTAGAGATAATAGGTTCATACTTTTTATTTGATAAAATGTATTTGACAATGCCGTGAACCAATGATTTGTTCATGCAGCTTTCATGTATTATCTCATTTTTGTAGGAAACATATGCGCCGTTTTCGGCAATAAATACAATATTGTCGGCTAACGGTTCAAACAGCATTTTCAAACTTGCAAGCTGTCTGCCGCTTGCTGCAACAAATAAGACACCCTGAGCGTGCAGGGTGTTTATTAAATCAAAAAAGTCGTTATCTAATGTCTGTTTTCCGTCTTTTAGCAGTGTGCCGTCAATATCACTGGCAATCAGACGTTTCAATCCTTGCCGTCTGTTATTGCTCTGTTAAATGCAGACTCTAATGCATCGATGGAAGCTCTCATAATATCGGGATCCACGCCGGCTCCGAAATATGACTTACCGTTATTATCTGTAATACCTACATATGCTATGGCTGTGGAATCAGATCCAACGGTCATGGCATGTTCCTCATATGTTGTTACATCATAATCTAATCCAAAGTGAGCTTTAATAACGTTGCATACGGCATTGAGTCGTCCGTTTCCTCTTTGAGATTCGATTGTTTTATTTCCGTTCTCAACAAATGTAACACTTGCGGTAATCGTCTTATCGTCTTCCTGAATAAAATGTACTCCGTTAATTGCAAATGCATCATTATATTTAATATATCTTTTATCAAATATATCCTTAACTTCCTTATGAGAAAGTTCCTTATGCTCGATATCAGATACATTTTTAACGGCATATCCCAAGTCTTCACGCATTGTCTTAGGGATGTCAAGTCCGTAATTCTGTTCAAGAATATATGCAACGCCGCCCTTTCCGGACTGGCTGTTTATTCTGATTACATCTGAATCGTATGTTCTTCCCACATCTTCGGGGTTGATAGGTAAATAAGGAACAGACCATTTTTCAGGTTCTTTTTCCGCTCTGTAGTGTAATCCCTTTGAGATGGCATCCTGATGTGAACCTGAGAATGCGGCAAAAACAAGCTGACCGCAATATGGCTGTCTCGGACTTACGGTCATTCTTGTAAGTCTCTCGTATTTCTCTGCAATGGATGTAATATCTGAGAAATCAAGTTCAGGATCAACGCCGTGGGAATACATATTCATTGCAACCGTAATAATATCCGTATTACCGGTTCTTTCACCGTTACCGAATAAAGTTCCCTCTATTCTGTCGGCTCCGGCAAGTAATCCGAGTTCCGCGCATGCAACGCCTGTTCCTCTGTCGTTATGAGGATGTAATGAAATAAGTACTCCGTCTCTGTTATGAATATATTTATGCATATATTCTACCTGCTGTGCGTATACATGAGGAAGAGACTCTTCAACCGTTGCAGGTAAGTTAAGAATACATTTCTTATCAGGCGTAGGCTGCCATATGTCGATTACGGCATTACTTACTTCAAGAGCGTATTCAGGCTCGGTACCAGTAAAACTCTCGGGACTGTATTCAAATACAATATTGCCTTTTTCGTTGGCTGCAAGTTCCTTGAGCATATGAGCGCCTTCAATAGCAATCTTTTTAATATCTTCCTTAGATTTCTTAAATACCTGTTCTCTTTGGTTTTTTGATACCGAATTATATACATGAACAACAGCGTTCTTGGCACCTGAAATTGCCTCGAATGTCTTTTTGATAATATGTTCCCTTGCCTGTGTAAGAACCTGTACGGTTACATCGTCGGGAATCATGTTCTTTTCTATTAACGTGCGTAAGAATTCATATTCTGTCTCGGAGGCAGCCGGAAATCCTACTTCAATATGTTTGAAACCGATTTTGAGAAGCATATTGAAGTACTCCAACTTTTCTTCCAAACTCATAGGTTCGATAAGAGCCTGATTACCGTCTCTTAGGTCAACAGAACACCATATCGGAGCCTTTTCTATATACTCTTTTTTTACCCAGTCAATGCATTCAACCGGTGGCATAAAATAGCCTCTGCTATACTGCTTATGATCAAACATACCAATTACCTCCTGTTAAAATTTCGCTCATTTATTAAAAATATAAGTCCGGCGAACGACATATATTGGCAATAGTTTAACTAAATAAACATATATTTGTCAATATTCAATGCGGTCACCGGACTATATACGGTCTTGATTATTCTTCTTTTTTAGTACATTGATTAACTGTATCATTACTGTTAACATCAATTCCGCGAGGTTCCACCAGAGTGGAAAATACAATCTGAGTGGACGTTCTGCCGAATTGCTGGAGCTGTCCGATAAATATATCGAGATCCTCAGTACTCTTAAACACTACCTTCAGAAGCATGGAATACACACCTGTTACGCAGTTACATTCAATAACCGACGGACATTTATTAATAAATTCGTAGAAATCCTGCTTTCTTACGGGAGCAACTTCAACATTAATAAATGCCGTTATGTTGTATCCTAATTTTTTATAATCAACTTTTGCTTCATACTTGAGAATAATACCCTCTTCTTCAAGCCTTTCGATTCTTGCCGATACCGCCGGTGATGACAGAAAAACCTTTTCCGCCAGGTTCTTTAGGGGTAGTCGCGCATTGTCCTGCAAAAGTGTAACAAGTTTTTTATCTATACGATCCATACATAGCCTCCGTAATGTTCAATCAGCAGAGATTATAAGATTCCGCTTAAAAAGTCTGACTTATGGATTTATAATCTGAACACACTATTGATTAATAATATAATATCATCTATATAATAATCTTTATTTAACAATGTTTCAAGTTGATTTTATATATGAATATTAATAATTTATGAATAATTTTATAAATGTATAAACATCGCGTTTAAATATTGATGTCCTTTAAAAAGCGTGACGGTTTAGAGATTTTACCGCGTTCTCTGTTATGAAAACTTATATAAAGATTATTTTCGGCTCGTGTCATTGCTACATAGAACAGTCTCCGCTCCTCTTCCGCTGCACCGGGCGTTAACGCTTTTCTTGAAGGAATGCTTCCCTCATTTACTCCCATTATCCAAACAGAGTCATACTCCAGACCTTTTGAAGAATGCATTGTGGATACGGTTATTCTCACACGGCTGTTTTCGGGTTTTGATGATTTCTCATATGATGCTTTTATATGTTCATTGTATCCGGATACGTATTTCAGAAAATCTTTGACGGTTGAAAAACCGGATGACAACCTGCATAAGAATAAAATATTTTCTTTTATTATTTCCGGTTTCACATTTTTATATTCATCTCTTTTGCTTAAAAAAACACTGATATTAAATTGGTTTTCAATAAAAATAATTGCCGCTGCAGGCGGTAAGGTTGCCGTAAATTCCATCTGTTCTCTTAATTTATTTATTTTATCAATCAGAAAATCGTCACCTGCGGCATATTTTATCATGTTGGAATATACATCCGAATTTCCGTTTACCGATGCGGACTTTATTCCGATATTTACGATATACAATATTATATAAAATGAATCCGTATCGTACATATTAGCTGCCCCCTTTAAAAAAATAATCAAAAGTTTAAAAACATCTTTTTCAAAAATATTGTCAATTTTGTCTTTTAAATAAAAATCAATATTTTCTGCCATAAGCAGGTTGGATATTCTCTTTAAACCATGATTGGTCCTTGCAAGCACGCATACGGATTTATCGGTGTTTTTATCCTCATCCATAATGTTTTTTATAAAATTAAGTACATGCACCGCTTCGCTGTTTTCATCTTCCGCCTTAATTATTTTAAAATTACCGTTGTGTTTTCGAACCGCAATCGTTTCCTTATTAAACCTTTTAACATTATTTTTTATGAGGGATGAAGATAATTGAACTATCTTCTTGGCACATCTGTAATTATTTTTGAGATAATATTTACATGAATCAGGGAAAATATCTTTAAACATAAGCATAATATCCGGATTAGCGCCTCTGAATGAATAAATACTCTGATCTTCATCGCCTACGGCAAATAAATTCTTTTCATTTCCCAAAAGCATCATAATCATATAAAGCTGGCTTAAATCCGTATCCTGAAATTCGTCAACCAGTATGTAACGCGTCATATCTCTGAATTTTTTTAATAATTTATCATTGCCTGACAATGCATTAATTGCATATTTTATCATATCATCGTATGTAATAAGTTTCCGCTGCTTTAATATTCGATCATACATGCCATATATAAATACAAATTGAGATGAATTCAATATTGCCGGTTTATAATCCGAAAGTATTTTTTTATTTAATTCTGCATTGAAAATATCTTTTATGAACGTATTATCCTGTATTTTTTTGCAATTATTAACATTGAACAACATATCATTAAAAGAATTGTTATAATTTGATATTTCATTCAAAATCATTTTGTTGAATTTATCGCCCGTAACGGTGACAAGTTCTCTCTTTGCCGCCTCATTTGAAACATAATTAAGCAGCTGCGCCTGTTCTCTTTCATTAATAATTTCGTACTTCTCTTCAGAATTGCCTATTATTTTACATGCCAAAGCATGAATTGTGGAAAATGACGGAATACGGCATACGTTTCCGCAGGCATCGTATTTATCAATAAATCTTTTTTCCATTTCATATGCGGAATTTTTCGTAAATGTCAATACAAGAATCCCGTTAGGGTCTGCTCCGTGGTTTATCAGATTAACGGTTCTTTCGGTCAATACAGCGGTTTTTCCGCTGCCCGGTCCCGCAAGTACAAGAGCCGGTCCTTCCATATGGTAAATTGCCTTTAATTGTTCAACGGAAAACTGCATGATATCTCCTTTTTAAATATTTGAATTATACGGTTGTATGTAATAAGATTATGAACAGTTATTTTATTTGGAGGATTATTATGGATTACGCTAAGGAAGCATTACGATTACATAGAGAAAAACAGGGGAAAATAGAAATAAATTCAAGAGTTGAGGTTAAAAACGATACAGATCTTGCCCTTGCTTATACCCCGGGCGTTGCTGCTCCGTGTCTTGCGATAAAAGATGATGTTAATGAATCATACAATCTTACAAGAAGAGGAAATCTTTGCGCCGTAATTACGGACGGAAGCGCCGTTCTGGGTCTCGGTGATATAGGTCCTGAGGCTGGAATGCCCGTAATGGAAGGCAAGTGTGTACTTTTTAAGGAATTCGGAGGAGTGGATGCGTTTCCTATATGTATAAAGACAAAGGATGTTGATGAATTTGTGGAAACGGTTGTAAATATATCGGGTTCATTCGGCGGAATTAACCTTGAAGACATATCTGCTCCTCGTTGCTTTGAAATAGAAGAAAAATTAAAAGAAAGATGTGATATTCCCGTTTTCCATGACGATCAGCACGGCACGGCCATCATTACCTTGGCAGGTTTAACAAATGCCTTAAAAGTTGTTGGAAAAGATAAAAGTGTAAAAATAGTTACTTCGGGTTCGGGGGCTGCCGGTATAGCAATAGTAAAGTTACTCCTTTCGGCGGGATATAAAAATATAATTATGACAGACAGACACGGTGCCATCACAGCCGGACGCGACAATCTTAATCCCGTAAAAAAAGAAATGGCAAAAATAACTAATCCGAACAATGAATCGGGAAGTCTGTCGGATGTTATAAAAGAAGCCGATGTATTCATAGGAATATCCGCTCCGGGACTTCTTACCGCGGATATGGTAAAAACAATGAATAAAGAAGCCGTAATATTTGCATGCGCCAATCCCGTTCCGGAGATTATGCCGGATGAGGCAAGGAAAGGCGGTGCTAAGGTAATAGCTACGGGAAGAAGCGATTATCCTAATCAGATAAACAATGTACTTGCGTTTCCGGGGATATTCAGAGGTGCTTTTGATGTTCGCGCAAGTGAGATAAATGAAGAAATGAAAATGGCGGCTGCCAAAGCAATAGCCGACCTTGTTTCGGAGGATGAATTAAGTCCGGATTATATTATACCGAAAGCTTTTGACGAAAGAGTCGGTAAAGCCGTGTCAAAAGCCGTTGCATATGCCGCAAAAAAAACAAATGTATCAAGAATATAATCAATTTATATAAGATATTTTAATAAAACTCCTGTCGTTTATTGAGCATTACTCAATTTAACAGGCAGGAGTTTTTATGTGTAATTCCGCTATGAACTGACGCGGTTATACCGTATAATCCATACAGCTTCTTGAACGTACGAAAGGTTTTACATACTTTTCGGCAACTTCGATATGTTTAGGATGATTTGCATAATTTTTGAGCGCTTCTTCGTCCATATGAAGTGAAGTTAACATAACGTCAACCGTAGAAGTGTTCAGCGGATATATATTTACACTGATTGATAACAATCCTTCAACATCATTTCTAAGGTCTTCCAAATGAGTCTTCATATTATCAAGTATGTGTTCTTTATCCATCGACTGAATATCATCATTTAATTTCCACATAACAATATGTTTAACCATGAGAGTCCTCCAAATATAAATAATAGAATCAGTATACTATATACACAACCTAATTTTATTACAAAATAGCCGTAATAATTTATAATTATATTCAATAAAAAGCACAATACTTAAATTATAATCATATTAAATATTTTTCGGAGTTTTCTTCGTGACGGGTAAACATTTTTATAAATATTACTTATTTTCATATATATATTTATTAACTTCTATCATTCGGTCTCTTAATCTTGCAGCTTCTTCAAAATTAAGTTCGGCAGCGGCTTTATGCATGTTTTTCTCAATGCTGCTCTTAAGTTTTTTGAGTTCTCCGATATTCATGGATTCAATATCTTTTTCTATTGTTTTGGAAGGTGTATCCGCATCGGCGGCTTTTGTAATACTTATAAGGTCTCTTACGGCTTTTTTAATTGTTTTAGGAGTAATTCCGTGCTCTTTATTATACTTTTCCTGAATACTTCTTCTTCTGGCCGTTTCGTCGATGGCTTTTTGCATGGAATCCGTTATTTTATCGGCATACATGATAACATGTCCGTCTGCATTTCTTGCTGCTCTGCCTATTGTCTGAATAAGCGATGTTTCCGTACGAAGGAAGCCTTCCTTATCGGCATCGATTATTGCAACAAGGCTTATTTCCGGAATATCAAGTCCCTCTCTCAGCAGGTTGATGCCTATAAGAACATCGAAAGCGTCAAGTCTCATATCTCTTATTATTTTTTGTCTTTCAAGAGTATCTATGTCGGCGTGAAGATAATTAACCCTTATACCGACTTCTTTCAGATAAAGTGTCAAATCTTCCGCCATTTTCTTTGTTAAGGTGGTTATCAGTATCTTGCCATTCTTTGCGACTTCTTTATTAATCTCTGAAATAAGATCGTCAATCTGACCTTTAACAGGTCGTACGTCTATCTTGGGATCAAGAAGACCCGTAGGTCTGATAACCTGCTCTGCTCTGAGTATTTCATGTTCTTTTTCATACTTTGCAGGCGTTGCGGAAACAAACAGCATTTGCGAAATTTTGCTTTCAAATTCTTCAAAACTTAAAGGTCTGTTGTCAAGAGCGCTCGGCAATCTGAATCCGTAATCCACAAGAGTATTTTTTCTTGAACGGTCTCCCGCATACATTCCGCCTATTTGAGGAATTGTAATATGTGATTCATCCACAATGATAAGAAAATCTTTCGGGAAATAGTCAATGAGAGTATATGGTGCTTCACCTGCAGTTCGTCCGGCCAAATGTCTTGAATAATTTTCTATACCGGAACAGAATCCCGTTTCCTCAAGCATTTCTATGTCGAAGTTGGTTCTCTCCTCTATTCTCTGGGCTTCAAGCAGCTTATCTTCGGATTTAAAATATTGCACCCTTTCCTTTAATTCTTTCTTTATCGCCTCTATGGCTTTTTCCTGTTTATTGTTATCGACAACGAAATGAGAATTAGGGAAAATAACCGTATGAGTCAGAACACCTTTAACTTCTCCCGTAAGAGAATCAAAAACCGATATTCTGTCTATTTCATCCCCGAAGAATTCTATTCTTACGGCGTCGTCGGATGATGATGCGGGAAATACTTCAAGGACATCTCCTCTAACGCGAAATGTTCCACGGTGAAAATCCTGTTCATTACGGTTATATTGGATATCTATAAGTTTTCTGATTATATCATCTCTGTCTCTTATATCGCCGGGTCTGAGTGAAACAGTCATATTTTTGTAGTCAATAGGCGCTCCGAGACCGTAAATGCACGAAACAGATGCTACTATAATTACATCGGTTCGTTCCGAAAGGGATGCTGTCGCCGAGTGTCTTAACTTATCTATTTCATCATTTATTGCAGAATCCTTTGCAATATAAGTATCCGAAGACGGTACATATGCTTCCGGCTGATAATAATCATAATATGAGACAAAATATTCAACTGCATTCTCGGGAAAAAACTGTTTAAGTTCCCCATACAGCTGAGCCGCTAAAGTCTTATTATGAGCTATTACCAATGTGGGTTTTCCCAGCTTCTCTATAACATTTGCCATTGTAAATGTTTTTCCGGAGCCGGTAACACCTAACAGCGTTTCAAATTGGTTTCCCTCTTTGAATCCTTCCACCAGCTCTTCAATTGCCCGGGGCTGATCGCCGGTGGGAGCATAATCGGAATGAAGCTTGAACGGTTTATGTTCTCTGTCTCCGAACACGTCCGCATCAGGCGATACAAATGCTTCTTCTTCATTAAACATAACTTACTCCTTATGTATTTCTAATCAGATAATTAAAGTGAAACATATGTTTTACTTTAATTTATCATTGTTTTATTGTATTGTATATAAAATCATAAGAATATTATACACAACGACTGTTCAATATGAAGATTAAAGTATATTGGCGGTTGTTGTTTTTATATTGATAATTACGGCAAAGGAGAAATATAACAGTGAAACAAGGTTCAAATGCCCCAAAATTAACCAGTAAAACGAAAACAATCGCCGTTTATGCAATATTTATTGCACTTACATATATTTCTACATGGCTTATAAATATCAGATTGCCGTTTGTCGGAAGCGGAGGACTTATTCATCTGGGAAATGTTCCGATGCTCATTGCCGCCTTAGTTTTCGGTTGGAAAGCCGGAGCTGTCGCGGGAGCCTTCGGAATGGCTTTATTCGATCTTACGAGCGGATGGGTTTTATGGTCGCCGTTCACATTTGTCATTGTAGGTCTTATGGGAATGGTCGTAGGATTATTTGCCGAGAAAAAACCTATAAAAAATTACGTGATAAACTCAATCATCTCCGTGATTATTGCCATTGTAATAAAAGTCGGCGGATATTATCTTGCAGAAGGAATTATTTACGGTAACTGGATTGCTCCGATAGGATCAATACCGGGAAACATTATACAGGTTTCCGTTGCGGCAGCCATAGCAATACCTGTTGCGCCGTTGTTAAAAAAGATATTAAAATATTCCGAGTAATTTATTTTCACACTGTTTTCAGTTGTAAATTTTTCATTTGAATATTTACGAATACATATTGAAATTTAATATAAAAAACCGCTTCGTGGTATTGATATGTGTCCGGGATTCCGGTTACATATCAATCGATTATTCCGAGGCGGTTTTTTTTATATTCCCATATTCATGAGTTCTTTATAAATTTCATTTTTAATATCGATACGGAATACGCTGTCCTCTGTTCCATATCATTTTCATAAAGGGATTCCTTATGGTCCGGATAATCAAGGCCTTCCGCCGAGTCTTTCAAGACCCACATCATACGGATTAAATGTAATTGTTCCGTCTTCAAGAAGGAATGCCGGCACACCCGCCTTCCCTCTTGCTTTATCATCGTCAAATTCCGGACGGTTATCTCTTAATGCCATAAATTCCTTAAAAGTTCTTATGTTTTCACCGACATTTATATATCTGTACTCATCTTCTCTTCCTTCTACCTGAGGTTTAATATATTCGCAAAAAGGACATCCGTCCACACCATATATTTTTACCATTTTTCACATCTCCTTTTAAATTTACTATTAAATAATATTATGTTAGAATTCATTTCATTGCAAATTATAAGTTTATAAATAAATTTGTCGGTATTGGAAGGAAGTTTTATGAATAGAAAGTCAAATACGGTCAAGACGGCACTTGCTGCTGCATTTCCTCATACCATACCAACTCTTGCAGGCTTTATATTTCTGGGAATATCTTACGGCATATATATGAGTGCATCGGGTTTTTCATTTCTTTATCCCATGTTTATGAGTGCTTTTATTTATGCCGGTTCCATGGAATTTGTAACCGTTAATTTACTTCTTACGGCGTTTAATCCCTTACAGGCGTTTACTACTTCTCTGATAATTAATGCAAGACATATATTTTACGGATTATCCATGCTTGATAAATACAGAGGCACAGGATGGAAAAAGGGATATTTAATATTCGGTATGTGTGATGAAAGCTTTTCCATTAATTATACTGCAGATATTCCGCATCATGTTGACAGAGGCTGGTTTATGTTCTTTGTAAACCTCCTTAATCAGATATATTGGATAGTCGGTTCCACACTCGGAGGAATACTCGGTTCTTTTATAACGTTTAATTTGGAGGGAATAGATTTTGTAATGACGGCAATGTTTGTTGTCATTTTCCTTGAACAGTGGTTAAGTGAGAAAAAGCATATCAATGCGATTATAGGACTTGCGGCATCTGTTATTTTTCTTATACTGCTGGGACCTGATAAATTTATAATTCCTTCCATGGCTGCCATAGTCATTCTTTTGACACTTTTAAGAAAGAAATGTTGTACAGATAATGAATACAATGTTAATAATGAAAAAGAAAATAAACCATATGAAATAATAAAGGAAAAACAGGATAATCATGACACTTGAACAACAGATAATTACAATAGGGATGGTTGTTCTCGGAACTGTTATAACAAGGTTTTTGCCGTTTATAATATTTCCGTCGGGTAAGACAACCTCAAAATATATTCAGTATCTCGGGAAAGTAATTCCCGGTTCCATATTCGGTCTTCTTGTTGTATATGCTCTGAGAAATACAAATGTTTTGTCGGGCAGTCACGGCATACCGGAAGCCGTTGCAATCGGAATAATAATCGTTCTGCATTTGTGGAAAAGAAACATGCTTATATCCATTGCCGGCGGAACAATAAGCTATATGCTGTTAATACAGTTGGTATTTAAATAACTGACAAGGCGTATCCGACCTTTAATAAATTATTCACGGCATTTAACACTGTTAAATAGGTAAGCCCGTATTTTAAGAATAATTAAGTATAAATTAAAAGGGTGTATGACTCATATTTAGTCATACACCCTTTGTTTAATAAATATATTCTGTCTGATTATAAATATTTATTTGCGTTTTTTTATCACTGCACCCACTCTTGCGAGTACTCCTAAAGAAATAACGGAAAGTATAACCCAGAAGACCGTATTAATGCGGTCTCCGGTTTTAGGTATATTTTGATTTTTTTCGACACTCTCCGCATAATTTGTTTTATTTATCATATTTTTATCGGTACCGTTATTATCTGCAATTGATGTGTTTTTATGTGAATTGTCTGTATTATTGTTGATTGTTTTTGAATCTGAAGGGATTACGTTATTTTCTGAATCATATATGACTGTCGGTACAGTTATATTCGGCGATATGGTATATGTATCATGCAGAATCATACCTGCATATGTACCGAGACCGCTGACGGTTATCGTATATGTACCGGGATTAACCGGAACTTCCGATAATTCATTTCCTTCCGAATCCTTAAGCGTTAATAAATAATGCGTACCTTCCGTAAGTATATTGTTTCCCGACTTTACAACAGGGGTGTCAGAAGCTTTGCCGTCATATATTTTATCCAATGAGCCTTCCAATGAAAGATTGTTTTTCACTTCCGCCGTTACATACTTATCTAACGGCGGTGTTGAGTCAATTCCGTTTTTCCAATAAAGGTCACTTAAATAAAGTTCCCGATGAATCTGTAATAAAATCAATGCTTCCCATGGTGGATTACACTAAGGTTAAATTTGATAAGGAAAACGGTAATGTATCAATTTCACCGGGAATGACAATAGACCTCGGAAGTATTGCCAAAGGATATGCAGGTCAGCAGTCCGCTGAGTATCTTCGCGATAACGGTGTTACATCCGCAATTTTAAACCTCGGCGGAAATGTGCAGACTATAGGCTCTAAGCCTGACGGTACTCCCTGGAAAGTCGGTATAAAGGATCCGAAGGGAGATACTCCCATAATTGTTCTTTCGGTTATTGATAAAGCAGTTATAACTTCCGGAGGATATGAACGATATTTTGAGCAGGATGGAAAGAAATACTGGCATATAATGGACCCGTCAACCGGACATCCCGCATACAGCGGTCTTTCATCCGTGACAATTGTGGGTGAAAACGGTGCCGCGTGCGACGCGCTTTCCACATCATTATTTGTTATGGGTCTTGAAAAAGCTGCCGATTTTTGGAAAAAAAGCAATGATTTTGAAGCGGTTTTTATGACGGATTCAGGAGAAGTATATATTACCGAGGGACTGAAAGACAATGTTTCTTTAGCGGAAGACCACGCCGATACAACAGTGAAGGTTATATATCGTTAATAACACATTAAATATTTAATACAAAACCCCGTCCTTTTCGAAGCGACTTAAATTATTAAGTACATGCTTCGAAAGAGCGGGGTTTATATTGTTTAAGTATTATTTTGTAAGTTCTTTTTTATTACGGTATTCTTTGTTAAATCTGTTAAAGAATTTTTGAGGTATTGACGAACCGAATATTATTCCGAACGTGATGGCTATTGCAACTTCAAGCGTCCTTAGACCGTATTCTCCCGCAAGTCCGCTCTCTCTTGTAATAAGATAATAGATTGTATAATATACTCCCCTACCGGGAACAAGCGGAAATATGCCGCATACGAGATAGACCGTTACCGGGACCCTTCTGATTGCGGCAATAATTCTTGCAAATATTGTCAGTCCGAATGATGAAATAAGCATAGGCAAAACCACACCTAAATTATTGTTTGAGAGTATATAAAATATTATCCATGCAATTCCGCCTGTAATTCCGCAATATAACAATTCCTTTACCGGAGCATTAAACAATTTGGCGAATGCAAATGTTGCAACGGCGGATACCGTAAAATGTATGATGATATCCATTAAAGTATTCCTCCCAAGTAGTGTGTCAAAACAATCGGAATATAGATTCCGAGCGCAATACACATGGTTGTAATAAGCGTATCCGCAAGTTTTATTATTCCTGACATATAATTTTTGTTATACAATTCTCTTATTGATGTCGTAAAGGCAACTCCCGGAAGCAGCGGCATTATTCCGCCTATTACTACCATGTTGCTTCCCGTAAGTACTCCGATCTGAACCAAAAGTGTCGATAAAAGCGCTACTGTCATGCTGCCGAATGTTACGGTTAGAAACTTATTAACATTAAAACGTGAAAGTGTGGCAACACACAGCTGCTCCACCACTCCTATCAAGGATCCGAACAATACGTCGGTTAACGTTCCGCCGAATATATAAGTAAACGCACCTATTCCTATTACACTGAATAACAGTCCGGTAAGTAACGAAGTTTCGGGAATGGACTCGCATTCTTCAAGTTTTTTTCTCGCTTCGTTTATATCATATTTTGATTTTCCTATATCTCTTACCAACTGGTTTATTTCTACTATTTTTTTCAAATGTGTTGATTCCAAAGGAACGTGTCGTACTTCACTCAATGAATCGCCGTCTTCGTCTTTAATGCTTACAAAAATTCCGTTTGCCAATACATAAACGTTATATTTTTTTACATCATATGCTTTTAATACACGACAAATTGAGTCCTCAACACGATATATTTCAGCTCCGTTTTTTAAAAGCTGTTCTCCGATATCGACAGCAAGCGTGAGATATTTTGAATCCCCCATTTCAGTCTCCTTTATGAAAATAAAAACATATTATGTTAAAAAGTAACAAATTTATATCTGATATGGCAACTATAACAGATTTTATTGTATGATTGTAGATAACATTTGGAATGTTTACAATAATTTGGCAGAGGTGTGAAATATGTATAAACTAATGACTGCGGGTCCGACTGAAGTAAGGGAAAATGTATTAAAGGCCAGAAGCATGCCTTTTACAAACCCCGATATTGATTCGGACTTTTTTGATTACTATAAAGAAACATGCGAATTGTTCGGAAAAGCTCTCAATACGGATAATGAAGTGTTTATTTTGGGAGGAGAGGGTATTCTCGGACTTGAGGCTGCATGCGCGTCTCTTACGGAACCCGGTGACAGGGTTCTTGTCATTGACAACGGAATATTCGGAAAAGGTTTTGCCGACTTTGTAAAAATATACGGCGGAGAACCCGTTTTGCTTACATTTGATTACCATAGAGAAATTGATGTCAGTTTATTAGAGGATTTCCTCTCAAAAGACAGCAATTTTAAATATGCCACCGTTGTTCATTGTGATACTCCGAGCGGCGTTCTTAACGATGTAATATCAATAAGTAACATTTTACATAAATACAATATTTTAAGTGTTGTGGATTCTGTTGCCGCAGCATTCGGAAATCCTCTTGATTTAAGCAAAGGTCATATAGACATATTGTGCGGCGGCTCGCAAAAAGCGTTATCCGCACCTCCGGGACTGACTATTATATGGGTAAGCAAAGAAGCATTTAAAACCATGGAAAACAGGCGTATTCCTATAGCGTCATTCTATGCGAATATTCTTGCAATGAAAAATTATTACAAAGATAAATGGTTCCCTTATACAATGCCTGTCAGCGATATAATGGGTTTAAGAACTGCTTTGGACAATTTCCTTGAAGACGCTGATGTCTACAAAAGGCACAGCGAAGTTGCAAAATATACAAGAAATGCCGTAGAAAATATGGGATTCTCATTATATCTTGAAAGCGGATTTTCTGATACTGTAACCGTAATTAATGTTCCCGAAGGATATACAGATACTTATATTTTGGATAAATTAAAAAATGATTATAACATTTTAATATCAGGCTGTTTTGATATACTTGCCGGAAAGGTTATCCGAATAGGACATATGGGAGAAAATGCACATATGGAGAAGGTTAAAGAGGTAATCGACGCACTCGGTAATATAATAAAGAGGTAAATAAAAGCACGGTTTTCATTGTATACCGTACCGTTGTCAATATATCACAACAGACAGTAACAAGGTAAACCGTGCTTTTTGTAATAATCAAATAAAAATAAATTCATCTGTTTATTATCATATACTTAATAAACAGCATAAAATACATATCAATTAATGATGGAATAATCTTATTCCGGTAAAACTCATAACCATACCGTATTTATCACATGCTTCAATAACCACGTCATCTCTGACTGAGCCGCCCGGCTGGACGATATATTTAACGCCGCTCTTATAAGCTCTGTCTATGTTGTCGCTGAATGGGAAGAATGCGTCAGATCCTACTGTAACGTCAGTGTTGCTTGCAAGCCATTCTTTTCTTTCTTCATCGGTGAGCTTTTCCGGTTTTTCAGTGAATACTCTCTGCCATGCGCCGTCAGCCAGTATATCTTCGTCAAATTCACCGATATATAAATCAATGGCATTATCGATTTCGGCTCTCGGTACTCCTTCTTTAAACGGAAGATTCATAACCTTAGGCATCTGACGGAGATACCAGTTGTCGGCCTTTGTACCGGCAAGTCTCGTACAGTGGATTCTTGACTGCTGTCCTGCGCCGATACCGATAGCCTGACCGTTTTTAACATAACAAACAGAATTGGACTGAGTATATTTTAAAACGATAAGAGCCACAATCATATCCTTCTTTGCACTGTCCGGAAGATCCTTATTCTTTGTGACGATATTTGAGAGAAGTTCGTCGTCAATTTTAAGTTCATTTCTTCCCTGCTCAAATGTTACGCCGTATACCTGTTTTCTCTCAATAGGAGCTGGCACATATGATTCATCAATCTGAATTATGTTGTAATTGCCCTTTTTCTTGGATTTAAGAATTTCAAGAGCTTCGTCTTCATAACCGGGAGCAATAACACCGTCGGAAACTTCATGCTGTATAAGCTTTGCCGTTGCAACGTCACATACATCTGAAAGTGCAATAAAATCACCGAAAGATGACATTCTGTCAGCTCCTCTCGCTCTTGCGTATGCATTGGCAAGAGCGCTTAAAGGTCCGATTTCGGGATCGATTCTGTAGATTGTTCTGAGGGTGTCATTAAGAGGAAGTCCGATGGCCGCTCCGGCAGGTGAAACGTGTTTAAATGATGTAGCTGCGGGAATGCCGCATGCTTCTTTCAATTCTTTTACCAACTGCCATCCGTTAAGTGCATCAAGAAAATTAATATAACCCGGTTTTCCGTTAAGGACGGTTACAGGAAGCTCGCTTCCGTCTTCCATAAAAATTCTTGAAGGCTTTTGATTTGGGTTACAGCCGTATTTAAGAGCTATTTCGTTCATATAATTCTCCTTTGGTATGTTTAAGTTGTATTTATTAATTATTTTTGTTGATTATTCTTGTTTCCGTCTCTAATGTATCCAAATCAATTAATCTTACAAACAATGATACCTTATTATCAGCATTAAGGCTGTTCCAACACTCGTTTGTCAATTCGTCAATGTTGTCCGGAACAGACAATGCTTCAGGCTCACCCGTAAAACTCGGAATAGGATCTCCGTCTTTCATATATGTGTGGATAAAATGTCCGACTCCCGCCACAGGCTCTCTGTAATCATATGTAAATCTCTGGCATACGCCTGATTCAGGATCTCTTTTAAGAATAGAAAGCTTATAAGAGAAATTGCCGTCTTCATCGAAAACAATACCTGAAATTCTCGGAGTGAAGTTAGGAGCATCCGGTTCAAATTCACGGATTAAAAGTGATTCTTCAAATGTTTTTCCGTTTTTTATTCCTTCATAGATTGTATCTGTCTGATCTCCGTTAGTTACAATAGTCTGCTTGCCGAGAACGCGAACAGGCGAGTAAATTATAAGACTGGGATCCGTAAGTTTGGATTCGTCATATGCTTTTGTTTTAATACCTTCACCGTCTTCCACAAATACTCTGTTTCGGCTGTTTTCGCTTCTTCCCATAATGAAGTAAATAATTGCAGCCTTGCCGTTCTTCGTCTTTCCGATAATTATTCCTCTCCCCGGATATGTTGTACTTCCCAACTCTTCATTAATTGATTTCATAACTTACCTCTTAAAATATATTTGGATATTAATCAAAACATTCTAATTGTATATACCTTTTCTTAAATATGCAATCGGAAAAATGAATTAAAAATTGTATAAAATTAAGAAATTATCAATAGTTTCCAAGCAACCTCATATTTATACACTCTTCATATATACCTCTGAGGGCATCCCTTACTTTTGAATCGGAGAGATTTCCTTCAAAATCAAGATAAAATCTTGAATTCCATTCACTGCCTTTTAAAGGTCTTGATTCTATCTTGATCATATTCAAATCATTATATACAACAGTGCTTAACATATTATATAAAGCTCCCTTTTCATTAGGAGTTTCAAATTCGATACTTACTTTATCGGCATTTTTTAAGAAACATCTTTTATTTGACAGTACAACAAATCTGGTCGTATTCTTAGCTTCATGATTAATGCCTGTTTCGACAGGTTCAAGACCGTATATTTTTCCTGCTTCAACGCTTGCTATGGCGGCTTGAGTCTTATCTTCGTCCTCTTTTACCGTCTTAGCCGAAATAGCCGTATTGGAACATGTTTTCCTTCTCCAATCCTGGTGATTTTCAAGATATTTTTTACATTGCATCAATGCCTGAGGATGGGATATAACGGTTTTTATGTCTTTTAATTCGGTTCCCGGCAACGCCAAAAGAGAATGTTCTATTTTTACATATTCTTCAGCCACTATATATACCTGAAATTCATTAAATAAGTCATATACCTCCGCTACGCTTCCGGCAGTAGAATTATCTATAGGCAATATCGCATAGTCCACACTTCCGTTGGCGGCGGCGCTGAATGCCTCTTTCCATGTTGGAACATTAAATTCAAATGTGTCTCTTCCGAAAAACTTTCTTAATGCAATGTGAGCATATGCTCCCGGAATACCCTGATATGCAACCTTTACATTCTTTTTAGGTACTTCTTCCATGGTATCGTACGGAAAAAGCATTGACTGACCTTCTTCTTCTAGTATTCTGTATTGTATCTTTCTGCTTCCTGACATTATCTGCTCATACAGCTTTTTAATATCGGATGCATTGGCAGGATCATTCACAATATTTTTAACGGATGAAAGCTTTTCCAGTTCCCTTTCTTTATCAAATATTTTTTTACCTGTTTTCATTTTATCAAATGCAACTTTTTTTGATAAACCTATTCTTTTTTCAAGTAATTTAATTATTTCCCTGTCTGTTGCATCTATTTCATTTCTTATTTCAGATAAGTCGGACATTTATTCTACCTCTGATAAAGCCTTGTCTAATCGGATATACATTTCATCAATATCTTCTTTCGTAATTACAAGAGGAGGTACGAAACGAACGACATCATGTCCTGCGGAAAATACAATTAATCCGTTTTCAATAGCCTTGTTTATGATTTTTGAAGGAGGAACCGTTACGGTTATTCCCTGCATAAATCCCTTTCCTCTTCTGCCTGTTACAATGTCATGTTTTTCAACAAGTTCTTCAAGCTTCTTTTCAAGATATGGCGCAGTTTCATTTACATGATTTAAAATATCGTGTGTTTTAAACATTTCAAGTGTTTTAATAACCGCGGCTCCCGCAAGAGGGTTTCCGCCGTATGTTGAACCGTGGTCTCCCGGAACAAGGACATCATTTGCCTTTCCTCTCGTAAGGAAAGCACCCACAGGCAGACCCTGACCTAAAGCTTTTGCGGTTGATACCACATCAGGAATTACTCCGTACTGTTCATATGCATACATTGTTCCTGTTCTTCCGAGACCGCACTGGATTTCATCAAGTATGAGAAGCATATCATTTTCATCGCATAATTTTCTTAATCCCGTTAAAAATTCTTTATCAGCCGGATAAATACCGCCTTCACCCTGAACGGTTTCAAGAATTATTGCACATGTTTTGTCTGTTACAAGTTCCTTAACGCTGTCTAAGTCGTTGTAATTTGCAAACTTAATGTCGGGAATAAGAGGACCGAAAGGTATCTGATATGACTTATTACCCGTAACCGATAAAGCACCCATGGAACGACCGTGGAATGAATGAGAAAATGCGATTATTTCATTATCATCATGTCCCGTTTTTAAATATCCGTACTTTTTGGCTACCTTTACCGCACCCTCAATGGCTTCTGTTCCGGAATTTGTAAAGAATACTTTGTCCATTCCCGCAATTTCCGCAAGAGCCTTTGCGGCTTCCGCTGCCGGTTCATTGTAGAACAAATTGGAAGTATGGATGAGCTTATCAACCTGAGCTTTAATTGCGTCATTGAATTCTTTGTTGTTGTATCCGAATGCAAAAACGGCTATTCCCGCACCAAAGTCAAGATATTCTCTGCCGTCTTTGTCATATAAATAAACTCCGTCGCCGTGATCCAATACGATCTTATATCTGTTATATACATGAATTAAATGCTCGTCGGCGCACTCCATTATCTCTTTTGTGTTCATATTCTGCCCCTTTATATAAAATACTGTTAATTATCTTTCATGAACTTTTCTTCATTATTACCTATAATTGCCGTACCGACGCCCTTATTTGTAAATATTTCGAGAAGCAGAGAATGCGGAATTCTTCCGTCAAGTATATGCACTCTGGAAACCCCCTTCTCAATGGCACTGATACAGTTGGATAACTTAGGAATCATTCCACCCTTGATATCACCGGATAATAAAAGTTCTCTTGCATCGTCTACTCTTATTTCTGAAATCAATGTACTCTTGTCGTTAAAGTCACCGTAAAGCCCCTCAACATCCGTTAAAAATGCAAGTTTAGCCGCTTTAAGAGCCGTTGCAACAGAATAGGCGGCATCATCGGCATTTATGTTATAAGGAAGGAAATTATCATCGAATCCTATAGGACAAATTATAGGAACGTAATCTCTGTCGAGAATGTTATGAATTATCTCTGAATTAACATGATCTATCTGCCCTACAAATCCCAAATCTCTGCCGTCTGCAGTCTCTTTCTTCTTAACATGGAGCATTTTGCCGTCCTGACCGCTTATACCTATTGCCTTTACTCCAAGCTTGCTCAGTCTTCTTACGAGATCTTTATTAATTTTGTTGAGGACCATTTGAGCGATATCGATTGTATCCTTATCCGTATATCTGAATCCGTTAATAAACTTAACTTCGTTACCGCTTAATTTGACCCATTTACTTATTTCCTTACCGCCGCCGTGTACAATGATAGGGCGAAATCCTACGGACTTAAGAAGCGCGATATCTTCAATAAGTTTGTCTGACAGCGCTTCGCTGTCCATTACGCTGCCGCCGTATTTAACTACGATAATTTTTTCATGAAAATATCGTATATAAGGGAGAGCTTCAATAAGAACCTCCGCCCTGTTTTTTTCCACATCATTGTACATTGTATTATTACCTCTGTATTTAATCATATCTTTAATATTAACTTCTGTAGTCAGCATTTATTTTTACATATTCCAAAGTCAGGTCACATCCCCATGCAGTTGCACTGTGTTCGCCTTTTTTTATGTCGGCGGTAATAATTACCGGATTACCGGAAAGAATATTTGTTGCCTCATCTTCCGAATAATCCGTTGCAATTCCGTTTTCAACAAGCTGTAATTTACCGTTGTTACTGCTTACAAAGATGTCAACCTTTTCCGGTTCAAAATCAACTCCCGAATATCCCATAGCCGCCAATATTCTTCCCCAGTTTGCGTCATGACCGAATACGGCAGCCTTTGTAAGAGATGATGTAACGATTGACTTTGCAAGAGTTCTTGCGTCTTCCTTTGTCTTAGCGTTGGAAACGGTCGCCTCTATAAGCGCAGTGCATCCTTCTCCGTCGCCTGCAATCATCTTTGCAAGTTCCGTACAAACATATGAAAGAGCTCTCTTAAATGTTTCGTATGAAGCATTTTTACCGTCAATAATTTTATTTTCTGCCTTTCCGTTTGCAAGTACAAGTGCAGTGTCGTTGGTTGATGTATCACCGTCAACCGAAATCATGTTAAATGAATCATCTATAACCTCTTTAAATGCTGCGGTAAGAAGCTTTTTCTTAATGAGTACATCTGTTGTTACAAAGCAAAGCATTGTAGCCATATTAGGATGTATCATTCCGGCGCCTTTACACATACCGCCTATGGTAACAGGTGTACCTTCAATATCCACAGTTACGGACACTTCCTTAGGTCTTGTATCGGTAGTCATTATGGCTTTTGCCGCTCCGTGTCCGTTTTCGGGATTAGAAGACAACGTCTTTGCCATTGTCACAATTCCGGATTTAATTTTATCCATGGGAAGATTGGCACCGATAACACCTGTTGAGCATATCAATACATTCTCAGGATTGCAGGAAAGATTCTCGGCAACTGCATTTGCCGTATCTTCACAATCTTTTAATCCCTTTTCTCCGGTGCATGCGTTTGCAACTCCGGCGTTAATTACAATTGCATTAAAGCAAGGCGCCGTTTCGATTAAGCCTCTGTCCCACTGAACCGGAGCGGCAAATACCCTGTTTCTTGTGAATGTACCTGCGGCAACGCATGGCGTTTCCGAATAAATAAGCGCCATGTCAAGTGCATTGTTCTTTTTTATGCCGGCACTTGTATATGCGGCTTCAAATCCCTTTGGAGCAAGTATTCCCTTAGATGCTCCTGTTTCATCAATAATATTCATTTAATCACCTCTGTATAATATTTCTGTATAATAACTTACTGCTGATAATAAGCCGAATCGGAAAATAACTTGTTTGTAGGAAATATTCTGTTGCTAAATATTCATTATACAATGGAAGGAACAAAGTTAAGTCCGGTATCTTCTTTTAATCCGAATAATATATTCATGTTCTGAACGGCCTGTCCAGCGGCTCCCTTAACGATATTATCAAGAGTACCTATCATAATGAGCCTGTTGGTTCTTCTCTCCTTAAAGAAGTTAATGTCCACATAATTTGAACCTTTTATAAATCTTGTTTCCGGAACAACTCCTTCATCAAGAATACGGATAAACTTTTCGTTTTTATAATACTTATTATAAATATTTCTTATTTCGTCTTCTGAAATATCTTTAACAAGATCGGCATAACATGTGGCAATTATCCCTCTGTTCATGGGAACAAGATGAGGCGTAAATATAAGTTTAATGTCTTTGCCGCATGCATATCCGAGCTGTTCTTCTATTTCCGGAGTATGTCTGTGAGTGCCTACTCCGTATGCTTTTATACTTTCATTTACTTCGCAGAATAAATTGGAGGTTACGGCTTTCCTGCCGGCACCGGTTGTTCCGCTTTTTGCATCTATAATTATGGAATCCGGGTCAATAATTCCCTCTTTAACCATCGGATATAAAGTAAGGATAGATGTTGTTGTATAACAACCTGGGTTAGCGATTATACGTGTCTCAGGTGTGATTTTATTTCTGTTTATCTCACACAGTCCGTAAACCGCCTCATCAATTAAGTCAGGTCTTTTATGATTGATTTTGTACCATTCTTCATATGTATCCACGTCTTTTAATCTGAAATCCGCGCTTAAGTCAATTATTTTAGCATTTTCCAAAACCTTATCCGTAAGCAGACCGGCTAAGTATCCTTGAGGTGTCGCCGTAAAAATAACATCCACATCTTCCGAGATTTCCTCAAGAGTTTTTGCCGTACATATATTATCTATGATTTCAAATGTATTTCTGTATATATCCGAATATTTTTCACCGTCATATGACTTGGAACCGAGCCATTTTATCTCCGCTTCAGGGTGATTGACAAGAATTCTTACGAGTTCATTACCGGCATATCCCGTTGCGCCGATTATTCCGACTTTTATCATTGTATGTTTATCCTCCTTTGAGCGCAGATTTTATGAATATTTAATCACTTTAATTTAAAGTCCGTTTTTTAAATTATAACAACTTATTTAACAATGTAAAGGCAATTATAATAAACTGACAATTATGCAGGCAATTTATAATTATGCAGGTAAATGCATTTTTCTTGTATTTTATGCATTTTTATTCATAAACATTGAAATTATGTTATCCCTGTATTATTATATATGGAAGTATATCTCAGAAAGGACACTTAAAATATGAAAGAAAAAATAGTTCTTGCCTATTCCGGCGGATTAGACACAACAACAATTATTCCATGGCTTAAAGAACATTACAACGACGCGGAAGTTATCTGCGTATGCGCGGATGTCGGACAGGATGAGGAACTTGACGGACTTGAAGAAAGAGCTCTTGCATCAGGCGCTTCCAAGCTTTATATAGAAGATTTAACCGATGAGTTCTGTGATGAGTATATTCTCCCTTGTCTTAAGGCTCATGCGGTTTATGAGAACAAATATCTCTTGGGAACAAGTATGGCAAGACCTCTTATTGCCAAAAGACTTGTTGAAATCGCAAAGGCTGAGGGGGCAACCGCCATCTGTCACGGTGCTACGGGAAAAGGTAACGACCAGGTTCGTTTTGAATTAACAATAAAAGCTCTTGCTCCGGAAATTAAGATTATTGCTCCTTGGCGTGACGAAAAATGGACTCTTGAATCCCGTGAAGATGAGATTCAGTATTGCAGAGATCACGGTATCGATCTTCCTTTTTCTTCATCTGATAATTCATACAGCAGAGACAGAAATATATGGCATATTTCACATGAAGGTCTTGAACTTGAAGATCCGGGCAACGAACCTGATTACAAGCATCTCCTTGTTCTTTCAAATACACCGGAAGACGCTCCTACAGAGCCTGAATATGTAACCATCAAATTTGAAAAAGGTAAACCGGTTGCACTTAACGGCAAGGAAATAAAACTTTCCGACATTATCAGAAGACTTAACAAAATAGGCGGAAAGCACGGTATCGGTATTGTTGATATCGTTGAAAACAGAGTTGTAGGCATGAAGTCCCGCGGCGTATATGAAACACCGGGTGGAACAATTCTCTATGAAGCTCATCAGCAGCTCGAAGAGCTTATCCTTGACAGAGATACAACGGAAGAGAAGATAAATCTTGCAAACAAATATGCTCAGGTTGTTTATGAGGGAAAATGGTTTACTCCTCTTCGTGAAGCTCTTGAAGCATTTGTTGAATCAACTCAGCAATATGTTACCGGAGAAGTTAAATTTAAGCTTTATAAAGGCAATATAATTAAAGCAGGCACTACTTCACCATATTCATTATATAATGAATCAATTGCTTCATTTACTACAGGTGACTTATACGATCACAGAGATGCCAACGGATTCATTAACTTATTCGGACTTTCAATGACTGTTCGTGCTTTGACAAAAAAGAAAAACGATGAACAGTAATTTTAAATAATTGCAAATAAAAAGAGAGTTATTCGATATATCCGTTACGGATTCCATCGCCGATAACTCTCTTTTTTATTTAAGAATATAAAAACATTACTGTAATTACGGAATCAGTCCACAACTGAAATGTTATAATTTTTAGATTTTCTGCCTTTTGGCAATATTCTTCAATTTATAATATTCATATAATTTACGGTGTTTTACAGCCCATATTTTTGATTTTGTACCGAAAGTGTCTCCGTCAGATACCGTAAAGTAATTCCACATATCTTTCAGCGGTTCCCTGTCAATAAATCGGTAAAATTTATTGACCTTTTCTTTTAATGACATTTTCGGATCTTTGTTATTTTCAATGCCGTTTCTTAATAATATGGTAATCATATGAAAAGCAAGGTATTTTTCATATTTCGGATTGTAATCGTATTTATCTCTTAATTTTGAATACTCTTTAAGTGACAGATTCATTTCTTTATATATATTCGGTCTGAACTGATTAACCATGGACTCAGAATTCCATAATCGATCATATACAGATTTATGAACATATGAAACAGAATTTATATATTGATAGTATTCAAGGTTAAAAAACATATCTTCAAAATCCTTTACTTTGGGGGTAAAAGCAATATTATTATTTTTGATTATGTCCGTCTTAAATATTTTTGCATATATGCTTACAGGTCTTTGCCCATGAAGACTTTTGTTAAAAAAAGTCTTCTCAGTCATTTTTTGCATTGCGTTTTGCGTTATTGTAATACTTTTGTCAAATATCGCTCTTACATCTCTTTTTCCGTTATTTTCATCAATATTGGTAAACTCACCGATTACAAGATCTGCATGGGTTTTATTATAACAATTAATCAGTGTACTTATTGCAAATGGTTCAAGACAATCGTCTCCGTCAACAAATGTTACAAAATCTCCATTTACATGTTGTAAGGCAATATTTCTTGATTCACTTACCCCTTTATTTTCAGTGTTTGAAATGAATTTAATTTTATCTCTGTATAAACTATCCTTATATATATATATTCTTCAATAATTTCTTTTGTTCTGTCCGTGGATTTATCTTCCGTTATTATCAATTCCCAATTATCACAATCCTGGGATATTACACTTTCCAAGCACTTTTTGATAAATCTCTCTTTGTTGTATGCTGTAACAATAATACTTACTTTCATTAATTACCTCTATTCCGTATTTTAATGCCCAGTTTACATAATGGATTCTCTTAATTTGCGGATATTTTCTCTGTATTCCGAAATATCTCCCTTAAAGATACTTGATGAACCGGCCACAAACATATTCACCCCCATCTCTCTTAAGATTTTTGCTCTTTCAAATGTAATATTTCCGTCTGTTTCAATTATATAATCAGTAAGTTTCAATTCATTTATTTTGTCGATAACATCCCCGGTTTTCTCCATAGTGCCTTCAACCGCTTTCTGACCGGCAAATCCGGGTGTAACATGAAGAATATTAACGCCGTCGGCTGTTAAATATATTTCTTCGAGAACATCGACCGGAGTAACCGGATTTATCGCAACCGTGCATTTGCAACCGTAACTTTTTACTCTTTCGACCACCGTTTTTATGTCTTTGCAGGACTCAACATGCAGCGAAACAATGTCAGAAGGCTGAAGCCCAAACCACGTAAGTTTATCTTTCGGGTTCGTTATCATTAAATGTATATCAAGAGGAATGTCCGTAACACTCCTGATAAATTCTACATATGATGTACCGTAGCCGATATTGGTGACAAAATTGCCGTCCATTACATCAATATGTAAATAATCAATATTTTCTTCTTCAAACAGATGAATCGTATCCGATAATATATCAAATGACGAACACATCATTGAAGCACTTATTTTGCCGTTTTTATTCATATCTTTTCCAATATATAATCAGGGATTTAATATAACCTTACATGTTAAGACATTCTTATCTCTAAGAACGTCAAAAGCTTTCTCATAATCTTCCATTTTAAATGTATGAGTAATCAATTTATCGATATTAATTTCTCCGTTTTCTATCATTTTTACGGAATCTTTCCAGTCATTGCATGTATCGTTATAACTTGAATTCCATGTTCCCTTAACCGTTAATTCATTTCTCAAAATCTTCCAATATGATGCCTTAGGTAAATTCATGTCCCCGTAGGGATTACCCGTAAGTACCACCGTGCCGCCTTTTTTAACCGCAAGAATCGCACTTTCAAATGACTGATTGCTACCTACACATTCAATAACGATATCTACGCCGTTTCCTTCGGTTATTCTGTCGATTTCCTCATGCATATCCGAAGATGAATCAATCACATTTTCAATTCCCACAGATTTTGTAAATTCCAATTTATTCTTTGAGCGTCCTGCAACAATAACCTGCTTTGCTTCCCTTTTCGCAATAAGCGCAGCGAGCAGACCTATTGTTCCGTTACCCATAATGAGAACTCTTTTTTCTTTACTGATGCCTGCTCTTCTTGTGGAGTGTCTTGCTACAGCCATAGGTTCAATAAGTGCTGCCGTATTATATGGTATGTCGTCGGAAAAAGTCACTATATTCCATAAGGGTACCGAAATAAATTCGGCCATGCCTCCGTCACATCTTGAACCGAAATAATTGTAATTATCACATCTTGCAAATTCCTTTTCTTTACATGACGGACATTCACCGCATGGAATAAGAGGAAAAATAACCGCTCTCTTTCCGATATAGGACTTATCAACATCTTCCGCAGCATCCGTAATCAGTCTGGAAAATTCATGGCCCGGTATTGTAGGAAAATGATATGTTCCGGTAGTAAATACTCTTGGGATGTCACTTGAACATATCCCGCAGGCTTTGACATTTACCAATACTTCGCCCTTTTTCATTACGGGCATTTCAACATCTTTATATTTTAATTTGCCGATATCTTCAAGTACACATGCTTTCATAATTAACCGATCCTTTTATAACATTTCTTTAACTGGTGTCCCAATCTTTCATAATTTTCAGGCAATTTCAGGCAATTTCATGTAATCCCCATACATATTTTTTAAGTATGTATCATAGCAGGACATTGCTTTAAATTTCTTCCCGTTAAATTCCACATATATCTTTTTATCAAATTCATGACGCACGAGCAGTTCACCCTTACCGCAGCTTGAAGAAACCGCACCGACATAGTATGAATTCTTATATTTATATTTTTTTGAAAAATCCCCTAAAAATTTTGCAAATCTTTTTGTACCGATAATCTGTAAAGGAAGAATTACGGGAATTTTTGCAACTGCTCTTAATTTTGTCTTTCCCTCACCTAATTGCGTATCGGCCCTTGCGGTAATCTTTTTAATTATCATACCCGTAATAAGGCGGCGTTCGGCGTCTGCCTTATTATCCGGAAGACCGTCAACCGGAAAAACATCCATCCACAAATGCTTATCAACAGATGAATATCTCGTTTTTAAATATGTGCTTTTATCAACTATCTTTTGTACATATCCTTCAAAAGTCGTATCAAATACAAGATTATCGCCGAGCGGATATTTATTTACCAAAACTTTAAATCTTTCATAATCAGGTCTCGGCATAACAACATCTATGTCGTCATCCCACGGAATGAAACCTTTATGCCTGATTGCCCCAAGCAAAGTTCCGCCGCAAAGAGAATAGTCTAAATTATGCTTATTACAAAATTCGTCGAATTTAACAAGCATATTGAACAATCTTTCTTTATATTCCTTCTCACTTAATTTTACAAACCTACTCATTTAAAACAAAACCTTTATTCCTAAAAAACAAAACATCAGTTATCGCATAAAGATTTAAACAAGTCCAAATCTTCCGCGGTAGTTATTTTAAAGTTCCTTTTATCACCTTCAATAAGAGCCACTTCAATGCCGCACTTAACGGCCGCTTCGCTGGATCCGTTTATCTCAAGCAATTCTTCATGTGACAAACTTCTGTTGGCATTAAGGTATGAAATATAATTAAAGCCTTCCGGTGCCTGTCCCCTGAAAAGCGTGCTTCTTTTTAACAAAGAATCCACATGTAAACCGTTTTCACTGTAATAAAACGTATCTTCCGCGGGAAGAACCGGCATTACGGCCTTATTGTCACGCAAACCGTTTATGCATGAATCAATAAGAACATCCGATACCAACGGCCTTGCCGCGTCATGTATGATTATATTTTTCGGATTGATTTTTTCCAAAGAATTCAATGCGTTTATAATTGAAAATTGTCTGTTTTCTCCCGGATCCGCAAAATGTATGAATTTGTTTATGTTTAATTTTTCTATCCACTCAGAGAGAAAAGCTCTGTATTCATTCGCACATACGATTAATATTCCGTCAATATTTTTATTATTGTTAAACGTAACAAGGCAATGACTGATAACAGGTCTGTCATTTATCATTAAAAATTGTTTCGGCAGAGTTCCCATTTTCATTCTGGATCCTATTCCCCCCGCCAAAATTATTGCGATATTCATAAATAACCCCTTAATTATATTGTAATAATTTACAATATTTTAACATAAATATATCGATATTACATAATTTTTAAATCATTTGACAAAAAAATAAACAAATAAGAGTTTTGTAAAATCCGTATATGAGTTTTGAATAACAATGTAAATTTAATAACAAAACCCCTTTTACCGGAAACCCGGCAAAAGGGGTACATATAAACTATATATTTATTGATCTGTTTAATTAATCAGATATATTTTCCTGTTTCGTATAAAGGATATGCAGATGTAAGTTCCTTTGCCAATGCCTTTGCTTTTTCGATTTCATTATCGAATACGGCAAGCTTAATGGCTTCCGCCGTCATATCCATGTCGTGTGTATTGAAGCCTCTTGTTGTTACGGCTGCGGAACCGAGTCTGATACCGCTTGTAACAAACGGAGATGCAGGATCGTTAGGAATGGTATTCTTATTACATGTTATATTTACACTGTCAAGAATTGCCTCTACCTCTTTTCCCGTCTTACCTGTATTAAGAAGGTTAACAAGCATAAGATGGTTATCAGTTCCTCCTGAAACTATGTCAAAACCTCTGCTCTGTAATCCCTCGCAAAGTGCCTTTGCGTTTCTCTTTACATTCTTAGCATAAAGTTTGAAGTCATCATGAAGAGCTTCCTTAAGACATACTGCTTTTGCGGCAATAACATGCATAAGAGGACCGCCCTGTGTTCCCGGGAAGATCGACTTATTAAGCTTGTGCTCGGCTGCAAATTCTTCAGATGAAAGAATCATGCCGCCTCTCGGACCTCTGAGAGTCTTGTGAGTAGTTGTTGTTACCACATCCGCAAACGGAATAGGGCTTGGATGCTCACCGCCTGCCACAAGACCTGCAATATGAGCCATATCGACCATAAGATATGCTCCAACTTCGTCCGCGATAGCTCTGAATTTAGGAAAATCCAGCGTTCTTCCGTATGCGGAAGCTCCGGCAATAATTAACTTAGGTCTGCATTCTTTAGCAATACGAAGAACTTCATCATAATCAATGAATCCTTCCTCATTAACGCCGTAAGGAACAACATTGAAATATGTACCTGAAATATTTGCGCTTGAACCGTGTGATAAATGTCCGCCGCAGTCAAGGCTCATTCCCATATATGTATCGCCTGGTTTCATCAATGCATAAAAAACCGCAAAATTTGCCTGGGCTCCGGAATGTGGCTGAACATTTACATATGTACATCCGAAAAGCTCCTTCGCTCTTTCTATTGCCTGCTGTTCGACAACATCAACAAATTCGCATCCGCCGTAATAACGCTTGCCCGGATATCCTTCGGCATACTTATTGGTAAGGTGGCTTCCCATTGCCTCCATTACTCCTCTGCTTACAAGGTTCTCTGATGCAATAAGTTCGATATTACGTCTTTGTCTTTCAAGCTCATCTTCCATGGCTTTAGCAATTACAGGGTCGAATTCTTTAACATAATCAAATGAATACATGTTTACTCCTTTTTAAATTATCTCTCAATAAACTTTTTGTATTTATGTTCATCATAAACTACATCAAGTTCTCCTATCCATTCCGTAGGTCCGTCCTTTTTACAAAATCCGTCTTTAAACACATACAGACCGTCATTCTCATCAAGCTCGAATATTCCGCCGAAATTATAAGAATGAAGTCCCATTTCAATTGAATCACATATCATTGTCCACATGGTATTGTAAGCAGGTGACATGTTTCTGCATTCACCGTTGCTTGCACCATATATATACCACATTTCTTTATTATATGGAAATGCTATTGCTGTTGACAACGGTTTTCCTTCAAATTCAGTCACATATATTCTAATGTCAGGAAATGCCTCAATAAGTCTTTCAAAATAGTTTTTAGGTCTGTATGTAATTCCCTGCCTTTCCGCCATGATAATTGTCATATCATAGAATATGTCAAGATCTTCAGTGGATCTTCCGTACCTTGTGGTAACGCCCTTTTTTATGGATTGTCTTACGGAATATCTCGTATTCTGTCTGAATTCCTTAAGAACTTCTTCGCTTGTTTTATCCTTAATGTCCAAAATCATGTCATAACGAGGCTGGGAAAATGACTTTATGGGTGTTTCTCTGCTTCTGAATTCATAACCCGCGTCTCTGTAAAGTTTTACAATATTTTCATCATATTTATACGCGGGATCAATTCTTAATAAAAACGAATTTCTTGATTCAATAACAGGTTTTGCTTCTTCAATAAGCCTTTTTGTTAAGCCGATGTCGGAAAAATCCGAAACAGGTCCCCTGCTTGCATATGAAAATGAGGCGCCGTCGACAGCTTCGACAGACAATATTGACAAAGCTGCAATAATATTATTGTTTTCTTCAAGATATACGTAATCACTTTGCCAATTATTTTTAACACGGCTCCAATTCATGTCCTGAGTTGCCCTTCCGTATGGTGAAGTTCTGACAAAATTCTCGTAACGAGCAACATCGGCTGTGTTTGATTTATCTAATACGGGCATTACTTTTCCTCACTTGTAATAATATTTATATGAAGATCCTTAAGTTGTTTTTCATCAACCACATTAGGAGCATCCGTAAGAAGGCATGACGCATCCTTAACCTTAGGGAATGCTATTACGTCTCTGATACTCTCGCTTCCGCTCATAAGCATAATCAGTCTGTCAAGACCTATGGCAAGTCCTGCGTGAGGAGGCACGCCGTACTTGAATGCATCAAGGAGAAATCCGAACTTTTCATTTGCTTCTTCCGTGGAAATACCGAGAGCATTAAACATCTTTTCCTGGACGTCGCTTTGATGTATTCTTACGCTTCCTCCTCCCAGCTCAATACCGTTAAGGACTATGTCATACGCCTTAGCCCTTACATTTGCCTTGTCGTTTAAGAGATTGTCCACATCCTCATCAAACGGCATTGTAAACGGATGATGCATTGCGATAAATCTCTCTTCTTCATCTGACCATTCAAACTGAGGGAATTCCGTAACCCAAAGGAATCTGTAATCATTCTGCTTCCTGAGTCCCGCTCTTTCCGCAAGTTCAAGTCTCAAAGCTCCCAGAACGTTAAATACAATCTTATCCCTGTCTGCGGCAAATAATAACAAATCTCCAGGTTTACCGTTCAAAGCGTTTATTAATTCATTTAACTTATCTTCCGAAATGAATTTTGCAAATGAGCATTTAATATCTCCTGACGGCTGTATCTGAATATATGCCAATCCCTTAGCTTCGTATCCTTTTGCGAAATCAACAAGAGCATCTATCTGCTTTCTTGACATATCTCCGAAACCTGTGGCGTTTATGGCTCTGACGGACTGTCCTTCCGTATTGGCCGGACCGTTAAATACAACAAAATCCATGTCCTTAACAATGCCGGATACGTTCTTTAATTCCATGCCGAAACGGATATCCGGCTTATCGGATCCAAATCTGTCCATTGCCTCTCTCCATGTCATTCTTTGAAGGGGAAGTTCAACTTTAACGCCTAAAATATCATTAAAAATCTCAGCGATAAGTCTTTCCGTAACATCCATTACGTCATCTGCCTCAACAAAGGACATTTCAAGGTCCACCTGAGTAAATTCAGGCTGTCTGTCGGCTCTCAGGTCTTCGTCTCTGAAACATCTTGCAATCTGCATATATCTGTCGAATCCCGCGCACATCAGCATCTGCTTAAACAATTGAGGTGACTGCGGAAGAGCATAGAACTCTCCCGGGTGCACACGGCTCGGAACAAGGTAATCTCTTGCACCTTCAGGAGTACTTTTTGTAAGCATTGGTGTTTCGATATCAAGAAATCCTTCTTTGCTTAAGAACTGTCTGATAAGTGTCGTAACCCTGCTTCTCATAATAATATTGTCTCTTATATCGCTTCTTCTGAGATCCAGTGTTCTGTTCTTTAATCTTATTTCCTCTTTTGTATCAATACCCGGCTCTATCGGAAAAGGAGGCGTTTCGGAAACCGATAAAATTCTCAGGGACTCAGCCTCTATCTCTATCTCACCGGTTTTCAAATCCTTATTGACTGCACCGCTTCTCTTTACAACATTTCCCGTAACGGCAATAACATATTCTGAACGAATACCGTTGGCCTTTTCAAATACTGCGCCGTCAGACTTGGTCTCGTCAAAAACTATTTGAACAATGCCGCTTACGTCTCTTAAATCAATAAATAATAATGAGCCCAGGTTTCTTCTTTTTTGAACCCATCCCATAACCGTAACTTTTTCACCGACATTATTTATACTTAATTCGGCACATTTATATGAGCGTTTAATGCCCTGCATTGACTCCTGCATATTTTCCTCCATACAAATAAGAACTGTATTAAAGTATACATGATAGTTAAATATTTTAATATTATATTTTATATTTAGTTATACTGGTCAAGAAGTTTATTTTTTCTGTCAATCATTTCATCAACTCTGTTTATGTACTGCTCTACGTTTTTTACGTTTTCGGCTCTTTCTATCCGTCCGTTGTCAAATATACACTTAGTCGATGAACCGGCACCGAAAGCGATTATTGACTGAACCTCTTCCATTATGAAAATATTATACAGACACTCAAAGCCTTCCTTTGAGTACCCGACATTTTCAAGATTGCCGGTCATATTCTGCTGTCTGTACATGTAATACGGCGTCATATTCAATTCTTCCGCGGCTCTGCCGAGTATATCCTGATATTCGTCCGTAGAAATATATTCGTAATTATTATATAAAGATTTGCTTGTGGTAAATGCAGCGGCCCTTTTAAAGCTCAAAGAATGCATTGTTATACTGTTCGGTGCAAGCTCCTTAAGACACTCTGCCGTTTTTAAAATATCGTCCCTTGTTTCACCGGGAAGTCCGAGGATAACATCCATATTTATATTGTCAAATCCCAGTTCCCTTGCGAGATTATAGGCCGCATAAACATCATCCGTCGTATGATTTCTTCCTATTATGTCCAGTGTTTTTTGATTAAATGTCTGTGGATTAACGGATATTCTTGTAATGTTATGCCTTTTCAAAACCTCCAGCTTTTCTTTGGTTATACTGTCAGCTCTTCCGGCTTCAACAGTATATTCCAAAAGTTCAGAAAGATTGTAATTATTCTCAACACATAAAAGCACTTTTTCTAACTGAGATGCACTGAGAGCTGTCGGAGTGCCTCCTCCCATATATATGGAATTGATGTTCTTACCTGACAGCCTGTCTTTAAATGCTTCAAGTTCAACACAAAGAGCATCTGCATATCTGTCCGTTAAAACACTGTCATTTAATACTGTTGCAAATGAACAATATGCGCATACAGACGGGCAAAACGGTATGTGTATATACAGACTGATGCTGTTTTTGTCGGATAAATTATTAATTATAACCTTTTCCTTTTTTGCAACCTCATAGGCAAGTTCAGACTTTTTATCCGAAATTAAATATCTTTCCTTTAAAATATCCGTAACTTCTTTTTTGTTATCACATTTATCGTTTAGAAGCGCCATTGCTCTTTTTGAAGGTCTTACTCCCGTAAGAAAGCCCCATGGAAGCTTTTTTCCCGTATATTCCATGAGGCTTTCGTATAAAGATTTTTTAAAAATATCGTGAATCTCACCTTTAGACTTACCGAGAGTTTCTTTATATTCAGGCAAGAAGGCGTCAAGACGGCAATGCAAACAATCATCTAAAATATAAAACACTTTTTCATCTTCCGAAACTGAAGATATATATGAATCAATTTCCGATTCTCCTCTGTAAATAACCTTGGAACCGGTAAAATAAGCTCTTAATAACAATCCTGCATCGTCAAAAAAATTTTTATCTTTTAAATATACGTTTATAAGATTTATATCAGAACCATGCATCTCTTACTCCCTCAACGCTCTTGGCTATTTTAACGATGTCGTCTGACTTCATATCCTTGGAGCTGATGGTGATCTCCGCGGTACAATATGTTGATTTATTAAGTTCCATGTCCGAAACGCTTTCATAACCCTGTTTTTGTGTTACATCTATATTATTTACTTCAACCTTATATTCCAGCAATTTCTTGGCCACGGCAAAAACAACATCGTCCGAATCCGCAACAATCCTAAAAGGAATTGATGATGTCTTAAGCAGATACTTTGTTTCTATTCTTCTTGATACGGTCATAACGATAAATATTCCGGCAGTTCCCACAATACCTACCCAATAATTTCCGATACCGATGGAAAGACCGATTGCGCCGGCCGTCCACATTTCCGCAGCCGTCGTAATACCGTTAACACTTGATCTCTTTGATACGACAATAACGGATGAAGCAAGGAAACCAAGACCGCTTACGATTTGCGCACTCATTCGTCCGACATCGTTGCCGCCGATCTTATCAAACATATATTGTGACGTTATGCTTATAATGGCCGATCCGACACATATAAGCATGTAGGTTCTCATGCCGGCGGGCTTTTGCGCTTTTCTTCTTTCAAGTCCGAGAATTCCGCCGCATAAGGCCGCAAAGACAACTCGCACTACGGTAGATACATAATTTAAACTTTCCATGTATGAAACAAATGCGTTCCATGCTTCCATATTACAATTTCTCCAGATTATTATGTGTAGTATTTTTTTACGACCCTCTCCAGAGTCCGCAAGGACTAATAATACCGATTAAAAATATATTACGGATTTACAATTCGGAAATAATAATATTGTGTCCTTTTTCATATTCAATGGTTGTAGGTGAACCGTGCCCCGGCAGTACAAGGGTGTTAGACGGCAGTTCAAATAATCTCTTAAGGGAATGTTTCATATCTTCATATGAACTCGTCTCAAAATCCGTTCTTCCGTGAGTTCCGCGAAAAAGAGTATCACCGCTTAACAGAATCGGATTTGGCTTATTGTCTATAAAGAAACAACAGCTTCCGCTTGTATGCCCCGGCGTATGAATTACCTTAATATTCATTCCGGCATAATTTAAAATATCTCCGTCGTTAACATAAATATCCGGCTCTACGGTAACTTTATGCCTTCCGAACTTATCGGAATGATTCAATGAAACATTAGTAATTAATTCCTTTTCGTCAGCATATGAAACTGCCGGAATATGATACATTTCTCTTAAAAAATCCACACTCATTATATGATCAAAATGACCGTGAGTCAGCAAAACGGCTGCCGGTGCAGCACCGCTTTCATTTATCATATTAACGATGACGTCGGGATTAAATGAAGGATCCGTTATTATACATTCATTAGTATCTTTATTAATGACACAATATGTGTTGTTGTCAATCATACCTGTTATACAGGATGAAACTTGTATATTTGCCATATAACCTCATTTCAAAATAATCGTACAATGTCCGAGTATTGTTAAAGTTAAAATTTCGATTGTTTTCAATTCAGAAAACAATTATTGTAAATAAATTTATTAATTATCTTACTCTCGTTACTTCCGTAACCCCGTTAACATTTCTGATTCTTGCTGCAATCTTTGCAAGCTGATCCTTATTCTTAACTTCAAATCCGAAATTAAGAGTCGCAATGTCTTTTTTATCTGTTCTTACGTCTATTGACTTAACATCAATATTTTCGTCCGAGAACACTTTTGAAACATCAATGAGAAGTCCGACACGATTGTGGGCATAAACGCTGATTTTTGCACTGTATGTACCCTCAATCTTACAATCAGACCATTCGGCGGGAACAAGCCTTGCACGCTCCGATTCAGGGAAATGCTGTATGTTGGTACAATCAGTTCTGTGAATCGTAATACCTCTTCCCTTTGTTACATATCCTATGATTTCATCACCTGGAACCGGATGACAGCATTTAGAAAGATGAACATCAATACTTCCGAGCTTATCAATAAGAATGGTGCTCTTTTTACCGTCTGCCGCAGGGGCAACATTTACATGCTTTTCTTCTATATTACTAATGATATCTTCATCGGTTATGTGAGAACGGATATCCTTATCTCTCTCTTCAAGAAGTTTTCCGACAACCTGTCCTTCTTTAAGACTTCCGTGTCCTATGGCGGCAAGCAGTGCGTTCCAGTCTGAAAAGCCGTACTTATTAATAGCTTTTTCAAAGTATTGTGGCTTGTTAATCGTTGTACTGTCAATTCCTTTTGATTTACAGTATTGCAGTATCTTATTCTTGCCTTCTACTATGTTTTCTTCCTTGAATTCCTTCTTAAACCACTGCTTTATCTTATTTTTAGCCTGTGTGGTTTTAACAATACTAAGCCAATCGCTGCTCGGTCCTTTAGAATTTTGAGAAGTAATAATTTCAATTCTGTCGCCGTTTTTAATCTTGTAGTCGATGGGAACGATTCTTCCGTTTACTCTTGCCCCCACCATAGTATTGCCTACCGCTGAATGAATGCTGTACGCGAAATCAATAGGAGTCGAACCCACAGCAAGATTCTTAACGTCACCTGAAGGAGTAAAGCAATAAACAGTATCGGAAAGGAGACTTAAATCAGCCTTTACAGAGTCGACAAATTCCTTATTGTCGGACATTTCTTTCTGCCATTCAAGAATCTGACGAAGCCAGCTAAGCTTTGTTTCAAGAGAGTCTTTGGCAGGTACTCCCGTATTGCCTTCCTTATATTTCCAGTGAGCCGCGATACCGTATTCTGCTGTTTTATGCATCTCTTCGGTTCTTATTTGAACTTCAAACGGCTGTCCTTCACTTGACATAAGTGTAGTATGAAGCGATTGATACATATTAGGCTTAGGCATAGCGATGTAATCTTTAAATCGTCCTGGAATCGGCTTATACATATCATGAATAACGCCGAGAGCCGCATAACAGTCTTTTTCCGTCTTTACGATAATTCTTGCGGCAAATATATCATATATCTGATCGAGAGTTTTATTCTGTGTTACCATTTTCCTGTATATGGAAAAATAATGCTTTACTCTTCCCGTAACCACCGCATCAATATGGTTATTTTCCATATGCATGGCAATTTCTTTTTTCACCTTCTCCATAAAAGCTTCTTTGCCCGGTCTTAACGTATGCACTTCCTGTCTGAGACTCTTATAAACATCAGGGAGAAGATATCTCATTGATAAATCATCAAGTTCAATTTTAATTTTTGATATTCCGAGTCTGTTTGCAAGAGGAGAATAAATATCCATGGTCTCTCTGGACTTCTCAATCTGCTTTGCGGGTGACTGATATTGAAGAGTTCTCATATTGTGAAGTCTGTCTGCAAGCTTAATAAGGATAACTCTGATATCCTTTGCCATGGCAAGAAACATTTTACGCAAATTCTCCGCCTGAATATCAATTTTATCCTGTTTATACTTTAATCTTGTAAGTTTTGTTACGCCGTCAACAAGGAGCGCCACTTCCTCACCGAACTCTCTTACGATATCATCGTTTGTCACTTCAGTATCTTCAACCACGTCATGAAGAAGTCCGGCAATAATTGTTTCTTTATCAAGTTCAAGCTGAGCAAGAATTATTGCAACACAAATCGGATGGATAATGTAAGGTTCTCCCGATTTTCTGAATTGCCCCACATGTGAATCAAACGCCATCTGATACGCTTTCTCAATATCGGAAAGATCCTTGGAAGGGTGATATCTTTTTATGGTATCAAATAATTCATCATGTAAAACCTCCGGGGGTGTATAATCCGCCGGAACAATATTCTTAAGATTATCGCTTACATTCTTTGTTTTTTCTGTATTTCCTGGCATAAACATCACCTCACATATATCGTACGAAATAAATTTAGTATATAATATACAACCTTTATATATACACCGTCAAAGAATAAATAAGATTTATTTTATTTACGATTTTTTTTTGATATAATTAAAGACAATTATGTCAATTTGTAAATGAAACGTGGTGTTAAAATGAATTATTCAGAGCTTAAATTATTTGATGTGGCTAACGGTCCTGGCATCAGAGTTACGCTATATGTGTCAGGATGCACACATCACTGTAAGGGCTGTTTTAACGAGGTCACATGGGATTTTAATGCCGGCAAGCCATATGACGATTCAGTAACTGAATCCATAATAAGCGCAATGAAAGAGCCTTATATTTCAGGTATTACAATACTCGGAGGAGAGCCGTTTGAATATTCCAATCAGGAAGGTTTGCTTCCTTTATTAAAAAAGGTTAAAGAAACATATCCCGAAAAAGATGTATGGTGCTTTACCGGATATCTGTTTGATAAGGATATTATTGATGTTATGACAAAAGAGTCGCCGTTTACGTCCGAATTATTGAAATATACGGATGTAATAGTTGACGGGCCTTTTATCGAAGAACAGAAAAATCTGATGCTTAAATTCAAAGGATCGGCAAATCAAAGAACCATTGACGTAAAAAAGTCGCTGGAAGCTGGACATGTTATAGAAAGGGAAGGTTATGAGTCTTAATAAAACAGTCATCAACTTTAAAAAATTAAACGATGAGGCAAAGGAACCTCTTACCGGTTCCGAGTATGCGGCGGGATCCGACCTGTTTGCACTTGAAGAAGCCGTGATAAAACCACATGAAACAGTCTTTATTCATACAGGCATTGCCATCGAAATTCCCGTCGGTCTTGTCGGCCTTGTATATGCAAGGAGCTCTCTTGCATGTAAAAGGGGGCTTGCACCCGCTAATAAAGTCGGCGTAATAGATTCCGATTACAGAGGAGAAATAATGGTTGCAATTCACAACCATACTAATGAAACAAAACAGATTGATAAGCATGAAAGAATAGCTCAAATCGTATTTACTCCATACTATGCCGCAACATTTAACGAAGTTGATGAATTAACAGACACAGTCAGAGGCGAAGGCGGGTTCGGTTCAACCGGAACTCATTGATCCGGAGGGGATATAAATGTTATTTAACCTTGATATGCTTACGGCGCTTTTATTCGGTCTCGTAGAGGGAATAACGGAATGGCTTCCCGTCAGTTCAACCGGTCACATGATACTGCTCAATCAAATAACATCTTTTTATACAGTATCTGACGGTTTCTTCGATATGTTTGAAGTTGTTATTCAGTTGGGAGCCATATGTGCCGTAATTATTCCGTTCTTTTGGAAATTATTTCCGTTTACGAGAGAATCAGGATATGTACAGATAAAACTTTCATCATTGTTGCTGTGGGGAAAAATAATAATCGCAACAATTCCCGCCGCAATAGTCGGCTTTTTCTTTGACGATGCAATAAATGCGGCATTTTACAATCCGATATCCATTGCCGTGTCATTGATTGTCGTAGGCGTGATATTTATTATTGTTGAAAGATTAAAAAAGGGGAAACGGGTCCGAGTCAGCAGATTAAGCGACATAACATTTCTTATGGCATTTGTTATAGGAATGTTTCAAATGATTGCTGCCGTATTCCCCGGAACCTCCAGATCCGGAATAACCATTATTGCCATGCTTTTAATGGGATTTTCAAGAAAACTTGCCGTGGAATTCACATTTTTACTTGCCATACCGGTAATGTTCGGAGCAAGTATCGCAAAACTTGTGAAGTTCGGGTTCCATTTTACACCGAATGAGGCTCTGCTGCTGCTTATCGGTATTGCGGTTGCCTTCTTTGTATCCATATTTGTCATCAGATTTATAGTAGGATATATAAAGAAACATACCTTCGTTGTATTCGGATGGTACAGAATAATACTCGGTATCGCCGTAATCGTATTATTTAGAATGTTCTTATAAAAAATGCGGACTGCGTATCAATTGATACTCAGCCCGCATTTTCATTTTGTAAACTTATCGAAAACAGACTAAAAAATAAGACCCAATAAGTAATTGAAACTATATGCAATCCGAAAACATTTATTTTATATACTTAAATTAAAACAAATTATATTTTTTATTCAACGTATTAAGCAAGCCTTCAACACCTCTTGAAATATCATCATATGTGGCGTCAAAGTTTCCAGTATACCACGGATCGGCAACGTCTCTGTCTTCACCGGCATATTCCATAATCTTATGTACCTTACCGTCATAGTCGGAATCACCTGCTATTCTGATTATACCGGCAACATTCATTGAATCCATTGCGATGATATAGTCAAAATATTCATAATCAACCCATGTCATTTGTCTGGCTTTATGCGGCGTTACCGGTATATTCATTTCCTTCAGTTTCCTGACGGTACCCCTGTGTACCTCATGGCCTATTTCTTCACGACTTGTACCTGCGGAGTCTGTTTCGAATTTATCCGCTATCCCCTTTTCTTTTATCATGTAGTTAAATATTGATTCTGCCATCGGGGAACGGCAAATGTTGCCGTGGCAGACGAAAAGTATTCTTATCATATTATATTTCCTTCCTCAGATGCCGCAAAGTATCGTGTTCTGCACTTCTTTGCGGGGTCTTTTCTTCTCTTTCAAATGTACACCATGAGCCGAAAATTCCGGTAGTAAAGCCTCAGGCGGCAATATAAAGCAGAAACCGGTTTGCCCTCGGCATTTCACAGCCGTTTTTTTCGGATTAAAAATGCTACTATAGCAGACGTACATTTTTTATCAGTTCAGAACACCTCTTCCGACCTTACTTGATTATAACAGTCTCTCTTTTATATTCCGGTAAATACTCTTCACCACATTCTTGTAAAAAATCGTCATTATCAGATATTTTTTCCATCAAATTGTATCCTCTGCGAATCGTAATCTCCTCCGAAAACGGAACCGTATCCTTTTCAAATGATATTTCACATCCTCCCGCCTCAAAGATAATTGCGCGCATCAGCCATACTTCATATTTCAACTCACCTTTTATACTTACCTTCTGTTGTTCATTAACAAGTTTTACAGAAGTTATTACTTCGTTAACCGGTGTAGATATCATTTCTCGAAGTTAATGATGGAAGATTCTCTCTGATAGAATGATGATGTCCAGTATCGCATTTATAACCATGTCCCATTACTCATCCCCCTCTTTCTTATGCTTTTGTTCGAAAAGAGAAGGGTATCTGTGAAATTCAGCATAGTTATAGAATCGTCCAAATACTTCATCCGGCATATATCCGTGTACGAGGACATCTGTAGGTTCCAGTACACGAATCATTTCCTCTGTACCTATACGCCATAATTCCTTATCATGCTTAGACCTGAGACAGCCATGTGTACTTACGCACACAATCCTATGTTTTGGTACACCCAAGAAGCAATATTCAAAACTTGACACGTCACTCCATCTTACATTTGGGATGACCGGAATACCCTGCTTTTGTAAATAGAATCCAATGGCACGATTGCCTGTCCAACCAGCATGGTGCAATCAGGAGTTATCACTCCATCAAATTCTTTAAGCAAGTCAACATATTTATCTGTTGCTGTTAAAACCCTTGCAAAGTACTTATCATGCATATAGAAATGCACATATTGTCTTTTGTTATCTGCCCTTTTAATCTTTTCAAAAGGCAACATTCCTTTTGGAACCTGCGTATTGTCAATATCCAGCAACGCAGGTATTCCAGGCGCGCCGACAAGTTCTGCTCCTTCTGTAAGATAGGGATATGAACCGTCATCTAAAATAGTTTCCTTCATAAGAAAACTCCTTTCCGGGCACATTACACCCTTTTAAATAAACTCAAGTTTTTCTTGTGCTCCCAGAAAGGATATGCTAAACTAAAGAAACAATGTTTTGGATGTGCTCAGCATATCCTTCAAGAGAACGCTCTTTAAATTGCCCCAACAATTTAAGAGCGTTTTTCTATGTTAAACAGATTGTTGTGATCCACAGACACCCCCTTTCATCATTCGATTCAGGCAACATTCGATTCTAATTGATTTATGATCTTTATTTCATAATCAACATAATCAGTTTTGCCGTATTTAATCCATTTTCGGTAATATTGCAAAGCATAACTTGCCGCCATATATCCGATATCAAACGAGACCATTATATTTTCCACCGTTTTTTCCTTCTGCATATTATGAATCAATGGCGGGGATGCCAAAGCATACTTTGCAAAAAATTTTGCTTCGGCTTCTTCTGCTTCCCCTTCTTCAATGTGTCCTAAAATATAGTGCCCGATTTCATGCATTATTGTCTGGTTTATTCTGCTATAATCTTTATCTTCATCGTTATAATAAATGATCCACTCTCCATCATTTGTCTCAAGTGAATATCCATCTTCACTGTATGAAACAGCTTTCAACCTGGCTAAGGGACCCAACGCTGAATATGGAATAATTGACATTCCTATTTTGACTGCAACTTCAAACGAGCAAAGCGGAACACCTTTTATGTCATAATCAACAAACATGTCCGCCACAGCTTGTTTGATCTCTTCGTATGTATCGTCATCAAGTCTCATCTGAATCTCCTTTATCCATAAGCAGTCTTACAAACTCCATCTTCTCATCCATTGTCATGTCTGAAGCATTTCTTGCTATAAGTGCCTTTGCAAAAACAAGTTCACTGTTCTTATCCATCTCGTGGTCTCCGCTCAATAAATCATCTGTCGTAGTACCTAACGCTTTTGCAATTTTTACAAGATTTGCACCTCTTGGTATCCTGTCACCTTTTACATAATGTGAAATCGCTGACTCTGTGATCCCTGTCAATACAGACAATTCTTTTTGAGTTATACCTTTTTGAGTTAACAGCTCCTTAATCCTATCAGTCATTCTCCTTGCCATCGTTCTTCCTCCTTAAAACGTCAATCATGCCTGCTCGAATTATAAAATATCACATGAATTATCATTTCGTCAAGTTAATTTTGCTATAAATATGGAATAAAGTGAATATAAAGCACAATATATTGTTTTTGTTCTTGTCAATATAATAATCCACACTATGCTGACTATATAATTATGAAGAAAGATGGAACTGTCTGGGTTATTGAGACCAAGGGTGGCGAGTCCAAGGACAAGGACAAGGACAAGAATATCGACATTCAAATTGATAACAAATTCAGTTCGTTCAAGAACTTTGCTGCGGAGCATTCCCTCCACTGGGGATTCGTCCGAGACAAAGACAATCAGCTTTACATCAACAATACAGAATTCGCACATGATATGTCAGATGACCATTGGGTACCACTATCACAGGAATTCTAATTTTCAGGGCAGTATATTCAGTTTCTACTGTCCTATCTTTTTGCATATCACAATCAATTTACCTCTTAGGTAAATCAATAATATTTACATTTATAGCAAATAAGGATATAATATATTTACCTCAAAGGTAAACTCACGAAAGAGGTGATGGATTGGAAATAACATATATGACTCGCCAGATTGAAAAGGTGTGTACAATCGCAAGCGAGGCAGAAAAGAAATATGGTTCAGAAATGGCCGAGAAAATCCATCAGCGTATAGATGAAATAGATGCATCCGATACTGTTGAAGAGATGGTTCAATTCCATATTGGAAGATGTCATCCATTAAAAGGAAATCGCAAAGGTCAATACGCAATGGATTTAGTTCATCCCTATCGACTGGTTTTTGAAAAAATAGGGAATGAAATTCAAATTGCAAACGTAATGGAAATTGTAGATTATCATTAACGTTCCGTTTCATTTAAGGAGGTATTACGATGGTGAAAAGTCGCAGTTTTATTGCAACACCACCGGGAGCAACTATTAAAGAGCAGTTGCTTGATAGAGGACTTAGCCAGAAAGAATTTGCAGTACGCATGGATATGTCCGAAAAACATATTAGTAAATTAATCAATGGCGAAGTTCAGTTGACTCCGGATGTTGCTGTTCGTTTAGAAATGGTATTAGGTGTTCCTGCTAAGTTTTGGAATAAACTAGAGTCCACTTATCGTGAAAAACTTGTAAAAGCCAACGCTGAGAATGACATGGATGCTGATAAGGAACTTGCAAAAAAACTACCTTATCGTGAAATGTCTAAAAATGGTTGGGTTCCTGAGACCAGAGATACAACCGAAAAGGTTATTTATCTTAGAAAATATTTTGAAGTTGTAAACCTTGAGATTATTGAGGATATGCAATTGTCAAAAATAGCATGTCGTAGATTAGCCGAAACAGAAAAAAGTAATCTTGCTCTATTGGCATGGGCACAGAAAGCCAAACTGGAGGCTCGTACTATTAAAACTTCATTAGTTGATTTAAAATCGCTTAAGAAAAGTTTGCCAGAAATAAGATGCATGACCACAATGAATCCTTCGGATTTCTGCCCTAAGTTGATTGAGCTATTATCCAACTGCGGTATTGCGCTTGTATTTCTCCCTCACATTGGAGGTTCTTTCCTGCATGGTGCAACTTTCTACGACGGAAACAAAATAGTTGTTGGCTTAACAGTTCGCGGCAAAGATGCAGATAAATTCTGGTTTAGTCTATTCCATGAGCTTGGTCATATTTTACTTGGCCACATCAACCAGCCAAATGGAACAACCGAAGAAGATGAAGATGCCGCTGACAGCTTTGCAAAAGAAACACTAATTCCTACAGAAGAATTCAACACATTTACTACTCAGAATGATTTTTCAAAAGCAGCCATTCGTGCATTTGCTCAAGAAGAACACATTCTTTGTGGAGTTGTTGTGGGACGTCTGCAAAAGGAAGGCTTCATAAACTATAATCGCTGTAATGATTTAAAGACCAAATATGTATTATCAGCGTAAATATCATATGAAAAATACAAAAAATTATTCAAGGGGGTTAAGCAATAATTGGTAATACATTATCAGAATTCATAGATGATATTCTCACTATTGGTGGTCCAGAGAAAGAATTTCTCTTTCGTGGGAAAAAATATATGCTACAGTGTCAGAAATATGAAGCAAATCCATCTCTTACGGAACTAGTTATTTTCGAATGCTTCGGAGATGAGAACTATGTTTTTCGCTGCCATGGAAAAGATTTCCGAGAGTGCTTTGAGCAATTTGAGAAAGCTGCCATTTTTGACGGAATGACCATCTATGATGCGGAATCCGAAATAGAAGTTCTTTTTGGATAAGGGAATGGCCACAGCGGAATCACATCCACTGTGGCCATAATTTTACTCATCCCACACTTCCGGCTCATCCGGTTATTCTTCTGGATAATCGAAACATTATTTTTCGTTCGTTAGTAGTATATTTAGTAGTATCAAAGATTTGCACCACAACATTTTGTAATGATTTGCCGGAAAACCGGTGATTCAGAAAATAAGAGCAACCGGAGTGCCGTGGCAAACAAAAAGTATTCTTATCATTGTATTTTTTCTCTCCTTAGATAAGCCTGACATGTATCGAGATATGATGCCCGTTGATGTCAAAATGCAGAGATTTCCGTTGCATATAGAAAAAGTACCTGCTTAAATTAAACTACATCAATTAAGCTACCGCGTTCGCATTAATCTTATCAATAACTTTTCTTATTGCAGTCCATACGGATATATCAGTAAAGATATCCACCACGCTTCCCTGATCAGTAAATGGGGATTCCTGAAGTACTGAAAGATCTTTCATCATTCCGTTGTGTATAATATATTCCACAATCTGATTTACAAAATAAATCTGCCTGCTGTCAAGATTTGTATCATTTAAGAACTCTGAGAAAGCTTCTTTAGCAGCATTCATATCCATGCCGACAACACTTCGAACAAGCTCGCCCAGCGGCTTCTTACCATATTCTTTCTCGTAATCCTCTTTTGAACCAACTTCCGACCAAAGAATCTTCTCCAACGATTCCACATCCAAATGTGTAAGCGGCTGATTCGTTCTCAGCTTAGCGATTACTATATTATCCTGATGCTGACGGATATAATGTTCTGCTTTTGCTCTGTAATTTGCCAAATCATCACTTTCAAGTTCAGACTCATTCCATGATGAGTCCAAAATATCATCCGCAAAATCCGTATCGTAACGAAGTTTTTTCTTCGGTACGTATTTCATAAGATTTCTAAGATTCTCACGGATATTTTCAAAGTCATCTATTCCGGCACGCTCCACATAATCTGTGTTAATAATCTTATCGATAAGGTCTTTCTGAGCCTGTATCTGAGGAATGTTTGCAACAGAAGCAATTCCGCTTACCTTATTCATAAGATCAGATCTTAATCGACCGTATCCACGTCCTGCAAGCTGTGCCAATTCCATTCCGTAAATCAAAGCATCAAAACGAACCGCCGTTGCATCGTCACTGTCCGGCAAAATAAGCGGTGCAAGTTCCTCTCGAACTAATAATGTATCCTCATATGTCAATGCCTGATAATTTGATTCAGATGAATATAAATCTACATACTTAATATGCTGACGTACAGCAAAGTTTTCGCGATTGAGTTCTTTTACTTTACCGGTCATACTCTCAATCAATCTGTTACGATAATCTATTAATCGATCTGTCTGATAATTAATATCCTGCAACTTATATACAATTTGGAACTCCAAGTTAAACACCGCACCCTGAAGTGCAATCATATTTACGGTTGGACGTCCTTTTCCCATTCGGAAAAATTCAAAGTTTCCGCAAAAATCAAAAATATAAAACTTAGACTTGTCGTCACCGTCAATAAGTCCCGGACAAAGTCTGGTCCCACGGCCAATCATCTGCCAAAATTTTGCTTTACTCATTACCTTCTTAAAGAAGACCAGGTTCAATACTTCCGGAACATCAATACCTGTATCAAGCATATCAACCGAAATTGCTATCTGAGGTAATTTATTCGCATCGGAGAACTCATCAATTGCATTCTGCGCATAGGTCATGTAGTTGTCGATAACCTTAGCAAACGCCTGACCGTTTGACCCCTTTGCCGTATTTGGATACTCCTTATTAAACACTTCCAATATCTTTTCAGCATGTGCATGATTCTTTGCAAAAATAATCGTCTTTCCGATTTTTTCACCATAGTCCACCTTCAAACCATCACGCATCACAATATTCAAGACCTGACGAATTGTATCCTCATTAAAAATCCATGTATTCAATGCAGATGAGTTTATTCTTTCCGGAAGTTCTCCGTTCTCATCTCCAAAAGTATTTTCATACTCCTCTTTTTCTCCTTCGGAAAGCTCTGCATAACTGATCCCCTGCTCAATAAACTTAAATTTTGTTTCAACAGATATGTAATCAACCAAATAGCCATCCTTTACCGCCTGAGCCAACTCATATCCAAATGTGGGGACACCGTTTTCCAATTCAAAAAGAGAATAGGTGTTTTTATCAATCTCATCCTTTGGCGTTGCCGTCAGACCGACAAGAGGAGCATCAAAATAATTAAAGATGTCCTTATACTTGTTATAAATTGATCTGTGAGCCTCATCACAAATCACAAGATCAAAATGGCCGCTTGTAAAAAGCTTTCCCTCTTCATCTTTTATGGTTTCAATGCATCCGATCATAGTCTGATAAGTTGAAAAAACACAATGAGAATTATAGTTTTCCTTTTCTTCACAAAGATTTGTGCATGATAAATCCGGAAGGAGATTCACAAAACTTCTCTTCGCCTGTGTAACCAAAGAATTACGGTCTGCAAGAAAAAGGATATTCTTCACCCATCCGGCATCTAATAAAACTTTGCAAAGCGCAATAACCGTTCTTGTTTTACCTGAACCTGTAGCCATGACAAGAAGCGCCTTGCGTCTGTTTTTCTTATCAAAACTTTCGCAAACCGCTTTTACCGCAGCTTCCTGATAATATCTTCCTGCAATTTTTTTATCTACATTTATATGATTTAGACTTGTTTTCATAGACTGAAGGTTAAACAGCTTCTCAAGATCACGTTTCGAGTAAATCTCAGCTACCCTTCTTTCCGGATATTGATTGTCTACAATTCTGGTTTCAAATCCATTTGTTAAAAATACTATCGGTCTTCTGCCATATTCTTTTTCAATAATATCTGCATATAATTTTGCCTGCTGACGTCCCTTTGCCACATCAACGCATGTTCTCTTTGCTTCCACCACCGCAAGCGGTTTATGTGCATCATCATAAAGAACGTAATCCGCAAATCCTACTTCGGACTTATTCGACATACCCGATAATTGTACTTCGTTAATCCAATCTTTGCCTTCCGTCCATCCCGCAGCGATAAGCATTGAATCAATATAAATCTTTCTGGTCTTATACTCAGACAAATCAAGCGGCTTCGGAACATAAGTCTGCTGTTTCTCCGCTCGACGAGAAGACAATGCTTCTTTTAGCGATTCATTTTCTTCACGAAGCTTCTGTAAGTCCAATTCTTTTTGTGCAGAATTTTCAATTTCTTTTTTCAGCTCTGCTTTTGTGGCTTCTGCCTGTTCGCGAAATTCTTTGCTCTTTCGAATTCTTTCCTTCACAAGATTTGGATTGAAATTTTTTTCCTCATACAAATCCGAATAGCAATAAGCAATATAATCCAAGTAGATAAAAAGATTCTCCAGGCAAAGCATGGCTTCATCTCTGCCAAGCTTCTTCCCGCTATGAGCCACGTTATTACCGCATCGACGGATAAAATCCATACGTTTCCATAAATCCGGTCCGATAATCTGACGATACTCTTCTGCATTCATAAGACTCTGAAGATTATCCTGATATGGCATTTCCAGCTCTTTATCTACGGAATACATCCATTTTAGAGCAAACTCCATAGCTCGACGGCTGTTAATAATACTCGCCTCCGGATCCATAAGAATAATGCGCTCAGCAGAAATCGCTACGTCTGCGAAACTCTTAAATTTTGGATCTTGCTTTAAATAATCAAAATTTGTAACCATATAACCGTCCCTTCAAAAAGTTATATATCTTTTACGGCATGCTTCTAATTTAAGCCTGAACTACACTAATTTATCTATTAATTCTTCTTTTAATACATTTACGGCTGAAACTTTAAGTTTTACTTATACATTTGCCACCGATTGTCTTTAACTTACGAATAACGTATCTCGTCTTCAGGAAAAGAATATATTTATTACGGATCAATTGCAAGTAAACCGGTACACAGCTACCATATGCCTACATATTACATCATTTTCATTCTTCTGTTTATAGTATTCAGTCGCTCTCCAAACATTATTCTTGGAAGCCTTTTCTACTTAATATTATATAATATTCATTCAGCACCTCGCTTATTCAACAAGTATGCCGCGATTTCACACTGTAGAGTGTCATACTGTACCGGAACATCAGTTACATTTGAATCGTATGGAAAAGCATTATTAAGGATTTTTCGACAGGCGAGTTTAAGGTAGGTGAATAACACCTCATCAGTATCATAACTGTCTGAGCGTAATAAACTTTATCCTTGTTTACCGTTGTGTCTTCTGACAATTTTGCCGTGCCTTTGACAATCTTAACAACCTTTGTGGCATTAGTAAGAGCGACCATGTAATATTTACGAGACCAAAAAGTATTCAATCTTGAATAAATTATATATGAACGCCGCCGGGGTAAATGTAAAAATAGGGCTGATTTTTTCAGCCCTATGATATCACTTATTCATTTTTAATAAATCTTTTAAAATCATTAACGGAAATAATAATAAACCTATTAAAAAAATCATTATTTATTCCCCCCTTTTTTAAGAGACTATAAATCGTTTATACGATACTATTTTACTGTATTTATTATATACTTCTGATTGTTCTTTTTTCAATATACTACTTCAAATTTAATTGACTGTACATCTTTTTATGTAACTTTATCCGGTCCTTGTATAAGAGTATCGGCGCCTTGCATTAATTCAATAATTTGATTCTTAATATTGTTATTAATTTCCTGCAATTCTTCAACCATTCTTTTATTCTCACGATATTCATTACATAATTTATTTAATTGATCCATATTATTACCCATCGCAATTATTTTCCATTATGCTGCATAGTTTAACTCTACAAATTTTGATTTGTCGACTTGTTTAACAAATGCAGCAAACTGATTCTGTTCATCAATTCCCACATCAATAATCTGTTTAGCATGGAACATATTTCTATTAAGCGTAGGCACACCAGTACCCTCAACAAATCTTGTTAAATCAAATAGCTCTAGTAAATAAGCCAAATATATAACATTATTTCCATGAGTATCCACCGAAAATAATGATGTATTTAATGGCCAATAATCACCTTCTGTATAGAATACTTTACCAATAGTTCCTGATCTTCCGGTAATTACTCCGCCTCCCTGTATTTTTGCAACATCATGATGATCCAAAGCACCATTAGATCCATACACTGGCACGACCCCATCCTGTTGTCTATCTTGCACCGGTAAGTCAAAGCCCCTTTGCATTTTAACTACGTTAATAAATTCTGTAGTCGGTCTATTATGTGTATTATAGATAGGGTCCCCAAACATCTCGACAAATCGGGCTTTGATAATTTCATCCAATTTTGATAATTCACATTTTCGATTATCTATAATACTCTGCAACAGGCCTATCTTTTCAACAATTCCTCGCACCTGATCAGATTCATAAATCGGTATATCCAAGGAATCAATGTGCTCATTTCTAATATTGTTTATATTTGCACCTATAGCAACTTCAGAAATCTTTCTTCTATAAACACCGCTTTGAAAGTACTTTCCCAAATAATCAGCTACATCGTTATTGGGCCTAACGACCTTACAGAATGCGCCAAATGTGCAGGGTGTGTCAAAATCTACACTAGCTGCCTTCCCAACAAGTTGCTTACTTCCACTCGATGCACAGAGCAGTACATCTCCTACTTTCAGATACTGCTCATTTGACACCTTACTTTTATCAACATAAACAACATCATCAAAATTGATTTTTCCTTCATCAATATTATTTGCTCTGAGCAGAATTACAGCAGTATCATCCAAAGAATCATGCAAATCTTCCGGTTTATATGAAACACCTCTTATCTGTCTAGCCAGATTCTTAATCTTCGTTCTTTCCATCTATCATCCCTACAAATCTCAATTTGCAGAAAAACTTATCTATTATTATTTTCAATTGCTCTCGGGTTTAGAGAATCATAAATAAATATTCTGACAGGATGCACCCGACATTATGACATATGACTCTTATTATAAATATTCTCACCATCATGAAATAAATTTAATATGGCTCATTTTGACATTAGTTTGGTTCACCATCGCATACTGCATTGTCGTATCTATCTGTGAATGCCCCAATATTTTTTGCACTTGCTCTATAGGCATTCCCTTGTCAATTGCCCGTGTAGCCATGGTTCTTCGAAACTTATGCGGATGTATCTTATTAAGATTAAGACTCCCACCCAATTGTCGAATACGTATTTCTACACCGCTGATTTTCAATCTGTCATATGGTGAATCCAATGTCACAAATAATGCCGGATTATTATCTTTTCTGCTTGCAATATAAGACTGTAAATGAAGTTTAGACTTTGCATCAAAATATACCCGACGCTCCTTTCCACCTTTTCCGAAAACCACACATTCACGGGCTTCAAAATCCACATCTGCAATATTCAGATTTACGAGCTCACCCACACGAATCCCGGTAGAGTACAACAAATCAATTATTGCCAAGTCTCGCTTGCACTTACAATGATCCCGAAGCTTTTCAATATCTTCATCCGAAATCACATCTTTAACTAACTGATTTGTTTTAATCTTATGAATCCTTCGCATCGGACTCTTTAAAATATAATTTTCCTCTTCTAACCACGAAAAAAAACTCGAAATATTCCGACGAACATTATCCACCGTTACCTTGCTGCAATCATTACGCTTTTGGTAATCATCAAGGTATTTTCGCATATCTTCAGTCGTTATCTTTCTAACAGAGATTGTAATCTCAGCAAGCATAGTTTCTATGGTTGATTTATAATAAGATAATGTCCTTTTAGAACAACCCTCAATATTTTTTGCGGCAATAAACATTACCAAATATTCATCATTAGAAATATCGTTTTTCTCAGCAGATTTCTCATTAAGATTCTTTAGTATAACCTCCTGAAGCTTCTTCATTTGTGCCACAGACAAATACTCTGCCATCTCATTTAAAATTGATACAACTTTTCCGTCCATACCGGTATCTCCTTTCACAGATACCAGCCTCCCCTGCAACCAATTCTCTACAATCTATCCAAGCCGGCAAATAAGCATTCCCGCTCATATTGCTTCGCAAGGTTATCATAATTAAAAATTTTCACATATTTTACAATCCTAATGTACATGGAGAGTTCCATAAGCGAATAAAACTGTCGTCGACTGCTTTCATCGGCAACAATATAATAATCAGCTTGAAAATCCTGCAACTCATAGAATCAATCCAATGAGTTTGAAATATTTTTTGAATGCTCAATTTAATAAAATCTACACGGCATCTGTCTTTCATTAAACCATATAACATCAACCGTTTTAGCTCTGTTTGCAATGTAATCATATGTAAACTGCGGCAGTTCTGTTTCTGAGTCATAGGCATTCTACTATCCGAAATATTCTTGCATCAAACTATCAAAAAGAATCCGAGCCTCATCCAATGCTTTTTGCACTACAACTTTTGATTTGTCGACTTGTTTAACAAAGTCTGCAAACTGATTTTGTATCTTCTTTGGCGGCACTTTAATCCTTATGCTTTCAACGATCTGTTTTGATATTTCCTTGAATGTGGCACCTCTGCCAAGTGAATTCAAGTATTCTGTTCCCATAGAAAGCACTTCAAACAAATAAACAGAATTAATTTTTTCATTAGGAATAATGTTCTTAAACCCCTGATTGCAATACATGGGAGCTCCTGCAATTGCAACTTTTCCTATTGGAGCTCGGCTTGAAAGAATAACTGTGCCTACCGGTAACAAATGAACAGCACAACTATTCACTCCTTCGTCCGTTATTTTTCGTTCTGTATCAAAAACAACAAAAGAGTCTTCTGTTAATTCTGCCGGAGTAATCCATAGATTTTCTCCATCCCAATAATCATCATTTGATGTCTTAGGCGTCGCTCCGGAAACAACCTTACCAATTTCTGATATCGATAAAAGAGGATATTTACCATCATCATTAAGTCCATCTCCAAACATCTCGACAAATCGGGCTTTGATGAGATTATCAAAATATTCTAATTGTGTCTTTCTCTCTCGTATAATGGATTCTAAAAGATCCATCATATCCATACACCTCTGTTGCTCTTCAGAAGATATCTGAGGTACTTGCACTTTTTCTAATACAGCTTTGCCAATAGCTTTAAAGGTACTTCCCGTCCCCTGATTATTCAATTCGCTATTTCTTGACTTTAGCAAATGAAAAACATAGTTTCTTTCGGCTTCATCCTCAATAGAAATAGCTGCCAATCCTCTACCGATGCAACATCTGTCTTTGGCATAGTTCAAAGCTCCTATAGGTGCTCTAACCGAAATCAATATATCTCCTGGCTCTGCCATCTTCTTTGGATCATTGCACCATACTCTCTCGTGAGGATATAATTCTCCAAAATCTGCATTGCCTTGAAAGAATGGAAATCCATCACCCTCTTCATTGTAACTTGATGAATCTGGTGATTGCCCCATTGTGATTTTCGCGATATCTTTAAGTGCTTTATATTCCATCTATCATCCCTACAAATCTCAATTTATTTAAGATTTGCTCTCCTTTCTACTCATTCAATAATCTCTCCAACTCATCCATCTCTCTGCCAATCTCCACCTCAATTTCACGGATATTGGCCATAATTTCAGATGTAGGTGGATACTCAACCTTTACATATTCCACTTCCTTATATTTGTTAATGGAAAGATCATAATCATTGTCTACTATATCCTGCTTAGGAACCATAAATGATTTATCTGTACGTTTTCTGTCTGCTTCTTTATCAAGATTCTTAAAGCGTTGAATGATATCCGGAATATCACTTTCATTTACCGGTGTACGCTTATCATCCAAACTATATCCATCCGCAGTCATGTCATAGAACCATACATTGTCGGTCCCGCCATGATTTGTCTTTGTAAAGACAAGAATAGCAGTAGATACTCCGGCATATGGTTTAAACACACCGGAAGGCATAGATATTACGGCTTCTAACATATTATCTTCTACAATATGCTTTCTGATATCCTTATGAGCTTTTGATGAACCAAAAAGCACACCATCCGGAACAATACAGGCACATCTTCCGCCTACTTTTAACATACGTAGGAAAAGTGCAAGGAATAATAATTCTGTTTTCTTTGTCTTACAAACCTTAAGCAAATCTGCAGATACCGCATCTGCATCCAAGCTGCCTTTGAAAGGGGGATTAGCAAGAATAAGAGAATATTTGTCATGGTCAGCATTCTGATCAGACAAACTGTCACGATATTCAATAAACGGATTCTCAATTCCGTGGGTCATCATGTTCATGGCACCTATACGAAGCATGGTTCTATCCATATCAAAACCATTGAACATAGTATTCATATAATGCTCTTTTTTATCTTTATCAAAGAAAATTTCTTCTTTCTTTGTCTCTTTTAAATACTCTGCTGCAGAAACCAAAAAGCCGGAAGTACCACATGCAGGATCACAGATCACATCATCAGACTTTGGATCTACAATTTCAACCATCATACGAATGATGTGTCTCGGAGTTCTAAACTGTCCGTTTCTTCCTGCAGATGCAATCTTATTTAATAGATACTCGTATACATCGCCACGCACATCTGATGACTGGGTTTTATTCATAATTTCGTATATTTCATCCAAAGAGTCTACAACCTTTGATAACAAAAGCGGAGTCGGCAACTTGAAAATTGCATCATCCATATATTTAGAATATGCACTGTTTTTATCACTGTGGAGATTCTTAATAAACGGGAATACCCACTCCTGCATTACTGTATACATTCTTCCTGCCGGAAAATCACGGAACACGGACCACTTCAGTTGCTTTCCGTCAATGGAACGGTCTCCGATTTTCACCTCTTCTGCAAATACGCTGGTATATGGAAGCCCAAGCATGGCACTTTCTTTTTCACGCTTATTATCGACATCATCCAGATCTCTAATAAACATAAGGTATGTAATCTGCTCTATTACTTCCAAAGGATTTACCAATCCGCCCGCAGCAAACACATCCCAAAGTCCATCAATTTTGTTTTTTAATTCACCTGTAATCATTAATTAATCCTCCGCATTCCATGTGTATTTCGTATAACGGCCTCCGCCGATTTTCTTAATTTCGTTTTTCTTTAAAAGATCAGCCAGGGTTCTTTGAACCGTGGTATCACTGATATCCGGATTCATCTCGATAAGTTCTGACTTTGTAATGGTTCCTATATGATTCTTTATAATCTCTCGAATTCGATCCGTCTTTGAAAGATTCGGATCTGTCACCAGCTTTACTCTGGATTCGAATTCCTTATAGGCACTCACGATTACACCAAGCATATAATTTACAAAAGGCTTATAATCATTCTCATTCTCGTGCCAGTGAACGGAACTGTCATGAAGAGCTTCGTAGTAAGTCTCCTTTGATTCTTCAATTATCTTTTCGACACTGACATATTTTCCTACAATAAATCCTGACTGATATAAAAGAAGAAGCGTTAACAATCTGCTCATTCTTCCGTTTCCGTCATTAAACGGATGAATGCATAAGAAATCCAGAATAAACATACTCATCAAAATAAGCGGATCCACATCATTCTTTGCTTCTTTATATGCATTGCAAAGCGCATCCAATGCCTCAGGTGTTTCCAAAGCCGAAACAGGTCTGAATCTTATCTTTTCGTTTCCATGTTCATCTCGTTCACGGATAATATTATCACCCGTCTTGAACATTCCGCCGTCAGCATCACCGATAAATTTATATAAATCACGGTGTAACTGAAGAAAGTAATTTGAATTTATCGGTATATATTCATAACTTTCATGAACTGTATTTAATACATCACGATATCCTGCAATTTCAGATTCGTCCCTGTTTCTCGGAGTTGTCTTTTCCTGTACCAGATTTTTGAGTCTGTCATCTGCAGTAAAAATTCCCTCTATTCGATTTGAAGCCTCTGTACTCTGAATCTTGGCAACCTCTGTCAACTCATTCAGTTCATCCTTATGCGCTTCAATAAACAATCGCTGCTCTCCCTTAAACTCACTGATAAGAGTAAGCTTTTTGACAATATCTGCAGTGAGCAGTTTCTGCCATTTTTCTTTGTAATTATAGTCTCTCATTCAATTACCTCATAGTAGCTTTAATTTAGTCATTTATTGTGCTATTGACTAAATTAATTCTTCTTTATAATACTATTGATTTAATTTAGTGTCAATAGTTTTAATTTAGTCATTTTACATTTTAATGACTAAATTAAAATTTGTAATGAGCAAAAAAATAACAAGCCCTCTAAAGTCTGTCAAAGTTCAGAATACTTCTTCTGCTTTTGACAAACCTGAAAGGCTTGTTTTACGGTACAAGGTTACTTAAGGGTAAGCGTCATTTTATCTTACATTTTATCCCTAATCTTCTCAATAAGTGTAATATCTGCCGGCAGCCATTCCACATCATTCAACCGTTCCTTTGTCAGCCACTTAGCATCTTCATGTTCCTTTAATACAAGGTTGCCTTTTATAATTTCGCACAGAAAACAATCCATGGAAAGATGAAACTCCGGATAATCATATTCAATGGTATCAATCAGCTCTCCGACTGATATTTCTGTATCAAGTTCTTCCATAATTTCACGTTTTAAGGCTACCTGCGGCGTTTCACATGCTTCTATCTTCCCTCCCGGAAATTCCCAACCGCCTTTGAATTCACCATATCCACGCTGAGTTGCGAAAAAAATTGATTCTCCGTTTTCATTAACAGCTTTTATTATCGCCGCAACCACTCTTATATTTTTCAATTGCTCCTCCATTAAGAATTTACAATATATTCATATATATCTTCTCTTACGGGTACATCAAGAATCCATTCTATTTCCACTGCGGTTTTTTCAGTATTTGTCATTGTAAATTCTTTTGTATTTCCACTGGCTGTCATATGACCGAGATAATAAAACTCTTTAGAAATTTTATCATCTTTGTTTTTACGCACGAAAAGCTCTACCTGAATTCCACGTTCCTTAGCTTTAAGGAAGTTTTGTACGTCCTCAGACTGCATGTTTCTTCCTGATTTGGAAATTGCAATTAACCGGTCTCTGAATCCGGGGACGAAATGGTCTTCATATTTTGTGGTATCACTGATATTATCTGATTTATCATAATTTATAAAAACAGGAAATGTTTTTGTTTTTTTATCAAACTTGTAACCGCCTATATTTAACGGAACCTCATTTTGACTCCAATTCAGAAGACGACATACATCTTCGTATGTATATTTCTGATATAAAACAAAATCAGTCTGTTCATAGGTATGTCTGTAATCCCTTTTATAGCGACTTATACCGAATTCAACAAGCTCAATAAAAATGTTATAGAATTCATCATTTGACAACATATCCAAAAAAGCTTTTGTAGGTTTATAGTCAGAGCCTTCTTTTTCAATAAAAATGCATTGAGAATAAGTTTTTTTACTGGCACCTGCAGGAAATTCATTCGTCATAACATTTACAATGTTTTCTTTCTGATCCTGACTTATTTCTTTTCCATACTCTTTCATATCTTCCGAAAGTCCTGCAAATAAACCAAATCTTGAAAGTCCACGGGCATACGACGATATTCTTTTTAATAATTGAAGTTCTTGTATGCGTTTTCCGTTAGCTAATTTCCTGGATACAAATTCAATTACTTTATCTTCATCATCTGATAAACGAACTTTATATTCTTTTTCATATTTAACAAGAAATTTGTAGTACGAGCCAAGATTATTGTTGTCAAATATACGAATAACATCCATCTCTCCGTAATCTTCAAAATCACGAAGCTTTGGAATTCTTCCCAACTTATTTTTAAGATTCGTATAATTCTCTCTAATAAGCCTTATATCACTAAAGTTTGCACTGTCTATTGAAGAAAAAATCCTCTTTCTGCTGATTTCGTCAAAATGTACAGTGGAAGCTCCCAGTATTACTCTTCCGCCTTCCATTATGTATCTTCGAATATTGTCTTTGTTGTATGTTCTGTCTCCCGATAGTGCAATCGGAATCATAAAATTATTATTATAATTCCCAATAAAATCTAAGATAACAACATACTCTTTTCCATTTGCTTTTCTGAGCCCTCTGCCAAGCTGTTGAATAAATACAATTGGAGACTGGGTAGGTCTAAGCATAATAACCTGATTAACTTCTACAATATCAACGCCTTCATTTAATATTTCAACAGATAATATATAATCCAACGGTTGTTTTTCAACCGTTGCCTCATCTTCATTCATTGCCAATCTTTCAAAAGCATTTTCTCTTTCCTTTTCCGAAGCACTTCCGTTAAGTGCTATGGTTCTAAAAAGACATCCTGTTGAAGGATTATGCATTTGGTTAAATTTTGCAGACAATTCTTCAGCTTCTTTTATACTGCTGCAAAAAATCAGCCCTTTAACTTTGTCTCCGCTATATCCATAATAGTCAGCTTGTGTAATAATATGCTTTATTCTCTCGTCACCGGTAAGCATAGAGAAGTCCCTGCCGGATTCTTCTTCATCCCCGACAATTGATAAATCCGTTATTCCGAAATAGTGAAAAGGACATAAGAGATTTTCTTCCATTGCCTGTTGCAAACGGATCTCATATGCTATTTGGTAATTAAAAAGTTCATATACATTTCTGCCTTCTTCATTATCATCTCTCTTATCCGGTGTCGCGGTCATTCCCAACCATAGCTTTGGTGTAAAATGTTTCATTATTTTTTGATAAGTATCAGCAGGCACATGATGTGCCTCATCTAAAATAATACAATCAAACTCATCTTTTTCGTACCGAAGTAAATGCTCATCGCGATTCAATGTCTGAACAGTAGCAAAAATATAGTCTGCATCATATTCATTATAACCGGCTCCGACAAGTCCCATGGATACTGACTTTGCAAAAACTTTTTCGTAAGATTTTTTTGTTTGTCTTGCTAATTGCCCTCTATGCACTAAGAATAACACCCGTTTAAATCCGAGTTCCCTCATTGCGAATGCCGATGCATATGTTTTTCCGGTACCTGTGGCAGAAATTAACAGCGCTCTGTCTTCTCCTGCTTCAATTATTTTCTTTAAATTTGTAATAAATCCAACCTGCATACTGTTAGGTTGTAATTTATAATTTTCAATAGAAATAATTTCTTCCCGCTGTACAATCTCTCTCTGATGTTTGATAATGATATATCGTGCATAATAATTTTCATAAAAATCATCAAAAGATAACGAATATTTTGAATTCCACAACCGATTGAATTCGGCTACTATTTCTTCAGCCATTTCACCATGTTCTGTTGAGATCAGTTTTGTATTCCATTCTTTATTAATTGTAAGCGCCGCACTTGTAATATTTGAACTGCCAATGATAATGCGGTATATCTCGTCCTTTTTAAAAATATATCCTTTTGTATGAAACCCCTCATGAGCAGCTTCAACATCATACATTCTGATTGTAATATTCGATAATTCGTTAAGCTTTTTTAAAGCTTTTGGTTCGCTGAAATTCAGATAATTAGTTGTAAGTATCTCACCTCTGATATTCTTTTTTTCCAGTTCCTTCAACGTCTGAAGAAGAGGAGTAATACCACTCATGGTAATAAAAGCCACACTGATTTGAAAACCGTCACATGCCATAATCTCATCCTCTATGGATGAGAGCACTTTCTTTCCTTCTTTTCTGTTATTTGATACAAACTGAGGGCGATATATATCACTTGAAACAACAGAGCCGTCTATATATGCAGTTTCAAAACCTAATCTCACTTCATCAATGTTGCTCATTTGCTTCACTCCGTTTTTATAACTTATCGTACTTACGTTTTTTTCTGCAGAATGTCGTTACATAAATTCTAATTGCAAAGGGAATATATTCACTTCCGCTGCAGCTTTAATCGGCGGCCATAGTGTTATAATTTACTTTTACAAAACAGTCAGTTCATTATACCATATAACCTTTTTCAACGTATTTTCTGAATATTCTGTCACATATCGGAATCTGTTTCGTATTCGGATAACAGGCAATCCGTAAAAATAAATTTCTCCTGCACTTATAACACGCTTTCATACCGGTCGGTGCAATTTCCGATGCCTGAAAGTGTTTCGGCAGAATAGTGTTTATGTCTTTGCATGACTTATCATGATAATATTGAGATTTATCCGAATAATAATAGAACATCTTAGCATTATCAATAAGACTTTGTTTTCTGCTTATCTTATTTTTCTCTTCCGCGGTAAGTTCACGTTTCTCATACTCTAATACACCGTTTCGCAATACCGCTGAAAGTCCCGGTCTTTGAATATAATCCGATACAACGATTTCCTCAGGTTCGGCAATTGCACACTTCCCCGTATTCTCCCAAGACATTTTTATTCCTGCATTTATACTGTTTCTTAAGTACTTCCACATGGAATTAAAACTCGATTCGTGAATATATAAATCCCCCGATTCAATATCAACCGTAGCCGTAACTAAATGCACGGGATCACTGTCTTCGGGATTAATTAATACCACTCCACATGCTTTAAGTCTGTCTTTTTTTGATATATAATCATCAATACACTTCAATTTTTGCGGATAGATGACAAGCTTCTTATCTGTTAAATCCTCTCCCCAAACGAAAATATCGGTACAAAATCGAACTGCTTTCATTTGCAGCTTATTTTCATAGATATTTTTCTCACTTTTTGTATTCATTATTTATATTTCCCTATGCTTTTAGTATGTTCCGTCTAAATCAAAGTACGCCTTCCGTACAACCTTAAATCATCATTATATTATTTTCCGTAAAGTTAATTATATCATCTGACATACACAATTTCCTTAAAATAAAAACTGCAGAAGACCCGTGAGCCCCCTGCAGTCTGTGCCTGTAACCTAACCTCCGCACACGGTTTCCCAAGGTTTTTTACAAGACTGAAGTAAAATACTGTTGTGTAATTATCTTTGAACATTAACTAATAACCGATAACAAAATAACAGATATACTCTAACCTTGAACATAAACATAAGAAAATCAATAAAAATCCATTGGTCTTATTTGCCTTGTAAGGAAAGTGCCTTTTAAATATCCACGTCAAACTCAACTGTCTGATTGTATTTATCAAGTGCTGTCTGCATATCCATAATAAGCTTTGAAACACTCTCATACTCGTTCCTGATTAATTCCAAATCATAGTTGATGTATCTGTATTCCGGAGCCGCGTTTTTTGACATATAAGAATTCTCTTCTCTGCTTTTCGGAAGCTGCTTACGCATATGATCCAATATGCTCTTTCTCTTATTGAGCTGTGCAGTTTTTATGAGAATAGTGTCAACACTCATTTCGGAATCTCCGACTTTAACTTTTGCCGTAGCATTTGTTAAATTGAGAGCATGTTTTATTATAGCTGTTTTTTCGTCAATTCCGGCTATAATTGAAGCAACGGTTGAATAATCATATTCGGGAATAACCGGTTCTTCATCTGTTGATGAAACATAAGTGCTCGAAACAGCTTCTTTATTAAGCCAATAAGCCTTCTCTTCTTCCAAACTTCTAAGCATTTTATTCGCATATGCCGATGTCATTTTCTGCACTTTTTCCACCCCCGTATCAAATGTTCTCTGTCAATATGGTGTAAGTTTAACAACAATATGACACTTTGTCATTAAACCTGTGGTTTAATAATTCACATAAATAAACAATATCCCCGTCAATGACGAGGATATCTTCTATGCTTGTATGGAGCAATCTGCTTAAGATAACAATATTATCCAAGCTTGGCAATGATTTTCCGGAAATCCATTTATAGACAGCCTGAGGATTTTCAAATCCCATGGCATTCTGTACATCCTTTACGGTATAACCGTTTTCGGAAAGTAATTTCCGAATATTGTTTCCGGTTTCCTTCTGTCTGATTGATAAATACATTGGTTTCATTCGGCACCTCCGTAAATACATTCGTCACGAATCACGGCAATATATGTCGGAGTTGTATTATATATCAAATAAACCATAAATGCATTAAATTTAAGAATCAGAAATAGGAAATGTGTTTAACTTCTGTTTAAAAGATTGGCGAATGCTTTTGCTGTCCTGATGTCCGAATCCTTAAAATGATTTCCGCTGTTCCATTCAAATATAACATCCGCTCCCTGATTTATTAAAATCTCATTTGCCTCATAAATACACTTTCCCACAGTAGCCATAACCGCATTCTTAGTCTTTTCTTCCCTGTCTCCCAGGCTTAAATATACCGATTTTGCGTTTGTTTTATGATTTTTCATATATTCAATAAATCCGGGAAACCATACTGATGGCGATGCAGCCGCAACCCCCGTAAATACATCTGTTTGAAACGACGCCCAAAGAGCAAACAATCCCGCCAGAGAATATCCGCCTAAAAAGTACGTTTTATTCATGTCAACGCATAATTTAAGAATGTCATTCAGAGTATCGTTTGCCCCTTCTCCGAAGCCTTCATTGCCGAATACGGCAGGCGCGGACCATGGAGATAAATCTTTGTTCCAATTTTCTTGTTTATAAGCCGTAAAATAAAAGTCTTTTCCCGTCAACTTCTTTATTTCATTTACCTCATTTTCCAAAAGGGAAATATCGTGATCGTTTGCAGGCTGTATTAAAACAAAAGGTGCATCTGGATTTCCGTAATTATATATTTTCATTTTCGTCTCCGATTTTCGTATGTCATTCTATTATAATATTAATCTGCCGAAATCAACATTTTCTGATTACACTTTTATAAAATGACTCCGGTATTTCACTCTTTATCTCTTCACGCTCAAAGATTTTGCAAACCTTTACTTTGGTTTCTCCGTTAATGCCTTCTACGATTACCGTATCACCTTCTCTTATTGATTTGTCATCACATAAGTAGTCGTATTCTTTACCGTTTTTTGTAAACTGCACTCCTGCAAATCTTAGTTTTACGGTCTTTTTCGTATCTTCTTTCGGAGCCTTCCATATCAGGTCATCAGCTGTAATGCGGGCAACCTCTTCTCCGTTGCATTTAAATACATGCTGTCCTTTTTTGTAATCCCAATCAACGTTATCATATATAAACGAAGCTTTGCCGTTTAATATTTCACACTTTTTAACATTTACCATTTTAAATGTTATTTTTTTCAGTAAATTGCAATAATCTGCCTCGGGAACGGTAAAGAGAATCATATTTTTCCTTGCATCAAATTCGTAATCGCTTTTAGTTGCGGAAATCGTAATCTGCACATTTCCGTTTGTAAGCTTTTTTATAACGGCCTTGGCGCATCTTCCGTAAGTCCTCACCGGTGTACACAAAACCTTCCAATCTGTGTATCGCACCGTCTTTTGAGTCTTTATGTATTTATGAAAACTCTCTTTTGATTCATTTAAAGCCTTTTGAATACCGTTATATACCGCCCCGTCTCCGAAACAATCAAAATTCAATCTCTTTCTGATTGCATAATCAGCCTGAAGACAGTAAAAGTAATCACTTTCCATATAGTCCGGAGTAATACCCGACTCACATCCGCTTCCGAGACGAAGTGCGGCATCCGCAAATTTACACAAAAAGTCCCCTTGAGAGAAATATTTTAAATTGTCGAAATATACTTCATAATACAGCCTGAATGCCGCATCAGGCATCTTCGGAACGCCGTATCCTTTGGCAAACATATCTCCGATTTTTTACTTGGATTCATATATACCGTTAAACGCCCCGTAGGAAAAGTACTTATATGCCTCTTCATATTGAGGCTTTCCGCCGTTGCATCTTCCGTAATAATAAATATACCCCAGGCTGTTGGCCGCAAATTCATCTCCTGTTTTATTGAACAGCTTAACAAGACAATCCTTTGAAATATTCCAATTGCACGGATAAATATCATTTCCGCCGTAACAAGAGTATGCCTTTATTCTTAAAGCCGTTTCATCCTTCTTCAAACATAATTCATCAACTGTTTTTCTGTAAAACGCCTTATATTCATCATCAAGATTTTTAAATTCATTTTCTTTATAAAATGAAATAAATTTACGCATATCTCCTTCCGTGAAATGTTTTTCGTTTAACGGCTTATCCTTATCCTCCGAAAAATATGTTATTTTTCTTAATATCTCATCAAACGGAAATTTCTTTTGAAAATTATCATCACAGAGCATCTCATAATCTTCCGTGAATTCTCCGATCATTTCAAATACATCGCGTTTTACGATATCTTCTCTTACGGGAAGTATTTCTTTCCTGTACTTTCCGAATCCGTCGTCATTGTATTCATAAGGCGGAATATGAAGCGCATCGGTTAACGTCTTGTCATAATAAATATTTTCAAACCAATCATGGCTGTAATCCTCAAAGTTTGCATTTTTCTCTCTGAGGTTGATAACGGCGGTCTTTAAATCTTCTAAGGTTGTATTGTAATCTCCGTCCAATACATAACTCGAAAACGGCGTCTCACTCTTTGTAAGGTCGCTGAAGCTTACTTCGTATCTGATTAAATGTTTTAAGTCTTCGCCTGACAAATGTACCGGCGGAATTAATGTCAATTCATCACGCTTACATTTAATTTTTGTTTTTATGCCAGTGTCATAATCGCTGAACGCTTCAACCGTAATAAAACTTTTATCGGGATTTTTTAAAATATACCCGTATTTTAATTCATTATGCCCTGAAATCGAAACCGCATCACCTATTGTAAATTTATTATCCATAAATGCTCCTTTCTTAAAAATATTTTATAGTCTTAAGCTCTCTGATTATAATAACACTGTGATTATTATAATTATATAACTTTCGTATCGGATATATGGTTAATTACATACTCAGATTTATCCGCTTCACATTTACATAAATTTATTATTAATTTCAAAGCAAAGGAGCACTTTTTTATAATATCTTGCGGAAAACATAAAGGCGCATGGTCGGCTTATTCCGACCATGCGCCTTTCGCGAATTTTCCTAAATATCTTTATCCGGTTCGGATTTTATACATTTTTGATACGCCGCAACTTATTAATATACTATTTGACTTTATTATCTTTTTTGCGTTTAAAGCCGATAATTACAGGTATAACACCCGACAGCACAAATAATCCGATATAAAGACCTGAATTTGAAAAATCTCCGGTTTGAGGAGTATTATTCTGCTTATAATTATATGAAGGTATTGTATATTGAATATTTGTAATTACAAAACCCTTCTTATTGTCTCCTGTTACCGTACTTGTATAACCTTCAACCTTTTCTTCTTTAACGGTATAGGCAATTTCATGACCGTCTTTCATATCATATTTCAATATATCAGTGAAACTGCCTTTCCAATGTCCTGCTTCATTCAAAATTATTGTTTTCCCGGTGTCTCGATTATCTGCAAATAATTTTAAAGTAACCGAATCTGCTTTCTTTCCAATCCATTGCTTAACAACCGGAATAGTAAGCTTTTCTGTGTTTGTATTTATTATTATATATCCGCTTTCTTGTGAACCGGTTATGGTGTTTTCATATCCGACAGGCACATCTTCCTTTACCGTATATTTGATTTCCGTGCCATCCTTATTATATTTTCGTAAATTATCAAATGTATGTTTCCAATTGTTTAAATCATCTAACGATACACTGCTTCCCGTATCCCTGTCGTCGGCATATAAATGAACCATAACCGCATCTTTTGATGAACCGATCCATTTTTTCTCCACAGATACTGATGTTTTTATCGGTTCATCTTTAATGGTTTGTAATGCTCCGCCGGAAGAATTAACCGTCAATATGTATTCTTTATCATTTAATTCATATCCAAACGGAGGATGTCTTTCTTTTACTTTATATGTTCCTGAAGATAAAGTGCCGGAAGTAACTGTGCCGTCAGCTCCGGTAGTAAGTTCAAATGTACTTCCGTCAGGTCTTGTAACTTCAAATACAGCATCCGGCAATGTTATGGAGTTATCATCCGCATCCACCTTTGTCAGCTTTATCTTGTTTGCCAGAGTTCCGTCTCCCGAACCTCCTGAGTTTGCTGATATATGTGTTGATGATATAGTCTTACTCTGTTCTGTTGAGTTTAATGTTATATTATTACGCAGTGTTGTTCGCGGAGTATAAGTGGTTCGATAGGAAAGCCTGTATTGCTGTCCGATCACATTTCCCAAGTTAACGGTAAAAGATTTTCCGTCTCCGGAAATATTCAATTTCCCGGTCAAATCTATTGTTTCATATACTTCGGTTGTATTTCCGTAACTGTCCATCTCTACTCGAGTAAGTCTGAAACTGTCTGCAATATAAGTTTCTGAATCCGTCCCTTCGGTAAGATGATCGGAAATTATTACATTGCTTAAAGCAGATTTTTGATGATTTATACGAACCCACCATTCTGCCTGTTCTTTGTTGTCGGAGACGGATTGTCCCCACTTTGCAAGAATCTCATGATCAAGCTCCTTAGGTCCCGTAATTATAATATTTACCGGCACAACCCGTCCGCCTACAGATATACTAAAAGAATTCTCTTCACCTGTAGTTACCTGATTCTTATCAAATCGCGATGACAGGCGTATATTTCCTTTTACATTTTCCTTACCCACTACCCAGTCAGTGAACGTAATTCGTACTGTTCCTCCTTTGTCCGAAACACCCGGAGTAACATGAGCTTTTCCTATTACGGTTACTCCGTCTGTCCCGTAAATATTAAAATCGACGGATGAGCTGTCAGAAGGAAATACCATTTTATCCGGCAATGTAATGTCGAAATAGTCCCCCTCATGTAATTCAGCTCCGTTTGCTGTTGCATCCCAATCCATTGCCAGATAAAAACTGTCTGACCAATATACTTTCTCAACTGTTTGACCGCTCAGATTTTGAATCGTAAGATTCGTAACCGAGGCCGTAACTTCTTTTGGCGTTCCTTCCGCAAAAACAGAAGTGACAGGAATAATTGTATTAAAAAGCAAAGCAAACAACATTATTACAGCCATGAATTTATTTTTTATTCTTGTTTTCAGTTTTATGTTCCTCCTTTCCATTTATTTTTGCACTCGTAAATTTCCTGTGTTTAAATCTGCACCAATAAAAATAATCACCCCCTGCATTATTGATTGTTTGGAAACGAAGGTAAACTTTAAATGACAACAATATTAGACTTTATATATTGATTTATGGTATAATTTATAAAATATATTTTATGATTGTATCGTGGGTTGCGTTTTTTACTTAGCGTTATAAATTATAAATTCCTATGTAAATAAAAGTTTACTTTTATTTACATAGGAATTTATTTTTATGGAAATATTTAATTTATTGTTTTGCTGCCGTTTTAAAGCTTGTACTACATACATCTTTTTCCTTTAGCCATTTAGCCATCAGGGTATGGCTTACTCCCAAAAGCTTTGCTCCTTGTCTTAAACTGATTTCTTTGTTTTTCCATTTGTTTACCACTTCATTAAATTCTTTTGGCACTTCCTTTTTTCTTCTGCCGAATTTCACGCCTCTTTTCTTTGCTTCTTGTATGCCTTCCATCTGTCTTTGGCGGATATTGTCTCTTTCTATCTGGGAAACGTAAGATAATATCTGTAATACTATATCCGACAGAAATTTTCCTGTCAGATTGTTAATTTTATTTCTTGTGTCAAGCAGCGGGAAATCTAAAACGATAATATCCGCATTTATCTCCCTGGTAATAACATTCCATTCTTTGATAATTTCTTCGTAATTTCTTCCGAGTCTGTCTATGGACTTAATATATAATTCATCGCCGTTTTTGAGTTTCCTTATTAAATTTTTATATTTCTTACGGTTAAAATCTTTTCCGCTTGCTTTGTCAATATAAATCTGTTTCATTGCAATATTCTGTTTTAGAATGGCTGTCAACTGACGATCAATATTTTGTTCCTTTGTTGAAACTCTTATATATCCATATTTCATCATTATCCCCCTGATTTTATCTTAATTAAAAATGTTATATGGACTTCTTTCCTCGATATAATAATAAGAAAAAATTTAACATATAAAAAGTCCGGACACTCGAAATTAACCGAGCGTCCGGACCTGTCTCTTATTTGGGTTATTACATGAAAATCGTAATCTGCCGTAATAATATTCATTAAGTACCGTTACAAATATTACATTAAAGTTAAATCAATGACGATACAAGCTTCTCTGATTCTTTCATACTTTCGGTAGGTTCAAATCTGGCAACCACATTTCCGTCTCTGTCAATGACAAATTTAGTGAAGTTCCATTTACATTGCCATGGCCTTTACGCCCTTTCCCATTCCTTTACATCCTTTTTATCATTTCATCCATGGGTCTGAATTCCGTATGTCTTTCCGAAGGTTTTGAGTCATCCGAAGGGTAACCCATAGGCATTATACAAACAAGTCTTACGGTTTTCGGAAGCCCAAACACTTCCGCCGTCTTTGTATTCGGAAATACATCTACCCATACGGAACCTAATCCCAGAGATGCGGCTTCAAGCATCATATGAGTTGCTATAATACTTGCATCCTGTTCTCCTGATGATATTGTTTCTTCCATTTCGTTAAAATATTGCTCCGACTCTTCATATCCTATAAGCATTACCGTCGGAGCATTATATGCACATCTGCTTAATTCTCTGATTTTTTTAAGACCTGATTCACTTTGAATAACATATATTCTCGGCGACTGCTGATTTTTTGCCGTAGGTGCAATATATGCCGCCTCAAGTATTTTCTCAAGTTTTTCCTCCTCAATCTGTCTGTCCTTAAAATCACGAACCGAATATCTGGCTTTTGCCAATTCCAAAAAATCCATTTTTATACCTCTGATTATCAAATAATTAATTTTACTCTATTATGATATACATTTTTTGGTTAAAATCAAAGAATTAAACTGCTTGTACAAATTAGTATTGTGAATAATTTTTCATCATAACATATCGCGGGCAGGAGACTCCGACCTCTTAGGTTGGGGAGGAATGCCCACTTCCCCCTCTCAATAATAAATAATAGGCTTTCAGTAAAAGTTATGATATAATAATTCTGATGAAGTAATATAAATTTTAGAAAGGCAGGTAAAAAATGTCTAACCTAACTAAAACAATAAAACTTCGTATACATGTTACTCCCGAACAAGAGACTTTGTTCCGTCAGATGACTGAACAATACCGTCAGGCTTGTAACTTCGTGTCGCAGTACATCTTCGACAACCGATTTAAC
>ERZ808040.89-NODE-89-length-88198-cov-7.578341_pt1 | contig 88198 bp, 88 predicted proteins | sample MGYA00380191_ERZ808040 | MGnify/ENA primary metagenome ERZ808040 (study PRJEB31490, sample SAMN06133395) | mouse gut metagenome | isolation source: J6 | host: mice | place: China: Chengdu | collected 2015-05 ...
AGCCAGCCTGGCTTTCAAGTTTGTGGATGCCGCGCAGACACAAACTTGGGATTGAAAATTTTTAATTTTCAATCTTCCATCTAAAAAAATCCATAATTTACACCCTATCACCCTTTTGCTATAATACCATTATCTTAAAAAATACTGGAGAAAAAAAGAATGTTAAAAATAGGTTCACATGTTGGAATGAAAGGAAAAGAAATGATGCTGGGATCGGCGAAGGAAGCCTGTTCTTACGAAGCCAATACTTATATGATATTTACAGGAGCGCCGCAAAACACAAAGCGCAAACCCATATCGGATCTGAATATCGAAGCCGCCTGGGAGTTTATGAAACAGCATGATATTACGGAGCCCATTATCCATGCCCCATACATTATCAACCTGGGCAACACGGTAAATGAAGAGACATTCCGGCTGGCAGTGGAATTCCTGTCCATGGATATCGAACGCACCGCTGCTATGGGATGCCATACCCTGGTTCTCCACCCCGGTTCCCATGTAGGCGCCGGTGCCGACGCCGGCATACGCCGGATCGCCCAGGGGCTTAACGAGATCCTTTCCGCCGGCACGCCCTGCTGCATCGCATTGGAAACCATGGCCGGCAAGGGATCGGAAATCGGAAGAACTTTTGAAGAACTGGCTGCTATTTTTGATAAAGTAATCTATAATGACAAGCTCCGCATCTGCCTGGACACCTGTCATATGCACGACAGTGGATACGATATCGTCCACGATTTTGACAGCGTGATCGACAAGTTAGACAGACTGATCGGCAAGGAACAAGTGGCGGCCATTCATATCAATGACAGCAAAAATCCTTGTGGAGCCGGGAAAGACAGGCATGCCAATATCGGCAAGGGCCATATCGGCTTCGATGCCCTGCACGCCATCGTACACCATCCCGCTTTCCCCGAAGTGCCAAAAATATTAGAGACGCCCTATCAGCCTTCTGAAAACGATCCTTCCAAACTGGTTCCGCCCTATAAGGAAGAAATCGCACGGTTAAGAGGCGATCAGACTTAATGCCGGCTTCTTCGTATCCCCTCATTTTTCATAACCATTCATCCCAGAAACGCTCCACCCGTTTCGCCACTCTGTCCGCCGTAACGATTTCAAAGCCTTCCCATTCTCTGGGAAACATCCGCTGGTAGGAACCGTTTAAAAAACGTTCGTCCAAAAGGGCAATGATCCCCACATCTTCATCCGTGCGGATCACCCTTCCGGCCGCTTGCAGCACCTTATTCATCCCGGGATAACGGTAGGCATAGTCGAAACCGTGATTGCCCGCTTCATCGAAATATTTTTTCAATATCTCCCGTTCATTACATACCTGGGGCAGCCCCGTTCCTACAATAATAGCTCCGATCAAACTATCTTTTTTCAGGTCAATGCCTTCGCTGAAGATTCCTCCCAGAACACAGAAACCGAGCAGAGTCCTCTCCGCTTCTCCTTCATCCGCTCCAAACTGCTGCAAAAACTCCTCTCTGGACCTTTCATCCATGCGATCCTCCTGAACAATACAGTCTATCTTCTGCCCTTCTGCAAAATATTCCATAAAAATATCATATATCTTCTGTAAAAAAATATGGGATGGAAAAAATATCATATAATTTCCGTAACGGTTTTTTACAATTTCATAAATATACCGCGCAATATGGCGATACTCCTCTTCCGTTCTCCGACTGTATTTGCTGGTGACGTCGCTCCCGACCAGAAGCTTCTTGCGTCCGGGATCAAAAACCGACCGCGCATAGACCTCATAATCCCCCTCTTCCGCCCCGAGCAATGCCTTATAATATTCGATCGGCAGCAAAGTAGCGGAAAAAAGAATCGTACTCTTTCCTCTTCCCATGCACTCCCTTAAGTTCACCGAAGGATTGACACAAAAAAGCTTTAAAGTAAAGCGTCCATCCTCCCGGAGTTCGGAATACGTCACATAATTTTCATCCACTCTTTCATACATATCCAGAAAATGCATGACCTCAAAATAAAAGTCCAGTACTTCCTTGCGCACTTCTTTCCCATGCACCATCCCTTCGGCATCCTCTTCCAGATAAGTCTCCATGGCGGAATGAAGCCGGCGCAGCGCTGTCACAAAGGGTTCAATGTATTCTTCGATCCGATAAGCGCCGCATTCCCTTTTGATCGCCAGAAGTTCCCTGTTGCATTTGTCCAATCTCCGCACCATCCGGTCATCCATTCCCGTAATCGTCCGCTTCAGCTTCAGAAAATCTTCCTTGCACAGAACCGCACTGTACATTTCCCGTCCCCGTTCCACCAGGTTATGCGCTTCATCGATCAGAAAAATATATTCTCCTTTCACCCCTTCGGAAAAAAATCGTTTTAAATATACATGGGGATCAAATACATAATTATAATCGCAGATAACTCCATCCGAAAACAGGCTCATATCCAGCCCCATTTCAAAAGGGCAGACTCTGTGCGTTCTTGCATAGCTTTCGATCTCTTCCCTGCTGAAATTATCCAAATGAGTCAACAAATCATAGATCGCATCATTAATTCTATCATAATGTCCCTTGGCATAAGGGCAGTATTCCGGGTTACATTCCGTCTCTTCCATGAAACATATTTTGTCTTTTGCAGTCAATATCACTGTCTTAAAATGCAGCCCTCTCTGCCTTAAAACCCGGAACGTATGATCTGCTACCGTCCTCGTAATCGTCTTTGCCGTCAGATAAAAGATCCTTTCTCCCTTTCCCTCCCCGATGGCCTTTACCGCCGGAAAAACTGTGGATATAGTTTTTCCGGCCCCTGTAGGCGCTTCTACAAACAGCTTTTTTTTATGATAAATCGTCCGATACACATAAGTGACAAGATCCTTCTGTCCCTCCCGGTAATCGAACGGAAATAACAGTTTTTTAATCGATTCCTGCCGCTCCGCTTTCCACCAAAACTGGAAGTCCGCCCATTTCCTGTACTGGTTCATCACATCTTCGAACCATTCTTCCAATTCCCCGAAGATATAATCATAATGGAAATACTTGATTTCCTCCGTATCCATATTGCAATAAGTCATTCTTACCCCGATTTCATCCAGTCTTTCCTGCTTCGCGTGCATATAAGCATAACATTTTGCCTGCGCAAGATGAACCGACGCGGGTTTTTTCAATTTCTTAAGATCCTGGTAAGTTCCTTTTATCTCATCTATCGTCACCGCATATCCTTGCCCCGCATGCTCCCCCGTATCCTTGATAATGCCATCTGCCCTTCCTTCTACGATTACCGTATACTGCTCGGTTTCGTACCGGTACTTTAAGGCAACCTCCGCCCGATAATCCGCCCCCATCCTTTTCTGGATCATCCGGTGGATCCTTCCGCCCTCCAGCATGGCATTTTCCGGCGAAGAAGCCCTCCTGTTGTCAATATTCCCTGACCGCAATATAAATTCCACCAGATTACGCACCGAAGTACGAATTTCCGTCTTATCCGCCATATTCCACCTCATCCTATCCCTGACCGCACCATCGAATCCACAGACCACAAAAAAATCCCCATAAGAATAGTCTACTCTATCTCTCATGGGGAGTCAATTAACCGGAATCTTGTTTACTGCCAGCTGTATTGGCCTGGCATTAATACCGCTGGTTACGAAATGAGGATATCCCTCTTCCGCAGCCAGCAGCGTTATTGGTATGCGGCGTGAAACTGCCGCCGCGCCGCCGCATGCTGCTAGCATGCAACTGCAAAACGTTTCATGAACTGCTCGAAATCAGCATCATAGCCAGTATAAGATACTGTTAAAGTCTGATTAAAATCCAATCCTAACACGCCGACGATGGATTTTGCATCTACAATATATCTATTATATGCAATGTCAACATCAAATTCACATTTTGACGCTGCTGCCACAAAATCCTTCACTTCAACGGGTCTTAACTTAATTCTATGCTTCATAATAAATCACCCTTTCTTGAGAAAAACGTTTTCTTTGTGGTTACATCTGTATTATATCCCATATTTTGTAAAAGTAAAGCAAAAAATTTATGAACAAAATTGGCAAAATTTTCTGTTTTTTTAATAAATTTTCAAATTGCACTTTCAGACTTGCCGATTCCGGTATTCTTTTGTAAAAATTCACAAAAGTAATTGCTTTGCCTCTTTTTGGGTACTTGCACATTGATAATTATTGCCCAAATTCCACCATATATTCTTGGAATCTAAGAGGCATCATATTTCTTTGCAATTTCAGATTTTTTCTCTCTTTAATGGCTATTTTATGACAGAAAAAAGCAAACAGTTCCTGATATTCCAATTCCCCCTCCGAATAGGGCGCTATCTTTTCTTCTTCAAAATCCCTGGCCGTAACGAGATACCATTCTTTTGATTTGGGATGTACGGCAAAGATTCCCCGCTTCTCATCATAAATAATGAAATCCAGCAGAGGAAGCCTGTCCGCAAAATGAGGCGCGAGAAAGGTCAATACATTGCATTTTGGCCCTATCCTGGAAAACAAGATTCCATTTTCCAATTCCTGGAACCGGAGAAACTCCTTCCAATGGTGTACTTCGTTTCTGGTAAACCGGGCAAGTTCGAATACTTTATGGACATATGGATTTGCCAGATTCCCCATGATCTCCCTCCCGTCCTTCATTCTTAGCCCGCACACCACCATTTTATATACCGCCTCCCCCTTTTGTCCGTCTTCACAGGCCAATGCCCTGCATATATCCAGATAAGCCTCGCCCCCAAGCCTTCTATTTATCGTTTCCGCTACCTTGGCCGCCTTCCCCTGATCCGGTTGTATCTCCATATAAGCCGCAAACAGGCGCAGGTTCTCCTCCTCTCCCACTTGTATATGAATCCTCTCATGTTCTCTCCTCAACGCATAGGCCTCATAAATTCCTGTAAAAATTCCTTCCAAAGAGTCCTCACATATTAAATAATTCTCTTCCACGCCGTCTTCCCTCCCTATAACTGCCCAAACGCTGCTTTTGCACAGTCTTCTCTTTCCGGAGGCATCCGGAAATTCATATCATCAAACAGCGACATCTGCCGGTAAGTCACCCCATCCCTGTCAAAAGGAAGCTTTTCTTTCACGGACAGAAGATTTCTTGTAATATAATCTTCCTCTATCTTTGTACGGTACATCATCCTTCCTCCGCACGTAATGAAATAAAGCGCCCGTTTCAGCACCACGCCTATTTTCTTCAGATCTTCAAAGCGAAGCGCTCCGTTTTTCCTCGCCCGCACGATCCTCTGGGCGCTCTTGACGCCAATCCCCGGTATGCGCAGAAGCAGCTGATACTCCGCCCGGTTCACCTCTACCGGAAATACCTCCAGATGCCGGAGCGCCCAATCCGCCTTCGGGTCCAGCAAGACGTTGAAATTCGGCCTCTCCTCGCTTAACAACTCCTGTGCCTGAAATCCGTAATAGCGCAGCAGCCAGTCCGCCTGATACAGCCGATGTTCCCTCAGCAGTGGCGGCCCTCCCGGCAGGGCCGGCAGTTCCTTATCTTCATTCACATTGACAAAGGCCGAATAAAACACCCTTTTTAACCCGAACTTCTGATAAAGGTTTTCGGCCACCATCATAAGCTGATAATCATTTTCCGGCGTAGCCCCTATAATCATCTGCGTGGACTGCCCTGCCGGCACAAAATAAGGCGCTTTTTTATATAGTACGAGTTCATTTTTATTGGCTTCTATCCCGTTCTGGATCTGACGCATAGGTGCCAGAATATTCTTCCTGTGTTTATTCGGAGCCAGCTGCCGCAAACCATCCGCCGTAGGCAGTTCCAGATTCACGCTCATCCTGTCCGCAAAAAATCCCGCTTTTTGAATCAGCATCGGATCCGCCCCGGGAATCGCCTTGACATGGATGTATCCCTGGAATCCATGCTCCCTGCGCAGTTTATAAATTGTTTGGCAAATCAGTTCCATTGTAAAATCAGGATTGTACAAGATCCCTGAACTCAAAAACAAACCTTCGATATAATTTCTCTTATAAAACCCCATCGTCAGCTCACATACCTCATCCGGCGTAAATGACGCCCTCGGTACATCGTTGGATTTCCTGTTAATACAATATTTGCAATCATAAATGCATTCGTTCGTAAACAGAATCTTAAGCAGCGATATGCACCGGCCATCCGAGCTGAAACTATGGCAGATTCCTCCAAGCTCCGTATTGCCCATTCCCTTCCCGTCGCCGCGCCTGTCTACGCCGCTGGAAGTACACGCCACGTCATACTTAGCCGCATCCGTCAGAATCCCCAGCTTTTCCTTTATCCCCATCTCCTCCGCAGCTTTATAGTACATCTCCTCTCACCTCGAACCCAAACATTTGTTTGTCTTATCATAACACATCCCATTTCCCATTTCAATACTTTTGCAAACATTTGTTCTGTTTTTATTTTCGCCCTGCTATTCCCTTTGTTCGCATTGTAATCTAAAAAGATTGATGTAAAATATTTTGTAAGAAAACGCAGACAAATATGCGCACAAAAAATCGGGCAGAAGATTTTCAAAAAATGTAATCTATAAATGCAGAGGAGGTAAGAGCATGGAATGGAGCGAACGGATCAGCAAAGCCATCAACTATATGGAAAGCCATATCACGGAAGAATTGATATTGCGCTCGAGTATGGATATGATTCACCAGACAGTTTTACAAAAGCATTTCTTCGTTTTCATGGCGCTACTCCTACTGCCATACGCAAAGGACCTCTGAAAATCAAATTAATTTTAACAGGAGGTTATACTATGGATTACAAAATTGTGAAAAAAGCCCCGTTTACCGTGGTAGGCGTATCAGCGGCCTTCAAATATGAAACCGCTGATCATGAGATTCCTCAATTCTGGTTGGAATTTAACCGGTCAGGGAAAAGCGCACTTATCGACAGCATGTATGGAATATCCATTGATAAAGATATGAGTGGTAATGAATTTGAATATTTGATTGCCGATTATGACAATGGTACAGAAGATGAAAACTATTACAGTGAGATATGGATTCCTGTCCGTAAAAAGTAAAGTATAAGAAGTCGATTTTTATAAGCGCCCTGGCGGACAAAGAAAAACGGGGCTGGGGCGGCTGGAACGGGGGCTGGCGAGGGGCGGTTTTCTGCCGGAGCTTCCAATCAGATTTCACTAATGAAATGGATATATGGTATTCAACCGGACGAGCCGGAAGCAACGGCATCCATGCCTATATTTCCTTGAACCAGCCTTCATTCCCCTTGAAAAAAGGACAGGCTTGAAGTATAATAACAGGGCATTATTTCCGAAAGGATGAGAATAAATCGTATGTATAATAAAATTGATTTCAGTAAAATAGATTTAACCGCAGAGCCTCCTGCGGAGGAGCCGGCGAGGCAGTATTATTATATAGCCAAATGCCGCCAATATGTGAAATCCGCAAGCGAACGCCTGGGCCGCACCCTTACTTCCACAGTTGTAACCTTCGGCTGTCAGATGAACGCCAGAGACAGCGAAAAACTGGCCGGAATATTGGAGTGTGTCGGTTATCAGATGTCAGACTGCGAAGAGGCGGATCTGGTTATCTATAACACCTGTACGGTTCGGGATAACGCCAATCAGCGCGTATATGGAAGGTTGGGAGTCCTGCATGGTTTTAAAAAGAAAAACCCCCATATGAAGATCGCATTATGCGGCTGTATGATGCAGGAAGAGAGCGTGATTGAAAAATTACAGAAAAGCTACCGCTTTATCGACCTGATATTCGGCACCCATAATATTTTCAAATTTGCAGAACTCTTATGTACTATGTTCGAATCCGGCAGAACCGTGATCGATATATGGAAAGATACCGATAAAATCGTGGAAGACTTACCTGTAGAGCGAAAATATCCCTTCAAATCAGGGATCAACATTATGTTCGGCTGCAATAACTTCTGCAGTTATTGTATCGTTCCTTATGTCAGAGGACGGGAGAGAAGCCGAAACCCCGAAGACATCCTAAAAGAAATCAAAGCTTTGGCGGCGGACGGCGTAGTGGAGATCATGCTGCTTGGACAGAATGTCAATTCCTATGGAAAAAACCTGGAAAAGCCCACGAGTTTCGCCGGTCTCTTAAAAGAAGCGGAAAAAATAGACGGCATCGAAAGAATCCGTTTCATGACTTCTCATCCAAAGGATCTCTCCGATGAACTGATAGAAGTTATGAAACATTCAAAGAAGATATGCCGGCATCTCCACCTTCCGCTCCAATCCGGTTCCACCCGTATTTTACAAGCGATGAACCGCCGCTATACGAAAGAACAATACTTGGCCCTTGCCGAAAAAATAAGAAAAGAAATTCCCGATATCGCCATTACGACGGATATTATCGTCGGCTTTCCGGGAGAAACGATGGAAGATATCGAAGAAACGATCGATGTGGTAAAAAAAGTCCGGTTCGACAACGCCTTTACCTTCATTTACTCCAAACGCACGGGAACACCCGCGGCCTCCATGCCCGATCAGGTTCCCGACGAAGTCGTGAAGGAAGGTTTTGACAAACTGTTAAAAACCGTGCAGGATACTGCCAGAAACCAGGTGGCGCGTTGGCAGGGACAGACGCTTCCTGCCCTTGTGGAAGAACAAAACGCCCAAGACAATACCTTGCTCACCGGCCGCCTTTCCAACAATACGATCGTCCATTTTCCCGGCGATGCTTCCCTGATCGGCCGGATTGTCCATGTGCGTTTAAAGGAATGCCATGGTTTTTATTATATGGGGGAAGCGGTGGAAACACCAAAATTCTAAAGAAAAGCAGAGGAAATAACAGTGGCAGAATTGACGCCTATGATGCAGCAATACATGGAAACAAAACAAGAATATAAGGACTGTATTCTCTTTTACCGTCTTGGTGATTTTTACGAAATGTTTTTTGACGATGCGCTGACCGCTTCTAAAGAACTGGAAATCACTCTGACTGGCAAAAACTGCGGTCTGGAAGAGCGTGCGCCCATGTGCGGCATCCCTTATCACGCGGTGGACGGCTATTTAACGAAATTAGTTTCCAAAGGCTATAAAGTGGCTATCTGCGAACAGGTGGAAGACCCGAAACAGGCGAAGGGGCTGGTAAAACGGGAAGTTACCCGCATCGTCACGCCGGGAACCAATCTGAATGTCCAGTCACTGGAGGAAAATCAAAACAATTTTTTGATGAGCATTGCCTATTTTCCCAATAAAACAGGAATTTCCGTAGCGGATGTCACTACCGGGGATTATTACCTGACGGAAGTGGACGATCTACGCAAGTTACTGGATGAAATCAATAAATATATGCCTTCCGAAATCATTTGTAACGACGCCTTTATCGTAAGCGGCATGGATATCGATGACCTGCGCAGCCGGTTAAAAATTGCCGTATATCCGCTGGAAGCTCATTATTTTGACGACGATGCCTGTAAAAAATGCCTGATGCGCCATTTTCATGTGCATGTCCTGACCGGACTGGGAATCGAGGATTTCCCCGTCGGCGTTGCGGCGGCCGGAGCATTGCTGCAATACTTATATGACACACAGAAAAATTCCCTTTCCCATTTTACCCATTTATACCCTTACCTTACCAGCAAATATATGCTTCTTGACAGTTCCACAAGAAGAAATCTGGAATTGACGGAAACACTTCGTGAAAAGCAAAAGCGAGGTTCTCTTTTATGGGTATTGGATAAAACAAAAACCGCAATGGGCGCGAGAACTCTTAGAAGTTATATCGAACAGCCTTTGATCAATCTGACGGATATCCTCATGCGGCAGGACGCCGTGGAGACTTTATGCACCGATTCCGTGGCAAGGGATGAGATCAGGGAATATCTCAATCCCGTTTATGACCTGGAACGGCTCCTTGGCAAAGTCAGCTATAAAACGGCAAACCCGAGGGATCTGATCGCCTTCCGCAATTCATTGGAAATGCTGCCCCATATCAAAACAGTATTGCAAGATCTGGACTGCGGGCTTCTCCAAAAGATAGAACAGGATATCGACGGGCTATCCGATATTTTTTCCCTGATCGACAGAGCAATCATCGACGATCCGCCGATTCAGGTGCGGGAAGGCGGAATGATACGGGACGGTTTCGACCCTGATGTAGATAATCTCCGCCAGGCCAAGACCCAAGGAAAAAACTGGCTGGCGGCCCTGGAAGAAGAGGATCGGGAACGAACGGGAATTAAAAACCTGAGAATTAAGTTTAATAAAGTATTCGGCTATTATCTGGAAGTGACCAATTCTTATTTGAATATGGTTCCCGAAGACTATATCCGCAAACAGACACTGGCCAACGCGGAACGATATACAACCCCCCGCCTCAAGGAACTGGAGGATACGATACTGAACGCCGAGGACAAGTTATATTCCCTGGAATATGACATCTTCTGCAAAATCCGGGATACCATCGCCGGTGAAATCGAGCGGATCCAACGGACGGCAAAAGCGATTGCCGCTCTGGATGTGTTTGCTTCTCTTTCCGTAACGGCGGAACGAAATCAATATGTACGGCCTAAAATAAATGAAAAAGGCGTGATTCACATTAAGGACGGAAGACATCCCGTCGTAGAACAGATGATCGCAAATGAAATGTTCATTGCAAACGATACCTTCCTGGACAATAACAAAAACTGCATCGCCGTCATTACCGGGCCGAATATGGCGGGCAAATCCACCTATATGCGCCAAACCGCCCTGATCGTCCTGATGGCGCAGATAGGCAGTTTTGTTCCTGCTTCCTGCGCCGATATCGGTATTGTTGACCGGATATTTACAAGGGTGGGCGCTTCCGATGATCTGGCCAGCGGGCAGAGTACTTTTATGGTAGAAATGAATGAAGTAGCTAACATCCTCCGCAATGCCACACCCAAAAGCCTTCTCGTTCTGGATGAGATCGGCCGGGGGACATCTACGTTTGACGGCCTCAGTATCGCCTGGGCGGTGATCGAACATATCAGCAACCGCAAATATCTCGGGGCAAAAACCTTATTTGCCACCCACTACCATGAATTGACCGAGCTGGAAGGAAAAATGAGCAATGTTAATAACTATTGCATCGCGGTAAAGGAAAAAGGCGACGATATCGTTTTCCTGCGCAAGATCATCAAAGGAGGCGCGGATAAAAGTTACGGAATACAGGTAGCAAAGCTGGCCGGCGTACCGGATATGGTGATCGACCGGGCAAAGGAAATCGTAGAACAGTTGAGCGACAACGATATTACCGAAAAAGTACAAAGCATTATTGTGGAAGAGCGGACGGATAAAAAGGCTGTGCGGAAGCAATACGATGAAGTGGATCTGGCACAAATATCCCTTTTTGATACGGTCAGCGATGAGGATGTATTAAAAGAACTGAAAGAAATCGATATTACCACTCTGACGCCGCTGGATGCGCTGAACGCGCTGTACCGGCTGCAGAACAAACTGAAAAATCGCTGGCAAAGCACGGCAAAGAGCAAGGAAACGGAGTAAAATATGGCGCAGATTCGCGTACTGAGTAAAGAAACAATCGATAAAATCGCTGCCGGAGAAGTAGTGGAACGGCCTTCCAGCGTCGTAAAAGAATTGCTGGAAAATGCGGTAGATGCCAAAGCGTCCGCAGTGACAGTGGAAATCAAAGAAGGCGGCATCTCCTTTATCCGGGTAACGGACAATGGATGCGGCATCGACCGGGATCAGGTTCCCATCGCTTTTGTCCGCCACGCTACCAGCAAGATTCAAACGGCCGAAGATCTCTCGCATATCGTCAGCCTGGGATTTCGAGGGGAGGCTCTTTCCAGCATCGCCGCCGTATCCCGTATGGAGTTGATCACCAAAACGCCGGAAACGCTCACCGGAATCCGCTATCTGATCGAAGGCGGGGAAGAAGTGGAAACGGAAGAAATCGGTGCCCCGGCCGGCACGACCATTATTGTGAGAAATCTTTTTTTTAACACCCCTGTGAGAAAAAAGTTTTTAAAATCCCCCCAAACGGAAGGCGGATATATTTCCGACCTGATGGAGCATATGGCCATGGCCAATCCCCATATTTCCTTCAAGTATGTCAATAATGGACAGCTTCGTTTCCATACGGCAGGAAACGGAAATTTGCAAGAAATTATTTACCGCATATATGGAAAAGATATTTCCAAAGCCTTAGTCCCTGTGGATATTCACGAACAAGGCATTCATATGTACGGTTTTTTAGGTAAACCTGAAATTAACCGGGCCAACCGTAATTTTGAGATTTACTTTATCAACGGCCGCTTTATCAAAAGCGGCATAATCGGAAAAGCCATTGAGGAAGGCTACCGGAATTATTTAATGCAGCATAAATTTCCTTTTGCCGTGCTTCATTTTATCATACATTCTGAGGAGATTGATGTTAATGTACATCCTACTAAAATGGAAGTGCGCTTTACCAATCAGATGCAGTTGTATGATTTTATTGAAACCCATGTCCGCGAAACCCTGCATTCTATAGAACTTATACCGGAAGCAACGTTAGGCGGAAGCAGGGAAACCAAAGAAAAAAAAGAAGAACAAAAGCAAATGCGGGAACTTGCACCGGAACCTTTCGAAGCGGCCCGTTTCCGCAACGAAAATATCCCCCCCGCCCGAAGGGCGGTTGACCAAAGGGCGGTTGATCAAAGAGCGGTTGACCAGAGAGCCGTTGAGCAAAGGATGATCGAACCAAAAATCGTAGCCGAAGAAGATGCGTACCGGATATCCGGAGAAGAAGAGCCTTTCTTTGTGGATAACCGTCAAAAAAGAGAACCTCTTTGTGAAAAAAGCAGCGATTTATCCGTTCCGACGGAAAAGTACACCCCGACAGAGAAATACGTCCCAACGGATGTCCCCGTCCCCAATCCTGTGCAGATCAATCTTTTTGAAGAAAAAATGCTCACCAGGGAAGCGAGAAAAGAGTACCGCATTATGGGACAGGTTTTCGATACCTATTGGCTCATCGCCTTTCATGATAAACTTTTTATCATTGACCAACATGCCGCCCACGAAAAAGTAAAATATGAGAAGTTGATGGAACGGCTGAAAAATGCCCAAGCGTATCCGCAAGCCCTAAATCCGCCGATCATCGTTACTCTCTCCGGAAAAGAAGAAAATATCTACCGGGAATACGAAAATTATTTTATGGAAATGGGATTTGAAACGGAAACTTTCGGAGGCAACGAATATGCCATTCGAAGCGTGCCTTCCGATTTATATGGCCGCAGCGGGGGAGAGTTGTTTACGGAACTTCTGGACGAATTGGCGGAAGGCCCCGTCAACGGCGCACCGGATGTGATCCGGCAGAAAATAGCGTCCATGGCATGCAAGGCTGCGGTAAAGGGCAATATGGCCTTCGATACCGCCGGAATCGAAGAACTGATCGACGAATTGCTCGCTCTGGAAGATCCCTATCACTGCCCCCATGGACGGCCGACGATCATCTCCATGAGCAAATATGAATTGGAAAAGAAGTTTAAAAGGATCGTATAGGAAAGAGCTTATGATAGAAAAAAAACAACCGCTGGTCATCCTGACAGGACCTACTGCGGCGGGAAAAACCGCATTATCTTTGCAATTAGCCGAAGCCATCGGCGGAGAAATTATCTCCGCCGATTCCATGCAGGTATACCGGCATATGGATATTGGTTCCGCCAAGATACGGCAGGAAGAGAGGAAAGGCATCCCGCACCACCTGATCGATATTCTGGAACCTACGGAGGATTTTAACGTAGTCATTTTCCAAAAAGAGGCGGAAAGATGCATTCAGGAAATTTATGAAAGAGGCCATATCCCCATTCTGACCGGAGGAACCGGTTTTTATATTCAGGCCATTTTATATCATATCGATTTTACAGAAAATGAAGAGGATACGGCCTACCGGAAAGAATTGGAAAAACTGGCGGAAGAAAAGGATAATTCTTTTCTCCATAAAATGTTGGCAGAAGTGGATGAAAAATCGGCATTGGCCATTCATGAAAATAATAGAAAACGGGTGATCCGCGCTCTGGAATTTTACCGGATGACTGGAAAGAAAATATCGGAACACAATGAAGCCGAACGCGAAAAAGAGGCGGCGTACAACGCCTGTTACTTCGTTCTGACCGATGACCGGAATCTGCTGTACGACCGGATCGACCGACGGGTGGATCATATGATAAGAGACGGACTGGTCGAAGAAGTGGCATCTTTAAAAAAAATGGGCTGTACAAAAGAAATGGTATCCATGCAGGGACTTGGTTATAAGGAAATTCTCAGCTGTCTGGAGGGAGATATTACTCTGGATCGTGCCATCTATCTGATCAAAAGAGATACCCGCCATTTTGCCAAGAGACAACTCACCTGGTTCCGCCGGGAAAAAGATGTGATATGGGTTCCTCAAAACGAATTCCATTATGAAGAGCCAAAAATACTCGCATTTCTTTTAGACAATCTGAAGCAAAGGGAAATCTATCCAGGCAAGGAAAAACATATGGAGGAATAAAAAAGACATGTCAAATCATCATGCAATTTACCGGTCGCTCGGTATATCCGAAGAAGTATTATCTTATGGAGAAAGCATACTGAACGAACTCAGGGAACGATTTATACAAATCGACAATATTGCCGAATATAATCAGCTAAAGGTCATCAAAGCCATGCAGGATGCAAAGGTAAGCGAAGCCTGTCTGCTGGGAACGACCGGTTACGGCTATAATGACTTGGGAAGGGATACCCTTGAAACGGTATACGCCAATATTTTCCATACGGAAGACGCTCTCGTCCGCCCACAAATCACCTGCGGAACCCATGCCCTGGCACTGTCCCTTTCCAGTTGTCTGCGCCCGGGAGACGAACTTCTTTCCCCCGTAGGAAAGCCTTATGATACTTTGGAAGAGGTCATCGGCATCCGTCCGTCCAAAGGCTCCCTGGCAGAATACGGCATCGCTTACCGACAGGTGGATCTGCTGGAAGATGGCAGTTTTGATTACGAAAATATTAAAAAAGCAATCAACAGCAGAACGAAGCTTGTTACCATACAGCGTTCCAAAGGTTATCAGACAAGGCCGACCCTTTCCGTCGATAAAATCGGCGAACTGATTGCTTTTATCAAACAGATCAAACCAGATGTGATCTGCATGGTAGACAACTGCTATGGAGAATTCGTAGAGCGGACAGAGCCTACGGATGCAGGAGCCGATATGGTCGTTGGCTCTCTGATCAAAAATCCGGGAGGAGGTCTGGCACCTACCGGCGGGTATATTGCCGGCAAAAAGGAATATGTGGAAAATGCAGCCTGTCGTCTGACATCGCCCGGACTCGCCAAAGAAGTCGGCGCTTCTCTCGGTATACTGAATTCTTTTTATCAGGGCTTATTTTTAGCGCCCACGGTAACCGCAAGCGCGCTAAAAGGAGCTATTTTTGCCGCCAATCTTTATGAAAGGCTGGGATTCCCAGTGATTCCAAACGGCAAGGAAGAGCGGCACGACATTATCCAGGCCGTTACCTTCGGTTCGCCGGAAGGAGTTATCGCTTTTTGCAAAGGTATTCAGGCTGCAGCACCCGTAGACAGCTTTGTTACGCCGGAACCTTGGGACATGCCCGGATATGACAGCAAAGTCATCATGGCTGCAGGAGCTTTTGTATCCGGTTCTTCCATCGAATTATCCGCAGACGGCCCCATAAAACCTCCTTACGCCGTATATTTCCAGGGCGGCCTCACCTGGCCCCATGCTAAATTCGGCATTATGAGATCGCTGCAGCAGCTTTTGGATGACGATGTAATCACTTATCAAAAGGACGGTTTTTGTCTGAATATTGGTAAATAGATCCTTTTTGCAAGAAAAGTTTGGAAAAAATTAATGAATTTTTATGTACATAAAATATAATATGTGATAATATGTATACTAGTTATGCACTTCATTATATCTGATAGAATCCTTTCCCATGCCCGGAGAAGCAAGCGGGAAAGAGTGGAATATGAAGAAAGAGGTTTATAAGGCAAAAAATGATCTGCCTTATGAAAAATTTATGCGCCTGGGTTCCAACATGCTGACAGAAGCGGAACTCCTTGCCATTATTATACGGACAGGCACAAAAGAACGTAAGCCGGTGGAAATAGGCCAGGAAATCTTATCCCTGACTTCTGTAAAGGAGTATGGGCTGGGCGGCCTGTATTATGTAACCATACAGGAGCTAATGGAAATCAAAGGGATCGGAGAGGTAAAAGCGGTAAAGTTAAAATGCCTTGCCGAATTATCCATGCGAATGACGATGGCAGCCGCCAAAGAGGGATTACAGTTTTTAGACCCTGCTTCGGTAGCAAAATATTATATGGAAAGTATGCGCTATGAAAGAAAGGAAAAAGTTCTTCTTCTTTTGCTCGATCAAAAAGAACGGCTGATCGATGAAGAAGTACTTTCTATCGGCACAATCAATGCGTCTCTTCTTTCTCCAAGAGAGGTATTCGTTACAGCACTGAAAAAAGCAGCGGTACACATTATGCTCCTGCATAATCATCCGAGCGGCGATCCCGCTCCCAGCAAACAAGACATGCAGGTAACGGAGGATATACAGGAAATAGGCAAAATGGTGGATATTCCGCTTATAGATCATATCATTATTGGGGATAACAAATATATGAGCTTCAAAGAAGCCGGGTTACTATAGAAAGGGGTTTATCGATTTGGGAAACAATTCATTCGGTATTGATTTGGGAACAAGCAATATCAAAATTTACAGCAGGAACGAAGATTCCGTAATGGTCGAAAAAAATATGATTGCCATTGAAAACAAAGATACATTGTTCGCTTATGGCAATTCCGCCTTTGAAATGTATGAAAAAGCGCCGGGATATATCCATATTTCTTATCCGCTCAGCAATGGTGTAATTGCGGATATCAAGCATATGGAAACGCTGATCCGGTATTTTATCGGCAATATATGCAAAAACAATATAAAACCTGCCGATTATTATATCGCGGTTCCTACGGACGTCACGGATGTGGAAAGAAGGGCTTTCTATGATCTGGTGAGCGACGCCAATATTAAGGCGAAAAGAGTGATGATCGTAGAAAAAGCGGTTGCAGACGGCCTTGGTATGGACATCGATGTGAAAAATTCCCAGGGTGTACTTGTCGTTAATGTTGGATACGATACGACGGAAATATCTATCCTGTCTCTGGGAGGCATCGTTCTAAGCCGTCTGATTAAAGTAGGCGGCCAGAAATTCGATGACGCCATCCGGGCGGCGGTTCGCCGTGAATTCAGCCTTATTATCGGCGGAAAGACAGCGGAAAATGTGAAGATATCCCTGAAAGACCTGGAAAAAGCAGGGAAATCCGCAGTCGTATACGGCAGGGATATCGTTACCGGCCTTCCGGTGGAAAGGGAGATTCCGACTCCCCTTGTGGATGAATCACTGACCGAGCATTTCAATACGATCATAGATAACGTAAAAGTGATCCTGGAGAGAACTCCGCCCGAACTGGCTGCGGATATCTACCGTCATGGCCTTTATCTTACCGGAGGAGCGGCTCAGGTAAATCACCTTGCAGAACTATTAAGCAGCGGAACCGGATTGAAAGTCCAGCTTTCGGACAACCCGATGAGCAGCGTGGCGTTAGGACTTGCCAAAGTGATCCGGGAAGAAAACTATAAATCGGTAGCATATGCGGTTGAAGGAATGGGTAAATGAGTCCAATAGTAAAAAGAAAAGGAGAGAAGTTTACATTACCAAGTAAATATCTCCTTTTTATTTTAACGATTATTTGTGCGGGTGCAATCATCCTCACATTCAATACAAATATATTCGGCGGCGCTCTCAATACTGCGGTCGGGTACGTTATTATTCCCTTTGAAAAGGGAATCAGCTCCGTTGGAGGATGGCTTTCCCGCCGTTCGGAGGAACTGGTTCAAATACGTTCCCTGCTTTCGGAAAATGAATCGCTGAAAGCACAGATTGATGAACTCACCATCGCAAACACCATTTTGCAGCAGGAACGTTATGAACTGACCACTTTGAGGGATCTGTACCAGTTGGATTCCCAATACGAAGGATATGAAAAAGTGGGAGCCAGGATCATTGCAAAAGATGCGGGGAACTGGTTTCATTCCTTTGTCATAGACAAAGGCGAAGAGGACGGTATTTCCATCGATATGAATGTGATCGCCGGAAGCGGCCTTGTCGGCCGCGTTGTGGATGTCGGCCCCAACTGGGCTAAGGTTACATCTATTATCGCCGACAATTCCAATGTCAGCGGCAAAGTTCTTGCAACTTCCGACCATCTGGTTGTTTCCGGGGATTTGGAACTTTACGGGAGCGGCGTCATCAAATTCGAAAAACTGGTGGACAGCGCGGATAAGGTGGTAGAGGGAGATAAAATCGTCACTTCCAATATCAGCGATAAATATCTGCCTAATATACTGATCGGTTATATCAATGTATTAAATGTGGATGCCAACAATATTACCAAGTCGGGCCAGCTCACACCAGCCGTAGACTTTGAACATCTGGAGGAAGTGCTTGTCATTACCCAGTTGAAACAGTCGATCGAAGAATAAAACGAAGCAGGAAAGGTGAGATCAATATTGAAAAGAAAGCTTGTTGTAGGGCTATTGATTTTTATTTGCTTTTTATTACAATGTACTGTTTTTCATGCATTTGCGTTTGGGAATATCGTCCCGAACCTGATGCTGGTTTTGACGGCGTCCTTTGGTTTTATGAGAGGAGAAAAAAGCGGCTTGCTGATTGGCTTTTTCAGCGGCCTTTTCATTGATATCTTTTTTGGCCAAGTACTCGGTTTTTATGCACTGCTCTATATGTATGTAGGGTATACCAATGGCAAATTCAACCGTATTTTTTATCCTGAAGATATCAAACTGCCTATGGCACTCATTATTGTCAGCGACCTGTTTTATGGCGTGACCTGTTATATTTTATTGTTTTTGATGCGGACAAAATTTCATTTCAGTTATTATTTTATCCACATTATTCTGCCGGAAATCGTTTATACCACGTTTATTACTATTTTCCTTTACCCGATTATATTATGGATAAACCAAAGGCTGGAAGACAGTGAACAAAGGAGTGCAAAGAAATTTGTTTAAACATTTAAAAGAAAATTTTCTGAATATGGTAAATATACGTCTGATCATTCTTACCGTCTTTTTTGTCGCCCTTGGAGCGCTTATGATCTACAGGGTTTTTGACCTGCAGATTATACGTGGCGAAGACTATCTGAACGATTTCCAGTTAAAAACAACGAAAGTCCGTTCCCTGGCAAGCACCAGGGGAAATATTTATGACCGTAATGGTAATCTGCTCGCCTATAATGAACTGGCTTACAACGTAACGATTGAAGATGTTTATGAATCTGGAAGAAACAAAAATGCAAATCTCAATGATACTATCTACCGTTTGATTCAAATGATTGAGAAAAACGGCGACAGCAGCGTAAATGATTTTAATATTATTCTCGACAGCGACGGGAATTATGCATTCGCTGTGGAAGACAGGCAGCTCTACCGCTTTCTGGCAGATGTTTACGGCTTTGCCACCATTGATGAAATGATGGAAAAGGGCTATAAACATGCCACAAAAACAGCGGAAGAAGTCGTTTACGATTTATGTGCCAGCGAACGTTTCGGCATCGGGGACTATGAGGATCCGGAAGACAGGAAATCCTTTGTCCCCTGCATGGGTTATACAAAAGAAGAAGTGCTGCAGATCCTGGCGGTTCGTTACGCCATGAATGCCAACAGCTTTCAAAAGTATATCGCAACAACGGTTGCTTATAACGTAAGCGAAGAAACGGTAGCCGTAGTCATGGAAAACAGCGATAATCTGGAAGGCGTCGCCGTGGCGGAAGACACGGTACGCCGTTATGTTGACAGCGTTTATTTTTCCCAGATCATCGGATATACCGGAAAAATATCACAGGACGAACTTGCGGTTTTAAAAGAACAGGATCCCAAATATGATTTAAACGATACCGTCGGCAAATCGGGAATCGAATATTCCATGGAGTCGGAACTACAGGGAACAAAGGGTTCGGAAGATGTGGTCGTGGATAATGTCGGAAAGGTGATTGAAACCAGCAACCGGATAGAACCGATTGCCGGTAACCACGTATATCTCACGATAGACAAAAATCTCCAGGAAGCGGTATACAACATATTAGAAGCGAAAGTAGCCAGTATACTGCTTACGAAGATCCGCAATATTAAAGAATTTACTCCGGGAGAAGGTTCAGGGGATATTCTTATCCCTATTGACGATGTTTATTTCGCCCTGTTTGATAATAATGTAATAAACACCGCCCACTTTACGGAACCAAACGCCGGAGAAAACGAACAGGCCGTATATGCCGGATTTCTGGAAAGAAAACAGGAAGTGCTGGCCGGTTTGAGGGAAGAACTGACCACGAAAAAAACTCCTTATAATGAGCTTTCTGTAGATTATCAAGTATATGAAAGTTTTATTACGTCCATGCTGTACAGCAATGCAGTCATTATGGAAGACGATGTGGATACCTCGGATGCCACTTATATTGCGTGGACCAACGACGAAGTAATCAGCCTGAACGAATATTTGAATTATGTTATCTCCAAAAACTGGATTGACGTTACCAAGCTGGAACTGAACAGCCAATATTCCGATTCGGAAGAAATTTACAACCATCTTCTGGAATATATTTTTGAAAATATTGATAATAATACCGGATTTAATAAAAAAATATATAAATATATGATCAGGGACAATGCAATATCGGGAAGGCAGGTCTGCCTGATCCTGCTGGAACAATCCATCATAAATATTGAAGAGGAAGAAGCGGCGCGTTTTACCAGCGGCCTCGTTTCCCCCTATGAATTTATGCTGGACAGAATCCGTAATCTGGATATTACGCCGGCGCAGCTTGCGCTGGATCCCCATTCCGCTTCCCTTGTATTAACGGATGTCAACACGGGAGAAGTTCTCGCCCTCGTTTCTTATCCCAGTTACGACAACAACCGTATGGCAAACGGAGTGGATGCGGAATATTTTTCCGCTCTTCGGAACGATTTGTCCACGCCGATGATCAATTATGCCACTTATCAGAAAACGGCACCCGGTTCCACTTTCAAAATGGTATCGGCTACGGCAGCGCTGATGGAAGGCGTCATAGATATTCCCACCCCCGTAAACTGTACGGGAACGTTTGATAAAATCGAACAACAACCGCCTCATTGCTGGAATCGTTCCGGGCATGGCTCCCTTAGCATTACAGGAGCTATCCAGCACTCCTGCAACATCCTTTTTTATGAAGTCGGTTACAGGCTGGGAACCGTAGGAGAAAGGTATATGACGGATGTCGGTCTGCAAAAGCTGGAAAAATATGCTGATATGTACGGACTTACCGAACCGTCCGGCGTAGAGATTGAAGAATCCACCCCCCAGATATCGGATATTGACCCCGTTCGTTCCGCTATCGGGCAGGGCACCAACAACTTTACGACTGCAGGACTTGCGCGATACATTACAACAGTCGCCAACAGCGGAACATGTTATAATTTAACATTATTGGACAAGCTGACAGACCATAACAATGATCTGATTGAGGACTACGGCGCGGAAATCCGCAATATCATCGATATGGACAGCGCTTATTGGGACGCGATCCATACAGGCATGAGGAGAGTGATCGAAGGGAAGGCATATTACAGCGACCTGAGCGTGCATGTAGCCGGAAAAACGGGTACTGCGCAGGAGAGCAGAAGCAGACCCAACCACGCTGTTTTTGTCTGCTATGCGCCATATGAGGCTCCTGAAATAGCTATGGCAGTGAGGGTAGCCAACGGCTATACTTCCGATTACGCAGCCCAGATAGCCAAAGACGTGATAAAATATTATTATGATCTGGCCGATGAAGACGAAATTGCAGGAAAAGCGGAGGCGCTTACCGGCGGCAGCCTTAATGCGGATTAACCGCCCGGATGCCAACAGGGAAGGAGTATGATTCTGATATGAAGAATACAGTTATCATTAAAAGTTTTCAAAACGGAATTTCCGTATATTTAAATGAAGATATACCGTTCCCTGAACTTTTGGAAGAGGTTATTTTCAAGTTCAGGGAATCGCGCAATTTTTTTAAAAATGCTAAAATGGCAATTTCTTTGGAGGGGCGAAGCCTCTCCGATGAAGAGGAAAGAATTATTTTAAATGCCATCTGCGACAATTCGGATCTGCATATCGTATGCCTGGTAGGCAAGGATGAAGAAAAGAACCAGAATTATTTAAAAGCCATACAACAGTTGGAATACAGAAACAGCCAGGAAGATAACGACGGCCATTTTTACAGGGGCACGTTGAAAAACGGGCAAATATTGGAAACCGAGTCCAGCATTGTTATTTTGGGGGATGTCTATCCCGGCAGTGCGATCGTATCCACAAAAGATATCGTTGTACTTGGCGGGCTTTTTGGAAAAGCATATGCCGGAGGAAACGGCAGCGAAGGACATTTTATAGCAGCGCTTGAAATGGCACCGGAAAGACTACAAATCGGTGATTTCAAATATAAAACAGGAAAACAGATGAAATGGTCGATCAAACCAAAAGTACAACCGAAAATTGCATACATAAAAGATAATAAAGTTGTAATGGAGCCTATTACCAAAGAATTACTAAGCGACTTGCCTTTATAAGCTTTACCATTATAAAATTATAAAGCCATAAAGCGTTTAGGGGACGAAGAGCAAAACGCCATCCAAAATACCGGATGGCGCAACTGAATTCATATGGAGGAGCAAGATTATGAGTGAAGTAATCGTCGTCACATCAGGGAAAGGCGGGGTAGGGAAGACCACTACCTCCGCAAACGTAGGTACAGGACTGGCAGCAATGGGAAGAAAAGTCATTCTGATAGATACCGATATCGGTCTTAGAAACCTGGATGTCGTTATGGGGCTGGAAAACCGCATCGTCTATAATCTGGTCGATGTGATCGAAGGCAAATGCCGGGTAAAACAGGCGCTGATCAAAGATAAGCGCCATCCGAGCCTTTATCTGATGCCTTCGGCCCAGACAAAAGATAAATCGTCGGTCACTCCCCAGCAAATGGTAAAAATGATCCAGCAGTTAAAAGAGCAATTCGATTACATTATTCTGGACTGCCCGGCGGGCATAGAACAGGGATTTCAAAACGCCATCGCCGGAGCGGACCGGGCATTGGTAGTAACGACTCCTGAAGTATCCGCCATCCGCGATGCGGACAGGATCATCGGACTTTTGGAGGCAAAGGACTTTAAAAAGATCGATCTCATCATCAACAGGCTTCGTTACGACATGGTAAAACGAGGCGAAATGATGACGGCGGCCGATGTGGTGGACATATTGTCCATTCCTTTAATCGGTATCGTACCGGATGACGAAAATGTAGTTATTGCAACGAACCAGGGGGAACCTCTTGTTGGAAACGGCACTATGGCGGGACGAGCTTATCAGAACATCTGTGAGCGCATACTTGGAAGGGAAATCCCCTTTATCGATTTTGAAAAAACGATATCCTTTTGGACAAGAGTAACCGGCATATTCCATAAAAATTAAGGAGGTCTGGCCATGGAATTCGCAAGAATATTTAGAAAAAAAAGCTCCAGGGAAATTGCAAAAGACAGGCTGAAGATCCTGCTCATATCCGACAGGGTAAACTGTTCCCCGGAAATGATGGAAATGATAAAAACGGACATTGCGAAAGTAATCTCCAAATATATGAAAATCGATGCCCAGAGCATGGAAATACAAATTACAAAAACAGGAGTGAAAGGCAGGGGGAAAACGCCGTCCCTTTATGCGAGCATTCCCATTCTTGACTTAAATAAATAAGAGGTTGCGGTTATGATAAAACAGTACAGAATACGGGATTTTGATTTCAAATTGGTCATATTGGTAATAGCCCTTACCCTTATCGGCATCTTTGCGGTTGGAAGCGCCGATGAGTCCCTGCAGAAGACACAGATTGCAGGATTTATTTTCGGGCTTTTCCTTATGGTCGTCATTTCTTTTTTCGATTATTCTGTACTGATTAAACTGAATTGGCTGTTTTATATTGCCAATATTGTTCTTTTGCTTTTGGTACGGACTTCTCTCGGAGTCAAGGTGAACGGTGCCCAGCGGTGGATCGTCTTGTTTGGAATCCAGTTCCAGCCGTCAGAAACTGCTAAAATTTTATTGATTCTCTTTTATGCACAGTTTATAATGAAACATAAGGAGAAATTGAACTCCTTTATCATCATTACCTTATGCTGTTTATTTATGCTGCCGTCCCTTATTCTTGTTTACAAGCAGCCAAACCTTTCTACAACGATCGTTATGGCGGTTATGTTCTGTGTCATCATGTTTGTGGGCGGTATCAGCTGGAAATTGGTAACGGGTATATTGGCAGTGATTATTCCGGCGGCAGTCATTATATTCAGCATCGTTATCCAGCCGGATCAGACACTGATTGAACCTTATCAGCAAACGAGAATTTATGCATGGCTGTATCCAGAAAAATATTCAACGGCAGAAGCATACCAACAGCTGAACTCCATGATGGCTATCGGTTCCGGGCAGCTCCATGGAAAAGGATACGATACGAATGTCATCAGTTCCGTCAAAAATGGTAATTTTATTTCAGAGCCTCAGACAGACTTCATTTTTGCGGTGATTGGTGAAGAATTTGGCTTTATCGGTACTTGTACGGTCATTGTGCTGATCATTCTGATCACGCTGGAATGCCTGTGGGTCGCAAGAAGGGCAAAGGATCTGGCAGGAAGTATTATTGCGGCGGGAATGGCAGGCCTGATCGGCTTTCAGGGCTTTTTAAATATTGGGGTAAATACAGGCCTTTTGCCGAATACAGGAGTGACTCTTCCGTTCGTCAGCTATGGACTGACATCTTTGGTCAGTTTATATATCGGAATTGGTTTTGTTTTAAATGTGGGATTACAATACAAAAAAAATTAACAGATGAGAGAGGGTATGAGAATTATGAATATTGCACTGATTGCACATGATGCAAAAAAGCAGCTTATGCAAAATTTTTGTATTGCATATAAGGGTATCTTAAGCAAAAATGATTTATACGCGACAGGAACGACCGGACGTCTGATAGAGGAAGTGACCAATTTGAGCGTACACAAATATTTAGCCGGTCATTTGGGCGGGGAACAACAGATCGGAGCCCAGATCGAACATAATGATATCGACCTTGTTATTTTCCTCAGGGATCCGCTGGCGCCTAAATCCCACGAACCCGACGTAAATAACGTCATGCGCCTGTGTGACGTACACAACATTCCTTTGGCAACCAATCTTGCTTCCGCGGAACTATTAATCAAATCATTGGACAGAGGAGACTTAGAGTGGCGTGAAATGTACAAATAGAAAAAATCTGCTCTTCGGCACAGGCATACTTTTGATCATGGTATCCCTTACCGGGTGCGGAAAGAAAACATATGATATGGCGTACTCGCCAAATTATCCGGTCAGCAGCTACCGCATGGATATGGTAGAAGAAAGCGGCGATACTGCCACGCCCTTTGCGAAAGAACTGTGCGTGGCAGACGGCGATGTAACGGAAAACACGGAAGTGGATATGTCCCAGGCAGGGGCCGCCGCCTTGTTTTCCATGGATGATAATAACACGATATATGCGAAAAATGTCTACGAGCAAATGGCTCCGGCCAGCCTTACAAAAGTCATGACGGCGTTGGTCGCTTTGAAACACAGTTCGCCGGACGATATGCTGACCGCGTCTGCTAATGTAAAAATCACGGAATCCGGAGCGACAAAATGCGGGTTAAAAGAAGGAGATCAGATGACCATGAACCAGGCGCTGCACGCTTTGCTGATCCATTCCGCCAACGACGCGGCAATCCTCATTGCGGAAGGTGTTGCCGGCTCCGTAGAGGCTTTCTGTGAAATGATGAACGAAGAGGCGAAAGCTCTTGGCGCTACTAACTGCCACTTTGTGAATCCCCATGGACTTACGGCGGAGGATCATTACGTTACCGCCTATGATATGTACCTGATCTTCAACGAGGCTTTGAATTATCAGCTGATCGGCGAAATCATCAGCCAGCCTTCCTACACTACGGTTTATAAAGACAAGGACGGCAAGGACAAGGAACTCAGCATCAGTTCTTCCAATCTCTACCTCAGGGGAGAGAAAGACATGCCGGGATCCATTACGGTGATCGGAGGCAAAACAGGTACTACCAATGCCGCCAAAAACTGCCTGATCCTTTTATCCCGCAGTTCTTCGGGTAAATCCTATATTTCGGTCATATTGCGTTCCGAATCAAGAGAAACCCTTTATGATGAAATGACGGATTTATTAAATGAAATAAAGAATTAACAGTTGTTTTTTAAGATAATATAAACTATAATAAAGATAAGTCTACCAATTAAATCGATTTGTTCAGACTGAATTTACTTTAGGAGGGTTCACCGATGGTTCAATTAATCGCAGGCAATAAGGGAAAAGGAAAGACAAAATATTTACTGGACAAAGTAAACGCTGAAGTAAAAACTGCGTCAGGAAATATTACATATTTGGACAAAAGCACAAAACATATGTTTGAGTTGAATAATAAAGTACGTTTAATCAACGTTTCCGATTATTTTATTACAAGCAGTGATGAATTTCTCGGATTCATCTGTGGTATCATTTCACAGGATCATGATCTGCAGCAAATGTATTTTGACAGTTTCCTGAAAATTGCCTGTCTGGAGGGAAAAGACATTAGCCAGACAGTAACAAAATTAGAAAAAATCGGAGAGGCATTTGGTGTGGATTTCATTGTAAGTATCTCTCTGGATGAGGATGAGCTTCCGGCAGATATGAAATCAAAAGTCACGATATCTCTTTAATCATAGACGGATAGCTGTTTTCCGGTATGTTTTCGTATAGTCATAAGCCTCGGATTCTGGCCGGGGCTTTTTTGCAGGTTTGCAGGAGGTTTTTCATTGGCTGACCAAAATCCCAATAAAATAACTAAATACAGAAGACCATTGAACATAAATATAGGAATGGTTATTTTCGCCGTTATTTTTATTTATATTGTAATCTGCGTATTTATGTATTTTACCTCCAAGCACATTGTTTGGTATGAAGTTCAGGCAGGTTCCCTTTCTACAAATAATACTTATGAGGCCATTGCTATCAGGGATGAAACAATTGTAAACGCTACAGACAACGGATATGTCAATTATTTTGCAAGAGAAGGGGCAAGAGTTGCCGTAGGCGACCTTGTTTATACGGTAGACGAATCCGGCAAACTAAACGATTATATAGGGATCAGTTCTACAGGCGAAAATTCCTTATCCCAAACGGATCTTGCCGAATTAAAGTCGGATATTGTAGGCTTTGCCAACAGTTTTGACCGCCGCCGCAATTTTAATTCCGTATATGATTTTAAGTATGAAATGGAAGGCAATGTTCTGAAACTTTCCAATTACAATATATTGGAAAGCATTGAATCCATACAGGCATCCGAACTGACCGGACTCATTAAACAGTGTACGGCCGTCTTGCCCGGAATTATCATTTATTCGACGGACGGCTACGAAGACCTCACATTGGAAATGATGACGGCTGAAATGTTTGACAAAAAGAATTACGAAAAAACCCAGCTTCTCAGCAACGACCTGGTAGCGGCAGGAGACCCCGTATACAAAATATCCTCTAATGAAGACTGGTCTTTAGTCATCCAGGTAGATAAAGCACGCGAAGAAGAACTCTTGAAAGCGGAATATGTCAGGGTTCGTTTCCTGAAAAACCAGGAAGTATCCTGGGGAAAAGTAGAATCCTTTACCAACGAAAAAGGGGATATTTTTGTCAAATTGACTTTTACAAATTCCATGATCACTTTCTGCAACGAACGCTTTGTAGATATTGAGCTGATCCTGGAAGACGAAACGGGACTGAAAATTCCTAACTCATCTATTGTGGAAAAAGAATTTTTTATCGTTCCCAAGGGTTACGTTACAAAAGGAGGAAACAGCAATGCATCCGGTGTCCTTCGGGAAGCATATACGGAAGAAGGCGAGGCCACGACAGAATTTGTAGAAGCCTCTATTTATAATGAAACAGAAGAAGAATATTATCTTGACGGCGCATCTCTCCGGATCGGCGAATATATCGTTATGCCGGAAACTTCCGAAAAGTATGCTTTGAGCAAGCGTGGAAGCTTAATCGGCGTATATAATATTAATAAAGGATATGCTGATTTTAAACAGATCAATATCTTATATAATAATGACGAATATTCCATCGTCCAGTCCAATACTTCTTACGGATTAAATGTGTATGATTATATTGTACTTGATGCAACAACCGTCAGCGAAGATGAATTGATTCATTAAAAGGAGGGGAACCATGAATACGGTCGCAGAAAACATATGCCATGTGGAAAGCAATATCCGCTCTTCCTGTCAGAAAGTAGGACGCGATCCGAAGGAAGTCACGCTGATCGCAGTCAGTAAAACCAAACCGGTTTCTGCTCTGATGGAAGCGTATCAATGCGGATGCCGGCATTTTGGAGAAAATAAAGTTCAGGAGCTAGTGGATAAATATGAACAGCTGCCCAAAGATATTAAATGGCATATGATAGGGCATTTGCAGAGAAACAAAGTAAAATATATCGTGGATAAAGCATATTTGATCCACGGGGTAGATTCTTTGAGACTGGCGGAAGAAATCAGCAAAGAAGCTTTGAAAAAGGGTGTTACCGCCCATATTCTCATAGAAGTGAATCTTGCCGGAGAAGAAACCAAGTTCGGCGTGTCAGCGGCAGAAGCCGAAGACCTGGTGAGAAAAATTTCTTTATTGCCGTCGATTCAGGTAGAAGGCTTGATGATCATAGCACCATATGTAGAAAACCCTGAAAAAAACAGGCAATATTTTGTAGGGCTTCATCAATTATCTGTTGACATAAGTGAGAAAAACATTGATAATGTTAATATGAATGTTTTGTCAATGGGAATGACTGGAGATTATATGGTAGCGATAGAAGAAGGGGCTACTTATGTCCGGGTAGGGACAGGCATATTTGGAGAACGGCATTATGAAACAGTCTGAATGCCGATATAAGGAGATTTATTAAGCATGGGAGTAATGGACAAGTTTTTAAATTATATGAAGCTAAACCCGGAAGAAGACGATTATTATGACGATGACTACGATGAACCGGATTACGAAGTAAAAGCACCGAAAAAGAACACGGTGATGAAAGAGGAATTGGTAACAGCAGAAGAACCTGTAAAGAAAACCACCCCTAAAATTACTCCTCTGAACAGACAGCCCCGGAAAATGATTGGCGCCGGAATGGAAGTATGTGTCATCAAACCGACGTCGGTAGAAGATGCCAGGGAAATTACCGAAACCCTTCTGGCAAACAGAACGGTAGTACTTAATTTGGAAGGACTTGATGTAGATATTGCACAGCGAATCATTGATTTTACTTCTGGTTCTTGCTTCGCTATCAGCGGCAATCTTCAAAAAATATCCCATTACATATTCATTATTACCCCGGCAAGCGTAGATATTTCCGGTGATTTCCAGGAACTGTTGTCGGGCGCTTTTGATGTACCGATTAATAAATAAAAAATATTGATATACGAGGATCTTATGGCACAGAGACTAACGATTCATTATTCAAAAAAACCTTGTTACGATATTGTATTCTCTCAAAGTTTTCAGGATCTTGCTTTGGAGCTGGAAGCATTGGAAATCGAAAAACGCCGTGTTTGTATCATAACCGATTCCACGGTGGAAAAATTATATGCCGAAGAAATCGTGCATCTGATAAAAAATAAATGCAGAAAAATATCTGTTTTTTCTTTTCCTTCCGGCGAAGCAAGCAAAACTTTAAATACCGTCCAAAAGGCATATACATTTCTTATTGAAGAAGGTTTTGACCGGAAAGATATCCTGATTGCATTAGGCGGAGGAGTAGTCGGCGATTTAACCGGTTTTACAGCTGCCACTTATTTGCGCGGGATTGATTTTATTCAAATCCCCACAACTCTTTTAGCCCAGGCTGATAGCAGCATCGGCGGCAAAACAGGAGTGGATCTGGATGGCTATAAGAATATGGTAGGCGCTTTTTATATGCCTAAGTTAGTATACATGAACGTTTCTGTTCTGAAAACGCTGGAAGAAAGACAATATTTTTCGGGATTTGCGGAAATCATGAAACATGGATTGATTCGTGATTCTGCTTTTTATGTCTGGCTTTTGGAAAATATGTATGAAATATGCGACAGAGATCCCGATACTTTGGAAGAAATGGTAATCAGAAGCAGCAATATCAAAAAAACGATCGTAGAGAAAGACCCTATGGAACAAGGCGAACGAGCGCTTCTTAATTTTGGACACACGATTGGACATGCTCTGGAAAAAGCTAAAAATTTTTCATTGTACCATGGAGAATGCGTTGCTTTAGGCTGTGTTGCCGCCGCCTATATTTCCTGGAAGCATGAACTGCTTACGATGGATGAATATTATGAAATCCGTGACATGTTCGTTCCTTTTCAGCTGCCAATCTCTATAGACCATATTGATCCGGAAGAAATTCTGCGATTGACTAAGTCAGACAAGAAAATGGATGCTGGAAAAATAAAATTTATCCTCTTAAAAAAAGTAGGAAAAGCAGTAATCGATACTTCTGTAACGGATGACGATATACGAAATGCTATCAAAGAAATTTATTTCAGCGATGAAGATATGACAGAATAAAAATATGAACGACAACTGTGACCAAAATAACAGGGAATTTTGCTTCTTTATAACGGAAGAATGGGAAGATGAAAGAATTGATAAGGCTTTGAGCGGACTTATCGATTTTTTGTCGCGTTCCTACATACAAAAACTTTTAAAAGATGGACAAGTCAAAGTCAACCATTTGCCGGTAAAAGCAAATTACCGGTTAAAATGTGAAGATGAAATAAGATTTCAAATTCCCGCAGCTATAGAACCGGATATTATGCCTGAAAAAATACCTTTGGATATTCTTTATGAAGACGAAGATGTACTTGTAGTCAACAAACCAAAGGGAATGGTTGTTCATCCGGCAGCCGGACATTGCAGCGGAACATTGGTAAACGCTGTTATGTTCCATTGCCAGGAAAATCTGTCAGGGATCAACGGCATCATGCGTCCCGGAATCGTACATCGCATCGACAAAGACACAACGGGTTCCATCATTATTTGCAAAAACGATTTTTCTCATAATCATATTGCCGAACAGCTAAAAAATCACTCCATAACACGCCAATATCATGCTATTTGTTACGGAACACTTCCTTCGCAGGAAGGAACCATATCCGCTCCAATCGGCAGACATCCTTTGGACAGAAAGAAAATGGCTGTCAACGAAAAAAACGGGAAATCAGCGGTCACGCATTATAAAGTTTTGCAAAGATTTCACGGTTATACCTATATAGAATGCCGGCTTGAAACCGGACGTACTCATCAAATCAGAGTACATATGGCGAGCATAGGACATCCTCTTTTGGGAGATGAAACCTATTCCGGCGGAAGGAAATCGCCTTTTAAATTAAACGGGCAATGCCTCCACGCAAAAGTCCTTGGCTTTCTGCATCCAAGAACCGGCATATATATGGAAACGGATGCACCCTTACCTGAATATTTCGAGCATCTGCTGAAAGTATTACCGGATTGATCATATGGTTTTCAAAAACAGGCATATATAGTTTTAAATTTATATATGTTCTATATTTTATTGAATTTTTTAAATAATTTATATATAATATTTTATAATATCTCATAAATATTTGCATATTTGCAGAATAGTTTAAAATTTAAGGAGGGGTTCCATGAATACAATTATTACTATAGGACGGCAGTTTGGCTCGGCAGGCAGGGAAATCGGAGAAAAGGTGGCCGAATATTTCGGAATTAAATGCTACGATAAAGAATTACTGACAAGAGCAGCAAAAGAAAGCGGATTCTGTGAGGAAATGATTAAAAACCATGACGAACGTCCGACGAATTCCTTTCTTTATAATCTAGTAATGGATACTTATTCTTTCGGATATAATGCATCCTCTTTTGTGGATATGCCTATCAGCCATAAAGTATTTTTGGCTCAGTTTGACACGATTAAGAAAATTGCAAGCGAAGGCCCTTGCATTATTGTAGGCCGTTGCGCGGATTATGCCTTAAGCGAATTTTCCAACTGCGTTCATCTGTTTATTTACGGTGAAAGCGATACAAAGACAAAACGCATTATGGAAAGATATCATCTGACGGAATCAAAAGCAAAAGATATGATTACCAAAAAAGACAAACAACGCCAGAGCTACTATAATTATTATTCCTCAAAGAAATGGGGCCGTGCCGACAGTTACGATCTATGCATTAACAGCAGCATCCTTGGCATAGAAGGAACAGTAAAACTGATCACCCAGTTCGTAGAAGATTTTGAAAGTAAAAACCAATAAGCGAAAGAGGCTAAAACTTATGGCATGTTTTAGAATACATACGGACCGTCTTCGGAAAGGAATGATCATTAAAAGCGATGTTTATACAAGAACAGGTGTAACCCTTGTTCCTATTAACACGCCCGTAACCAAAGACGTAGTTGCACTTTTAACAAGACATTTTATAGATTATGTCATGGTAGACTATCAAGCGACTGCTTCCTGTCCAGAAGATATTCCTTCTCCGGAGTCAGTACCGAAAGTAGGACAGCAGCAGATAGAGGTTTTCCAGGAAAAATTCCAAATTGCAGAAACAGCCCTGTCTGAGAACTTAATCAATGTTGTTACAAACGAAAAGGATTTGGATGTTCCGCTTCTTCTTGATACGTTAAACAGCATTGTAGATAATTCGGAAAATGAAGTCAATCTTTGTAATATGCTGTTTGCCATGCAAAAAAAAGCGGAAGGTTTGTACACGCATTCCATCAACGTCGCTCTCTGGGGACAGGTGTTGGCGAAATGGATGAATCTAAAGCAAGAAGATATTGAACTGGTAGGAACAGCCGGACTTCTTCACGATATCGGGCTGTTAAAATTGAACAGTTCCCCGGAGCTTCCTCCAAATTTTACTTTTCATGCGGAAATGGAAGGCGGGCCTTATACAAAACATGCTGTATTCGGATATAATCTGCTCAAAGATAAAAATATCGACATAAAAGTAAAACAGGCTGTCCTGACGCACCATGAGCGTCAGGATGGTTCCGGTTTCCCTTTGAAAGTGGCAAAAGAAAACATTAATTATATTTCCCGAATTATAGCCATCGCGGATACCTATGATACGATGATTATGGTAGAGGAAGGAGTAAAAACCCGGTCGCCATTTTGGCTTTTAAAACATCTGGAAGATACCGGATATCAAAAATATGACTCCAATATGCTGATGACATTTATTTCACATGTCACCAATAATTTTATTCGCCATAAAGTTCGATTAAGCAACGGCTTAATTGGCCAGATCGTTTTGATCAACAAATTTAACCTGACAAGGCCTCTGGTGCAGATTGGGAATAGTTTTATCGATTTGTCTGTGCGCAAAGATATTGGAATCCAGGAGATTTTAGATTGAGGTGTGGGGATTGATTGCGACAGCTAACTATTCGCAAAAGACAAGTTTAACGAATAGTTGACGCCGGTTTTTGGGATTGGAGCGTTTTTAGGTTTTGAGGCGTCAACTAGTTCGTTAAACTTGCGGTGGGGGGATTTTTTTGTTGTTTCTTTGTTTCTTTGTTTTTTTCCTTCCTGATCTCTTCCTTTTTGTTTTCCGTTCTTTATTTTTTTTTTTTCCTCTTTTTTCTTTAATTTTAAGGATTAGCGTTTTTCTTGGTAGTCTCGTTGGTAGCGTTGGTAGTTTTGAGGGGTGTTGTATTTGGTTATATATTTGTAGGTGTATTTACTTTTACTTTGGGGACTGACGGAATTGTTTCTATTTTTGTAAATGGGTTCTCTGGTTTCAGAGGTGGATTTATATCTGTCGTAAGTTCTGTGGAATTCTTCTACCGAGCTGAATTGGTTTTCTTTTTTTCTTTTGATTTGACCTAAAAATGCGATAAGGTACATGATAAAAAATGCGGCAAGTACAATAATGATGCTTGTCATTTTGGTCAACTCCTTTCTATTTCATTCGAATCCAGTAAAATAGTGAATGGGCCGTCGTTGGTGAGGGATACTTGCATATTGGCACCGAATTCTCCCTGTTGGGTATTGGGAAATTGTTCCCGGCATTTTTCCAATATGTAATTATAAAGTTTTTTGGCCATTTCCGGTGATCCGGATCGGATAAAAGAAGGCCGATTGCCTTTTTTGCAATCGGCATATAAAGTAAATTGTGAAATAACTAATAAATTGCCATTCACTGTTTTTAAATCCAGATTTGTCTTTCCGTTTTCGTCTTCAAATATTCGTAATCCTATTAGCTTTTTGATCATTTTATCCGCTGTTTTTTCCGTGTCCTGTTCGCAGATTCCGACAAAAACCAATAAGCCTTGTTCAATGCTTCCTGCTATTTCTCCATGAATGCTGACTTTTGCACTTTTTACTCTCTGTATTACAAAACGCATCACTTATCCTCCTCTTCTTGCGATAATGTATGATCCGTATTATTATTGCGGAAAAAATGATGAATAATGCTTTTCGGCCTCGTCTTTCCATCGCCTGAAGAATCGTCAGATGATGATTTTGACCGTCCCTCCGCTTTATATGGAATAAATTCTCCTTCTTCAATGATGCCTACATTTAAATAATCCTTCGTATCGGTAGGCAGTTCTTTTTTGAGCAGAAGCTGGTTGACAATGGCCCTGATTCCGGCATAGATGACCGCAAAGATCGGGACTCCGGCAATCATACCTAAAATTCCGAAAATACCTCCAAATAATGTAATCGAAAATATTACCCAAAATCCTGACAATCCGGTGGAATTTCCGAGAATCTTAGGGCCGATCACATTTCCGTCAAACTGCTGCAATACCAGGATAAAAATAATAAAATATAAGCATTGCAAGGGATCAACCATCAGTATGAGCAGCGCGCTCGGAATGGCTCCAAGGTAAGGACCAAAAAAAGGAATAATATTCGTTATGCCTACGATCACGCTAATTAATATGGCATATGGAGTTCCCATCAGGCTCGTTCCAAAAAAGCATATAATTCCAATGATAATGGAGTCAATTACCTTTCCTACCATAAAACCGCTGAATGTTCTATGGGTAAAACGTACATCGGAAATAATTGCATTGGCACTGTTTGTCTCAAACAGGGCATAAACTATTTTTTTCGCCTGTCCTGCAAACAATTCTTTGCTTCCCAGAATATAGATCGAAATAATAAAACCTAGAATCAAATTCCATAAGCCTTTCAGAAAGGTAAGAAAACTTAAGGAAATGTCTTTGATTAACTCATTCATTTTGGGAAGTAAACTCAAATTAAGAAAATTATTTAATTCTATGGAATAATTATCCATCACTTCTATAACTGCCGCTTCAATATCAGGATTATCAGCCAGAAGTTTTTTCACCCAAATCGTCAGATTATTGACATAAATGGGGAACTGGAGAACGATGCTTTGAATACTGTTGACCAGCTGCGGAATGATCATGGCAAAAAAACTATATACCACGAAGCCTACAATAATGACTGTCAGAATGATGGAAATTATTCTGATCTTTTTTCTGCTGCGCTCATTAACATCTATATGATATTTTATGCACAACGGTATCAGGCACCGCTTTTCCACTCCGTTTAATATCGGGGTAAGCAGATAAGATAAAAGCAACCCGTCTAAAATAGGCATAGTAACCGAAACAAATGTATGGAATCCGCTGGAAATGCTTTCCCTGTGGAACAATAGATAATAGAAAAAAATACTTGCTGCAATAACAGAAAATGCAGTCATGCCCCAATGGATATACTTTTTGTCAATGCGAAACTTCATAGAAATTTACCTGGCCTTTCTTGTCATTACCCATTAAAATTATAGCACACTCTTTTCTATAAAGATATTATAAAACAGAAAAAGATATGGAAATAGTGTGAATTTTTTGTTCAAAATGATATAATAAAACAGGTGTCATACAAAAAACAACAGAAAAAGAACGGATTGAAAAATAATGAAACTACAACAAGTATTTAGTTATGTAAGAAAAGCAATCGACGACTATCATATGATCGAAGAAAATGACAAGATCGCTATAGGTATCTCAGGAGGCAAAGACAGCCTTACGCTGCTATATGCCCTGCATGGTCTGCAGCGTTTCTATCCAAAACATTTTGATATTCATGCCGTAACGGTGGATCTTGGTTTCCAAAACCTGAATCTGGAAGAAATAAAGACTCTTTGCAGTTCTCTCGGGGTGGAATACCATATCATAGAAACGGATATTGCCAAAATTATATTTGAAGACAGGAAAGAAACCAACCCATGCTCGCTATGTGCAAAAATGAGAAAAGGTGCGTTGAACGACGCCATTAAAGCGATCGGATGCAATAAAGTGGCTTATGCCCATCACAAAGATGATGTTGTGGAAACAATGCTCATGTCTCTGATTTTTGAAGGAAGATTCCATACGTTCTCACCAGTAACTTATCTTGACAGAACAGAGCTTACTGTCATACGGCCTCTCTTATACATGAATGAGGCCGATGTCATCGGTTTTATCAACAAATATCAGGTCCCGGTAGTAAAAAGCCCCTGCCCGGCCGATGGAAATACAAAGAGGGAATATATCAAAGAACTGTTAAAGCATCTGAACCAGGAAAATCCGGGTGTGAAAGAGAGAATGTTTACGGCAATCCATAACGGTAATCTGAAAGGATGGTCTGATTTATAATGGAAAACAGAAAAAACTATCATGAAGAACAAAATAAACTGAATACGGTTAAAATGAGAAACGTATTATCCGAACTCCCCGCATTCTGTAAACAGTTCTTCCGTGGAATTGAAAACAACACTTCCTCCAGAACAAGACTTGCTTATGCTTATGATTTAAGGGTATTTTTTGAATACATGCAAAAAAGCAATCCTTGTTGCAGTAAAATGGAAATCAAAGATTTTCCCCTGTCTATTCTGGAAAGCATTACGAGAGAAGACATTGAAGAATATCTGGAATATATCTCCTATTATCATAAAGACAGCCGGGAAATTACCAATGAAGAACGGGGAAAATCACGTAAGCTCGCCTCTCTCCGCAGTTTTTATAATTATTTTTACCAAACTGAGCAGATCGAAAAAAATCCTGCCGTTTTGATTCCTATGCCAAAACTACACCAGAAAGAAATCATCCGTCTGGATACCGATGAAGTCGCTATCCTGCTGGATCAGGTAGAGGACGGAACCAATCTTACGAAAAGTCAGAAAAAATACCATGAAAAAACAAAAACCAGGGACACCGCCCTGCTCACTCTTCTCCTTGGAACAGGCATCCGCGTATCCGAATGCGTCGGGCTGGATATAGAAGATGTGGATTTTAAAAATAATGGAATCAAAATTCGGAGAAAAGGCGGATATGAAACGGTTGTTTATTTTGGAGAAGAAGTCGAACAAGCGTTGCTGGAATATATCGAACAGCGCAAACATACGATTCCTTTATCCGGCCATGAACATGCTCTTTTCTTGTCCATACAAAACCGCAGAATCACTGTAAGAGCGGTGGAAAACCTGGTAAAAAAATATGCCTCAAATGTAACTACCCTAAAGAAAATAACGCCGCACAAGTTAAGAAGCACCTACGGTACTTCCCTGTACCGTGAAACGGGAGATATTTACCTGGTAGCCGATGTCCTTGGACATAAAGATGTTAATACTACCAGAAAGCATTATGCGGCACTGGAAGATGAAAGAAAACGCAAAGCTGCTAACGCTGTCAAATTGAGAGAACCTTAACAATCAAAAAAGAGTTATCCGTAGGAATACCGTTGATTCATAGATGGCCTTAAAAAAAATATGGAATAACCAGATACATCCCTTCTGTAATACGGTCATCCTGAAGGCCATTCATCCTCATCACTTCTTCTATATAAGAAGAAATATCGTTATAGCCAGAATTCATATTTTGTGAAGCGATAGACCATAAGGTATCGCCTTTTTCAATCATAACGCTTTTATAATATTTACATACTTCGACTTCCGTTTCCGTTTTTGCATTGGATGAAAAACCACAGACGACAAAAGATATAATGACGATCATGCAAAAGGTAAAAAAGGCCGTTAATAGCTGTCTTTTTTGCCTTTTCCTTCTTCTAACTATACCGCTTCTGCTCTTATAGTTATATGCCGTTTCCTTTTTTCCTTGATTCATATTCATCATTTACCCTCTCTTTATCCATACTATTTTTCCATGTATCTGAACAACATATATAAATAATATATCCGAACAAATGTTGCGAACATTTGTTCTTTATGTTTGCATTATACAGAACATATATTCTGTTGTCAATATATTACAGAAAAAAATCGAACAAATTTTTGGAATATATGTTTGCTTTTTGCTTTTTTCTATGCTATACTTTTAAACAAAGCTAGAAACATTGCAAAGACTATGAATGATATGGAGGAATTTATTGCATGGGGTACGGAAAAATTTCCAAGAAACAGAGTGAAATATTAGAATTTATTAAAGATTCTATATTAACAAAAGGCTATCCTCCCGCTGTGCGGGAAATATGCGAAGCGGTTCATCTAAAATCAACGTCTTCCGTTCATTCCCATTTAGAGACTTTGGAAAAAAACGGATACATACGCCGTGATCCGACGAAGCCCCGCGCTATTGAAATATGTGACGACAGTTTCCAAACGGTGCGGACCGAAATGGTAAGTCTGCCGGTAGTGGGTCGTGTTGCGGCCGGCCAGCCTATTCTTGCAGAGGAAAATGTCGAAAGTTATTTTCCTATACCTGCCGAATTTGTTCCTTCCGGCGAATCTTTTGCCTTAAAGGTAAAAGGAGATTCCATGATAAATGCTGGTATTTACAGCGGAGACCAAATTTTTGTCAACTGTTGTAGTACGGCTTCTAATGGCGATATTGTCGTTGCTTTAGTGGAAGATTCTGCAACGGTCAAAACTTTTTATAAGGAAGACGGCCATATACGGCTGCAACCGGAAAATGATACTATGGACCCAATTATTGTAGATGATTGTCAGATTCTTGGTAAAGTGTTTGGTATTTTCCGTTTATGCCAGTAATTATTGTAAATCGAGTAGGGAAGATGAATCTTCTCTACTCGCCGCGCAGGGTGCGTGCAGCAAAGCTGCTAATTTCCTTACGCACCCCTGCGCATAAAAAGAGGATTACAGGGCTCTTTAAAACCCTGAATCCTCTTTATCTTCTTTTATAAAAGTATTTATTATTTACAACCAGTCATCATTTCCAGTTGCTATTTGCTCTTAACGGAATCTGACTTTAAGATACGCCTGAATTTCCTCTACACAACGTTCAAATCCAAGCTTAGAACTGTCAAGGCACAGGTCATAATTTCTCGCATCCGTCCATTCCCTTCCTGTATAGAACTTATAATATTCTGCCCTGCGTTTGTCTGTCTTAGCAATATATTTTTCAAGTTCTCTGGAAGACATGCTTACTTTCTTTGCCGCCTGTTCCATGCAATAATCCTTCGGTGCATGAATGAATACACTTAACACATTATCATAATCTTTCAACACATAATCCGCGCAACGGCCGATCATCACGCAGGACTCCTCTTCCGCCAACTGTTTAATGACCTTTGCCTGATAATTGAATAAATTATGATCGGAAACGAAATCATCGCTTTCCGGAGGAATCAGCTGGCCGTTATAGACTTTTTTTACCATTTTAAACAGCTTGGTCATTTTTATTTTTTCATCCGCGTTTACAAACAGCCTTTCATTAATTCCGCTGTCTTCCGACGCCAACTTGATCAGCTCTTTATCGTAATAATGAATGCCCATATCCTTTGCCAGCATCTCGCCGATCGTACGCCCACCGCTTCCATACTGCCTTGCGATCGTAATCACTACTTTCTTATCCATACCTTTTACCTCCTAAAATATCCCACTATCTCTCAGGCTTCCCCAAGATATGCTTTCTTAATGGAATCATCATTCAAAAGGTCGCCCGCCTTGCCTTCCAATACAATCCTTCCTGTTTCCAGCACATAAGCCCTGTCAGCAATAGAAAGCGCTTTCTTTGCATTCTGTTCCACGAGGAGAACCGTAGTTCCACTGGCGCTTACTTCCTTGATTATATCAAAAATCTCATTTACGAATATGGGGGACAGGCCCATAGACGGTTCATCCATAAGTATGATCTTAGGATGAGACATCAATGCCCTTCCCATCGCCAGCATTTGCTGTTCGCCGCCGCTCAAAGTCCCGGCCATCTGGTTTTGCCGTTCTTCCAGGCGTGGAAACCTCTTATATACGGATTGTAATGTTTCCTCTATTTCATTTTTATCCTTTCTCGTATAAGCTCCCATACGAAGGTTCTGAAGAACGGAAAGCTGGGCAAATACTCTCCTCCCCTCCGGGACATGCGCCATTCCCTTAGAAACAATCTTATAGCCGGGAACCTTCGTAATATCCTGCCCTTCGAAAGTGATCGTCCCCGTTTTTGCCGGAAGCAGCCCGGTAATTGTATGGAGCGTCGTCGTCTTACCAGCGCCGTTCGCCCCGATCAGAGCGATAACTTCACCTTCCTTTACGTCGAAGGAAATACCTTTGATCGCCTGGATCATACCATAGTATACTTCCAGGTCCCTGATTTCAAGCATAGCCATTTTCTATTTCTCCCTATTCTCCCAAATATGCCGTAATTACCTGTGGATCATTCAGTACGGTTCCCGTTTTTCCTTGTGTCAGGATGCGGCCGAAGTTTAATACCGTCAGTTCCTCGCAAATCCCGGATACCAGCTTCATATCATGCTCGATCAGCAAGATAGTCATATCAAATTGATCCCTGACAAAACGGATTGTATCCATAAGTTCTCCTGTTTCGTTAGGATTCATGCCGGCCGCCGGCTCATCCAGCAAAAGAAGCTTCGGTTCCGTTGCCAGTGCGCGGGCAATTTCCAATTTACGCTGCTTTCCGTATGGAAGGTTAGACGCAAGGTAATCTGCCTCCTCATCCAGTTCAAATACTTTCAAAAGTTCCATAGCGCGTTCATTCATTTCTTTTTCTACCTTGTGATATTTCGGAAGACGTAAGATTCCCTCTATCGTAGAATAATGATAATGATTATGCAACCCTACCTTTACATTATCGAGTACCGTCAGTTCTTTAAAGAGGCGGATGTTCTGAAAAGTTCTGGCAATTCCTGACTTATTGATGTCGATCGTCTTTAAGCCGGTAATATCACGGCCTTCCAGTTTGATGATCCCCTCATCCGGTTTGTAAACGCCGGTCAATAAATTGAAAACCGTCGTCTTTCCGGCACCGTTTGGTCCGATCAATCCGTATAATTGGCCTTTCTTTATTTCTATGTTAAAATCATCCACAGCCCTCAGTCCGCCAAAGGAAATGGTTAAATTTTTTACTTCCAGCAATGTCATATTATTTAACCTCCTTTTCTTTTTTGGAATAGCGTTTCAGCCTTTCTTTCCACTCGATCGCCTTCGGGCTCCAATTCAGAAGCATCATAGCGATTAAGACGATCGCATAAATTAACATACGGTAATCGCTGAGTCCCCGTAAAAGTTCGGGAAGCAGCGTGAGAATGACTGCTGAAATAATAGACCCCCTTATATTTCCGATGCCGCCAAGAACTACAAACACAAGGATCATAATGGACATATTGTAACCAAAGTTTTTAGGCAAAGCCGTCAAAGTTGACAAATTGTGGGCATAAAGGACTCCTGCTACCCCCGCGATCGAAGCGGATATGGAAAAAGCCATTAATTTGTACTTTGTTATATTGATTCCGATGGATTCCGCTGCAATGCGGTTATCCCTGATCGACATGATGGCGCGTCCATCCCTTGAATTGATCAAGTTTAATATAATAAGCAGGGATATAAATATCAAAATAATACCGACCGTGAAGCTGGCGTCATGGGGAGTTCCCGTAATTCCTTGTGCCCCATTGATAATAACCTGCCCTTCCGGATCCAAATGCAGGGAAATGGAGTCCTTCATGGAAAAATGGAAGCCATTCTTATCCTTTCCTATATAAAGTACATTCACAAGGTTTTTAATAATTTCTCCAAAAGCCAAAGTAACGATGGCCAGATAATCCCCCTTCAGCCTTAATACAGGAATGCCGATCAATATTCCAAATATTCCTGCAACGGCCGCTCCTATCAAAAGAGCCGTAAAAAATCTCAGCCCGTCCGGCATAGCGCCATCCATGCATTTCGAGAAGAATGCCCCTGAGAATGCCCCCACACACATAAATCCGGCATGCCCGAGACTCAGTTCCCCTAAAATGCCCACCGTCAGATTCAGAGAAATCGCCAACATCACATAAATGCAAAGAGGAACAAGAAGCCCTTTCATAAGACTGGAAATATTTCCGGTCGCTAAAAGCACCTGCACTGCAAGATATGCGATCAGTACCATTAAATATGTGATCAGATTATTTTTTGTCGTTTTCGCTATTTTCATTTTTTTCATGGCTGCTTTTACACCTTCTCTTGTATATTCTTTCCTAATATGCCCGTCGGTTTTACAAGAAGGACAACAATCAGAACGGCAAAAACGATCGCGTCTGCCATTTGAGAAGAAATATACGCCTTTCCAAGAATTTCAATGATACCCAAAAGAATTCCTCCTATCATTGCTCCCGGTATGGAACCGATCCCTCCGAATACGGCTGCCACGAAGGCTTTGATTCCCGGCATCGCCCCCGTATAGGGAGTCAGAGAAGGATAAGCGGAACATAACAATACGCCGGCTACTGCTGCAAGCGCAGAACCAATCGCAAAGGTAAGGGCTATCGTGCCGTTCACGTTAATTCCCATCAGCTGGGCTGCTCCTTTATCCTCCGAAACGGCCAGCATTGCCTGTCCGGCTTTTGATTTATGGACAAATAAAGTAAGGCAGACCATAATGACGATTCCTGCTATGATCGTCACGATCGTTTCTCCGGATATGATCAACTGCCCATCCGCAAGCTTTAACGGACTTATCGTAACAACGGACGTAAATGATTTGGTATTTGCTCCGAAAATAAGCAGCGCTACATTCTGCAGCAGGTAACTTACGCCGATTGCCGTGATCAGTACTGCCAGCGGCGACGATGCATTACGGAGCGGTTTATAAGCCACACGTTCAATCAGCATCCCAAGCGCCGTACAAATTACGACTGCTGCCAAAATCCCCAGAACAGGCGGAAGTCCTAATGTACTCACTATAGTGAATACGGCAAAGCCGCCCACCATAATAACATCTCCATGGGCAAAGTTCAACATCTTGGCAATCCCGTATACCATTGTATATCCCAAAGCAATGATCGCATATACGCTGCCAAGGCTAATACCGTTGATCAGATAGGAAATAAAACTCATAAGAAACACCTCTTCGCTATTTTGTACATTGTAAGAAATTATATCATTAATTTTCTCTATTATCAAGAAATAACCTTATAATAAGAAAAGGGATGTAAAAGCTCCGCTTCCGCAAAGCTTTCAAGCATCCCTCTCTGGCTGCACACCAGCCTGCCGGTTTCCTTCTTTCAGTCCCCTGCAAGCCGGACTTTATTACATTGCCGTATAAACGCCATCTTTGATCTGGACTGCTTTGGGTGCTTTATCCGGTTCTCCTGATGCATCCCATGTCATGCCCACGCCGGTAAGGCCATCCAGTGTAATTTCGGTCATTGCTCCTTTCATAGCCTCGCAGATCGCATTCATATCCATATCAGGCGTAATACCTGCCTTTTCGCCCGCCGCTTTGATCGCATAAATCGCATCATAAGCATCTGCTGCGAACTGGTTCGGCGTATCGCCAAATTTTTCTTTATACGTCGTTACGAAGTTCTGTGTCAGTTCGTCTTCTGCATCTGCTGCAAAGGGTGTAAGCAGCATAACGCCTTCTGCCAGGGATGTATCAAAATTCTCTACATTAAGAATACCGTCCAGCCCATCACAGCCAAAGAAAATCGGGCTGTATCCCATGGTGGATGCCTGGGAAAGAATCAGGGAAGCTTCCGTATAATAGATCGGCAGAAATACCAGTTCAGCACCCGCATCTTTTGCTTTCTGAAGCTGTACGGAGAAGTCTGTCTTATTATCCGCCGTAAAAGCTTCTGCGGAAACAATTTCAAAAGGCTGGTTTGCCGCTTCTGATGTAAATTTCTCATAAATCCCCGAAGAATAGATATCGGAACTATCATAAATAACCGCTACTTTGGAAGCGATTGCATTTTCACCAATATATAAAGCCGAAGCCGCTCCCTGGTTCGGGTCGGAAAAACATACGCGGAATGCGTTATCATATTTTACGCAATCAACGGCAGAACCGGAAGGAGTAAGCTGGAACATATTGTCTTCCGCCGTATTTTCCGCTACCGCAATGCTACAGCCGCTGGTAACGGTACCCATCAGCATCTGCATGCCCCAGTCCTTCAATGTATTATATGCATTGACGGATTTTTCCGCATCACATTCATCGTCTTCAAACTTAAACTCAATCGGAACCCCGTTGATGCCACCAGCGGCATTAATCTCATCCACGGCAAGCTGTGCCGCATTCTGTACGGCAAGGCCATATACAGCAGCGCTTCCCGTCGTAGGTCCGATACCGCCAATTTTAAAAGCCCCGGCAGCAGCCGTATCACCGCCTGTTTCCGATGCCGCTTCTTCCGCAGCAGGTGCAGAATCTGCTGTCTGTGTTCCGGCATCTGCATTTCCACAGCCCGCGAATAAAGCCGCAGTCATTGCTGAAGCCATAACAACACTCATGACTTTGTTAAACTTTTTCATAATTTTTCCCTCCTAAATATTTTTAAATGGAAAAACCTCTCCATTTCTGAATTATATTACTCTCTATCAAAATCTTTGTCAATGTTATTTTAAACATTTTATTCACATTTCATGAAAAAAAACTTTATTTTTATGCATGAAAAATCATTTTTCGGACAGAATAAAGGCGAGAGGAAACTTTCACTTCGCATTGAGAATGATTATGAATGGAGGTTTTTATAATGAATCATAAAGCATTGGATTTTACTGCCTTGACAATCGCCATTATAGGCGCTGTAAACTGGGGGCTGATCGGCTTCTTCAGTTTTGACCTCGTGGCGTTCATTTTCGGCAATATGTCATGGTTTTCAAGAATTGTGTATGCATTAGTCGGTATTTGCGGCCTGTATCTTATTTCATTTTATATGTATACAGGCAACTCTTCCGGCGAATCGGCATAGCACCCGGAAAACTGGATTCCGATCATACAGCTGAAAAAGAATAAAAAAAATGACGCCGGTCATCCGACGTCATTTTTTTTATTCTTTTACAATCATATTCATCCATACCCCTTTTTTAATCAGTATATAGCCGATCGAACACTTGATAATATCAATGAATTGGCAAATGAAATAAAGTGGTATAATATGCATTCCCGTGTATCTGGACAGAATATACGCCAGAGGAATATTGACCAGCCACGTATAAACGCTGTCAAAGAAAAAGGTAATCAATGTCTTTCCGCCGGAACGGAGAGTAAAGTAAGCCACGTTTACAAAAGCATAAATAGGCATACACGCGGAGGACACAATAATAAACCGTGCCGCAAGCCCTCTGATTTCCTCCGTGGTATTATAAATCATCGGGAAAAGAGGTGCAAAAATGGAAAGGCAAATGCCAATGGCCGCACATCCACCTACGGAAAAAAACATCAGCTTCCTTACGGTATCCTTTGCTTCTTCCATTTTTCCCGCTCCCAGCAGCTGTCCAATAATAATTCCCACGGAATTTCCAAGCGCAATAAACACTACGTTAAATACATTGGATATGGTGGAAGAAATGTTGAACGCCGCCACTACCGAAAGCCCTCTTACGGAATAACACTGCATCAGCATCGCCTGGCCGCTGGACCATAACGCCTCGTTCACCATGAGAGGAGTGCCCATGATCAGCACTTTGCCGACCAGCCCTCCCGGTATCTTCATGCTCCGGTAAACTCCTGCAATAAAACCGTTTCTCTCTTTGTTCCTATGCGTCCACCCCGCAACGATTGCCAGTTCCACAAACCGGGATACGGTAGTTGCAATAGCTGCCCCTTCTACCCCAAGCGCCGGCATACCGAATTTTCCGAAAATCAATATGTAATTCAAAATTAAATTGACGAATACCGCCACTATCCCTGCCTTCATCGGCAGCATGGTTTCTCCCGTTTCCCGCAAAGTACCCGAGTACACCTGAATAATCGCAAACGGCGCCAGCTCTACCATCATCACCCGCAAATATTTATGGGCATACAGTAAAGTAGCCTCCAGATCCCCGGCGTCTCCAGCCTCATGCAGATACAGAGAAATCAGCTGCGTGCCAAAACAGGCAAAAACCAAAAGCCCGGCTGCCGTAATAAATAGACTGAGCCACAGTTTCATACGGAACGTATCTCTGATCCCCTTTTGATCTCCGCATCCATAATATTGTGCCGTAAAAATACCTGCGCCGGATACGCCGCCAAAAATACAAAGATTGAAAACCAGAATCAGCTGATTGACAATGGCCACGCCGGACATCTGTTCCGTACCGATCTGCCCCACCATAATATTGTCTAAAAGACTGACAAAGTTAGTAATCCCATTTTGTATCATAATGGGAACGGCTACGGAAAGAACCATCAGGTAAAATTTCCTGTCTCCTATATATTTTTTCATTGATTCGTAAGTCCTTTATGTCTTATTCTTCCACATCCTGGAATTCTGACAAGTCTATCTGCCTTCCATCCCGCCAGATGCGCTCCAAGTCATAGAAGAGTCTGTTGTCCCTGTCAAAGATATGAACGATCACATCGAGAAAGTCCATCAATATCCAATTTGCGGTATCGTATCCTTCCACCTGCTTCAGATTTCCTCCCGCCCTGCCGATCGTCTCTTCTACGGAATCAGCAAGCGCCTGGTTCTGATTATGGTTCGTACCATTAGCGATAATAAAATAATCCGCAATCACAGATACCTCACTAATATCAATGACTTCGATATTTTCCGCCTTTTTCTCTTCCAACGCCCTGATCGCAAGACGTGTTATCTCTTTACTGTTCATCCAATTCTCCTATTTTTTATAAAAATCATACGTTTTCTGTGTCATCGGATCCACATCGCCTTCCACCGTTCTCAGATAAACGAGCGTATCTTCCAAAATACGGTACAACGCTTCGTCTATATCAGTAAATGCCAGTTTTCTGATCTCCGTAAGGTTTGGCGCCTGTTTTCTCCCCGGCTCGATATAATCGGCCACATAAATAATTTTTTCCAGCAGAGACATATCCGGCCTTCCCGTCGTATGATTCAAAATCGCATTGACCGTATCGCTGTCATGGACATGAAATTTCTGCATGGCAATATAACTACCTACCTTGGCATGCAATAAAAAAGGATTTTTACGTTCAATCTTGTTCACACTGATATTGTGCTTTTCGCAAATGGACAGCCGCTTTTCATTGCTCATACACTTCGCACAGTCATGTAAAAGCCCTGCTGTCTGCGCCTTCATAAGATCTTCGCCATATCGCATGGCAAGTGCGGCCGCAGTGTATTCCACTCCCAGCGTATGTTCAAAACGCTTGGAATCCAAAGTTTTTTCCATTGCTTTCCGGATTTTTTTCAGGTTTGAAGATTTCGCTTCCATACTTCACTTATCCTCCCAATCTGACGTATTTCTCTTTTATTCCATATACAACCGGTATTTTTTTATATATTCGATCACTTTGTCAGGAACCATATAGCGAATCGATCTTCCATTCCGTATCCTTTCCCTAATATCCGTGGAGGAAAAAGAAATTTCCTTCATTCCGATCAGCCCGATCCTGGCCCCATACTTTTTTTCGAGGCGGGCGATCTGCTCTCGCAAGTCATCATCGTCCTTTCCATCCCTGACGGCGGCGAGAATCGTACAATCGCGGAATATGATTTCTGGATTTTTCCACGATTCCATAGCAAAAAGGCTGTCCGCTCCTTCAATAAAGAAAAACTCCGTTTCCGGCTCTTTTTCCCGGAGAAGTTCCAGCGTTTCCCAAGTATAGGAATTTCCTTCCCTTTCCACTTCCGCAGAGGAAAGGACAAAGGCCGGATTGTCCGAAACCGCCAGTCGGGTCATCTCCAGACGCATCCATTTATCCGCTATTTCTATCCCATTTTTCATATATGGCAGACCGCTTGGAACGAAGAGTATTTCATCCAGGCCGAAAGCTTCTTTCGCATTCTCGGCCAGAAGCAGATGCCCTATATGAATCGGATTAAAAGTCCCTCCCATTATTCCCGTTTTCTTTTTCCCCATGTCGCTGAAGATCCCCCCTACCAAAAATGAACAGATATTATTCCGGCAAAAAGATTTTTTTATGTTCCTTACTTTCTTTGTATAAAATAATTTTTCTTCCGATCACCTGAACCACCTGGGAACGTGTCCGTCCTGCCAGCATTTCTGCGATCGCTTTCGGATCATCCATACAATTTTTTAAAACCGCTACCTTTACAAGCTCCCTTGTATTGAAGGCTTCGGAAACCGCCGCCGTAAATTCCGGGGTAAGGCTGGACTTCCCAATCTGGAAAATCGGATCCAGATCGTTCGCCAGGCTTTTTAAATAGCTCCTTTGCTTGCTTGTCATAAGTCAATAACTCCTTTATTTATAATAATCGAAGGAAAGCCCGTACATACGGACGGTATCCCCTTCCTGTATCCCAAGAGCCTCCAATTCATCCAAAATCCCATTCTCCTTTAAAAACTTCTGGAAAAAACGGAATCCTCTTTCGGACTCCAGGTTCGTATATCCAAGCATTTTCTCTATACGGGGGCCTTCTATCACATAAGCTTCCTCATCTTCTTCATAAACCACCGTATAAGGCTCCTCTTTTTCCACAAATTCTTCAGGAAAATATTCCCTTTCGAAGATAACCGGCTTGTCATCCATCTTTTCCAAAAGGTTATTTACCGCATAGAGAAGCTCCCTGACGCCCTGTCCGCTCACTGCGGAAATAGGAAACACTTTCATTCCCTTCGGTTCAAACTCGGCTCTGATTCTTCCAATAGGATCTTCTTCGCCATTCATTCCCATGCCGTCAATGATCATATCCGTCTTATTGGCCGCAATAACCTGCGGTCGACCCGCTATTTCCGGATTATAAGCTTCCAGTTCCCTGTTGATCGCATAAATATCCTCTACCGGATCGCGTCCCTCCGTAGAGGCAGCATCCACAATATGGATCATTACTTTTGTTCTTTCAATATGACGGAGAAACTCGTGGCCAAGTCCCGCGCCTTCCGACGCGCCTTCAATCAGGCCGGGGATATCGGCGATCACAAATCCCTTGGCATCTTCCAAATCCACGACTCCCAGGTTCGGATTCAAAGTAGTGAAATGATAATTGGCAATCTTGGGGCGGGCGTTGCTAACATGGGATAAAAGCGTTGATTTTCCTACATTTGGAAAACCTACAAGCCCTACATCGGCAATTACCTTTAATTCCAGTTGGAGTTCCAGTTCCTTCGCTTCCTGCCCGGGCTGGGCATATTTAGGAGCCTGCATCGTACTTGTGGCATAATGCTGGTTCCCTTTCCCCCCTTTTCCACCTTTCAAAAGGACAAACCTTCTGTTTTCCCCGGACATGTCCGTAATAACCTTTCCGCTTTCCCCTTCCTTGATCACCGTGCCATAAGGTACCTTGATGATCACATCCGTTCCATTTTTGCCGCGGCAGTTTTTCTTATTGCCATTCTCTCCATTTTCTGCGGTATACTTACGGATATGCCTGAAATCGGTCAATGTATTCAGCCCATTGTCCACTTCAAAAATAACGTTTCCGCCGTCACCGCCGTCACCGCCGTCCGGGCCGCCGTTTGGCACATATTTTTCCCTGCGGAAAGATACGTGGCCATCGCCGCCTTTTCCGCTTCTTACATATATTTTCGCTCTGTCTGCAAACATTTTATTACCCGCTTTCCTGCTTATATACAAAGAGGCTTCAAACATATTTAGTTTGAAGCCCGGTTTGTTCGCATTATTTCTCTACAGGATATACGGAAGCCTGTTTCCTGTCTCTTCCTTTTCTTTCAAATCTAACTACACCATCTACAAGTGCAAACAACGTGTCGTCGCCGCCTCTCCCCACATTGATGCCGGGATGGATCTTCGTTCCGCGCTGCCTGTACAGAATATTTCCTGCTTTTACGAATTGACCGTCGGCTCTTTTTGCCCCAAGTCTTTTGGATTCGGAATCTCTGCCGTTCTTTGTCGAACCAACGCCCTTTTTATGGGCAAAAAACTGAAGGTTCATATTTAACATAGCCTTACACCTCCTTGAATTTTACTACTAGATACTTATTGCCGTATTGTTCTTCAATCTGCAACAGACCTAGTATCATGGAATCCATAAGAAGCTTTCCTTTCTCGGACAGTGTTCTTTTTATCCGGCAGTGTATGATGCCCGCAGCCTCTTCCGCCTTGATCTCCATATCCTCTTCCGCCAGCTTTTCCATGGAATTGATGGCGTTGATCACGAGGACGGATACGGAAGCGCATACGATATCTTTCCCTTTTACTGCAAAACCGGAATGTCCTTTACAGGTAAACCCTTTATATTCTCCATTTTCTGATTTTCTAATAATAATTTCTGTCATTTCCAAGCATTATTAAGCATTGATCTTATCAATTTTAACCTGAGTGTATGCTTGTCTGTGTCCATTTTTCTTATGATAGCCGGTCTTTCTCTTATACCTGTAGACGATAACCTTCTTACCTTTTCCCTGCTCCATAACGGTAGCGGATACGGTAGAATTAGCTACATCGCCGGCAACCTTAAGCCCGTTGTCGCTGATCGCGATCACCTTGTCAAATGTCACAGTGTTTCCGGGTTCCACATCAAGTTTTTCCACCTTGATGACATCGCCTTCAGAAACCTTATACTGTTTTCCACCTGTGGCAATAATTGCGTACATATTGCACCTCCTATAATACAGGACTGACCCTGCTTTACTCGCTAGTTTCGGCGTTATTTCCGATGGAAAGGCGATTGTACCCGCCCTTTGTATTTCCTCCATGGAATACACTTAAGCCTTACTATGCGGCATACTGGATAAGTGTAGCACTACCATCCCTGGGATGTCAAGCAGTTTTTGGAAAAAAAGTAAGCGATGATCTGTGCCCTGGAACTGAATTCCGCCGTTTTCAACAGTTCTTCCACTTCTTCCCTGCTGTAAAACCCGGCTTCTATCCATTCATTATCCGATGTATGGTCTTCGAATTCGCCTTCCGCTTCCACAAAAACCACGTTCGTCTTTGTATCAGAAATCGCTACGGCCGCGTAGGACGCTGGCAGAATATCAATAATTCTTTTTATGCCCAGGCCCGTTTCTTCATACAATTCCCTGGATATGCATTCCTCCAAAGTTTCATTTTCCTCCAGCATTCCCGCACAGAGATTATAAACCGTTTTATTTACTCCCATGCGGAATTCCTTCAACAATAGAAGCTTTCCTTCCTTTACCGCGGCAATGGACATGCCGCTCGTTTTCTTTCCGATGTCTTCTATCCCGGAAAGTTCTCTCCGGCTGACGATTTCATATTTTTTTTCTTTTCCCGCCTTATTCTGATAAACCAGTTCATAATTTTTCAGATAGCGGCCGTCTTTTACCTTCTCCATTTTTATCAACTTCATGTTTTTCTCCTTTGGTTTGCGGCACAGTTTTTGACTCGTCAAGGAAGACTGATTCCATAAGCTGTTCCCGCAACGGCTTGCTCGTTTTCATCCTTGTAATTTCCACCAGCCCCAGCGCGGTGATATCCATCAATTCCGTCCTTACCGCATCCTGTTTCAACAAATTGCCGAAATGGGACATCAGTTTTTTATTATGCTCCTCCGGTTTCATATTGATAAAATCCACGAGAATGATACCGGATATATTCCGCAGGGCAAGTTGAAGCGCAATTTCCTCCGCCGCCTCCATATTGATCCTAAGCCATGTCTGTTCCATATCTTTTCCGGTTGCCAGCTTTCCCGTATTGACATCGATCACAGTCAATGCCTCTGTGGGCTCAATGACAAGATAACCGCCGGACTTCAGCCAGACCTTTTTGCCAAGCGCTTCCTGAAGCCGGGTCTCCACGCTGTAAAGCTTGTGCAGAGGCAGCCTTTTATCCTGGTAAAGCCTCGCCTCCGGCATATGAAAAGAAGGATTCGCCTCCCGGTATGCCATAATTTTTTCATAGATGCCGGGATCATCCGTCACGATTTCCCCGTACTGCCCCTCGTATTCGTCCCGGATACCAGTAAGATATGCGGGTTCTGCCTCGTGAAGAACGGAATAGCAGGTCCGATGGCATGCCATATCCATTATTTCCTGCAATTCCGCGGAAAATTGGCGGATTTCATCCACCAGCGGAGAAATGTCTTCCCCAAGGCTTTTCGCATTTGTACGGATCACAATACCGTTTTTTTTCTCATATTCCTCTAAAATGCCTTCTTTTTCCAACGCCTCCCCAATTCTCCGCCTTGCCTTTTCCGACAGTTTTGATGAATATGCCACGCCGGGCCTGTCCATGGATACCGCGCAGTATCTTCCATCCAGCGACAACGAACAGGTAACGGCGGGAGATTTCGTCTTGGCAGCTTCCTTATATACCTGAACCAGTATTTCATCCTCCGCCAGAACCCTCCCGTCATAAGCCCGGTTCATAAGCAAAGGTTTCCTGACCCGTTCCAGGCTGAGAAAACAAGGATACCCCGGCTCTATCTCCACGAAAGCCGCATGAATATTTTTTAAAATGCTTTTTACTTTGGCTACATAAATATTCCCAAGAATATTGCCGTTCTCTTTCTCCGCCCTTGCACGAATCAAACGGTTCCCATGAAAAAGCAATGATAATATTTTTCCACGATATTTTATAATCAGATATTTATTTTCCATATTTAAAACCCGGCCCCCACGGCATCCAGCGGAACCAATTTCCGGTTACCCTCCTCGCCGATATCGGTAAAAGTATCTTCCCTCCTGATTTCCAGTGCAAATTCCGAAAATTCCTTTCCATCCGCTCTCAAAAAAGCCTCCATCACCAGTCCCGGTTTAATATTGCCGGAACTGCTGGCGTTTACCAGCATATGAACCACGGCATCTTTTCCCTTCCCTGTCACCGACAACTGGTAAATATAAGGTTTGATATCCATTTCCACTTCGCTTTTCTTCGTTTTTTTCTTCACAGTAAGTACGGGCCTGTCGTAAAATGCCAGCAATCTTTCCTCCCATCCCTTATCCGGCGCATACCCCTGCCGAAATCTGACGGAATATTCCGCCGCAGCCACGCTTGCCATCGCATTTCTTGTCCCTTCCTCCAACGCCGTAACGCTTAAAATCTCCATTCCCTCCACCATTACCGCTTCCAGTCTCCGCTTCATATCCTCCGCTCCGGCATGGGATCGTATTTCAATATCCAAATATTCCCCGTTGCTGGTAAGTCCTACTCCGAGGGGGGCCGCAAACGACATGATCTGATGGGGGCTGAATCCTTCCGAATAAGCCACATCGATTCCCGCTCTTCGGATCGCCTTCTGAAAAAACCTCATGACGTCCAGATGCCCGATAAAGCGCATCGCCCCCGATTTTGCAAATTTTATTCTAACTTTCATTCTGCTCTTTTATCCTTTCCATTACTCCCCTTGCAGTTCTCAAAGCAAACGCCTCCTCCGAATTGGTTTGCACCGCATCCCTGGCAATGCGCGCGGCAATTCGGCGAAACGGTTTCCGCCAGTGCCTTTTCCCATTCTCTTTTTAAAAATTCTTTCTTCACGCCGCAATCCAAAAAATCCCAGGGAAACGTTTCTTCCGCAGAACGCTCTCTTATCGTATAAAAGTCAGGATCGACGCCGCATTCTTCAAAAGCCTCCATCCACGCATCGTTATGGAAATACTCGCTCCATGCATCATAAATACACCCTTTCCGATAGGCCCTTTCAATCACATCGGCAATCCGCCTGTCCCCTCTGGCAAGCACGCCTTCCAAAACACTGATATCTGCCTCATGCCAGTTATATTTTATACTCTTTTGATTCAACTGTTCTTTGATGGCGCTTCTGGTCAGATAAGCTTTTTCCAGGAACTCCTCTTTCGTACACATAGGTGCCCACTGAAACGGCGTAAATGGCTTCGGAATAAAAAAGGATGTGCTGGCAACGATTTGCACCTTTCCGTTTACACGCTTGTCCTTCGGCACCGTTTCATAAAAAACGGCCGCGATTTTGTTAGACAGCGCCCCGATCTCCCGGATATCCTCTTCCGTTTCCGTAGGAAGTCCCAGCATAAAATAGAGCTTTACCCTTGTCCATCCGCCTTCGAACGCAAGGCCGGCTCCCTTTAGGATATCCTCCTCGGTCAGCCCCTTATTGATCACATTTCTAAGCCTTTGGCTGCCTGCCTCCGGCGCAAAGGTCAGACTGCTCTTTTTAATATCCTGCACTTTGCTCATAACATCCAGCGAAAAAGCATCAATTCTCAAGGAAGGAAGAGATATGTTTATTTTCCGTTCCCCGCATTCTTCTATCAGAAAATCAATCAGCTCCGGCAGCCCGGAATAATCGCTGGAACTCAAAGAACTCAAAGAAATTTCTTCATGTCCCGTATTTTTCAACATTTCTACCGCATATTCTTTCAGCATGTCCACATCCCGCTCCCGTACCGGACGGTAAATCTGACCCGCCTGGCAAAAACGGCAGCCTCGGATGCAGCCACGCTGTATTTCCAGCACTACCCGGTCCTGCGTCACTTTAATAAAGGGAACTACCGGCTTTTTCGGATAATAAGTATCGGAAAGGTTCATCTCCACTTCTTTCCGAATGGTCTTCGGAATCCCTTCCTCCGTCGGTTCCATCCCCTTGATCGTTCCATCTTCTTTATATTCCACCTGATAGAACATCGGAACATACATCCCCGGCAGCTCCGCCGCTTTCCTCAAAAATTCCCTTCGGGATTCTCCCCTTCGCCGGCATTCTTTATATAGATCCAGCAATTCCCGGTAACGTGTCTCTCCCTCACCGATATAAAAAAGGTCAAAAAATTCGGCAATCGGCTCGGGATTATACACGCAGGGGCCTCCTCCGATCACGATCGGAACGTCCCATCCCTTGCCCTGCCCTTCTCTGTCCCTTGCCCGCAACGGAATATGAGACAGGTCAAGAATCTGCAATATATTCGTATAACACATCTCATATTGAATCGTGATTGCCAGGAAATCCATGTTTTTTACCGGTTCCTGGGATTCCAGCCCAAAAAGAGGAATGTTTTCCTCCCTCATGATTTTATCCAAATCCACCCAAGGCGAATAGACCCGTTCACACCAGACATCCTCAAACCGGTTAAACATATCGTACAATATCTGAATGCCCAGGTGGGACATGCCGATTTCATATACATCGGGAAAACACATGGCTATACGCACATCCACCTGCTCCCTGTCCTTGACCACCGCGTTTACTTCATTGCCAATATAGCGCGCCGGCTTCTCCACCTGCAGCAATATTTCATCCTTTAATGCCAGTTTATTCATAATTCTCCTTTATTTATCCATATTTTCCCCATAAAGGGACTTACCGGATCTTCCTCTAATCCATAAATAGAGTATAAGGGAAATTATCCTCAAAATCAAATACTACTTCTTCAAAATCCGCATCAAAGTCCTTATTGATCTCCTCCCGCACATATTCCGTAGAAACTCCTGCTATCTTTCCTTCGCCGGCATCCGCCGCAAGAAATGCGCAGAAAAGAGCAACGGATAATACCATTCTCAACTTAAAAGAAGAAAAGGAATTGCCATTTGCAGGAACTCCCGCTTCCGTCGCATACAATTCGCCCTCCCCTCCCTCATAGTATTCTTTCCGGTAAACCGGCAGTTCGTCCCCCGCCTTATGTTCTACGCCATATAATATTCTCTCCCTGTGCCTCATTCTCATCCTATTATCCTGGCTTTCTTCCCGTATGGAACGTATGAGCTGTAATTTTTGATTCGTCGAAACTTTCCCCATCCATGATCCTCCCTCAGTCTGTCAAATCCGACAACGGTCGGAAGCTGTAACCCATTTTCTCCCATTCGCCAAGAAGTTCATCCAGCACTTCCCCGTTCGTCTTCGATGTACTATGCAAAAGAACCACCGCGCCCGGATGAATGCGCCCTGTCAGTTTTTCAAGCGCTTCCTCTCTCGACGGCTGCTGATCCTGATACCAGTCCACATAAGCGAGGCTCCAGAAAAAAGTCTTATAACCCAATTCTTTTGCCATTTTCAGATTTTCCACACTGTACTTGCCCTGCGGCGGACGATAATACATGGTAAGTTCCGTTCCTGTAATCTGTCGGAATAAATTCGCCACATCATCCATTTCTTTACGAAAAGATGCCATATCCGATATTTTTGACATATCAGGATGATGGTATGTATGATTCCCTACGCAGTGTCCTTCCTCCACCATCCTTTTTACCAGTTCCGGCGCGGACTCCAGATAATGTCCCACCACGAAAAAAGTCGCCGGCGCCTGGTGTTTCTTCAAAGCGTCCAATATCGGCTCCGTATTCCCGTTCTCATACCCCGCATCGAAAGTCAGATAAATTACTTTTTCCTCTCCCTCGCCTACAAAATAAGCATCATATTTTTCCAATTCCTCCGCGGAAGCGATCCCCGTAGGTTTTACGCCGTCCCCATATCCTCCCAGCCCCCAATTCTCCGCAGCCGCAATATGGGAAGACCCTACCGAATTTACGCCTGGCAGCCCGAGGTCCCGCGTCAGGTAACCTACGCCGCGGCCGGCAAAAAACATCGCGCATAAAAGCAGAATAACAAAAACCGTCTTTTTATATTTTTTCATAGCATTCATGTTGATCCGTTCCTGCAAAATTCTTTTTAAAATATATGAGCGGAACCGCTAATCTATGCAGTTCCGCTCTTGTCGATTTTTCTTATCCTTTTTCTTTACCTTTTGGCCAGTTCTTCAATGATCTCTTCCCAGCTGACGCCTCTTTCCGCCATAAGAACCATCATATGATAAAGGAAATCGGCTATTTCATATTTGATCTCGTTCGGGTTCGGATTCTTGGACGCAATAACGATCTCCGTTGCCTCTTCACCCAGTTTCTTTAATATTTTATCCAATCCCTTGTCGAATAAATAATTGGTATAAGAGCCTTCCTTGGGATGTATCTTTCTATCCTCGATCACGCTCATCACCGATTGGAACACCTTTAAAGGATTGGTTTCTTCATACTCTTTCTTTACGATTTCATGGAAAAAGCAAGAATAACTTCCTGTATGACAGGCATTGCCTACCTGGGAAACTTTTGCCAGGATCGTGTCCATATCGCAGTCTGCCGTCAGCGACTTCACATACTGGTAATGTCCGCTGGTTTCCCCTTTGATCCAAAGTTCCTTGCGGCTTCTGCTGTAATAAGTCATTTTTCCGGTATGCAGCGTTGTCTGAAAGGCCTCTTCATTCATATAAGCCACCATCAGCACCTCGCCGGTCTTATAATCCTGAACGACAACCGGCACATGCCCGTCCGAATTCCGTTTAAAATCAGCCCAATGAAAAGAAGATTCGAAAGTATTTACTTTGATTCCGTTTCCCTGGCACAAAGATTTGACCGCCGAAAGCTCCTTTGCATTTTCATTAATGGCATACCCTGTGATGCCGCATATGGCCGGAGAAGAAAGTATCTCGATCAGCTTATCGAGAGAGACCTCAGGAAGCAACGCCAATATCTGGGGATGCCCGTCCCACTCGTTCAAGCTTTCCCTCAGCGCCGCCGCCTCCACCAAAATAAGCTCATCCACAAATTCTTCCAGAAGCCCTTTATATTCCAGAAGCGTTTCCATCTCTGCATAGCACGCCGCTATCTTATCTTTGCCGAATCTTTTGGAAACTTCTTCCGTCAGCCCGATATTTTCCGGCTTGGAATAGTTTAAGGCCGCTTTTTTGCATCCTGCATACAATAATTTTTTTATATCTTCCATCCGGCGCACATTGCCGGCTCCGATCACCGGAATTTCCACCGTTTTACAGATTTCCTTTATGATATCCAATGCTTCTTCGTGTTCCGCATCCCCCTTAGACATATCAAAAACAAGAAGCTCATCCCCATGGTTATCGCTGTAATATTTTGCCAGCGCTACCGGATCTGCATCGATCATAGTAAGATCGGATAAGCTTTTTACCGCATTGCCCTTATATAAATAAATGCAAGGAACCAACTTTTTATATTGACTGCCCATACACCCTTCTCCTTTGAAATTTTATCGCGCCGGAACGTTATCCCAAACTGCCTTTTGTACTTAACACGTCCCGGAGCCTCCCGTCTTTTCCCGTCGCTTCATCCAGAGCCTTTGCAAAAGCCTTAAACATAGCCTCCGCCATATGATGGCTGTTCGTACCGGCCAACATCCTGATATGAAGATTCATGCCCGCCGAATAGGAAACCGCATAGAAAAATTCCCTGATCAGCTCGGTATCCAGCCCGCCGATCCTCTCCGCAGGGAACTCGCACTCATAGCTGAAATAAGGACGGCCGCATAAATCCACAGCACATAAAACCAATGCATCATCCATCGGGAGGATGAAGGAACCATAGCGTTTTATCCCTGCCTTATCCCCAAGAGCCCCTTTGACCGCCTGTCCCAGAACGATTCCCGTATCTTCCACGGTATGATGCCCATCCACATGCAGATCGCCCTTCACCTTTACTTCCAGATCAAAAAAACCATGGCGCGCAAAGCCCTCCAGCATATGATCCAAGAAACCGATTCCCGTATCGATTTCTCCCTTTCCGCTTCCATCCAGACCGAGCCTTAAAAAAATATCCGTCTCTTTTGTTTTCCGCGCTACTGTCTCCTGTCTTTCCATACTTTACTCCATCCCTTTTGTTTTACCGGTCGGGACAAATTGACCGACTCGGCCAATCGCCGCCCTGCTATTCCTCAAATCTTACTTTAATAGAATTTGCGTGAGCCGTCAACCCCTCGCTTTCCGCGAATAATTCAATATCTTCATGAACGGCCTGAAGAGCTTCCCTGGAATACGATATAATGCTTGTTTTTTTCAAAAAATCATCCACATTGAGAGGAGAGAAAAATTTTGCTGTCCCGTTCGTTGGAAGAATGTGGTTCGGCCCCGCATAATAATCGCCTAACGGTTCCGAAGAATATTCCCCTAAGAACAAAGCGCCCGCATTTTTTACCTTCGTCATTACTTCATAAGGATCGGCAGTCAGTATTTCCACATGTTCGGAAGCGATTTCATTGGCGGCCTCCACCGCATCCTCCATCGTCTCCGCAATCAATATATATCCGTAATTTTCCAGCGATTTTTCAATGATTTCTCTCCTGGACAAAACTTTTACAAACTTCTCCACTTCCGCTCCCACTTCCGCCGCAAGGCTCTCACTGGTCGTAATCAGGATGGCGCTTGCCAGCTCGTCATGTTCTGCCTGGGAAAGCAAATCTGCCGCCACATAACGCGGATTCGCCGTTTCATCCGCAATCACCAATATTTCGCTTGGACCGGCAATGGAATCAATACTCACATAACCGAAACATGCTTTTTTGGCCAAAGCCACAAAAATATTTCCCGGACCCGTGATCTTATCTACTTTTGGTATGCTTTCCGTCCCAAAAGCCATGGCTGCCACCGCCTGTGCGCCTCCCACTTTATAGATTTCATCCACTCCTGCAATATCCGCCGCCACTAGGGTTCCTGCATATACCTCTCCTTCTGCGCCAGGGGGCGTCGTCATGATCACCCGTTCCACTCCCGCCACCTTCGCCGGGATCACATTCATCAGAACGCTGGACGGATAAGCCGCCTTGCCGCCCGGCACATAGACGCCGGATGTCCCTATGGGGGTGATCTTCTGCCCTAAAAGGGAGCCATCGCTTCTCGTATCGATCCACGAATTATGAAGCTGTTTCGCATGAAAAACCCGGATATTTTCCGCAGACCTTCTCATGACCTCCACCAACCCTGCATCCACCTTTTCATAAGCCTTTGCAATTTCTTCCGGCTTCACCCTTATCGTAGAAGCATCGATCCTGCACCTGTCAAATTTTTCCGTATAAGCGAATACCGCTTCGTCCCTTTTCTCACGGACATTGGAAATAATGTCGGCAACCGCAGCCTCATATTGTCCATAGTTATTAGGGCTTCTCTTTAAAAGACTGTTCAGCAAATCCTTTTTCGTATCGTCCGTCAGTTTTATCGTTCTCATATGCCACCTCATATTCCTGTTTTATTTTATGCTGTAATTTCATTTAACGGTCGCTTTACTGTTTCAAATGCTCTCTTATTTCATAAATCAGCTTTCGAATTCTCTCCGTCTGCATCTGCATACTCACCTGATTCACGATCATACGTGCCGAAAGGGGACAAATCTCTTCCAGAACGGCCAGACCGTTTTCTTTCAGGGTAGACCCTGTTTCCACAATATCCACGATGACATCCGAAAGCCCCACCATCGGCCCAAGCTCCACCGATCCGTTTAACCGGATAATATCAACGGTCTGATGCTTTTTATTATAAAAGTAATCCTTTGCAATGTTCGGATATTTGCTGGCGACCCGTATTCTTTCATGATGCTTTAGCAGTTCCCTTGCACTTTCCGGCCCGCACACACACATCCTGCACTTTCCAAAACCAAGATCGAGTACCTCATGCACCCTTCTGTTTTCCTCTAAAACGGTATCTTTTCCTACCACGCCGATGTCCGCCGCCCCATACTCCACATAAGTAGGCACATCCGGCCCCTTTGCGAGAAAAAACCTAAGTTTTCTTTCTTCATTGACAAATACGAGTTTTCTGGAACTTTTATCTTTCATTTCTTCGCAGGTAATTCCTATTTCCTCCAACAGTCCCAGCGTTTTATTTGCAAGACGCCCTTTTCCCAAAGCAAACGTCAAATACCGCGTCTCTTCCATTATTGATCCCCCGTCCTTCCTTCTGTTTTTCTCTTCGGCATCATAACCGCCCGCGTCCCTTCCGTCCGCAGTTTTTTTACTTCTTCCAGCACTTCCCGGTAAGTCTCTGCCGTGTATTCCATCACTTTCGCTCCTGAAGGAATTACGGTTTTGATCCCCTGTCTTGCAAGGGCTGCCATCAGATCATCGATCACTACCATAAATCCGATAGCCGGCGCATTTTTCCCAAAACGCCCCAAAAGAGTATCATACCTGCCACCCTTTACAATAGCGTCCCCCACGCCGTAAGTATACGCTTTAAAAATCACTCCCGTATAATAATGATATTTGCTCAACATCCCAAGATCAAAGGAAACATATTTTTCCACGCCATAACAGCAAAGTACTTCATAAAGCGCCTCCAGGCGTTCGATCGCCTCCAGAGAACGCTCGTTATGTACTAATGCCTTCGCCTGTCCCAAAGCGTCGCAAGATCCGTATAAATCCGTCACCTGCAGCAAGGCATCCCTGTATTTCGCCGCTACCTGTTTCTCTCGAAGAAGTTCTTCCGCTCCAAAATAATTTTTTCCAGAAATAAATTCCCGCAATTCCAGTTCTGTCTCCTCGTCCAGCCCCGCTTCCATGCATATTCCCTTGAAATACTCCACATTTCCCACGCTCAGCTGGAAATCCTTCAATCCCGCCGCAAGCAGGGATTCGATCACCATCGCCGCCATTTCTCCATCCGCCTCCGCCGAAGCATCCCCGATCAGCTCCGCTCCCATCTGGGTAGCTTCCTTCAACTTCCCTTGCAGATTGGAATTGTTCGTAAAAATATTTCCCATATAGCAGAAACGTACCGGCACATCCGTCTCAGGAAAATATTTCGCCGCACATCTGGCGATGGATGGCGTGAAATCGGGCCGCAATACCAGCGTATTCCCTTCCTTATCAAAAAATTTGTATAGTTCCCTGGAAGGCGTCGTTCCCACTTCCTTAGAAAATACATCAAAAAATTCGAAGGTGGGAGTCTGGATGTCCTCATAACCGTAGCTTCTGATCTTTTCCATGATCAGACTCTCGATCCGCAGCTTTTTTGCATACTCTTCCCCGTAAATATCCCTCACACCTTCCGGCGTATGTACTAATTTTTTATTCATTCCTTCTCCTTTATTCCCTGTCATCCAAGTCTTTCTGTATCATATCCAAATAGGGTACAAATATATTGCTTTTCTTTTGCATAATATATTCCGGATTCAGTTCGTCAAACCGAAAACTCTTCCTCCCTCCCTCTTTTGCCCTGTCCCAAAAATAACGCAACATTTCATAAGGCAGGTAGTAGAGGATCTCTTTATGCGTATAATATATCACAAAAAAAGCGATTCCGCCCTGTTTTTCGAATAAACGCATAAACTCCACCTGATGCTCATGAATGTTCTGAAGGGCAAAAGTGTCTTTTGTGCATTCTTTCGCATCGAAGCAGACCGGAATTCCCTGTACGGCGCCGATATAATCGACCGTACTCTTCTGGTCAAAATAAGCCAGCGTAATCTGTCCGTTTTCCTTATCAATATTGATGGGCGTAATAGGGGTTGGGATTTTCTGAATGAGCGCCAGCCCGTTTTCCATATATTTTTCGTTTGTCCTGTTGATCAGATCTTCCAAGGTAGATCCCCTCAGTCCTCTGGAGTTCCAAGTTGCCATGCCTCACCCTTCCCCTTCATCCAAAATGCGGAAGATTTCCGGCGGTTCCGCCGTCAACACGAGTTCGGACATATCCGCCCACTCGCCTTCCATCTGCGGGAATTCCAAACGGATCGCATGAAGCAGCTGGGTTGTTATCCCATATTTTTTCTTATATCTGTCATTCCACTCAAAATATCCATATTTATAATCCCCGATGACAGGATGTCCCACGCTTGCCAGATGCACGCGTATCTGATGAGTCTTTCCCGTAATAAGTTCCACTTCCAGCAAAGTGATATTGCGGTAATTCTTAATCGGCTTATATACCGTCAGGACGTCCACCGCTTCTCCGTCCGAAGCATCCCTGCACAATTCCACTTTATTCGTATTCTCATCTTTTTTCAGGCTTCCTTCTATCCGGGCCTCCTGCGTTACCACGCCTTTCACATATAAAGAATAAAATTTGCGCAGACTCCTGTCTTTCAGCAGCGCGCTCATTTTCTGGCTTCCTGCCAGAGTCTTTCCACACAGCACCAGCCCGCTTGTATTCCGGTCCAGCCGGTTACAGACAGAGGGTTTGAACGTATGCAGCGTATGCTCATCCGCCTCTCCCTTTGCCATGAGATAGCCGATCAGCCATTCATTTAAAGATCGGTCGGACGGAGCGGCCTTCTGTGTCAGCATTCCTACCGGCTTATTTACTATCAGCACATGATCATTTTCATAGACAATCCCAAGTTCTCCATAAGCTTCATAGGCTTCTTTATACTGCTGGAATCGTCTATTTTCCTGTCCCGTGCCATTATATTTTTCTTCCCCCGGAATCGTTCCGCCGAATTTGAGGATCGTATCGTCGGACAAAAACATCGCGATTTCATCCTCCGCCCGAAGCATTTCGTTCCCGGACGCCTTCTTTTCGTTTAAGGTAATATTCTTTTTTCTCAGCATCTTGTATACGAAACTGGAAGGCGCTTTTGCCAAATATTTCCTCAGGTATTTATCCAGCCGTTGTCCCGCATCCCGTTCCGCCACCCTGACCTTAATCATACATTCTCTCCATTCTTTTCCCCGCCGCCTCTCTCACAGAGCGATAGCCAGCAGGTTCTCCAATATTTCCATCTCCGCTTTCTTCGCTTCGCCTTCCGCAGAACCCTGCTTTTCCTGTGTACGGAGGTTTTTTAACCCTTCACAATATTTTTCAATATCATCATATATTTTCACAGCCGCGCCTTTGCATCCTCCCTGCTTCAGATGAGCGGCCAAATGTTTCTCACACGCCTGAATATCCATTTTTTTATTTTCCGAATAACCGCACACAATATGGTCTTTCACCACCATATGGCTGACTTGATAATTTTTTTCATAGGAAGTAAAAAACATATCATATAATTCCATGAATCCGCCGGCGTATCCGCAGATCTTCTCTTTTGCCTCACCCGAACAGCCTTCCGCCCGCAAAAACATGACCATATTTACCGTACTCCTCCCCGCCGGCAGACATCCAAGGATGGCAATTACCGTCAAAAGATTTTCCTTCGATCCCGTCTCCCAGATCCCAATCCCAAAAAGGGAAAGCGCTACTGCATACAGAAAAATTGTTCTGACACTGGCCCATATTTTCTGTTGTTTGATATAACCGTACTGCCCTTTGACAATTCGTTTTCTGCCCATATATTTCCCAGCTCCCTTATTCTTTCTATTTCAAAAGCCCCATAACGGATAAGATCCACCCATGGGGAACCGTTTTTGTCAAAATACCAAAAGCCTTCATCGGAAGGCTGCATATGGAAAGCGCCTTCTTATGGCAGGAATCCCTCAGCGCATCCCTTACCACCTTCTGCGGGGAAACCATGGTCAATTTTTTTACCGCCAGCGTAGAGGCGTATTTTTCCGCAATATCAAAAAATTCCGTCTCCACAGGCCCCGGGCATACCGCCGTCACCCATATATCCTTTTCCCTTAATTCCTCCCGCAAAGCCCTGGAAAAACTAAGGACGTAAGATTTGGCAGCAGCATATACGGCAAAATTCTTTTGGGGCACGAAAGCTGCGCTGGATGCCAGTTGAATGATACGGCCGTTTTTACACATATGTGGAATGCATTCATAGGTCATCCTTGTCAGAGCTTTGCAATTCACCTCCAGCATTCCCAGCTGTTCTTCGATGCTTATTCCGTCAAATCTTCCCATCAGCCCATAACCCGCGCAGTTCACCAGCATACGGACAGAGACGTCCTCCGCCGCAAGAATATTGCAGAACCGTTCCATATCCTGCTCTTCCGTCACATCCATAGCAATTATTCTGCATCCGGTTTCCAGCACTTTTGCCAATTCCTCCAAACGCTCTCTTCTTCTTGCAATGAGCCATATTTCATCCAATTCGTGCATGATCTCATCCAACTGGAACGCAAATTCCTGTCCAATGCCCGAAGAAGCCCCTGTAATAATAGCGATTTTCTTTTTCATGCCCAACCCCCTTTGCCGCCCGTCCGCGGCCATTCTAACTCTTCTTTTTATGAATATTCCTAATCGTTTTCTTTTTTCCCTTCTTGCGGTTTGCCATCGCCCTGCTCTCTTTCTTTTCTTCCCTTACGCTCCCCGCTTTCTCTCCCTTTCTCGGCCTGATCAGGCACTTTTTATCAAAGCCGACCAGATCTTCCCTTCCGGCTTTTGCCAGGGCTTCTCTCACCAGGTCATAATTCTTCGGGTTCCTGTATTGGATCAGCGCTCTCTGCATTGCCTTTTCGTGAGGATTGCGGCATACATATACTTTTTTGCCGCTGACCGGGTCGATCCCCGTATAATACATAACCGTAGATACCGTGGATGGAGTCGGATAAAAATCCTGTACCTGCTCCGGCATATAACCAAGATCTCTTAAATATTCTGCTAATTTTATTGCCTCCCCCAATGTGGAACCCGGATGGGAGGACATCAGATAAGGAACCAAAAACTGTTTTTTCCCCATTTGCTCATTCATCATATGATATTTTCTGACAAATTTTTCATAAACATCGTTGGAGGGCTTACCCATTTTGGAAAGCACTGCGTCCGAAATATGTTCCGGAGCCACTTTGAGCTGCCCGCTCACATGATGTTCCACCAATTCACGGAAAAAAGCATCGTCCGCATCAGCCATCAGATAATCAAAACGTATGCCCGAACGAATAAACACTTTTTTTACGCCCGGTATGGAGCGAAGTTTGCGCAAAAGTTCCAAATAATCGCTGTGATCCACCGTCAGATTTTTGCATGGTTTCGGGAACAGGCATTGTCTCTCCCTGCATACCCCCATAGATAATTGTTTTTCGCAGGAAGGACGCCGAAAATTAGCAGTCGGCCCTCCCACATCATGAATATATCCTTTAAATCCTGGTTCCTTTGTCATTTTTTCCGCTTCTTTTATAATAGAAGCATGACTCCTCACCTGAACCGTTCTCCCCTGGTGGAAAGTAAGTGCGCAGAAATTGCAGCCTCCAAAACATCCCCTGTTGCTGATCAGGGAAAACTGAATTTCCGCAATCGCCGGGACTCCTCCTTTTTCTTCATAAGAAGGATGATACGTCCTCTGATAAGGCAGGTCATAAACCGCATCCATTTCCTCCGTTGTCAACGGCCTGGCGGGCGGATTTTGCACCACAAAAACGCCGTTCGGGTAAGGTTCTATCAAATATTTTCCGTTCACCGGATCGGTATTCTGGTATTGCTGGCGGAAACTGTCCGCATAAGCCTCCGGTTTTTCCCTCATTTCTTCATAAGAAGGCAGAAGAATGCTTTCATATACGCCGGAAATATCTTTTGTCTTATATACCGTCCCGGCAATAAAAGTAATATCCTTTACCGCAATGCCGCTGTTCAAAGCATCCGCGATTTCCACAATAGACCGTTCCCCCATTCCATAAGAGATCAAATCCGCCTGGGAATCCAGCAGCACGGAACGCTTAAAGCTATCCGACCAATAGTCATAATGAGCCAGACGGCGGAGGCTGGCTTCCACCCCGCCAATAATCACCGGCACATCTTTATAAGAACGGCGGATCAGATTCCCGTATACCGCCACTGCGTGATCCGGCCGCTTCCCCGCCTCGCCTCCCGGCGTATAAGCATCGCCCGGCCGGCGCTTTTTCGATACGAAATAGTGGTTCACCATAGAATCCATGTTGCCAGCCGATACGAGAAAAGCAAGCCTGGGCTTTCCCAGAACCGTCACGCTTTTTTCATCTTTCCAGTCGGGCTGCGGAATAATTCCCACCGTATATCCATTCGCTTCCAACACCCGGCTTATAATAGCCGTGCCAAAAGAAGGATGATCCACGTAAGCGTCTCCCGTTACGTAAACAAAATCCAGCTGGTGAATTCCCCTTTCTGTCAATTCTTCTTTCGATATAGGTAAAAATCCGTTCATAATATCAGTTTCCTTTTGCAATCGTCGGGCATTTGAATAAAGTCTGCAATATAATAATCGGCTGCCGCCGCTTTTTCTTCCTTTTGTGAAATGGAATAAAAGTCTTCTACGGCGCATACTTTCATCCCCGCCGCCTTCCCCGCCATTATACCGGGAATAATATCTTCAAACACGAGGCAACGCTCCGGCTCCACTCCCAGTTCCCCCGCCACCGCCAGATAAATATCCGGTGCCGGTTTCCCCTTCGCCACATCGCAGCCTGTCATAATGCAGGAAAAATGATTCTCCAGTCCATGTACCGATACGATTCTTTCCACTAATTCCCTGGAATTGCTGGTGGCGATCCCGAGAGCGATTCCTCTCTCCCTGCAAACTTCTAAAAAATCAAATACACCTTCTTTTAACGGCACTTCATAACTATACTTATCCCATGCCATAGCGTTCCAGTCCTCTTTGATCTTCTCGACGGAATCGGCAAGCCCGAAGCGGTTCTTAAAATACCCCGCCGTCTCGCTGAAACTCATTCCCTCGATATCCGCCTGCAGACTTTTGGGCGGGACGATACCGAATTTCCCAAGATATTCAAGGTCAATCTGCGCCCATATCCACATGGAGTCCACCAGCGAACCATCCAGATCAAAAATAACCGCATCTATCTTTTCAAGCATATTTTTCTAACCTTTCCTCTTTCCGTTATGCCTATCGTTCCTTTTTCAGGATTTCACTCCGTATATCTTACCACAACTAAAAATAAAATCATAGAGATAAATCAAGCTGGAAAAAAATCAGGCACCGAAAGCTATTTTCGGATGCCTGACCTTTCTTCGTCATTCTGCGGATAATATCCCTGAAATTTTTTCTATCATTTCATCTTCTTTTAGCCGGAACTTGATCTCTACCCGCCTGGAAGACGCCATATCCACCGTTTCTGTCCGGTTTCCGTCCCCATCTTCCTTATAGACTGGATTGCTCCATGACTTTCCGTTCACGGTAAGAATCTGTTGCAGCTGTTCGATCTTATCTTCGCTCAGTCCGTTCTTTTTATTCAGGCAGAAATCCGCTACGGCATTGGCGCGCGCATAGGATAATTCCATATTGCTCTGGTAACCTCCATCCGTGTCCGTATGCCCTTCAATAATGATTTCCGCAATATATCCCCGAAACTGATCCTGCAGCAGCACATCGAGGTACATCGGAATAATTTCCTTCAAAGTTTCCTTACTGTCCGCAGTCAGGGTAGCGCTGTTATACCGGAACAGTACGTCGGAGGAAAAGGTAATGGAGCCTGTCTGGGCATCCACTTTCATGCTGGAATTGTGGAAAGTATCCTGCAATGCCCCGATAATATCCGTGCGGATACCGACAATATCCTGAAGTTCACTTTTTGTAGTTGCTAATTCCTGCCTTGCATTTTCGATTTCCAAATACGCTTTGTTCAACTCTTCTTCCGTCAAAGCTGCCTTTTCATATGCCTGTTGCAGCTCCGCGAGGGAAGAAGCCAGTTCTTGGTTGGAGCGCTCAATCTCCGCTTTGGAATTCTCCAGATCCGTTATGACGGATTCCAACTGCGACTGCGCCGTATCCAGTTCCAGACGCGTCTGATCCAGATCCGTCGTTTTCTGTTTATAAACAGCAAGAGTAATGGCTATGATTAAAATAAAAATTAACAGCAAGGCCGCCATCATATCCGAATAGGACTGCCAATAGCTATGCTCCGCAAAAGCTTCCCTGTTTTTTCTTCTATTCTTCATATAAACTCCTCATTTGGTCGAAAGCATAAAGCTGGCTCGTAATCTCATCGCTCATCTCGCTGCAAGTATTTGCCAGTTTTTCTTTTTGTTCTCTCAATTCCCCCGCAAATTTTTCCTGTCTGTCCATCACCTTTGCAAGCGCTGACTGCACATTGCGGTTTACTTCCACCAAAGCGGTAACTGCCTCAATCAGTTCCTTTGCATTCGCCGCACTGACCGCCTGTGCTTCTCCCGCGGCTTTCAATGTACTTCCCAACTTCTGAAAGTCCGCGTTCAGCGCCGTCTGCATCTGTCCGGTGAATTTATCCACAATTCGTTCCACTCCTGCAGTCTGCTCTACGGAATCCCCTTTCATAATCTCGAGCATCTGCTTAAGCGCGCCGGAGATTCCGGCCTGATATACGACCATCGCCGCTGAGCTTTCATCTTCTTTCGCCGTCTGCGGCAGTGCCGTCTGGCGGAACATGCATAAAAATTCTTCCAGTTTTTCATAAGCATCTGACATTATGCTCCGGTATATGATATTAAATACGAGGGAAAAGAAAATACCATATACCGACGTATGAAACGCCACCTTCATGCCGGACAGCAAGGTTCCCACATTATCGGAAATCGTAAAAATATCATTGCCGTTAAAAGATCCGAGTCCCATGGAAAGGCCGAGGAATGTGCCAAGAATGCCCAGCCCTGTCAGAGTACCCGATATACCGGAATTAAAAAAATTCATTCCCACCCTGTCCAGAAGGTCATCGTTGATATATTCCTCCAAATCGCAGGATTGTGAAATGCCTCTTTTCGTTCTAAGGCTTTTGATGCGTAAACGGTATTTATTAAATGCCGTTCTTAGTTCTTCATTTTCAAAGGCGTTGCTTCTGTCCTTATAATTACTCCAAAGGTTCCGTCCATTTGCCTCTTTATATTCTTTCTGAAGCCTGTCCGTAAAATCCATCAATTCATCGGTCACCGCATTGAGTCTGCCAAAGCTGATCGACGATATCAGAAACAGCACGCCTATAATAATCAGAAAACCGATATTAATCGCAAGGTTTACCAGAGAAACCTCTCCTCCCGTAAAGACGCCGTTCAGGTACAGCACAAAGGCAATGACGACCGCATATAAAAGAAATAAAATATAATATAATCTGTTTTTCATCCGTTCTCCCATCCCGCGCCGCAGCCCTTTTTTCCTGTTCTGCTTCCCGGCACGTTTTTTGTCTTATGTTTTACAGTTTTTCTAAACGTATCACAATTTTATCGATAACTCAATATTTTTAAAAAAATCTTAATAATCTTCCCAAAAACTACATAAAATAATTTTCAGGCAAATTTTCCAGAAAAGAGGACAGGACATGCAGCTTTCCAACCATCTTGATGATAATATTCAACATTTAAAATCCATTTTCCCCATTCCCCAAAGCTTTGATATTATAACCAGAGATCTGTTCTTAGGGGATACGAGGGGATATTGGATCGGCATCAACGGTTTTTGCCGTGTAGAGTTGCTACAGCAGATTTTTTCGGATCTTCAGAATCCGCTGTATATGAAAGATCATAAAATAGAAGATATCAGCCGCTATCTGAATGCCAAGATCGGCTATGCACAGGCATCCCTTTGTGATAGCTGGGAAGAAATTACCCGAAACGTCTTAAGCGGCCCCTCCGTTCTTTTTATTGACGGCTTTACCCAGGCCATCATTATCGATGTGCGTACTTATCCGGCCAGAAGCGTCGGCGAACCGGATACCGAGCGGGTAACTCTTGGCGCAAGGGACGGATTTGTAGAAACCCTGCTCTTCAACACCAACCTGATCCGCCGCCGCATCCGCTCTCCCAAGCTGACCTTTGAGATCCTTTCCGTCGGGGAAGAAAGCAAGACAGACGTGGCTCTTGCCTATATGGACGGTTTTGCCAGCCAGGAACTCCTGTCCCGGCTGAAACAGGCTTTGGACGGCCTGACCGCAACTTCCCTGACCATGGGTACAAAAAGCCTGGAAGAACTGCTCGTTAAAAAACGCTGGTTCCATCCTCTCCCCAGCATGCACTATACCGAACGCCCCGATGTAGCCTGCAGCTTTCTCACGGAAGGCCATATCGCTGTGATCGTGGACAATTCTCCTTCCGTACTGATACTTCCTTGTACCATTTTCCAGTTCACCCAAAGCCCGGAAGATTATTATAAAAGCCCTGTAGTTGGTACCTATTTCCGTCTGGTTCGTTTCCTTTGTATTCCGGCCAGCCTGTTATTAATGCCTCTTTTTCTTCTGCTGACCGCATATTTTCCTCAATTTTCAGAAAAATGGAGGCTTATGTCCACAGAAATACTCCCCGGCCCTACCATTATTTTCTATGTCATGGCCGTGGAGTTTCTCCTGGATTTATTTAAATATTCTGCCTCCGTCAGTTCCAGCCGATTTTCCGGTTCCCTGTCAATCATCGGCGGACTCATTATCGGTGATATCGCTGTGGAACTGAACTGGGCCTCGGTAGAGATTTTGTTCTACGCTGCCGTCACCCTGCTGACAAGTTTATCCCTTGCCAGCATCGAATTCAGCGACGGCATCCGGGTCTACCGGCTCTTCCTCATCATATGCACCGCCCTTTTTGGCATCTGGGGATTTACCGGAGGTCTCTTTCTCGTCCTCTGTTCCATCGTGACGACTCCTGTCTTCGGCGGTATGAGCTATTTCTGGCCTTTATGGCCTTTCAACTGGAAAGCTCTGCGCACCCTCCTATTCCGCTGCCCAGCCGCAAAGGCCCAGCCGAGCAACGTATGGAAACGTTCCTGAAACTTGTTACCTTCCGCCTAGCTTCCATCCAAACAGCTTAATGTTCAATGGCACTGGCCTCTGCATTGTCTGCAATCGCCTCCGCATTGTATTGATTTTCCGTTTTTCTTATCCTTGATCATGCTTCTGACTGCCATGGCGGCAGCTCCTAAGACAATCAGGCCAACTATTAAGGTCCCCATTCTTTTCCTCCCATTCCTACAGCCGTTCGCTATTTCTTATTTTACAGGCATGGTTCTTTTCATTCCCCTTATATCCAATTTTAACGTGCCGCTCTCTTTATAAGGACGCAGCAGCAAGTAAAGGAATCCGATAATAACCAGAAAAGCAGCCGCGGTTCCCAACCCAAAAGATCCTGCCGTAAACATTGTTCCAATCTGAAAGATGCAAAGAGCTGCTGCATAAGCAAGCACAGTCTGATACCCAATCGCAAACCAGAACCATTTTGCATTGTTCATCTCTCTCTTTATTGCTCCCATCGCCGCGAAACAAGGCGCGCACAAAAGATTAAATACAAGGAATGAATACGCCGCCGCAGTCGTCATGCTCCCTGACAGCATTCCCCATATTTCTGTTCCTTCTTCCGCAACCTCTGCGAAACCAAAGAGAATGCCAAAAGTCCCAACTACATTTTCTTTTGCTACAAGTCCCGTAATCGCTGCAACCGCAGAACGCCAGTCCCCCCATCCGAGCGGAACAAACAGCCAGCTGATTCCGTTTCCGATCATTGCCAGTATGCTATGGTCAATTTCCATATCTTCCAGCATACGGAACTGCCCGTCTACAAAACCAAAATATGTCGTAAACCAAATGACAATCGTAGATACAAGAATAATGGTACCTGCTTTCTTAATGAACGACCATCCCCTTTCCCACATGCTGCGCAGCACATTAGAAACGGTGGGCATATGGTAAGCCGGAAGCTCCATAACAAAAGGAGCCGGATCCCCCGCAAACATTTTTGTTTTTTTCAATATAATGCCGGAACAGATAATCGCTGTAATTCCTACAAAATAAGCGCTGGGAGCTACCCACCACGCCCCGTCAAACAGCGCTCCCGCAATCAAGGCGATAATCGGAAGTTTGGCACCGCAGGGAATAAAAGTAGTCGTCATAATCGTCATTTTTCTATCTCTGTCGTTTTCAATCGTCCGGGAGGCCATAACGCCCGGAACCCCGCAACCGGTTCCGATCAGCATCGGAATGAATGATTTTCCCGAAAGACCGAACTTGCGGAATATCCGATCCATAATAAAGGCAATCCTTGCCATATATCCACAGCTTTCCAAAAATGCCAGGAAGAGAAACAGCACCAGCATCTGGGGAACAAAACCGAGGACGGCTCCCACGCCCGCTATAATGCCGTCCAGAATAAGCCCCTGCAGCCAATCGGCGCAATTTACCATCTCTAACAGCGATCCTGCCAAAACAGGAATGCCCGGAATCTCTATTCCAAGAAAACTCCATCCGTCACCAAACACACCGTCGTTTGCCCAATCAGTAGCCCATGTTCCTACCGTGGAGACCGAAACATAGTAAACAATGAACATTACGGCGGCAAAGATCGGCAATGCAAGAAAACGATTTGTAACAATCTTATCAATTTTATCGGATACCGTCAATTCGCCTTTCCCTGCTTTGGAAACGCACTCTCCTATGATGGAAGAAATATAGGTATACCGTTCATTTGTAACGATGCTTTCCGAATCATCGTCCAGATCTGCCTCCAATTTGCCGATCACCTTCTCCACATCCGGCACAGCGCTCATACAGGATGAAATCTTATCGTCCCGTTCCAAAAGCTTAATAGCAAAAAAGCGCTTTTGTTCACTTGGTATATCATCTCCAAGGCTGCTCTCGATTTCTTCCAGCGCTTCTTCCAGTTTCGGGGAAAATCTGTGGACAGGCACCGCCTTTCCTCCTCTTTCCGCTATGGCAGCCGCTTTTTCCGCTGCTTCCCGGATACCTGTTCCTTTTAATGCGGAAATTTCCACCACTTCGCAGCCAAGCCTTTCGCTCAGTTTGTCACGGTATATTTTATCGCCGTTTTTCTTTACGACATCCATCATATTAACAGCCATAACCATTGGAATCCCAAGTTCCATCAGCTGAGTGCTAAGATACAGATTCCTTTCAATATTGGTTCCATCTACAATATTTAATATGACGTCCGGCCGTTCCCCTATCAGATAATTTCTTGCCACTACTTCCTCTAACGTATAAGGGGATAATGAATATATCCCGGGAAGATCCATGACGATAACATCCTGGTGGCCTTTCAACTTTCCTTCCTTCTTTTCCACTGTTACGCCCGGCCAATTCCCTACAAATTGGTTGGAACCGGTAAGCGCATTAAATAATGTGGTTTTTCCGCTGTTTGGATTCCCCGCTAATGCAATTCTTACTGACATATCCTACCTCTTTCCTATTTTATCGCTTTTATTTTTATACAACTATCATTTATTAGTCACCGCTAACTATCGTGCAAAATATTTTAGTAAAATTATTCTACAATTATCATTTCCGCATCCGCTTTGCGCAATGACAGTTCATATCCTCTGACCATCACTTCCACCGGATCTCCAAGGGGTGCCGCTTTCCGCACAAATATCTCTACCCCTTTTGTAATACCCATATCCATAATCCGCCTTTTCACCGGCCCCTCCCCAGTCAACCGGGCTACTTTCACCGTGTTCCCGCAAGGAATTTCCCTTAATGTTTTCATAATCTCTCCTTTTTACCCTACCATGATTTTATTTGCCATTTCTCTGCCGATTGCAACCCTGGAATCTTTTACATTCACGATAATACTGCCGCCCGCTTCAGACACGACTGACACTGTTCCACCCTCTACGAAGCCAAGATTCTCCAGAAATTTTCTGGTTTCCTCTTTTCCGCCTATCCTGCGGATAACATTCTTCTTTCCGACACTTACCATTGATAACGGCATCTCTCATCCTCTCCCTTTCCATATGTAATGTATTTATTTGAAAATGAAATCTATTCTCATTTTCTACACGTTAGTATATTCTAACAAAAGTAATTTGTCAAGAACTTATTTCTGTTTTTAGTTGCCGGAAACTCTGTCAACCTTCCTTTATATGTGATATAATAACCATAAATATTAAAAAATTATGGTAAACGGGAGAAATAAACGATGAACGTAAACGAATCCGCAGAAAATTATTTGGAAACCATACTGATACTCAGCAAGTCCCGCCCTGTCGTACGGTCAGTGGATATTGCGGAAGAACTTGGCTTTAAAAAACCAAGCGTCAGCGTTGCGATGAAAAATCTGCGCGAAAAAGAACATATCACCGTTACTCGGGAAGGATTTATTTACCTGACAGAATCCGGAAAAAAAATCGCTGAGATGATCTATGAACGCCACGAAGTGTTGAGCGGCTGGCTGGCACATTTGGGGGTAGACCCCGAAGTTGCCGTCAAAGACGCCTGCCGCATAGAACATGTGATCAGCAAAGAAAGTTTTGAAGCGATCAAAAGGCATATTTCCCATACGGATGCCCTACATGGAGTTTAAAATGCCTTCTATGCCCTCTTCCTGGAAGATCTTCTTATAGTATCCGATCTCGTCCCGGATCAACGCATCAATTACTCCCATGCCAAGAAGCTCCACGGGAGCCCTGTCGTCTGTCAGAAGAAGCTCGCCGCCTTCATATTTGACTAATCCGCCGGAAACTCTCTCCATCATATCCGCCAGCCTGTCGTTCTTCAAAGCTCCGGCATTTTCTTCCAGCTTTTCCACTATGCCCTCACTGCCCGCGGAAGCAAAAAGCTCCCTGTTCGTAGACCCTTTTACATCTACCGTATATACTTGGTCAAATACGCTGGCTATCGTATCGGAAAGATATTCGTTAATATTTCCTTTCTCTTCCGAATGCATATTCATATTTACCACCATAACGCCGTCCTCTTTCAAATGCTCCTTTACCATCCTAAAAAATTCCACAGAAGACATCTGAAAAGGAATCGTAATATCCTGATAGGCATCTACCATAATTACGTCATATTTTTTATCCACCGTCTGCAAATAGGCCCTTCCGTCATACGTGGTTACTTCGATCGTATCCGGCAGGGCAAAATACATTTCTGCCAGATCCGTTATCTTCTGGTCGATTTCCACGCCTTCCACGGATGTGTTTTCGAAATAGTCCATACATTGTTTCGCATAGGTTCCTGTTCCCATCCCCAATACAAGAATATCGGCGTCTTCCTTCTGATTCACCCCTGCCATTACCGGAGCGGCAAGGGCATAATCATAATACATCCCTGTCAGGGAATCCCCTTTTTTCATGATAGACTGCACGCCGAACAGCACATTGGTGGAGAGAATCACGCTGTCGTCCGTTTCCTTTACCTGCAAATAATTATAGATGGACTCCCCTTCATAAAGCAGACTGTTTTCCCAAAAAGCAAAACTGCCGGAATGCCCGAAAATACCACATAAAATAAAAACAAGCACTGCCATGGCGCATACTCCCTTCCTGGCCTTTTTGCTGACAAAATAAACAAGGCCGAGCAAAAGCAGTATGCCGGAGAAAATAAGAAAGGTAACAGCCGTCCCAACGGCGGGAATCGTTACAAATGTGGGCAGAAACGTGCCGATAATGCTTCCGATCGTATTGAACGCTCCCAAGGTTCCAACGGTTTTTCCGCTGTCATCCAGACTGTCCACCGTATACCTTGCCAATGAGGGCGTAACTGTTCCGAGCAGAAACAGCGGAAACACAAAGATCACCATACACGCCGCAAAACCTGCCAGAATCAGGAAATTATTATTTACGCTCACGATCAGAACTGCGGAAATGCCAAGAATAATATATTTTCCCACTACCGGAATGGCCGCAATCCACAAGGCCGCCACGATCAGCCGCATATACAGCTTATCGGGATTGGGATTCTTGTCCGCGCTCCTGCCGCCCCAAATGTTTCCCAAAGCCATCGCAATCATAATCGTTCCGATAATAATTGTCCATACGATCTGCGAAGAACTGAAATAGGGCGCGAGCAGACGGCTCGCTCCCAGTTCCACCGCCATGACCGACATTCCTGCAAAAAATTCCGTCAGGTACAGATAATATTTGTTTTTTAAAATACTTTCCATCCTTTATCTCCTTCTATCTCCTGTTCTAAAAAAAGCGTATCCTGTGATGCAGCAGAACTCTCCCGTCTCTCAGGCTTTCCGCCTCAATGTCTACCTCGCATCCCCCGGCTTGCAGTTCTTCCAATACCCTGTCCATATATTCCGCCGAATAGCTGTCGTCCTCATATGCCCGGTAGCACCGCAGCCAGAGTTCTTCACTGTCCACAACACTTTCAAACTCCGCCGGATTTCCGGCAGTCATGATCTTATTATAACAATCTTCATAATATTCCTCCATACCGGATATTACATCTTCTTCCGAAAAACCGGCGTCCTCCATGCTCCTTCTGTTGTCTTCTGGTTCATCCTCCCATATTTCCTCCTCTTTTGGACCGCTATATTTTGTTCCGTTGCATGGCGGCAGGTACACGGAAAGGTCTTCCCTTTTATGGGTAAGCGAGAACTCCTGATCCGTCCTGTTCAAATAACGGTATGTATTGGGATCCGTATCGTCCCAGGTAGCATCCGCATTATAATATTCATCCTCCAGGCGTATGATATTCCATGCATGGTTCTCCCCCGCAAAACCGGTACAATAATAACAGGGAACCCCTAACTGCGTCATTAAGTACTGCATGCTTCTCGCATAACCGGCGCATACGGTCCGCCCGTTCGCCAATGCGCTGTATGCGCTCTGGTTCAGCGGTGCCTGAAGATCATATTCTATCCGGTCAAGCAAGGCATTATGCACATACAATTCCTTTTCATAATCGCTGCTCTGGCTCCGCGCACCTGCCAGAATTTCCTCGGCCGCACTCTGAAATATCCCTTTTGCAGCATCCAGATCGTCCACCAGATCATTGAACTGGAGGGAAATTTCCGCACATCCGCCGCTCCTGGCAAATTTTGCCTCATAGGCCGAATCCAGCCAGAATAATTCCGGATGGTCGTTTACTACCGCGATAAAAGAATTGCGCAGTTCTCTTTGCGTCACCGGCTCCACCGGATTAAAAATCCTGTTTACTGCTCCTGCGTTGGCATAAATCTGCCGGTATATAGACTGCTCCGGTTCGGACAGCATCCCATAATAAGGGTAGAACTCCGTATCAAAGCTTAACCCTTCCCCCGTCTCGCCATAAGTATATTTTTTCCGAAGTTCCTCCGCCTCTTCTTCGTTGATCTCTTCGGCGTTTTCCTGCACCGGAATGTAACCGTTTCTCCCGGCCACTTCTTCGGGCGTATGGATTTCTTCCCGTTCCGGCGCTACATACCCGGAGGTTTTGTTTCCCTCCTTCTCCGGTTCCATGCCATCTCCCCCGCTTTGCCCCGTCTCTGTGCCCTCATCCGTTTCCACAAGATCCATATCCGTTCCGGCCTCAGGCAATAAATCCGGTTCCGTTTCCTCCATATACACCGGTTCTTCTTTTCCCAGGCGGGAATAAAGGAAGTCGGACGCCCTGTCCGCCAGCCCCGGCCAAAAGGCGCATAAAATGATAAATATGCTGACCAGCGACAATAACGCCAATATGCTGTAGAGCAATCTTTTCATCCACTTCATTCTCTCATCTTCCTCACTTCTTCTTCCGTTAATTCCCTGTAACTCCCACAGGGAAGGTTTTCATCCAGAAAAAGTCCGCCCATGGCGGTTCTTTTCAGATAAACCACCTCATTTTCCACCGCATGCAGCATTCGCTTTACCTGATGGTACTTCCCTTCCGTTATCGTCAGATAAATGCTGGTATCCGATATCCGTTCCGCCTTCGCCGGCAAAGAAATCTTCTCTTCCCCGATATCCACGCCTTTTTCCAGCGCCTTTCTGCTCTCTTCCGACAGAGGCCTTGCCGTCTCCACATAATATACTTTCTCCACATGTTTTTTCGGAGAAAGAAGATCGTGGGCCAGTCCTCCGTCGTTTGTCATAATCAACAATCCCTCCGTATCCCTGTCCAGCCTTCCTACCGGAAACAAATCTCTATATCCGGTATCCTTTAAAAGATCGGACACCGTTCCATGTATGCGGTCCCTTGTGGCGGACACAACTCCCTGCGGTTTATTCAGCATATAATACACATATTTTTTATATATAATTTCTTTCTCCCGGAAAGACACCTGATCTTTTCCTTCCTCGATCTTATATTCCGGTTTCCGGACGACTTCGCCGTTCACCCTCACCAGCCCCTGTTTTAAATATTCTTTTACCTGACTGCGGCTTCCCAGATTGGCGCCGCTTAAAAATTTATCCAGACGAAGCATCTGCCCACCGTTTCCCTTTCCGATCCACTTCTACTTTTTAACGTTTTTCATATATTGGTAATAACTATTTTGTGATATAAGATCCGGTAATCACTATGATGAAACTATCCAATAAAAAAAGCAAAACTATCACCCTTTTGTTTCTTATCCTGACAGGCATGCTCCTCGTTTATCCGAAAGAAAGCCTGGCGTTTTCCCTGACCGGACTGCAGCTTTGGTTCAATCGGATGGTTCCTACCCTTCTCCCCTTTATGATATTATCCGGCATTATGATACGCCTGAACCTGACGGAGCATGTGGTAAAAATCATCAGTCCTGTACTCACTCCCCTTCTCAGAATAAGTCTTAACGGACTCTATGCCGTTACGATCGGGTTTCTCTGCGGCTTCCCCATGGGAGCCCGGGTCATCGCCCAGTTGTACGCAAGCCATAAGCTCTCCAGGTCGGAGGCCTCCTATCTGCTGGCCTTCTGCAACAATATCGGCCCCATTTATTTCATCAGCTTTGTCCTTCCGACGATTGGCCTGGAACTTACCGCCCCCTATCTTTTTGGCATGTACGGGCTTCCCCTCTGTTATGGTATCTTCTTAAGATATACCTTTTACCGAAACCGTATCCCTATGCCGTGTACCCGGCCCATGCGCAAGCTGAAAAATATTCTCTCTGCCGCAGAAGGAGCCTCACCGGCATCCCTGCTGGACACCCTGGACGACTCTATCCTGTCCGGCCTGTATGGCATATCCAGGCTGGGCGGATACATGGTTCTTTTCAATCTCCTCAACCTCATTCCGCAGACATTATTCAAAATAACCGGCGATATCGGCGGCGATCCTGAAGCAGCTCTGAACTGCCTGTTGGAAATCACAAGCGGCATCAGCCGCATAGGGAACCAGTCACCGCTCCTTGTGCTGCTCCTGCTTCCCTTCGGCGGTTTTTCCTGTATCGCCCAAACCTATAGCATGATAAAAGAAACGGATCTCTCCTTAAAAGACTACGTATCCCACAAACTGATTCTTTCCGCCGTCACGTTGGGCTATTACGTCCTTTGGTATCTATTTTTTCCGTCGTCTTTTCTTCTTTGACCCACATCTCCGAAAGGAGATGTGGCTCCGAAAGGAGATGCGGCTCCTGCGGCTCCGAGAGGAGACGTATCCTCTCATGAGAATGCCCGCCAGCATCAACAGCACAAAAAGGATAGCGACACATAAAAAGGCCACTTGGAGGAAATAAAAGAACGTCACTTCCGGCGCTTCTCCTTTCCCGTTTTTTCCAGCCTCTTTCTCGTTATCCGCCGGGTTTTTGGCCTTCATAATCCCAGCCTCCACAGCTTCCCCGGCTGCATCCTCTTCCGCCATATCCCTGTCCGCGGCCTCCGTCCCTGATTCTTCCTCTCTCTCCTTCTCCGAAGCGATAGAAGGCAGATACACATGATTGCTCTCCGTTTTTATATCGTACTTATTATAAACTTTCACCACCACTTCAGGTATCGTTCCCGGCGGCGCTTTCATGGTAAACGTGAGATTATCCGCACTGCGCGGCTCCCATTTCTGCAAATCGGAAAAATTTTTCCCTCCATCCCAGCTATAACTGTAATAAAGAAGATAACTGTCATAATCCGAGGCATAAACGGAAACCTCGATATCTCCCGTTTCCGTATTCACATCCCCGACATCGATCATACAAACATCCGGCTCCGTCAAATCCGGTTTCACCGCGCCGGTCGGAACCGGTATCTCCACTTTGGGCCAACCGCTATAATCCACGCCCAAAATCTCGGACTTCAGGCCGTAATATCTGGCGACTGCGGTCGCATCCAGAATGCCCAGACTTTCCAACCCTTCCCCTGAAGTATAAAAAGACGTGTCGTTCTCCTGGTCCAGATGGCAATGCTCGATAAGCGCAGAAGGAATTCCCCTGGCTGTAGAATGCCGGATAATGCCGTAATAATCCTCCCCTCTGTCGTTCAGCCTTGTCTTGATCCCCCTCGGGTACAAGCCCATCTCTTCCAAAAGTTCCATTTCCCCGCTGGCAAATGAATATCCTTCCTGATGCTCCTCTCCAAAGGCAGAAACCCACACCTCCGAACCGAACAAATCATGCTCCGCAGACATATTAAAATGAAGGCAGAAGAGAAAATCCGCATTTTTAGATGCTGCAAACTCCGCCCGCTCCTCCAGGCTCATATCTTTATCCCCCTCACGGGTCAGATATACTTCGATCCCTTCGTATTTCTCCAGTTCTTCCTTCATCGCCAGAGCCACGATCATTGTCAAATTTTTTTCCGTATATCCATTGCACTCGGCCCCCAGATTTTCCCCTCCATGCCCCGGATCGATCGCAACGACAACAGGCTGCGCCCCATGTGCCGGAATACTTTTTCCATATAAAAAAAACAGCCCCATAAGGCACGCCAACATCACTTTTCGAATAATCTTCATATTACTCCTCAATTAAAAATTTATACGATTCACAAAAAACCGGTTTCGTCATTGTAAGCGAAACCGGCTCTCCCACCGTTGTTTATGCCCGCAAGGGTTACATACGAAAAGCTATACTCCATTTATTATTTCAGCAAATCCAGATTCAAGGATTCTCCGCTATCCCCATCTCCGGCTCCTCCAAGCAGAAGATCCGTCTCCTGAGGATGCAGATCCGCCCGGTTTGTTCTGATGATTTCCGCATAACCATTCAAATTATTAATAAAGCTCTCATAATGCGAGGCTGTCATATTCACCGTCTGAATCATCAGGTTTTCCAGGTTTGCCAGCATTTCATCCGTATACTGGATCGCGGCCGCCCTCATATTATTCGCCTCTATGGTAGCGTTATCCAGGATATCCTGTGCCTGATGGCTGGCCAGCGTCACCACCTCGTTTGCCTGTGCATACGCCTGCTGCATGATCTCATGCTCATTGATAAGTTCATTGGTATGTACGGTCGCTTCATTGATCAACGCTTCGGCTTTTGATCTGGCATCGCTTAAAATAGCTTCTTTATTGCTGATGATTTTCTGATAACGTTTGATCTCATCAGGGGTCTTCATCCGAAGTTCCCGCAGCAATTCGTCGATCTCTTCCTTATTTACGATAATTTTCGTATTGGATAATGCCTGATACTTACAATTTTCAATGTACTCTTCGATCTCGTCGATCAACTGTTCAATCCTACTACTCATAAAGTAACCTCTCCCACTACTGCCGCTGTCATTTTTCAGCAGCATTATCCGTGTCCGTATTTTTTATAGATCAGCCGCGCCACAAATTCAGGAACGCACATCGTTATATCTCCGTTGAAACTGGCAATTTCTTTCACGCTGCTGGAACTCAAATACGCATATTCCAGACTGGTAGTCAAAAATACAGTATCCAATTCCCCTTTGGAAAGCAATTTGTTCGTCTGGGCGATCTGCAATTCATATTCAAAATCGGTGATGGCCCGAAGCCCCCGGATCGCCACATGTACACCCTTTTTTTGGGCATAATCAATTAATAAGCCACTAAAAAAATCCACTTTCACATTCGGAATATCTTTCGTCGCTTCTTCTAATATCTTAACACGTTCCTCCACAGAAAACAATGGAGTCTTTAAATGATTGTTCAGCACACTTACTGTTAATTCGTCAAAAATATCCGCTGCACGACGAATTACGTCAAGATGCCCGTAAGTAACCGGATCAAAACTCCCCGGATAGATCGCAGCCTTCATCCTTTTTCCCCTTGCTCCTTTCGCACAAATACATGCTTATTCGACTTATATCTTTTTTCCTTTTCGATTTCAAATCCAAGTTCTCCTACAAAAGAAAAGTCTTCCATAAGCTCCGCCTCTATCACGATCCAAGTCCTTTCTGTCACATAGGGCTTGTCCGCCAGCAAGGCCAGCGCTTTCCTCTCATAACCTTCTCCATACGGAGGGTCCAGAAAAATAATATCCGCTTCCTTTTCCCGGATAAGGGACAGCGCCCCGAAAACATCCTGCTTCAAAAGAGTCGCTTTTTCCTCCATCTTCGTAAAAGCTATATTATGCTGGATACAGGAGATGGCATTTCTGTTATTTTCCACAAAATACGCATGTCTCGCCCCTCTGCTCAAAGCCTCTATGCCTATGCCCCCGCTCCCGCTGAACAAATCGATAAATATGCAGTCCATAAGATAAGGCTGAAGCATATTAAACAGAGTTTCTTTGATCCTGTCCGTAGTCGGTCTGGTATCCGTTCCTTCCGGCGTTTTCAAAGGAAGGCTTCTTGCCGTTCCCGCAATTACTCTCATAATCGATCCCTTTATCCTTTCAGCATTTATCTTTTTCTATCATCATAATCTTTTCTTTGTTTCCGGTCAATCCTTTTTAGGAAAAGGACGCAGAAATGTTGTCAAATCCTGGGCTTTACGCCTTTTGTATCTCTTTTTCCGGCCTTCAGCTTATTTAGTTCTATCGTTTTTCCCTTGTATTCGATGGATTGCTCTACGGCATTTTGCGTATAATATACCTCTTCCACATAATCTTTTCCTGTAAGCTTCATTCCCCGGACTCCCACGGCCCCTTTTTTCTTTTCGGGAATCTCTTCGATCGGAAAACGCAGAAAATATCCGCCCTCCGTCCGCAAAACAATATTCGTCTGTTCCTTTAAGATAGTTACGGAAACCACCTCATCCCCCTCCTGCAGCTTAGTGGCCGCCACGGTACGCTTGGATACATCAAATTCCCCGCCGTCCACAATTTTTAGCATGGAAAGTTTGGTGGCAAAAATCACCCGATACAAATTCAGCTGCGACTGTTCCGTTATAAAGAGAACCGTTTCCTTTTCTGCGCTGTAATTGCTGACATTATCCAAAGGAACTCCCTTATCGCGGAATTTTCCAAAAGGAAGATCTATGACTTTAATCGTATGCAGCTGTCCCGTATTGGTAAAAACGCAGATCCGCCCCGTATTCTTACAGGAAAATACAAACTTATTCTCAGAATCCGCCGCTTCCTTATTCCGTTCATAAGTGGATATATCCACCGTTTTTACATAACCGAAACGATCAACCAGGCACATAACTTCCATTTCTTCTATTTTCTTTTCTTCATAGACGGCCTCTTCCCCGTTTTCCACCACGGTCCGGCGGGGCCTTCCATATTCCTTCTTTATGGCGTCCAGTTCATTCATAATCACCTGTGCCATGGAATCCCTGCGTTCTAAAATCTCTTCATAACGATAAATATTTGCCATGGTTTCTTCATGTTCTTTGATCAGCGCTTCCAGTTCCAGGCCAATCAGTTTATACAACCGCATGTCCAGTATGGCATTCGCCTGTTTCTCGGTAAATCTTAACTGGGCGGCCATAATCTTTGATTCTTTTGACTTAAACTTGATGCCTTCCGTCTTCCCCTCCACCAGACACGTTTTCACCATCGCCCGGTCTTTGCTCCCCCGCAGGATCTCTATGATCAGATCGATGACATTGCACGCCTTGATCAGGCCTTCCTGTACTTCCCTGCGTTCCAGTTCTTTTTCCAGAAGAGTTTTGTATTTTCTGCCAGCCACCTCAAACTGAAAATCAACATTAGCCTTGATGATCTGCTTTAAACCCATTGTCTCCGGCCTTCCGTCGGAAATAGCCAGCATATTGACGCCAAAAGTATCTTCCAGACGCGTTTTCTTATACAACATATTGATAAAATGATCAACATCCGCATCCTTTTTCAGTTCTATGACAATACGGATTCCTTCCTTAGAAGACTGATTGGAAATATCCGTAATATCTTGGGTCTTTTTTGTTTCCGCAAGTCCGGCCACATCGGAAAGAAACTTGCCGATATTGGCACCGATCATAGGATACGGTATTTCCGTAATCACTACATTCGTCTTACCGCCCTTCGCCTTCTCGGTTTCCACTTTTCCCCTGATTTTTATCTTTCCCGTTCCCGTTTCATAAATGGAAAGCAGGTCATCCTTATTAATAACGATTCCGCCGGTCGGAAAATCAGGCCCCTTCACATACTTCATTAACTCCTTTACCGTAATCTCAGGATTCTTCATATATGCTTTGGCCGCATCGATCACTTCCGATAGATTGTGGGGAGGAATGCTGGTGGCCATGCCGACCGCAATTCCCTCGGAGCCGTTGACGAGCAGATTGGGAATCTTGGCAGGAAGTACGGAAGGCTCCCTTTCCGTCTCGTCAAAATTGGGCAAAAAGTCCACCACATCCTTGTCCAGATCGGCTAAAAAAGACTCCTGCGTTACCTTCTGCAATCTCGCTTCCGTATAACGCATAGCCGCCGCCCCGTCGCCCTCCATATTGCCAAAATTTCCATGCCCATCCACAAGCGGCATGCCTTTTTTAAATTCCTGTGTCATGACTACCAGCGCTTCGTAAATGGAACTATCTCCGTGGGGATGGTATTTACCCATCGTATCCCCTACGATACGGGCGCTTTTTCTATAAGGCTTATCATACTTTATGCCAAGCTCATGCATGTCGTACAGAGTTCTCCTCTGCACCGGTTTTAACCCGTCCCTCACATCGGGAAGCGCCCTCGCAATAATAACACTCATCGCATAATCAATATAAGATTTCTGCATGACTTCCGAATATTCCGTTTTGATAATCCTGCTGTCATCCATAGTCATTCCTTCCTCCCGGCATGCCGCTTCCTATACGTCCAGTTCCGCATCCGTTGCATGCTCATAAATAAATGCCTTTCTCGGCGGAACATCTGTCCCCATCAACATCTCCGTTACTTCGGAAGCCATACGGCCATCTTCGATCTCCACCTGTTTTAAAATCCTTGTCTCCGGATTCAGCGTGGTTTCCCACAGCTGACCGGCATCCATTTCTCCCAGTCCTTTATAACGCTGCAGCGTAAAAGGCCCTTTATGGCGCTTTCTGTATCTTTCCAGCGCCTTATCGTCATATAAATATTCTTCCGCTCCCTTTGACGGCATCGCCTTATACAAAGGAGGCATGGCAAGATAGACATGCCCTTCATATATCAGTTCCGGCATGAAGCGGTAGAACAAGGTGAGCAAAAGCGTGGAAATATGCGCTCCGTCCACATCCGCATCCGCCATAATAATAATCTTGTCATACCGCAGCTTGGAGATGTCAAAATCATTTCCATAGCCCTCAGAAAAGCCGCAGCCAAAGGCATTGATCATTGTTTTGATCTCCGCATTTGCAAGAACTTTGTCAATACTTGCTTTTTCCACATTCAAAATCTTGCCGCGAATGGGCAAAATCGCCTGAAATGCACGATTTCTTGCAGTTTTTGCGCTTCCTCCTGCGGAATCCCCCTCTACAATAAAAATCTCGCATTTGGATGCATCCCGCGATTCGCAGTTCGCCAGTTTTCCATTGGAATCGAAGGAAAACTTCTGTTTTGTAAGCATATTTGTTTTCGCTTTTTCTTCCGTCTTCCGTATCTTTGCCGCCTTTTCCGCACAGCCGATTACGGCCTTTAAAATTTCCAGATTGCGGTCAAAATAACGGACAATCTCTTCCCCCGTCACCTTGCTGACCACCTTCGCCGCATCCTGGTTATCCAGCTTCGTCTTCGTCTGTCCCTCAAACCGGGGATCCGGATGCTTGATGGACACTACCGCCGTCATTCCGTTGCGCACGTCGGCCCCTGTGAAATTAACGTCCTTCTCTTTCAGGATATTCAATTCCCTCGCATATGTATTGATCACATTGGTGAACATGGTCTTAAAACCTGTCAGATGAGTTCCGCCTTCCGCATTATAGATATTGTTGCAAAATCCCAGCACATTTTCATGAAATTCATTCACATACTGGAAAGCGACCTCCACAGAAATATTTTCATTTTCCCCTTTATAATAGATCACATCATGTACGGTCTCTTTGGATCTGTTCATATCCTTGACAAATCCGGTAATGCCCTCCGGCTCTTTATATTCGATATGTTCTACCGGACTTTTACGCCTGTCCTCATAGATAATCGTAAGCGTAGGGTTTAGATATGCCGTCTCATGCAGACGGCTTTTCACTTCATCCTCTTTGAAACGTGTTCTGTCAAAAATGGTATCGTCAGGAAGAAAATTGACTTTCGTCCCCGTTTCCCTCGTTTTCCCAACGACCGGGAGCAGCCCGTCCTTTAATTCAATGACGGGATTTCCCCTTTCATATTTATCTTCATAAATAAAACCGCTGTTCTTAACCTGTACCGTCAAATATGCCGAAAGCGCGTTTACGACGGAGGAACCTACCCCATGGAGCCCCCCGCTCGTTTTATAAGAAGAGTTATCGAACTTTCCTCCAGCATGCAAAGTGGTAAATACCAGCCGTTCCGCGCTGATGCCCTTTTCATGCATTCCTACCGGAATCCCCCTGCCGTTATCTTCCACCGTCGCCGAGCCATCCGCTTCCAGCGTCACTTTTATCTTATCGCAATAGCCGGCCAGATGTTCGTCCACGGCATTGTCTACAATTTCGTATATGAGATGGTTCAAACCTTTATAAGAAACACTGCCAATATACATTCCTGGCCTTTTCCTGACCGCTTCCAGTCCTTCCAGAACCGTTATTTTCGAGGCGTCATAGGTATCCGCTTTCGCCATGATTTCCACCCTTTCCTATCGTTGTCCAAAAATTCATTTTGTAGTATAGCATATATCCTTTGGAAATAAAAGGGGAAAAAGGCTTCGGCAGGGAAATCAATTTTTATGGGCATTGAGGCGGAGAGAAGCCAAAGGGAGCCAAAGCAGCCGGGAAAGGGGCAGTAGGGGAGCCGGTTTTCTGCTGGGGCTTCCAATCAGATTTCACTAATGAAATGGGCAACGCTCTAAAACCGAACGAGCCGGAAGCAACGGCATCCATGCCTATGCTTCCTGAAACCGCCGTCCTGGCGGTTTCGCTCTGGTTATCGACCATTTCATAAGTGAAATTACTGATTGGAAACAACAGCAGAAAACCGGCTCCCCTACTGCCCCTTTCCCGGCTGCTTTGGCTCCCTTTGGCTTCTCTCCGCTATAACACTTATAAAAGTTGATTGCCCTGAGGCTCCGCGGGAATTTATTTTCACAGGCAGTCCAGGGGCTAAATGCGGGGCGGGAAAAGCGGGCAAGGAATAACGGATAGGGGGCGGGCGTTTTTTGCTGGAGCTTCCAATCAGATTTCACTAATGAAATGGGTAGATCTTATCAAACCGATCGGGTCGGAAACAACGGACATCCTGTCCTTTGTTTCCTAAAATTGCCATCCATGGCAATTTTCCCCTGGGATTTCGACCATTTC